>Ga0194126_10012624_pt1 | contig 10675 bp, 10 predicted proteins | sample TA2KigC150mmetaG_FD_148641 | JGI IMG/M metagenome (GOLD analysis project Ga0194126, IMG submission 148641) | Freshwater microbial communities from Lake Tanganyika, Tanzania - TA2015035 Kigoma Deep Cast 150m | ecosystem: Environmental > Aquatic > Freshwater > Lake | place: Tanzania: Lake...
TTGATCAAGGGCGCTCTGGGTGAGCTCTTCCATCGCCCAAAGGTTTTGCCCCAGGAATCGAGTAAAGCTCGAGAGCGATCGGTGTAAAAACGAATGAGCAAGGGACTGAACCATGGAAGAGGTGTGGACTTCTTTTCCCAACTGGATGAAACCGATGATAAAGCAGGAGAAGATTTTAAAAGAAGGTCTTGAAAAACTTTCGGAGAAAAAGGATAATGTGTTCCGAATCTCTTGTCTGGCATTTTGGATTCTCATTGGCTGTTCTCCTTTCCGGGCTAAGGTAAGGTCGCGCTTTCTTTAGCCTATTTTAGGATAACAGCCTTTTTTATGCACGTACTAAAAAGTGCAAGACTTTAGAATATAATATGGTTGGATACTGTCGTAGAAAAACTTGCCTGGAAACACAGGGTTCTTCCTCATGAGGTGGAGGAGGTATTATCAGAGAAATGCAGGATATTCAAAAGGGAGAGCGGAGACATTGAAGGAGAAGATTTATATAATGCTCTTGGTCAGACGAAAGGCGGACGTTATCTCTCGGTTTTTTTTATTAAAAAGTTCAACAACAAAGTTTTAATTATAACCGCAAGAGATATGAATAGACGAGAGCGGAGGAGATATGAAAAAAAATAAGTTTAGGAGAATGACCATAACGGAAGCAAGTGATTTTTTTGATGAATATGATATATTTGAATTTGATGATGTAGAGGAAGTGACAGATATGAAATTTTATCTGGAAAAAAAGAAGTATATAGGTTTAGATATTGGACTTTATAGAAAGATAAGGAATAAAGCGAAAAAACTCCATACCCACGAAGAGGCTTTAATAAAAGAATGGTTAGAAGAGAAGGTGGTGTAATTATACTGCCCCCTAGGAATAAGATTTAAGGGAACCTCTAATAATTCCAAATTCGTCGCTCCCGCCCCGTATCGAAGCACGGGGTAAACTCCGGCGGGAGTCCAGTCGTTGCGACTCGAAACCGAGTTATTTCAATCCCGCTTAAGGCGGGACTGGATTCCGGCTTTCGCCGGAATGACATTTTTAGAAGAAGCCTTAACTCTAGATCCTTAGCTATATTCCGCATTCCGCAGTCTGCATTCCGAATTTATCAAGCTTTCCCCACACAAAATGTCAAACTCTCCTGACATACAATTCGTTTGATCTTTGATAATCGTTACCTGAAACTGGATACTTGTCCCTGGATTCTGGATATCCAGCATCAAGAATCCAGCATCCAGTCATGTTGGAGAGGGACCCCATGAAAGGAACGATTCTGATTGTAGAAGATAATGATGTCGTGCGCGAATCATTGCAGGACTGGCTCAGCGTTACCTTTCCAGAATGTACCTTCATGATAGCAAAGAGTGGGGAAGAGGCGGTGGAAAAAGTTGCCAACCGGCCACCCACTATTGTCCTGATGGATATCGGGCTTCCCGGGATGAGCGGTATCCAAGCAACCCGTATGATTAAGGCGGCTTCGCCCAAGACAAAAGTGCTGATGCTCACCATCTACAACGATGTCGAGCATCGGGCGGACGCATCCACAGCCGGGGCGAGCGCCTATCTATCAAAGGGCAAGATGCATAGTGAGCTTGTCCCCTTGATGAAGAGGCTGTTGTCTTAGATGATAGAACCGGTTGGGGATCGGAACGAGAGTCCTATGGAAAACCAGATACTCATTGTCGATGATGAGAAGATGATCTATTCCATCGTTGCTCAGAGACTTGCCAAAGAGGGGTATCCCTGCGTGATGGCCAACAACGGAAGAGAAGCCCTGGGTTGCTTTTATCAGGACAATTTTTCGCTGATCATTTCAGACATTAGAATGCCTGAAATGAATGGTTTGGAACTGCTTAAAAATGTGAAGGCTGTTCGACCGGATATGATGTTCATCATCATGACTGCTTATCCGGAGATCGATATGGCAGTAGAAGCGATACGATTGGGAGCGAATGATTTTATTATCAAGCCGGTTGACCTGGACCTGATGGTTTTCAGTGTGAAAAAAGCCCTTGAGCGGAAGAAGATGGAGGAGGAGATCGAGGCTCATCACAAGAATTTGGAAAAGTTGGTCGAGGAAAGGACATCAAAACTTCGAAAGGCATTGCTTGTCCTGAAGAAGACCCATCTCGATTCGGTCAAGGTGCTGGCCGGAGCGATCGATGCCAAAGACCCCTATACGCGAGGCCATTCGGACAGGGTGAGAAAGATGAGCATGAGGATCGGGATGGAGCTAAGTTTTAACGGAGAGAAGTTGGAAAACTTAGTTTTTGGAGCGCTCCTTCATGACATCGGCAAGATCGGCATCAGGGATGAGGTGCTCCAGAAAAAGGGCCAATTGACACCGGAAGAGTATCAGTATATTCAGCAGCACCCCCTAATCGGAGTGAAGATTGTGGAAGGGATCGACTTTTTTAAAGACAAGATTCCCATGATTCGCAACCATCACGAACATTTTGATGGCAGTGGATACCCCAATGGCTTGATGGGAGAGACCATCCCACTCGAAGCACGGATCATTGCTGTATCGGATGCTTTTGATGCGATGACGAGCTTAAGACCCCATCGTAGAGCGATGCCTGTTGAGGATGTCATTCTTGAAATGGGGAAGGGCAAAGGAAAGCAATTCGATCCCAAAATCTTGGAGATCTTTCTGAATGGAAAAATCTATCAATGAAAATAGGACTCTGAAACGGAAAATATTTCGGAGCGTCAGTAAACCTCATCGTGGGTGCCGATGTCGAGAAGGTGGACTGTGTTACCAGTGAGTTCGAAGATGATTCACAAATCGTGCGTCAAAGAACAAGCATATGATTCCTCCATTCTTCCCTTAAGTTTATGTGTCTTAAGCGAGAGGGCAAAGGGATCTTCTTTTATTTTTTCTAAAATGGCCGACAATTTGGGGTCAAGATCTGGTGTCTTTTTGATAAGTCTGGATGAGGCTCGGAGAAATTGTTTCTTGGAAAAAAGTTTAAACAAATTACTCCTCAAATTCCCTGATGGCCTTCATCAGATCGTCTACGGATTTGAATTCCAGAGAAGGTTCTTGTTTAGCCTGGGATACCTGTTCAGCAAAGGCCTGACGCTTCTTCTCTCTTTCAAAAAGGTAGCCAACGAAGTCTTTGACTTCTTTAACACAGTCTTCAGGGAGTCTAAGGAGAATTTCGTCAATTTCGGATATTTCCATTGTCTTCATAACAAAATGATAATTCGTGGGAGTCCTCTTGTCAATCATAAAAATGGGTGGACATCCAGTTTCAAGCATCCAGTATCCAGCATCCAATCATGTAAAGGAGAAAAGGCAATGAGACCGATAACACGCATATTTTCAATACTGTTATTGATTGCAGTCTTTGCCTGTAAGCCACAGGAGGTAAAGAAAGCACCAGACGAAGTTACTCTACAACTGAAATGGGTGCACCAGGCACAGTTCGCTGGCTTCTATATGGCGCAAGAGAAGGGTTACTATGCCAAGGAGAACATTAAAGTCACCTTCCTTGAAGGCGGCCAAGGCATAGACAATGCAGAACGTGTCATCTCCGGAAAAGCCGATCTTGGTGTGCTGTCTCCAGAAGACGTCCTGATGAAGCGCAGTCAAGGAGCATCGCTCACTTCTATCGCTGCCATCTACCGCCGCAGCGGCGTGGTCTTTGTAGCCATGGTCGATTCTGGCATCATGCGCCCCGCCGATTTTAAAGGTAAGACGATAGCCATGGCTGGTGAGGGCGGCACAATCAGGGAATTTGAGCTGCAGTTCTATGCCATGATGAAAAAGTTGGGTATGGATATTAAAAAGTTGAAAATTGTTACTTATGACCCAGATTACATTGCTTTCTACAAAGGTGAAGTGGACGTCACTGCAGCTTTTGCCACAGGAGGCTTAATCAGAATGCGCCAGAAGGGATTAAAGCTCAACCTCATCTTGCCAGACGATTACGGCATCCATTTCTACTCCGATACGCTGGCTACAACAGACAGGATGATTTTAGAGAAACCCAATCTAATCACCCGGTTTTTGCGCGCCTCGCTCAAAGGCTGGCAGGATGCTATCGAGGATTATCGACAAGCGGTGACCGTCACCCTGAAATACGCCCAGATCAAAGACCCACAGCTTCAGACCGCGATGATGGAAGCCATGCTGCCCTTAGTACATACCGGCGAAGATCGGATAGGCTGGATGAAGGATGAGGTATGGAAGGGGATGTACCAGATATTGTTAGAACAGAAGCTGCTGGCAAAACCTTTTGACGTAAACCAGGCATATACCCTGCGCTTTCTGAAAGAGATCTATGGGGGAAAAGTCAAATGAAACTGGCGCCCAAGTTAACGATCCTTTTCCTTCTACTCTCCATCTTGCCCACAGCCATTGTTGGCTACCTTGCCTACGAGAACGGCAGGCGGACGATTGTTCAGGAAACCATAGGCCACCTCGTTTCCATTAACATCTTCAAAAATAACGAGCTAAAAAGGTGGATAGAAAACAATAAAAGTTCCATCGAGGAACTGGCCCAGCGGCCCTTGGTCAGGCAATATGCTTCGGTGCTGGTAAAACATGATATCCCTGACCACGCATATCGCAAGGCCAAAGGAAGCATCGTTGAGGACCATCTGAAGCCAAGACTGAAATATGGTGGTTTCTTTGAGCTTTTCTTAATATGTCCTCGCCATGGTCTTATATTAGCGTCTTCCGATGAGAAACAAGAGGGCAAGCAAAGAGACACCTATTCCTATTTCATCGAGGGCAAAAGCCATACCTATATCCAGGGCGTTTACTACTCGCCTGCCCTGGAACAGTCGGCCATGACCATGAGCACACCCATAAAGGACCAGCAGGGCAACCTTCTGGGAGTCCTGGCCGGCCTGCTTGACCTTGGGGAGCTTTCTAAGATTATTGGACTGCAAACTGAAAAGAGCCAGACAGAAGATACATACCTGGTGAACACATTCAACTTCTTTGTTACCGAGCCACGGTTTGGCCAGGACTATGCACTGAAGAAAGCTATCCGCACCGAAGGTGTCGAGGCTGGTCTTTCAGGCAAAGACGGAGTGGGGTTCTATAAGGATTACCGAGGGGAGCCTGTCATTGGCGCCTACAAATGGTTGCCTGAATTTAACATGTGCATCATCACCGAAATAGACCAGGCCGAGGCCTTTGCCCCTATTGTCCACCTGGCGTGGGTTATTATGGGAATTGCTTCTGCCATTTCCATTGCAGCGGGCCTTCTGGGCCTCTTCTTCGCAAGCACGATCACCCGTCCGGTGCAGAAACTTGCGGCAGGAGCTGAGGAGATCGGCGGTGGCAACTTGGAACATAGGGTGGGGACAGCGTCGAAGGACGAAATCGGTAGACTCTCCAGAACGTTTGACCGGATGGCGGAGAGCCTGAAAGCCACCATGGTTTCCCGGGACGAACTGGAACAGCGCGTCCGTGATCGAACCGCACAACTCGAAGCCGCCAACAAGGAACTTGAAGCCTTTTCCTACTCCGTCTCACACGACCTGCGCGCGCCACTTCGGGCAATCGATGGGTTCTCACGCGTGATATTGGAAGATTATACCGATAAACTCGATGACGAAGGTAAACGGTATCTGAACATCATCGGAAGTAATACCAAAAAGATGGGTCAACTGATTGACGACCTCCTTTTATTCTCTCGCTTGGGCCGGCAGGAATTAAGAGCTTCAGGCATCGACATGGGGAAATTAGCAAAGGCTGTATCTGAAGAACTTAAACTTGCTGTTCCTGAGCGGAAGTTAAAATTCACTATAAACACTCTCATTCCCGCTCAAGGAGATCAGGCAATGATTCGCCAGGTCTTTGTCAATCTTCTCTCCAATGCTGTCAAATTTACAAGACCCAAGGAAAATTCGGTGATCGAGGTAGGGGGATCGAATGAAGGAGATGAAAACATCTATTATGTCAAAGATAATGGGGTTGGGTTTGATATGCAATACGTAAATAAGTTGTTTGGCGTTTTCCAGCGACTTCATAGCTCTGAAGAATTTGAAGGAACAGGTGTCGGGTTGGCCATTGTCCAGCGCATTATCCACCGCCATGGTGGGAGGGTCTGGGTGGAAGGGAAAGTAAACGGAGGGGCAACATTTTACTTCACGCTACCAAATAGATGAAAGACGATAGACGAAAGACGAGGGACGGTAAACGATAAACGAGAGAAGGCAGTAGGCAGAGCCGGGACCTGATTAAGCAGCGGTAGTTTCGATTTTTTCAATAGGAAGGTTTTCAATGCTTACATTGACGAGATCTGTAAGGTTCATTTTTTCGCTGGCATCAAGGATTTCTAAGCCTACAATATGGCCTTTTTCGTCAAGGTCTACAGTTACCCCTTCTTCAATGTCCATTGAGTCTTCAATTTGGACTTCTCTCAGACGAATGTATAATACGTCGATATCTTTACTGTATTCTATTTTCATATTGGTCTTTCATGCATCGCTTTGCATGACGGTCGTATTGAACTGGCTTCATATCAACCGAAGGGGAAATAGTTTTTTATTTATAATTCCATTTAATCATTTATCGCCTGTTTTGTCAATGAATATGAGGCACCCAAATTCCGATTTAGAAACGGAAACCCTTTTGTATCTGGTCATTGCGAGCACCCGTAGGGTGCGTGGCAATCTCATCAAAAAAGGCGAGATTGCTTCGGTTCCCTCGCAATGGCAATTTCTAAATCGGGATTTGGTAGGCAAGCAGAAAGCGGAAGGCAGGAAGGGTTTGGTTATTAACCATTAGCAAGAAGAGGAAAGCCATTCATGAAGAAAGACAAATTTCCAATCAAGAAGCAAAAAGAGACGGACAAAGTCAACGGAGGAAAAGAGGGGGAAATGAACACTCCGATTCGGGTATTGATTGTTGAGGACTCGGAAGAGGATGCTTTCTTGCTTGTTCGAGAACTGCGTCGTGGCGGTTATGATCCGGTTTTCGAAAGGGTTGATACCCCAGAAGGAATGGCTGTTGCACTGGAAAAGCAGTTGTGGGATATCGTTATTTCGGATTATGTTATGCCACACTTCAGCGGCTTGGCCGCTCTGAAACTTCTCAAAACAAGCGGACTGGATCTCCCTTTTATTATCGTCTCGGGCTCGATTGGTGAGGACGTTGCTGTAGAGGCGATGAAGTCAGGTGCCCAGGACTATTTGATGAAGAATAATTTGGCCCGGCTTGTCCCCGCGATTCAACAGGAGCTTCGTGAAGCAGAGATGAGGCAAAAGCTTAAACATTCTGAGAAAGCTCTTCAGGAGGCAGAGAAGAGATATAGACAGGTTGTGGAGAACGCAACAGAAATTATTTATGCCGTTGATGAGAAAGGGAATTTCACCTATGGGAATCCTGCCGGGTTGAAGGTGACTGGCTATTCGCTCCAGGAACTTCGGCAATTCAATTATGCGGATCTCGTCCTTCCTGAACACCGTGAAAGAGTATCACAGGCATATATCAACCAGTTCCAAGAGAGGTGGCCAACGAGTTACATTGAGTTCCCTTTTTTTAGCAAGGCCGGAAAAATTTTATGGTTCGGCCAAAATACCTCCCTTGTGATTGAAGATGGAAAGGTTGTGGGATTTCACGTGATTGCCCGCGACATCACCGAGCGCAAGCAGGCAGAGGAGGCGCTTCGTCAGGCTGAAGAGAACTTCCGCCGTTCTCTGGATGACTCCCCGCTGGGGGTACGCATCGTGACCACAGAAGGTGAGACAATTTATGCCAACCGGGCTATTCTGGACATCTATGGTTACGACAGCATTGAGGAACTGAGAACAACACCTATAAAGAAACGCTATACTCCGGAGAGCTATGCCGAGTTCAATATTAGGAAGGAAAAAAGACAACGAGGTGAATATTATCCGCCTGAATACGAAGTAAGCATTGTAAGGAAAAATGGGGAAATCCGCGATCTCCAGATCTTCCGCAAGGAAATACTTTGGAACGGCGGAAGGCAGTTTCAAACAATATACCAGGACATCACCGAGCGCAGGCAGGCAGAGGAGGCGATTAGGAAGAGCGAGGAAAGATTTAGAGAGCTGTATGACAATGCGCCAGTGGGGTACTTTGAATATGACACTCAAGGACGCATCACCCGTGTCAATCAGACGGAGTTGCAGATATTGGGTTATGCCCCTGAAGAAATGATCGGTCAGCCTGTGTGGAAGTTTATGGTTGAAGAGGAAATAGCCCGCCAGCAGATATTGACCAAATTAGCTGGAACCATGCCACCTGCTCGAGGTCTCGAGAGGAATTACAAGAAGAAAGACGGGACCATAGTGCCTGTTTTAATTGAGGATAGAATTCTTCGAGACCCACAGGGAAGGATTACTTGTATTCGTTGCACCCTTCAGGACATCACAGATCGTAAAAAAGCGGATGAGGCACTAAGAAGGAGTGAGGAGAAACATCGGACCATTCTTGAAAATATAGAGGAGGGCTATTTTGAGGTGGACATTGCCGGCAATTTTACTTTCTACAACGATTCAATGTGCAGAATACTGGGTTACTCCAGAGATGAAGTGATGGGTATGAATAACCGGCAGTACACGGATCAGGAGAACGCGAAGAAATTGTTTCAAGCCTTTAACAAAGTCTACAGAACGGGAGAGCCCACCAGAGAATTCGATTGGGAGATTATAAGAAAGGATGGGGGGAAAAGAAGCATTGAGGCTTCTGTATCCTTAATCAAGGACTCATCAGGCAACCGGATAGGGTTTAGAGGCATTGTCCGGGATATTACCGAGCGCAAGCGATCTGAAGAAGAAAGGGCAACCCTTCAGGAGCAGCTTCGTCAGTCTCAGAAGATAGAGGCGATTGGGCAGTTGGCAGGTGGGGTTGCCCATGATTTTAACAATATTTTAACTGTGATCAAAGGCACCTGCCAGCTATCGCTACTTGATCTTGACGAGAGAAATCCCATGTATGGAAATCTCAAAGAGATCGAGCGGTCTGCCGAGAGAGCGGCGGGTTTGACCCGTCAGCTTCTTGCCTTCAGCCGGAAGCAGATTTTGGAGATGCAGGTTCTGGATCTGAATCAGGTGATTCAGAGTCTTGATAAGATGCTTCACCGGATTATTGGGGAGGATATTGGACTGGTCACCTTTTTTGCTGAGGAGCTTGGCAGGGTTAAGGCAGATCCGGGTCAGATGGAGCAGGTGATCATCAATCTTTCGGTCAATGCGAGAGATGCGATGCCCAGGGGAGGGAAGCTTACGATCGAGACGGCCAATGTGGAGTTGGACGAGGAATATGCAAAGAGGCACATTGCGGTTAAACCGGGACCCTATTTGATGCTGTCGATTAGCGATACGGGGGTAGGGATGACGCCTGAGGTCAAAGAGCGGCTTTTTGAACCTTTCTTTACGACCAAGGAGATGGGGAAGGGGACAGGGTTGGGGTTATCGACGGTCTATGGGATCGTGAAACAGAGCGGAGGCAACATCTGGGTCTATAGTGAGCCGGGTCAGGGGACGACGTTTAAGATCTATTTGCCGCAGGTGGACGAGCCGCTGGAGGAACTAAGAGAAGAGGTGGTTCGGGAGATTCCCCATGGGGGCGAGACTGTATTGGTGGTGGAGGATGAGGAGACGGTGAGGAAGCTTGCGGTGAGGATATTGAAGCGGCAGGGGTATAAAGTGCTGGAGGCGGAGGATGGTGGCAAGGCCTTTATGCTCTGTGAGAAATATAAGGAGCCGGTTCATTTGATTTTGACGGATGTGGTGATGCCGGGGATGAGCGGACGTGAGTTAGTGGAGAGACTTCAGAAGATCCATCCTGAGGCGAAGGCGCTTTATATGTCGGGGTATACGGACAACGTGATATTACATCATGGGATTTTGGAGAAGGGAATCGAGTTTATTTCGAAGCCCTTTACCCTGGAGAGCCTGGCAAGAAAAGTGAGGGAGGCGCTGGATAAGTAATTGCGAAATTCGGATTTCGGATTGCGGAGTGAAAACCTGAAAAACGAAGGATCCGTCTACACATTCATACAAACGCATTAATTTTTTTTACGAGGTGCCGCCCTTTATGAGCGCCAATAAATGGTGACAAGTCCAGACACTACAAATTATTTATGACGTCCGTATTCGTTATAATTCATTGGATAGATTTTCCAATGATTATTTCAATGCAATGATAAGGCTGTTCATAACTCTTGTTGAAAATTTAGGTCTTGATGACCAAAGAGGGAAATTCGGGTAGAACAAAATTTGTTTACAGCGCTGCAAGAATGTATTACAATATTGCATCATGATTAAGCGCTGGGTAAAATTACCTGAAAAAACATCATTTTTTCTTTTTGGACCAAGGCAAACGGGGAAAAGCACTTTAATCGGCGAGACGCTTGAAGGTGATTTCTGGACCGTCAACCTGCTTTTGAATGAACCATTCACCAAGTATTCCAAGTATCCTGAATTATTTCGCAAAGAAGCGCTCCAAAAAATTGATAAAGAGCAGGTAAAAATAATTTTTATTGATGAGATCCAAAAGGTCCCTTCTCTCTTAAACGAAATCCAATTCCTGATGGATCAGAAAAAGGTCCAATTTATCATGACGGGTTCAAGCGCCCGCAAGTTGAGAAAAGGGGGAGCCAATCTCTTGGGCGGAAGGGCTGTTGAACGTTTTCTATTCCCCTTCATCTTTTTTGAAATTGAAAAAAGCTTTGGGCTTGATGACCT
>Ga0194126_10012629_pt1 | contig 10673 bp, 9 predicted proteins | sample TA2KigC150mmetaG_FD_148641 | JGI IMG/M metagenome (GOLD analysis project Ga0194126, IMG submission 148641) | Freshwater microbial communities from Lake Tanganyika, Tanzania - TA2015035 Kigoma Deep Cast 150m | ecosystem: Environmental > Aquatic > Freshwater > Lake | place: Tanzania: Lake...
CCCCTTCGGGGCCGGAGAGGAAGGTAAGGCCCTGTTCCGTGGGCTGGCGCCCACGGCTAGCCATCGGTCGCCCCTACGGGGCTGACGGCTTGGCCCAACGGCACATGGCCCTCCAGATGTGGGTTATGGCTAGTGCGCCGTCACTCGTGATTGTGAGGATGTGTCGTCGTCGCTGGAAGGGCCCACTTCGACAACGACGGTGACGGAGCAGCGCTCCGTCCTACGACGGCGACGGCGACGGATGGGCGTGCGGAACGGGCCGTCCACCAATCCAGACAATCACGAGTGACGGCGCACTAGCCCTCCGGCTTGTAGACCTCCACCCCCAGGTAGTTCCCGAACGCTTCCTCCAGGGCGCCGCCGATGTGGCCGGCGGTGAAGGCGACATGGTGGGGGAAGTGGCGGAGGATGACGTTGCGGTAGAAGGGCAGGAGCCCCTTGACGCGCGTCCAGCCGTAGGCCCCGAAGGTCCGGGCGGGGTCATCCTCGACTTGCCCGTGGGCGAGGCAGACGCAGAAGCCGGTCTTCGGGTCGTGGCTGAGGCGGAAGAGGGTGAGGGGCTGAGGCTCCATGCGGAACTCGAGCGTCCCGGCGACGCGCTCGTAGCCGAAGTTCTGGCCGAGGATCTCGTTGCGGCAAACGCGCGGCGTCTCGCCCGCGAAGCAGCCCGCGAAGGCGCTGCAGTGCCAGACGTTCACGAGGTCGTCGTCCTCGTTGTGGAGGTTGTTCCAGTCGGCGAGGCCGGCCGGGGTGCCCGACACGATCTGCAGCGCGTGCATTGACGCCGCGCCCAGCACGTCGGCCTCGCACGCCGCGGGCAGGCCGCTGTTGGAGAGCCGCGACATCGGCGTGCAGGCGCACGTCCCCCATTCCTGCTGCAGGGCGCTCCAGCACTGCACCGCGAGGGCGTCCAGCGCGTTCTCCTCCGCGAAGCGCCGCAGGAAGACCTCGAGGATGCACAGCCGCGCCAGGGCGTCCTCATCACCGATGGCGCTCACATCGGCGGTCGCCTTCAGATCGGCGAGGGCGGCCTGAACGTCGGCGTCGTCGGGGCTCATCTTGCGCATCACGGCGAGGGCCTCGGACAGGTCGGTCACCACCGTCGTCGGCCCGAACTGCTGCAACGCGACCTCGTCGGTGCGGCAGGTCCAGAAGGCCTCGGGGCGCGTCCCGACCAGTCCGTACCGCGCCTCGCGAATGCCCTGCACCACTCGGCAGACCGCCGCGAAGCGCGTCGCTTCCTCCGCGAAGCTGGCATCCGTCGGGAAGCAGATCGGCCGCTGTGCGACGGTGTACCTCACGTCGATCTGCCGGAGCGCCTCGGCGATGGAGATCAGCCCGCAGAACGAATCCCGACGCGGCGTCCCGTGGGTGAGGACCTCCTGCTCCTGCCCACCGAAGAGCAGGATGGGCACGTCCAGCCGGGCCGTGCGCACCGCGATCGCGACCCCCTGCTCGTCGCCGAAGTTCATCGCGCCGACGACGATCCCCGCGACATCCCGCTCGCGGAACAGCCGCCCGCAGACCTCCGCCTCCTCCCGCGTCTCCACGCAGCCGAGCTTCGTCTGCAGTTCGCTGGGGACGACGACCTCGATACCCGCTGCCTGCAGCGCGTGAATGGTCTCCGCGCGCATCTTGGCAGCCAGCTCATCGGAGAAGAAGTTACGGTTCGCGGGGATCAGTCCGATCTTCAGGGGTGCGCTCATCCGGGCCTCCAAGTGGGCAACAGTCCGTGCGGCGCGCAGGTTGGCGAGGGCGGCGAGGGAATCCTCCTTCCCCGCCGCTGACCGCGCAGGTCCCCCTGAGTGCCCCGTCGAATGCCCGGCTCGCCGCCATGCCTGGAGGCCTCTCTCGTGCTCAGCTATCCCCCCAGTCTCTCCCTAGCTCACCTGCCCACGCCGCTGCACGAGGCGCCGAACGTCGCCGATCTCCTGGGGCCGGGGCAGCGGCTGTGGGTGAAGCGCGATGATGAGACGGGCTGCACCACCAGCGGCAACAAGCTGCGGAAGCTCGAGTTCTACGCCGCCGAGGCGATGGCGCAGGGCGCGGATGTGCTGCTGACGGCCGGCAGCGCGCTGTCGAACCACTGTCGGACGACCGCCATCGTCGCGCGGCAGCTGGGGATGGAGGTTGCGCTGCTGCTTGAGGGCCCTGAGCGCCCGGAGTTGGACGGCAACTTCCTGCTCATGGCTCTCGTCGGGGCGAGCGTGCGGACGGTTCCGGAGGACTCGACCTACAGCGCGATGGACGAGCTGCAGGACATGGCCGAGAAGCTCCGCGCCGAGGGGCGGAAGCCCTACATCGTCCCGCCGGCCGGCACCGCCGAGCTCGGGGTGGTTGCCTACGCGAAGGCGGTGGAGGAGCTCCTGGGGCAGTGCGAGGAGAGCGGCTTGCGGCCCGACGCGCTGACCGTCACCGTGGGGAGCTGCAGCACCTACGCGGGGATGGTTCTCGGGGCGGCTGTGTGGAGCGGCTCACCAGAGCCGCCGCCCGTGATCGGCTTCAGCATCTCGGGCGAGACGAGTCGCGCGACGGCGAAGACGCGGCGGCTCATCGACGAGACCGCCGCCTACCTTGGCCTCGTCCCGTGCGTCGCGGAGGGCAACATCCGCATCTTGGACCAGTACCGCGGCGAGGGCTACGGCAAGGCGGACCCGTCCGTGTATGCCTTCATTCATGACGTGGCCCAGCGTACCGGCCTGATCCTCGATCCGGTGTACACCGGCAAGGCTCTGGCCGGTACGCTGGCTGAGATGCGCTCCGGTTGCCTCCAAGACGCGCGCGAGGTCGTCTTCGTCCACACCGGCGGCGTCTTCGGCCTCTACCAGAAGAGGGATGGCTTCGACCTCGCCTGGCAAGCCATCTGACCTCCACCGTGCCGTCGTCCGCCGTGGCTGTATGCTCAGTGCTCAATGCTCAATACTCAATGCGGGGGGTTCAGCCATGCGCCTTGGTTGTTGCGCGTACTCGTACCGGGACCTGCTGAAGGATGGGCCGTGGACGCTCGAGGACTTCATCCGCACGTGTCATGAGCTGGGCCTCGACGGGGTCGAGCTGACCTCGTACTACTTCCCGAACACCGACCGGGCGTATCTCAACGACGTGAAGCGCTGCTGCGCGAGCTACGGGTTGCACGTGGCGGGCACGGCGGTCGGCAGCAACTTCTGCCAGGCCATCGAGGCCGAGCGCCGCGCGCAGATCGACATGACGAAGGCGTGGATCGACCACTCCGTCGTGTTGGGCGCGCCGTGCATCCGGGTGTTCGCGGGGCCCATCCCGGAGGGCTACACGGAGGAACAAGCGGCGGACTGGGCCGTTGCCGCCATGCGCGAGTGCGCGGAGTACGGCGGCGAGCGCGGCGTGCTGGTGGCGATGGAGAACCACGGCGGCGTCACCGCGACCGCGGCGCAGGTAGTGCGACTGGTGCAGGCCGTCGATCACCCGTGGTTTGGCGTGAACCTGGACTTCGGCAACTTCCGCGATCCGCGCAGCGAGTTCGCGCCCGTGGCCCCCTATGCCGTCACGACCCACGCGAAGGTGACCCACCGCGACGCCGAGGGCAACGCGAAGCTGGTAGACTACGTCCTGGCCCGGCGGGTGATGGAGCAGGTCGGCTACCAGGGCTACATCAGCATCGAGTTCGAGGAGCCCGAAGACCCCCGCGAGGGCGTGCCGGCCTTCGTCGCGGAGTTGAAGCGAGTGTTCCGGTAGTCTGATGCCGTGTCACTCGTGAAGCCTTGGGTCGTCGTGGGTCGGCTCACCAGAGCCGACAGAACCTCTGGGTCGATGCCGAACGACGTCGGCTCTGGTGAGCCGACCCACGACGACAGACGACAACTGTCGGAATCACGGCTGACACACCATCAGAACAGCGCCAACTGCTGCGGCTTGTCGGGGGCCTGAGGCTTCCGCCCGGAGGCGCCCGGTCGATAGCGACGGACCTGCTCGACGAGTATGGGGAAATCGGGGAGGGGCGCCGCGCCCTCGGCCAGCAGCTTCCGGTTGCCTGCCGCTTCGGGCCGGTTGTCGCCCCAGTCCACGGCGTACACGAGCCTCCCTTGCCGGCGCGCGTCCTCGGCGGTCTGCAGGGTGCCGCCCGGGTCGCCCGACTCGACGACGATCACGGCGCTGGACAGCGCGCTCTGCAGGCGGTTCCGCGCCACCAGGCTCCGCACGCTGGGCCGGGCCCTCGGCGACAGCTCGCTGATCAGCGCCCCCTGTCCCACGATCGCCGCCGCCAGCTCCCGGTTCTCGTTCGGGTGGATGATCCGGATGCCCGACCCCAGCACCGCGACGGTCCGCCCGCTGCCGAGCAGCGCGCCCTCGTGGGCTGCCGTGTCGATGCCCCGCGCAAGGCCGCTGACCACCGTCATGCCCGCCTTGGCGAAGCGCCGGGCCAGCTCCCGCGCGCGCTCCGCGCCGGCCGTCGTCGGCGAGCGCGTGCCCACGACCGCGACCGCCGGCTGATCGACGTCGGAGCGCCAGTCCCCCGCAACACAGAGCACCGGCGGCGCGCTCCGCAGCGCCCGCAGGGGCGCGGGGTAGCCCTCATCCTCGGGGCACAGGACCTTGACCCCCTCTTCCTCGAGCCGCTCGACCTCCTCGGCGATGTCGGGGGTCAGCTCCAGCGCCGCCTGAATCCGCTCGACATCCTCCGGCCTCAGCCGCACGCGGCAGCCCAGCAGTTCCTCGTCGCTCGCCTCGCAGACCGCCCGCGGCGACCCGAACCGTTCCACCAACCGGTGAAACGCCCCCGCTCCCACCTGCCCGTGCCACGCCAACGCGATCCACTCGAACCGGTCCATGGTCCTGTCCCTAGACCCGAGGTGGGCCGTGGGGACTGTCCAAGCCTCGGCCCACAACCGGGCCGGGGCGCACGGACCGTCCCCTGTTGGCGGAGGCCTACTCACGCGCGCTCTGACCGGGCCCTACCCGCCCGACACCTTCGACCGGTGCACGTGCCCGCACGCCTGGCAGTGGTAGGTGATCGGCCGCCCCGTCCGCATCTTCGCCCCGCCACCACACCGCGGACAGCGGCCCAGGACCACGTGGCCGAAGAGGAGCCTCATGGTGAGAAGCGCCACGACTGCGCTGCCCAGGAAAGCGACCGGTGCGGGGCACCACTGGGGCACGAAGGCCTCCCCCCGGGTCGCCACGAGCATCGGGAAACCGAGGAAGCTCGCCATCGTCACGATGATGTCCAGCGTCAGGTGCAACCAGATCGGCAGCCGCAGAGGCCAGTCCGCGTAGGGGGATGCGAGGCCGAGCCCGGGCGGCGGCGGCATGTCAACCGCAGGCTCGCTCGCCTCCGCCGTCCCCAGGTCGTCGGGCAGCGCCGCTCTCTCCCAGGGCGGGCGCGGAACCGGTAGGGGTGGCGGTGGCGGCGAAGGCGGGGTCGGCGCGGACCCCGAGAGCCACACCCCGCGCGGCACGGCAGGGGGCAAGGCTGTCGACTCGAGGGAGCCGCCGCAGCGCCGGCAGAGCGTAATAATGGCCGAATCGGGGTTCGTCGCGCCGCAGTGCGGGCACACACGGCTGCTCATGGGTCCGCCTTCCGCCGGGATCGGCCCGAGCTTACGGTCGCACCGGCCGCGACGTCGCCAGCGCGATCGCCCGGTCCCTCTCGCCCACCGCGCAGTAGTAGTGGTAGAAGACGCCCTCGTGCTCCAGCACGAACGGCTTGTGGGCGTGCAACGAGTCGTACGAGCCGGCCTCGCCGTGCGCCACGATCGGGTTGTGCTCGCACTTCCGCCACCGGGTGAAGCCCCCATCCTCACTGATTGCTACGCCGTCCCCGGCGTGCTGTCCGTCGAAGCCGTAGTAGAAGAGGTGCCACACGCCGTCGATCAGGTTCAGCACCGGATCGGACGCAAACCGGCTGTCCCAGGCGCCCTCGGGGCCGACGCGGAGGATGGGGTTGTCCGGATGCTTCTCCCAGTGAACCAGATCGTGCGAGGTCGCCAGCCCGGTCTGCTCGATCCAGCCGTCCGCCCGGTCCTTGGCGTTGTAGAACATGACGAACCGACCGTCGAGGCGATAGACCGCGGCCTTGTAGATGCCCCCTGAGTCCCAGCCCTCCACCCCTGTCCTCAACACCGGCGCCTCGGGCAGCTTCTCCAGCTGCCTCAAGTCCTTCCCCTTCGCCAGGCCCGTTCCACCCGGACCCACCTCGTACCCCGGCTGCGGGAAGCCACAGTAGAAGAGGTACCACCAGCCCGCGTGCTCAATCAGCCACCCGCCCCCGGCCGACCCATAGTCCCACTCCCCCTGACCGCCGGCGTCCAGAATCATCCCCGCTCGCGTCCAGTGGATGAGGTCCTCGCTCTCCGCGAGGCCGATCCGGTACTTCTCGCCATCGAAGCCCGTGTACTGCATGAGCCACCGGCCCTGGTGACGCAGCACCTGCGGGCAGTCCACCATCTCGCTGTCGAAGTCCCCCGCATGATGCGTCGGCCGCAGGACGGGCTCCGGCAGCTTGTGTCGCTGCAGGTAGTCCGGCGCCGCCGCTTGCGCGAGAGCACAGGTCGTCACGCTCAACGGCAACATGGCGATCACGGCTCGCTGCCTCCTGAAACCCGCCGGAAGTAACCGTCCAGCACCTGGCCGTGGTCGAAGCCGATCTCGAACGGCCCGGCCTCGAGGTCACCCAGCCTCAGCCCGAGGCCCGGCGCCACAGCCGCCGGCGCCGCTCCCAGGCCGGCATCACGCGGGCACGGCCGGAACTCGCGATCCCGGATCTCCTCCCGCGTGAAGCCCCGCACTGCCGCCAGTTCGTAGCGCCCCTGCCCATCGGGCGTCAGCCTCAGGGACCCAACTCCCAGCGCCGTGTAGACGATGGCAACGTTGTTCCGGCAGTCGGTCATGTCCCGGTGCGGATCGTCGTAGACGCCGAACTGCCGAAGCTGCGCGGCCTCCAGGCCCGTCTCCTCCGCGACCTCCCGCACGACGGCGTCCACGAGCCGCTCGCGGAAGTCGACGAAGCCCCCCGGCAGCGCCCAAACACCGCCCTGCACGTCCCCCTCCCGCCGCCTCACCAGCACGATTCGGCCTCGGTGCTCGACAATGGCGTCCACGGTCACCTGCGGCCCGCAGACCAGGTTGTGCCCACCGCGGGGGCACGGGACCGTGCCGAAGAACGGCCCCTCAGCGTGCCCCCGGCACTCCGGATGCGCGCAGTAGAACCGAGTCCCGGTCATGAACGCGCGTGCCTCCTCCGGATGAGGTCGCCACAGCGCACAGCCTCTTCGCCGGGCCCCGGGCATTTCCTGCGCCGCCCGCCACGCACAGGGGACAACGCCCTCCTCGTCGAAGGGGCCAGGCGCGACGATCCGAGAACCGGCGAGCCGTTGCCGTTCGCGCGTAGCGGGATCGTCATTCGGCTGCCCGATCACGTGACAGGTAGGAGAGAGCGATGCGAACTGGGGCGACCGACTGGCTTCTGGTGTTGGCCGGGCTGTCTGCGGGTGGCTGCGTGGCGCGGTCGCAAGAGGTCACCGTGCGCGATGCCGCCGGACTCCGGCAGGCCCTCGCCCAAGCGCAGCCGGGTGCGCGTCTCCTGGTGGCGCCGGGCGAGTACGAGGGAGGCCTCTACTTCACCGACCTGCACGGCGCGGACGGCGCGCCGATCACCATCACCGCTGTCGATCCCTCCAGTCCCCCGAAGTTCATGGGGGGCGGCAGCGCCTTCCACTTCGCGGACGTGTCTCACCTCGTGCTCGAGGATCTCACCTTCGAGGGAGCGACCGGCAACGGGCTCAACATCGACGACGGTGGGACTTTCGGCTCGCCCGCCCACCACCTTACGCTCCGACGCCTGACGATCACGGACGTAGGGCCGCGCGGGAACTGCGACGGGATCAAGCTCTCCGGGGTCGACGACTTCCGCGTGGAGGACTGCGTGATCGAGCGGTGGGGCGACGGCGGCTCGGCGATCGACATGGTCGGCTGCCATCGCGGCACCATCGAGGGCTGCACCTTCCGCGGCCGCGATGGAGTGAGCGGCACGGGGCCGCAGACCAAGGGCGGCACGTCGGACATCGTGATCCGGCGCAATCGCTTCGAGAACGCCGGGGGGCGGGCCGTCAACGTCGGGGGCAGCACGGGCCTGGAGTTCTTCCGACCCGCCCTGCAGGGCTACGAGGCACGGGCGATCACGGTCGAGGGCAACGTGTTCATCGGCTCCCTGGCCGCCGTGGCGTTCGTGGGTGTGGACGGCGCCGAGTTCCGGTGGAACACGGTCCATCTGCCCCTGAAGTGGTGCCTGCGGATCCTGCAGGAGACAACCGAGCCGGGCTTCGTCCCCTGCCGCAACGTCTCGTTCGCCCACAACCTCATCCTCTTCCGCTCGGACCAGTGGTCGGAGGGCGGCTGCAACATCGGCCCGCATACCGCGCCGGACACGTTCCGCTTCGTGGGCAACGCCTGGTACTGCACAGACCGCCCCGCACTCGGCCCCACGCTCCCCGTCCCCGAGCAGGACGGGATGGTCGGGCGCGATCCTCAACTCGCGGACCCGGAGAACGGCGACCTGTCGCTTCGGGACGGCAGCCCCGCCGCCGGCAAGGGTCACACAGCGCTGCCTTGAGGGGGTCTGTCGGAAGCGACCTCCCGAGGCGCAGCACGCGGAACCCCGACCCCGCAGCCCCCCGGGTGGGCGGTTGTGGAGGCGGCTCATGCATGGCGCGCCGCGCCTCTCGGCAGCGGTTCTTGGCGAACTGCCCGGTGTCGGCGAGGATGGGCCCAGCGGGTTTCCCAGTCAGGGACCGCTCCTGGTCCGCCCACGCTCGCGCCCCAACGGCCGTCGGCCGGACCGGTTCGTAGTAAGGTCATGACCGCCTCTACAGCGAACCCCTCAGTGTCAGGTCCTGCGCACCTGCATGTCACGACCAGGGGGTCTACCATGTCCGCCAAGCCGAAGCTCACCGCCGAGGAGATGGATCAGGTTCGTCGTCTGCAGTGGTTCCGGGACGCGCGCTTTGGGATGTTCATTCACTGGGGTCTGTACTCGCTGTTGGGGCGGCACGAGTGGGTCATGAACCGCGAGCGGATCCCCCTCGAGGAGTACGAGAAGCTCGCCGATCGGTTCAAGCCCGGGGCGTCGCCTGCGCGCACCTGGGCCAAGCTCGCCAAGGCCGCCGGACAGCGCTACATGGTGATGACCACCAAGCATCACGAGGGCTTCTGCCTGTTCGGCAGCGAGCTGACCGACTACAACGCCGTGAAGCGCGGCCCGAAGCGCGACCTTGTCGCGGAGTACGTCGAGGCCGCCCGCGAGCAGGGCCTGCGGGTCGGGTTCTACTACTCGCTGATGGACTGGCATCACCCCGACGGCGCGAAGTGCAAGACCAACGAGAAGAGCCGCCGCCGGTTCGTCGACTTCATCCACGGCCAGATCCGCGAGCTGCTCACGAACTACGGGAAGATCGACATCATGTGGTACGACGTGTCCTGGCCGCTGGACGCCGAGGGCTGGGAATCGGAGCGGATGAACCAGATGGTGCTCGAGCTGCAGCCGGACATCATCATCAACAACCGCAACCAACTGCCCGGGGACTTCGGTACCCCCGAGGGCCACATCACCCCCGAGAACCGTGCCTGGGAATCGTGCATGACCTTCAACGACGCCTGGGGCTACACGCCCATCGACACGAACTACAAGAGCGCCTGGAATGTGGTCAGCATGTTGCGCCAGGTCGCGGCGGGCAACGGCAACCTGCTGCTGAACATCGGCCCCGACCCCCTCGGCGGCGTCATCCAGCCGATGCCGAAGATCCTCAAGCAGGTGGGCCAGTGGTTGGACCGCTGGGGCGAGAGCATTTACTCCGCCACCGACCCCGTGCAGCAGGAGTGGAGCATCACCGGCGCCTTCACCCGGAAGGGCGACAGGCTCTACTACCACTGCAACCGCTGGCCGGGGAAGGCACTCGCGATCGGCGGCCTGGTCTGCAAGGTCACCGAGGCGCGCATCCTGGGCGGCAAGCAGGTCAAGGTCACGCAGGTCCGCGACCGGCTCGTGCTCTCCGGCCTGCCCGAGCAAGCGCCCGACCCGCTGTCCACCGTCATCGAGCTGAAGTTCACGGGCCAGCCCCACCAGCTCTTGGGCGCGGGCCATGTCCTCATCGGCCAGGACCCCTGGCGGAAGACGGGGAAGTGACGACGGAGGCGGTGGCAATCGGCCCCCGTGAACCCCGCCCTATCGGGAGGAGTGTGACGGGAATGAGATCGCGCGAACGCGTCATCTCCGCTCTCCGGCATGAGGCGACCGATCGACCGCCCATCGATTTCGGCGGGATGCGGTCGACCGGCATCATGGCCCTGGCGTACCGGAAGCTGAAGGCTCATCTGGGCCTCGCGGAGGACACGCTGGTCTATGACGTCATCCAGCAGCTCGCGCAACCCTCGGAGGCGGTGCTCGACGCTTTCGGCGTGGATGTCGTCGACCTTGGCCGGGCGTTCCTGACCCGCCCCGAGGACTGGCGCGACTGGACATTGCCGGACGGCTCGGCAGCCAAGGCTCCGTGCTACTTCGCGCCCGAGTCCGACGGCGCGGGGGGTTGGGTGGTTCGCGCGCAGGACGGCACGGTGTTCGGCCGGATGCCCAAGGGGTCGCAGCACCTCACCCAGTGCTGCTGGCCCCTGCACGGGCTCCGGAACGCGGAGGAGATCGGCGAGCT
>Ga0194126_10012633_pt1 | contig 10670 bp, 7 predicted proteins | sample TA2KigC150mmetaG_FD_148641 | JGI IMG/M metagenome (GOLD analysis project Ga0194126, IMG submission 148641) | Freshwater microbial communities from Lake Tanganyika, Tanzania - TA2015035 Kigoma Deep Cast 150m | ecosystem: Environmental > Aquatic > Freshwater > Lake | place: Tanzania: Lake...
TTAAATACGGCGGCAAACCCACCGCTGATCAAAGAATTGGTCGAACGTCTTCTTTCATTCAACCAGAGCCTCATTGGAGCCACCTTGGACCGGGTCGGGAAATACGTCCAGGTTTTTAATATGTACGACGATTTGACCCACCAGCATAACCTGTTCGTCAGCAAAAAGACGCTGAACGAGATCTTTATGCCGGCCTATAAGAAGCTTTTCAAGACCGTCAAGAGTAAGGCGGATGTGAAGGTGTTGTTTCACATTTGCGGGGCTTCGCGTCTATTGTTTGACGAGCTGATGGATGCGGGAGTGGATGCGTTCAATCCCATTCAGGTCTCGGCCGACGGGATGGGTGATACGGCAGAACTGAAACGGCTCTATGGAGACAAGCTCACATTCTGGGGCGGGGGGTGTGATACCCAGGACGTGTTACCCAACGGAACAACGGACGACGTAAGGCGGGAGGTCCGGCGACGTATCGCAGATCTTGCCCCGGGAGGCGGATTTGTCTTCAGTCCGGTCCATAACATTCAATGTGAAGTCCCTCCGGAGAATATCGTTGCGATGTACGATGAGGTCGCCAAGTGGGACGCTTACCCTATTCGGATAGAGGCTTTAAGAAAGAGTGTCTAAGGTTATCCGTTTTCCCCATGGAGGGGGATCTGATGATTAAAAGACAAGCAACTGCCGCTGATATGAAGACCAAACTCGATGGAGGATGACACATGCTCGATGCGGAAAAGTTTTATACCGGGATTTCTCAGGGAAACATGGATGAGGTGAGGAGGTTGACGCAGGAGGCTTTGGATCGCGGTGAGACGGCCGAAACCATCCTGCAGGAAGGTCTTTTACCGGCAATGGACAGGGTTGGCGTACAATTCAAGAACAATGAGATTTATATTCCCGAGGTCCTCATTGCATCAAGGGCCATGACCGCCGGGACGGGAATTCTCAAACCCATTCTCTCCAAATCAAACGGTCCCAAGGCCGCAAAAATTATCATGGGAACGGTCAAGGGTGATCTCCACGATATCGGAAAGAACCTGGTGTTGATGCTCATGGAGGGAAGTGGTTTTGATGTGGTGGACCTGGGGGTCGATGTATCGACTGAAAAATTTATAGAAGCAATTAAACAGCATCAGCCTCAGGTGGTCGGGATGTCCGCGCTTCTGACGACAACGATGCAGGAAATAAAGAATACGCTTGATACGATCCAGGAACAAGGCCTCAGAAAGCAGACGAAGGTGATTATCGGGGGGGCCCCCGTTACGGAGCAGTATGCGAAAAAGATTGGTGCGGACGGATTTGCCTCCGATGCTGCCTCTGCGGTGGACTGTGTAAAGGGGCTTTTGGGTATGAGATAATACTATCATGCATTCAAGACAATCTAAAATAAAACAATGAGGAGGTTAAAAATGAAAAAACTTTCGGTTCTTTTTTCGATCTTCGTCTGTTGCGCTGTTCTTGGTTACGGAAACGCCCTGGCAGCCAATCCCAGTAAAATCAAAGTCGGGATCCTGCTTCCTCTCACCGGACCAATGGCCGCGGTGGCTGAAACCCAGAAAGAAGGCGCGCTGCTGGCGGTAGATGTCGTCAACAGAAACGGCGGACTCAATATGCCCTGGGGAAAGGTCACTGTAGAGGGCGTTGTGGGCGATGATGAAGCCAAACAGGATGTGGGTGTCCGGCGCTATCGTTATCTGGTTTCCGAAGGGGTCAAAGGCGTAGGCGGTCAGACTTGGGCGCCGATGGCGTTTGCCATCAACTCCCTGGTTTTAAAGGAACCCATGCCCTATTTCCCGGTTTGTGTGCTGGCGAAGGATGCCTTCAAGAAAGGGGTGCTCGCCCCCTCGACCTTTGCCACATCCTTTAGCCCTTGGACGGTGGGCTACATGGCCGCCTCCGCAGCCATCAAAACGCTCGGCAAGAAGCGCATTTTCCTTCTGGCTCGCAGCGATAGCTTCGGCTGGGATATTCGCGACGGCGTCAATGCAGCCGCCAAGGAACTCGGCGCCGCGATAATCGGCTACGACGAGGTTTCTCTGGGGACCAATGATTACACCACGATTTTGCAGAAGGTCCGCGCGGCAAAGCCGGACATGTTCATGTGCGTTCAATTCGGCGCCGATGCCGTGGCGCTCCTTAAACAGGTCCATCAGATGGGTCTCAACAAGGAGATGACCATTTTCAATACCTTCATAACGAACGTGGTCGCCAAAGGTATCCCGCCCGAGGCTCTCGATGGCGTCTACGCGATGCATTATTTTTACTATGACCTGTCGGGTTTTGAAGACCAGGAACTGGTAAAAAACGCAAATGCCTTTACCAATCTGTATCGGGCAAAATACAACAAGCCGCCCGACGCCTACGCGACGATAGCCTACGTCGCCTTCATGGAGATGTTCCGCGGGTTCGAGGCGGCAAAATCCTTTGATCCGCTCAAGGTCTCCGCAGCGCTCATGGCCGGCAACGGTGAGTTCAACTCGGTCAAGGGTCCTGCCCGATGGCGTGAGGATCACTCGGCAGTATACAAGTACGCCGCCTTTTTGGTCAAAGGAAAAGGGAAGGAGGAGCAGAAAGGCGAGTGGGATCTTTTTAAAGTCATGGGTTACCAAGGCGGCGATTCCGTCATGCCGTCGCTGAAGTCCCTTGGCTACTAAATCACTCTGTTTTTCGATATCTCTTTGTCTGGCCCTTTTGCCTGTTCTTGCGTGGGCGCAGAGCGATGGCGGCGAGCGGACGAAGGCCGATCGAACCCCCGTGCATCCCTACCGGGTGATCCGTTCCTACCCCCACGACCGGCAGGCCTTCACGCAGGGATTAGCCTATGAGGGAGGGTTCTTTTACGAAGGGACGGGACTCCACGGCCGATCCGCGCTCCGCAAGGTCGACCCGGCTACGGGCCGTGTCGTGAAAGAGATCGGGTTGGACCCGTCGCACTTCGGCGAGGGAATCGCGATCGCCGGCGACCGGGTAGTTCAACTGACATGGAAATCCCAGGTGGGATTCGTCTACGATAGGGACTCGTTCCGTCTCCTCCGAACATTTGTATATCCCGGGGAGGGTTGGGGCATCACCCACGACGGTAGGCGCCTCGTCATGAGCGATGGCACGTCGGTGTTACGGTTCCTCGATCCGCGGGATTTCCGGGAGGTCGCAACCCTTGGCGTCCGTGACGAAAAGGGGCCGGTCGACGGACTGAACGAGTTGGAATACGTTCGGGGATTGATTTATGCCAACGTCTGGCCCACGGATCGAATCGCGGTGATCGATCCGCGAAAGGGCCGCATCGAGGCGTGGATCGACCTGAAGGGGTTGCTCGGCAAGGGCGATTCGCAGGGGGTCGATGTCCTCAACGGCATCGCCTACGACGCCCGCGGCGATCGCCTCTTCGTTACGGGTAAGTTGTGGCCGAAGCTATTTGAAATCCAATACCGACCCCCACCCTGACCCTCCCCCTCCCCTTAATCCCCTCCCGCCAAGGGAGGGGATTATTAGCATAAATAGGGACAGCGCCCTATTATTTTCCATTAACGAAAAATAATAGGGCGCTGTCCCTATTTATTATAACTGCCGCTGCCAGGACTCAAGGGCGGTTAGGGCGCGGCGGGCATAAGCGAGGCCCCTGTCCCCCTTCCGGATACGGCCGGCAAGCGGGGGGAAGAGACCGAAGGCGATGTTCATCGGCTGGAAACCCTTCCGGCCGGATCGCTGGAGGTGGCCGATCAGGGCGCCCAGGGAGGTCTCGGGCGGAGGCGCGATCATCTCCTGTCCTGCAATCAGGTGCGATGCATTGATGCCGGCCAGAAGACCCATCGCCGTGGACTCGATATAGCCCTCCACCCCGGTGATCTGACCCGCGAAAAAGAGATCCGGTCGGGTGCAAAGCTGGAGATAAGGGGTAAGCAGGGCAGGGGCATTCACAAATGTGTTCCGGTGGACGCTGCCGTACCTGGCGAATTCTGCATTTTCCAGACCGGGGATCATCCGGAAGATCCGCTTTTGCTCCGGCCAGGTCAGTTTTGTCTGAAAGCCGACCATGTTGTAAAGAATGCCTTCCCGATCTTCGCGCCTGAGCTGGACGACGGCGTGGGGCCGGCATCCGGTCCGCGGATCGATCAGGCCGACCGGCTTCATCGGCCCGTGGGCGAGGGTCTCGATGCCCCGCTTTGCCATCACCTCGACGGGGAGGCATCCCTCGAAGCATTTCACCTCCTCGAAAGCTCGGAGGGAAACCTCCTCGGCCGACCTGAGCGCCTTCCAGAAGTGTTCGTAGGTTTCCCGGTCCAGGGGGCAGTTCAGGTAATCGGCCTCGCCGCGGCCGTAGCGGGAGGCGGCGAATACGCGGCCCATCGCGATCGAGCTCCCTTCGACGATCGGCGAGATCGCGTCGTAGAAATAGAGATGCGCGCTGCCGGTGAGGGCGGCAATTTCCGCGGCGAGGGCGTCGGAGGTGAGGGGGCCGGTCGCGACGATCGTAGTCCCTGTTGAAGGAATTTCGGTCACTTCTCCCCGGACGAGCTCCAGATTGGGCTGCGCGGCGAGACGCCCCTCGATGAAACGGGAAAAGGCGTTCCGGTCGACGGCGAGGGCTTTCCCGGCGGGAACCGCCGTGGCGTCGGCCGCCGCCATGATCAGCGAATCCATCCGCCGCAGCTCTTCCTTCAGGAGACCGACGGCGTTATCCGGGGCGTTGGACCGGAGCGAGTTGCTGCAGACGAGCTCGGCCAGAAGCGGCGATTTGTGGGCGGGAGAGAACCGCTCCGGCTTCATCTCGCAGAGCCGGACCGGCAAACCGCGCCGAAGGAGCTGCCAGGCCGCCTCGCACCCGGCCAGTCCCCCGCCGATGACGGTTACAATCATTTTTTGTACTTCATGATATTCCTGCATTCGGGATACCCGGTGCAGCCGAGAAACTTGCCGAAGCGCCCCGTCTTCACGGCCGTCGGCTTGCCGCACTTGTCGCAGACGACATCCGAGAGCTCCTGCGGCGCCGCCGCCTTGATCGGACTTCCCGACGGGGACGTCTTGACGATATTCTTGCACTCCGGATATCCCGTGCAGCCTAAAAAGGCGCCGTAACGGCCCCTTTTCAGGGCCATCGGCTTGCCGCACTTCTCGCAGAGCGCCTCGGGGGCGGCGCCCTCTGCGTTTGCACCCACGGGCGTTCCATCGGGGGCGAAGTTGATCGTGTGCTTGCACTCGGGATAGCCGGAGCAGCCGAGAAATTTTCCAAAGCGCCCCTGACGGGCGAGCATCGGCTTTGCGCAGAGGGGGCAGGGGATGTCGGTCGTCTTTTCCTCCAGCAGTATCTCTCCCTTTTCGTCCTGCGTGAAGTTCTTGGTATTCTTGCAAGCGGGGTAGTTGGTGCAGGCGAGGAAGCGTCCATTCTTCCCCCATTTGATGACCATGGATTTGCCGCACTTCTCGCAGACGAAATCCGTCGGGGTCTCCTCGCGTTTGATGTTCGTCATGTTTGCCTTTGCCTTTCGCAGCTCCTCCGTGAAGGGGAGATAAAAGTTGTTCAGTGTGTCCAAACGCCTTGCCTTCCCCGCTTCGATCCGGTCGAGTTCGCTCTCCATCCCCGCGGTAAAGGCCACGTCCAGAATCCGGGGAAAGTTCTTCACGAGCAGATCGGTGACGAGGATGCCGAGGTCGGTGGGGATAAATTTTCCTTTTTCCAGAAGGACGTATTCCCGCTCCTGGATCGTCGTGAGGATCGCCGCATAGGTGCTTGGGCGGCCGATGCCGTTTTCCTCCAGCTCCCGGACGAGCGATGCCTCGGAGAAACGGGGCGGCGGCTGGGTGAATTTCTGCTCGGGTTTGAGTTCGATGAGTTTCAGGACCTCCCCGACCCGGACCTCGGGAATGAGCCTTCCGAATCCGTTCTCTTCGCCGTTGTCCTCTTTCCCCTCCGTGTAGACGATGGTGAAACCCGGGAACTTCATCACCGATCCCTGCACTCTTAACAGGCAGTTTGCGGCCGCAATGTCCACCGTCGTCTGGTCGAGGAGGGCGGGATTCATCTGGCAGGCCAGAAACCGGTTCCAGATGAGCTGATAGAGGCGAAACTGATCGGGCGTCAGGAAGGGTTTGATCGCCTGGGGCGGATAGGCCATGGAGGACGGCCGGATCGCCTCATGGGCGTCCTGGGCGTCCCCCGAGACCTTGAAGGCCCGCGCTTTGGGTGGCAGAAACGCGGGATCGTAGTTCTTTCCGATGTATTCCCGCGCGTCGCCGATCGCTTCCGAGGCGATGCGGACCGAGTCGGTCCGCATGTAGGTGATAAGCCCCACAGGGCCTTCGGCGCCGAGCTCGATTCCTTCGTAGAGCTTCTGGGCGGTCGACATCGTTTTTTTCGCCGAGAAATGAAGCCAGCGTGAGGCCTCCTGCTGCAGCTTGCTCGTTGTGAAGGGGGGGGGAGGCTGGCGCTTGACCTCTTTCTTCTCGATTGCGGAGACGGTGAAAGTCGCACTCTGCAACGAGGCGACGACCTCGGCGGAGCGCTCGGCATTTTCGATCTTCGCCTTCTTCCCGTCGATTTTGAAGAGCTTCGCTTCGAAGGGGGGCGGATGGGATCCCTCCAGTACGGCGGTGAGGTTCCAGTATTCCTCGGGGACGAACGCCTTGATCTCCGCCTCCCTCTCGCAGATGATCCGGACCGCCACCGACTGTACCCGGCCGGCGGAGAGCCCCCGCTTCACCTTGTCCCAGAGGACCGGGCTGATCTGGTAACCGACGAGACGGTCGAGGGTCCGCCGGGTCTGCTGCGCCTCGTACCGGTTGAAGTTAAGGTCGCGGGGGTGCGCGATCCCGTCGAGGATGGTCTCGCGCGTCAGGTCGTTGAACTGGACCCGTTTGATGATCTTTCCTTTGCCTCCGATCTCCTCGGCGATATGCCAGGCAATCGCCTCGCCTTCGCGGTCCGGGTCGGGGGCGAGCAGGATCTGCTTTGCCTTGGATGCCGCCTTCTTCAGCTCGGCGATGACCTTCTTCTTGCTCTCCATGACCGTGTAGGTGGGCTCGAATCCGCCTTCTGTATCGATTCCAAGGGTGTTCTTCGGGAGGTCCTTGACGTGGCCTACGGAGGCCCGGACATCGTACTCGTCGCCGAGGTATTTGCGGATGGTTTTGACCTTGGTGGGCGATTCCACAATGATTAATGAATTCAAGTTCCGTTACTCCTTGCGTGAATACAGTTTACCCGGCAGCTGCCGGACGATTCCGCCCAGTTCGAGGACGAGAAGAGCGCTCTGCACCTCCTGCGCGGTCAGACCGGAAGCGGTGATCAGGGCGTCGACATTGAGCGGCTCCCGGGTGATGAAGGGGAGCAGTTTGCGCTCCCTGTCGCCGAGTGCGGCGCCCTTGTTTTGGACTGAGGCGGGCTGCGTTTCCGGCGTGTCCGCGACCGCGCCAAGCGTCGAGCGCGGGGGGCGTTGCTCCGGAAGGGGCCGCGACAGGCCGGCCTGGGGGAGGATCTCCTCGAGGATATCCTCCACGCCTTCGATCAATTTGGCCCCCTGCTTGATCAGACGGTGGGTCCCCCGGGAGCCGGCGGACTCGATCGCCCCCGGGACGGCAAACACCGAGCGCCCCTGTTCGGAGGCGATCCGCGCGGTGATCAGCGACCCGCTCTTTTCTCCCGCCTCGACAACGACAACGCCGAGCGAGATCCCGCTGATGATCCTGTTTCGCGCCGGAAAATTGGGGGCATTGGGCGGTGTGCCGAAAGGGAATTCGGTGGCTACGGCGCCGCGGGCCGCGATCTCAGCGGCGAGCGCTTCGTTTTCCTCGGGGTAGATGATGTCGAGGCCGCAGCCCAGGACCGCGATGGTCCTCCCCTTGCCGGCGAGCGCCCCCCGGTGGGCGGCGGAGTCGATCCCCCGGGCGAGACCGCTCACCACCGTGATTCCCTGCAGGGCGAGTTCACGAGCGAGCTTTTCGGTAATATATTTCCCGTAAGTCGAGGCGAGACGCGATCCGACGATCGCGACGCAGGTCTCCTCGGCAAAGGATCCCCGAACATAGAGATAGGGGGGGTAGTCGTAAATATTCAGGAGCGTCTTCGGATAGCGGGGATCTTGACAGGTTACGATATCGGCGCCGAGTTTTCCGGCACGGGCGACTTCCCGCTCGGCCGTCTCCCAGCCGGTAAAACAGCGGATGTTCTCTGCCGTTTTCAGACCGATGCCGGGGATCACCCGGAGGGTTGCGGTTGAAGCGCGGAAGACCGCCTCCGGCGATCCGAAGGCCGCAAGCAAGGTCCGGAATCCGACGCAGCCGACCTCGTCCACAGCCCTGAGGGCGATCCAGTATTTCAGCGATTCCTCATTCATTAAACGTGTCCGTATTATCTCCCCCTCCCCTTTGATCCCCTCCCGCCAAGGGAGGGGAAATGTGGCTGATCCCGTTCCATCGGGAGAGGGAAACAGGTCCCATCGTCACCCGCCAAGGGAGTGAAAATGTGACTCATCTTCACTCGCCGAGGGAGCGAACATGCGACTCATCTTCAGCCGCCAAGGAGTGAAAATGCGACTCATCTTCACTCGCCGAGGGAGTGAGCATGCGACTCATCTTCAGCCGCCAAGGAGTGAACATGCGACTCATTGTCACCCGCCGGCAAAGGGGGACATAGCGCCCGCCCCGTTTCCCTCCCCCTCGACGGGGGAGGGCCGGGTGGGGGTGGAAAGTCGGCGGACGATATATCGGAAGTCCGAAGGGTGTCAAGTATTTTCGTGGACGGCAAGCCGCCGGCGGAAAACCGTTGCGTTCTTTTTTGCTTTGGGTTAGAAATTAAACGATGAAGCGCTCGCTGATCATCGCATGTTTATTGATCCTACTGTGTCCATGTCTTTTCGGCGCACCCTTGCTCCATGCGCAGGCGCCCGAGAGGGGCGGAGTGTGGCTGTCCGAGGGGAGCGGCGCCGGCGACCTACAGCCGGTTCTCACCGTCACCCCGCGTGAGATTGACCTTGGCTCGCTGGGACCGGGGGAGGAGGGGAGGAGCCTCTTTTATCTGAACAACGTCGGTTCGGGGAAACTGGATTGGTCAATGGAGGGACCGTCGGGGTGGACAAAAATGGACGCCGGAGTCCTCTCCGGCGCGGTGAGCGAATCACCCGAACCGGTAAAGATACATCTCGTTTTTCTGAACGAAAAAGATCCGGAAAAAATGTCGAACGCCACGGTGATCCTTACCCTTGAGGGAGGCGGGCAAAAAGCTGCCTTCCGGCGGGTGATGCCGGTGGGCGCCATGAGGGAGCAGATGCGGATCACCTCCCTTGGGGGGATAAGGACGATTTTCGTCAACGCCCGCCTTTCCGTACGCTCCTCTGCATCGTTGCTCAGTGTGGAGCCGCTCCGGTTGGATTTCGGGACCGTCCGTCCCGGGGAGCAGATCACGCGCAGGGTGCTAATCAAGAACAGGGGAAAAGAAACACTGAAATGGAAGGCAACGCCGGCGGGGAAGCGGAAGCTTCCAGCGACGGAAGCGGTTCCGCGGGGACGGTACGTCACTTTTCTCAATACGGCCGGCGCCGGGACCGGCAGCTATTCCGTCGCAGGACCGCTCAGGGATCATCTGGAGTTGTCGGGAATCTGGGGCGAAGAAGGAGGGTATCCGGCCACCCAGCTCGGTGAGCAGGGCGCCCTGCGATATCGGTTTACCGGCACGGGGGCCGCTCTTCATATCCAGAAGACGCCGGAGGGGGATCCCCTGATGATCTACCTGGATGACCAGTTGATTACCCTTGTGGATGGTTATTCGGAGCGTCGGGAATCGTTGGAAATCGTCATTGCCGAAGAGCTGGCGGAAGGCCCGCATCTTCTTGCCGTCGTCAGCGACGGCGGGCGGGTGATCATCGAGGGGGTTCGGGTCCTCGGGAGGCCGATTATGAAAGGACCTCCCGGCTGGATCAATGTCTTTCCCGACAGTGGAACGACCACACGGGAAACCGATTACGTGAACATCGTGATCAACACGCCCAAGATCGCGACCGGTCTATTTGGAGAGATGATCTTCTTTACCTCCAACGGCGGCGATGCCGCTGTGGAGGTGTTCGTGGAAGCGGGCGCCGAGACGCAGACCCGGGTCCTCGATGTCTATCGTTATGTCAGCGGTTCCGACTACCTCTATACCGCCAACCCCCAGGCTGAAGCCTCCCGCCTGCAGGTCCAGGGGTATCGGAGCCTCGGCATCGCCTTCAGGCTCTTTCCGCCGGGGACTCCGGGGACGACGGAGTTTTTCCGCTGGTTCAACCCTGTCAAAGGCGATCATTTCTACTCCTCGGATCCTTCGGGGGGGGGAAAGGCCCTGGCCGGTTATCTCCTGGAAGGGTCCATCGGCAACATCGCCACTTTCCGTCTGGCGGGGACCCGGGAGCTTTATCGCTGGTATCATCCCGCGAACGGGCGTCACTTCTATACAACGGACCAAGGCGGGGAGGGATTCGCCAAGAAGGGGTACCGTTTTGACGGGATCGCGGGATTTGTCCGCTGATTTGTCAGAATCTATTGACAAGTGAAAGCAAAGGGGATATAAATCCCGCTCTTTGATTGGAGATGGTCAACACAGTGCGTCGCGAGGATAAGCGCCTGTAGCTCAGCTGGATAGAGCAACGGACTTCTAATCCGTGGGTCGAGAGTTCGAATCCCTCCAGGCGCACCAGGCATGGATGGTG
>Ga0194126_10012641_pt1 | contig 10668 bp, 9 predicted proteins | sample TA2KigC150mmetaG_FD_148641 | JGI IMG/M metagenome (GOLD analysis project Ga0194126, IMG submission 148641) | Freshwater microbial communities from Lake Tanganyika, Tanzania - TA2015035 Kigoma Deep Cast 150m | ecosystem: Environmental > Aquatic > Freshwater > Lake | place: Tanzania: Lake...
CGGGCCCGACAGGGCCCGCTGGGCGTCGCCCACGAGCAGGCCCACGCGGTCCCACGGCTCGGCGTACTCCGGCGGGGCGATCGTCCGCATGGCCGACACAAGATCCGCGACTTTCATGGCCGCTCCTTGCCGCGGCACCGACCCGGCCCCCGGAGCGCCAGACCCCCGGAGCCGATGCCGACGGCCCCTAACGGTACGATCCCCGCGTGAGCGAGCCTATCGAGCGCCGGGCCCACGCCAAGATCAACCTGTGCCTCTCCGTGGCCTCTCCCGAACCCGCCGGTTCGCCCCGCGCGGGGTGGCACCGCATCGCCTCCTGGTTCCACGCGATCGACCTGCACGACACCGTGACGCTCCGGCGCCTGCCCGAGGGCGCCGCGAGCGAACTCCACGTCGATTGGGCGAGCGATGCGCCCCGCCCATCGCCCATCGACTGGCCCCCGGAAAAGGACCTGGCCCTGCGTGCCCTGCGCCTGCTCGAGGCCCACCGCGGCCGCGCGCTGCCGACGCGGATCCACGTCCGCAAGCGGATCCCGGCGGGGGGCGGGCTGGGGGGCGGGTCCAGCGACGCCGCCGCCGTGCTGCTCGGCGCCGACGCCCTCCACGGCCTGGCGCTGCCGCTCGCGGACCTGGCGGCCCTCGGGACCCGCCTGGGCTCCGACGTGCCGTTCTTCATCGACGAACAGAACCCGCCGCGACCCGCGCTGGTCACGGGGTTTGGCGACGGGGTGGAGCGGGTCGGGCGCATCGTCGGCGAGCTCGACCTGTGCGTGCCGGCGTTCGGGTGTGCGACGCACGCCGTCTACGCCGCCCTCGATCGCGCCGGGCGGATCGCGCCCGCCGACGCGGCACGCGTCCGGTCGGCGATCGAGTCGGCCCGGCGGGGTGGGCTGGCGTCGGCGGACCTGTTCAACGACCTGGCTGGCCCGGCCGGTGCGGTCGAGCCCCGGCTGGCGGCGTTGGTCGACGCCCTCCGGTGTTCGGGCTGGGAGCGCCCGCGGGTGACGGGGAGCGGGTCGTGCGTCTTCCGAACCGCGACGGGGCCCATGATCCCGGCCTCGGCGCGGGCCGATGATGGGGGCGGGACGATCCTGCGCGTCCGACTGGTGTAAGGTGGGCCGAGGGACTCGCGGAGCCAAGCGATGGGCAGCAAGCCGGTGTGCGGGATCGACCTGGGCGGCACCAACATCCAGATCGGCGTCGTCGGCCCCAAGGGCAGGCTCCTGGGCGAGAGCAAGAAGAAGACCAAGGCCGACGAGGGACAGGACGCCATCCTGTCGCGACTGATCGACGGCGTGGACGAGGCCTGCGCCGCCGCGGGCATCGCCCGGCGCGACCTGGCCGCCATCGGCATCGGCGCCCCCGGGGCCATCGACCCCGACGCCGGCGTCGTCCTCGAAGCCGTCAACCTGCGCTGGACGGACATGCCGCTGGCGTCCGTTCTGTCCAGGCGGGCGGGCGTGCCGGTGGTGGTCGACAACGACGTCAACGTCGCGGTGTGGGGCGAGTACCGCTACGGGTCCGGGCGCGGCGCGTCCGACATCCTGGGTGTCTGGTGCGGGACGGGGATCGGCGGCGGGCTGATCCTCGACAATCGCCTCTACTACGGGCGCTTCAAGACCGCCGGCGAGATCGGGCACACCATCCTCCTGCCGCAGAACCCGCCCGGCTCGCGCTCGCTCGAGCACAACTGCTCCCGCACCGCCGTCGTCGAGCGCATCGTGCGGCTCATCAGGGCCAACCGCAAGAGCGCCCTCACCGACATGTGCGAGGGCGACTACGACAAGATCAAGAGCCGCATGCTCGGCAAGGCCTACGCCGACGGCGACGCGCTCACCGTCGAGGTCGTCGATTCCGCCGCCGAGCTCCTCGGCATCTCCATCGCCGGCGTCGTCACGCTGCTCTCGCTGGAGCGCATCATCCTCGGGGGCGGGCTCGTCGAGGCCCTGGGCAAGCCCTTCGTCGAGGGCGTGCAGAAGTCGGTCAAGCGACACGTCTTCCCCGACCGCTGCCGCAAGGTCGAGGTGGTCGCCAGCGAACTGGAGGACCACGCGGGCGTCCTCGGCGCCGCCGCCATCGCCGTCGAACGCCTCAACCTCAACGGCAAGGACTGACCGGGACCACCTGCCCGCTCGCCGGACTCCCGAACACCCCGCGTACTTCCTACGCACACGCCCCTCCTCTCCGGCGGTCGGCGGGATCCTGGCGCGCGACGAATCGGCGAATCTGAGCGCAATTCCCGCGGATTTGTGGCCAGGTGCGCACCAGCGCGCATGTTCTATGAAGGAGGCAAGCCTCGTCTGCCGGGCCCGCTCGGGGCGGGCGGACGAGCCGACGCGTGCGGCGTCCGGGGGGCGCGGTCGAACCGAGGAGTCACACTGCCGCGGCACCACGCACGGTTCGCGGCGGCTTTGAGCGAGCCGGTCCGCCCGGCAAGGACCTTGCGCACTTCTCGTGGGGGTCGTCTCCCCGACGCAAGATCCCGCGGCGCGCCGCTTCGGCTCGTGCTGGGAGAGTGAGCATGTACAAGGGAACATTCGCGATCGCCGCGGCGGCGTTGGCCACCGGTGCGCAGGCCCAGAACTTCTTTACCGGGTTCGAGGCCCCGACCTACTCGGCCTCGGGCGCGGGGGTGCCGCTGACCGTGGGGATCAACAACCCGGCGGGCGGGCAGGACTCGTGGTACCTGCCGGCCGGCATCGCCAGCAACGTCCACACCTACGCCGGCAACGCCCCGGGCTTCGTCCAGAACCCGACCGGCGGCGACCAGTTCGTCTCCGGGATCAGCGGGGGCGGCACCAACTTCGCCCGCGCCCAGCGCAACTTCGCCTTCGACGCCGGCCAGTTCACCATCGCCTGGGACATGGCCGCCATGTTCCTTGCCACCGGCGCGTCGGCCATCAACCTGTCCAGCATGTCCCTGCAGCACGACACGGTCCCGGCGGGCCAGTTCCGCCAGTTCATCGCGCTCAACAACTTCGTCGACCTCGCCAACCCCGCCGCAGGCTGGAAGGCGGAGTTCAACGTCTTCAACGCCGCCGGCGGCGCGCTCAACAACCAGTCCCCCGGCACCACCTGGGCCGCCCTCCAGGTCAACCACTGGTACCGCCAGTCGGTGACGTTCGACCTGGCGACGAACCAGATCGTGTCGATCTCGCTGGAGGACTTGCATTCGGGAGTGGTCACCGCGACCTCGCCGGTGGGGTGGTACATGACGGGCGGGGCGGCGTCGACGCTGGCGCTTCCCAACGCGTACCGCATGTTCGTGGGCGGGGCCGCGGGCAACGCCATGGGGTGGGACAACGTCTCGGTGGTCCCGGCTCCGGCGACGCTGGCCCTCATGGGCTTGGGCGCCCTGGCCGCCGCGCGCCGGCGCCGCGCCTGAACGCGATCACGCGGTGACCTTTCACGAGGGCCGTCCGGCCGACCGGGCGGCCCTCGTTCTTCACGCCGCCGATCGGAGCGTGCCCCGGCAAGGCCGCCCGGCGGGGCGTGCCCGCGCGACACCCGTCGATCCGTGCTCCGAATACGATGACGACGAGGAACACCGTGATGCCGCACGCCCTGGCCGCGCTGCTCGTGATCTGTCTCCCGCCCGCCGACCCGGGCGTGCGGTCGCCCGCCGAGGCCGTCAGCCAGACCCGGCTCATGGAATTCGTGCGGGCCCTGCCCGAGAAGCGCAGCCTGGCCGGGGGGCCCGAGCACGCCGAGGGTGTCCGCGCCGCCGAACGCCTCATCGTCGACACGCTCAGGGAGATCGGCTACGAGCCGACGCTGCACGGGTTCGCGTGGGCCCCGCGCTCCCAGCGCCAGGAGGGCCAGCCCGACCCGCTCTGGAACAACATCACCGTGGAGATCCCGGGCGTCGAGATCCCGGACGAGCTGATCATCGTCGGGGCCCACTTCGACGCGGTGTCCGCGGGCCCGGGGGCCGACGACAACGCCTCGGGGACCGCCGGGCTCATGGAGATCGCCCGGGCCCTCAAGGGCCGACCCATGAAGCGGACCGTGCGCCTGATCTTCTTCAACGGAGAGGAGGTCGGTCTGGTGGGCTCGATCCGCTACATCGCCGAGCACATGCCCGTGGAGAAGCGCGACAAGCCGCGCCTGATCGGCATGATCAGCCTGGAGATGCTGGGGTTCTTCACCGACGAGGCGGGCAGCCAGCGCAGCCCGCTGCCGCCCGTGCCCGGCGTCTTCGATCCGCCCACGGTGGGCGACTTCATCGCCGTGACCAGCACGCGGTCGCACGCCGCGTTCGCCAAGCGCCTCGACGAGGAGATGCGCCGGGCCAGCCCGGGGCTCAGGACCGTGCTGGCCGCGGAGCAGATCCCGGACTTCCCCCTGGTCCCGCGCGACATCCTGCGCTCCGACCACGGCTCGTTCCTCATGGCCGGGCTCCCGGGCGTGATGGTCACGGACACGGCCAACTTCCGGAACCCCAACTACCACAAGGCGACGGACACGGCGCAGACCCTGGACGGGCCGCGCTTCGCCGCGGTGGTGAGGGGCGTGGCGGGTGCGGTGGTCGCGATCGCCGAACCTTCGGAGGCCCGGCCCTGACCGACCTCAGGCGGTAACGTCGAGGTCGCCCATCAGGCGCTCCAGCGCCGCGTCGAGGCGGGCGCTGGTCACATACGTCCCCGCGGCGATCTGGGCCTTCACGTCCTCCACCAGCCCGATCCGCAGGTGACGCGACCCCGCCCGATCCTGCCCGCCGCTCAACTCGACCAGGTCCGTGCCGCGGGTCACGCGGGCGCCGGCACGGGCCGGCGTGTCGCCCGCGGGCCGCTGCGGGAGAGCGGTCGAGTGCGAGCTGGCGATCGAACAGATGTCCATCCGAACTACTCCGGGCGGGGACGCGTGACTTGTCCGGGCCTCCCGCCCCTGACCCACCCCCAAGCCCCCGGCGTGGAACGGTGGGGTCGGCTCCGCCGACACCCTCCCTATCGACGGGTCCTTTCGCCCGCCTCCAAAGATGAACCGATCCCCAAACCCCGCGCAAGAATCACCCGTCCGCCCCCCTCCGCCACGGGGGGTGTACCCTAACAAAGTGACCCCATGACAACGACTAACAGCCACCCCCACGACCCCCGCCGCGAGCGCGACTCGGTCCACTGGGCCGCGCTGGTCGTCGCCGCGCTGTTGCTGGTGGGCTGCGGCGGGGGGGGCCCCAAGGACCGGCTCGACGGCTACGCCGCCCAGTCGGGCGAGGTGCTCGGCACCAACCCCAGGCCCGCCGGCCGCCACGCCATGCCCTGGGAGTTGGGCGAGCCCGCCGACGCGTCGGCCCCGACCCAGACCCCGCGCGACTGGGCCATCGCCCTGGCGCTCTTCCCGCAGAACGAGTCCGCCCAGGCCCGGCAGGCGCTGGCGCGCGCCCAGAACGATGGATTGACCGGCGCGTACCTCCTCCCGCGGCGCAGCGGCTGGGCCGTGGCCTACGGACGCTACGACTCGCCCGAGTCCCCGCAGGCCCAGCGCGACCTGGCGATGGTCAAGGGGAGGCAGGTGGGCGACGCGCGCCCCTGGGCCGGGGCGATGCTCATGCCCCCGGAGCAGCAGGCCGCGGCGGGGTCGCTCCCGGACCTGGACCTCCGCAACGCGCGGCGGCTGTTCGGCAAGGCGGCCCGGTACACCCTCCAGATCAACGCCTATGCGCGCGCCGACGGAGGTCGTCCGTCCGAGTCGGAGCTGGGCGAGTTCCGAAGAGCCGCCGAGCAGGGGGCCCAGGAGCTGCGGCGCCAGGGCGAGCGGGCGTTCTACTACCACGGGCCCAACATGAGCCTGGTGACCATCGGGGTCTTCGGCGACGACGACATCTCCGGCAGCGACATCGACGAGCTGGGGCGATCCACGCCGCGGCCCGAGAGCATGGCCCTCCAGGACGCGCGGCGGAAGTTCCCGCACATGCTGCTCAACGGCAGGGGGTTGAAGGTGCGTTCGCCCGGGGCCGTCGAGGGCACGCTGACGCGGAGCGAGCTGGTGCAGATCCCGGAGAAGTAGGGTTCAGCCGCCCGGGGCGCGGACGCCGGCGATCGCGAGCGGCTCGATGGCGAAGACGCGCCAGACGCCGTCGTCCCCCCGGCGCCAGTCCAGGCGCCAGTAGGAGAGGTGCGGGTAGGCGGTGGCCTCGGGGACGACGGTGACCTTGACCTGCGTGCGGGCCAGGTCGGGCCCGTCGAGCGTCGCCTGCACCCGGCCGACGCGGGCCTCGTTGACGCGGTACGCGCCGCCCAGCGTGCGTTCGACCTCGCGGAGGATGCCGTCGCGGTCGAGCCCGGCGGGGGCGCGGAAGTAGGCGAGCGTGGCGTCCTGGTCGAGGATGCGGGCGACGTCGGCGACACGCACGTCGGCGACGGCGCGGACCAGGTCGCGGCTGCGGCGGGCGACCGCCTCGCGATCGGTCGTGACCAGCACGGCCAGGGCGCACCACGCCGGGGCGAGCGCCGCCATCGCCAGCGCGATGAGCAGCGCCCGCCGACGACCGCCGGCGAGCCCCGTCCAGGCGACGATCGCGGCGACGAGCAGCAGGGCGACCACGGCGGGGAGTGGCCGCTCGAAGAGGAGCGCTTCCCACAGGGGAGGCCGCGGCAGGTCGGGCGGGGGCGTGACCTGGACGAGCGGCATGGAGATTCCTATGCGCGATCGCGCGCGGGGGGGGGACGAGGACACAAACGACGCGGAGCGACTGTCCGTCGATTCGGCCATGCGGCGGGCTCTGTTGGGGGGCGGGGTTGCAGGGGCGGCAGCCCCCGCATTCGTGGGCATCGAGATTGTGCTGCGATGATCCGCGACCACCAGACACGGAGAGGAGATGGGCGCAGACGCCACTGGATTGCAAGCCGTTGTCAAGGAGAGCCTTGACAGGCACCTTGGCGACATCGAGAAGTCGATGGACCGCGATGCCGTGGCGGTCTGGTGGCGCGAGTCGGAAGTCCGTGGACGGATGCGCTCCGGGTGCCACGGGTCATCGGGCGCCTCGCCCGTGACCCGTGCGGCTGTTCGACGCCCGTCCGGACGCCGGCACGGGCGACCGCCGGGCGGATCGCCCGTGGCACCCGCGGCGCCCGCCCGCGCCTTTGGGCGCATTCTTCCGACGCACGCCACGAGTGGTGTGTGTCGGAAGTCCGTGGACGGAGCGCTCCGGGTGCCACGGGTCATCGGGCGCTTCGCCCGTGACCCGTGCGGCTGTTGGACGCCCGTTCGGACGCCGGCACGGGCGAGCCGCCGGGCGGCTCGCCCGTGGCACCCGCGGCGTCCGCCCGCGCCTTTGGGCGCATTCTTCCGACGCACGCCACGAGTGGTGTGTGTCGGAAGTCCGTGGACGGAGCACTCTGGGTGCCACGGGTCATCGGGCGCTTCGCCCGATGACCCGTGCGGCTGTTGGACGCCCGTCCGGACGCCGGCACGGGCGAGCCGCCGGGCGGCTCGCCCGTGGCACCCGCGGCGTCCGCCCGCGCCTTTGGGCGCATTCTTCCGACTCACGCCACGAGTGGTGTGTGTCGGAAGTCCGTGGACGGAGCACTCTGGGTGCCACGGGTCATCGGGCGCTTCGCCCGCTGACCCGTGCGGCTGTTGGACGCCCGTTCGGACGCCGGCACGGGCGAGCCGCCGGGCGGCTCGCCCGTGGCACCCGCAGCGCCCACCGGCGCCTTTGGGCGCATTCTTCCGACTCACGCCACGAGTGGTGTGTGTCGGAAGTCCGTGGACGGAGCGCTCCGGGTGCCACGGGTCATCGGGCGCTTCGCCCGTGACCCGTGCGGCTGTTCGACGCCCGTCCGGACGCCGGCACGGGCGATCGCCGGGCGGATCGCCCGTGGCACCCGCGGCGCCCGCCCGCGCCTCTGTGCGCGTTCTTCCGACTCGCGCCACTAGGGTCCCATCGTGCTTGGTATGGACCTCGGCGTCCGTGACGCGGTCGAAGCGATCGACAACCGGCGAGCGAACAAGCGAATCGCGGTCATCCTCGACACACCCGGCGGAAACGCCGAAGTCGTCGAACGCGTGGTGGACACCATCCGTTCGTTCCACGACGACGTGGCCTTCGTGATCCCCGCCAGCGCCGCGAACGGCCTGTTGGACCGCACCGCTGGTCGCGCTCGCAGCCACGTTCCGATCGGCCCTTCGGGGCCAGCAACAGAGAGCCTCCACAGAGCGGCGGGACGGCTGTGCCACCAGAGTGAAGGAAGCACACCGCCGGGATGGCGGCGGTGCCCGGTCTGACGGGGGCGGTGCCTGGTCGATGAGTGGAGCGCGGGGGGAGGCCCGGCCGATGTTGGGGATGGGCGGCGGTGCGCGCCCGATGAATGACGACCCCGTACAACCCCCAATCCGGGCCGGACTCGTTTCCCTTGGCGGCGCCGACGCTGTCGCGGAACCTGGCGGCGCTGCGGGCCTCGTCGCCGGCAACGGCGCGGCGCGTGGCGGAGGCGCAGCCGCACCCGGGGCTGCGCTGGGTCGAGGCCGACGACGGCTGCCTGTCGGCGACGCTCGAAGTCGAGGGCGTGGAGCGGCAACTGGCGAGCCTGCGCCAGCCCCGGCAGGAGGGGCGGCGCCTGGCTGATCAGGTGGACCCGTTGTCGGCGGGGGCGGTGATCATCAACGGGTTCGGGCTGGGGTACCACGCCGAGGCCATGGCCGGGAGGATGCGCCGGGCTGGGGTGGTGCTGGTGTTCGAGCCGGACGTGTCGCTGCTGCGGGGGGTGCTGGAGCGGATCGACTGCTCGGAGTGGATCGCCGAGGCGAACATCGCGGTATTCACGGACGCGGAGGACTCGGCGGCGGTGGCGTCGGTGTGCGCTGGGATCGAGCCGGTGCTGGCGATGGGGGTGAGGATCCTGGACCACCCGCCCAGCCGAGCGCGCCTGGGCCCGCTGGCGGCGGAGTTCGGGAGGACGTTCGCGGGGCAGTTGCGGGCCGTGCGTCTGCAACTGGTGACGAGCCTGCTGCAGGTGGAGACCACGATCCGCAACGTGCTGATGAACGTGGACCACTACGCGGCGTCGGCGGGGGTGGCGGACCTGAAGGGGGTCGCGGCGGGGGCGCCGGCGGTGGTCGTGTCGGCCGGGCCCAGCCTCGAACGCAACATCCGGGCCCTGGCCCGACCGGGCGTGCGCGAGCGCGTCGTCATCGTCGCGGTGCAGACGGTGCTCAAGAAGCTGCTGGCCCACGGCATCCGCCCGCACTTCGTCACGGCCCTGGACTACCACGAGATCAGCCGACGCTTCTACGAGGGGCTGACCGAGGCGGACGTCGAGGGCGTGACGCTGGTGGCGGAGGCCAAGGCCAACCCGGCGATCCTCGGCTCGTTCCCGGGCGTCATCCGCTGCCCGCGCGACCCGATCCTGCACGGGCTGATCGGCGACGGGGTCGATCGGGGCGAGCTGGTGAGCGGGGCGACGGTGGCCCACCTGGCCTACGGGCTGGCGCGGCACCTGGGGTGCGACCCGGTGATCCTGGTCGGGCAGGACCTGGGGTTCACCGACGGGCAGTACTACTCGGCGGGGGCGGCGATCCACGACGTGTGGGCGGGCGAGCTCTCCGAGTTCAACTCGCTGGAGATGATGGAGTGGCAGCGGATCGCGCGGTTCGGGCCGGCCCTCCAGCGCGCCACCGACGTCTTCGGGCGCCCCATCTTCACCGACGAGCAGATGCTCACCTACCGCCTCCAGTTCGAGCGACTGTTCGAGGCGGACGAGCGGAAGGGCCTGCGGACGATCGACGCGACCGAGGGTGGCGTGTCCAAGCGCCACACCGAGCCCATGACGCTCGAGCACGCGCTGGACCTGGCGGTCGCGCCGCTGTCGCTGCCCGAGTGCGGTCGGCCCGGGCGGGCGGACGGGGCGACGAGAGAGCGCCTGGTCGAGCGGTTGCGGGGGGTGCGGCGTGACGCCGGGCGCATGGCGGCCCTCTCGCGCCAGACCGCCGACCTCCTCCGCGTGATGGAGGAGCACCACGCCGACCAGGAGCGGGTGAACCGCCTGATCGGTCGTGTGGATTCGATCCGTGACGAGGTGGAGGGGCTGGAGCCGGCGTACGGGCTGGTGCACTTCCTGAACCAGACGGGGACGCTCAAGCGCTTCAAGGCGGACCGTGCCATCGACGTGGCGCCGGACCTGGGGGCGCTGGAGAAGCAGAAGCGTCAGATCGAGCGCGACATCGTGAACGTGGAGTGGCTGGCGCAGGCGGCGGACCAGGTGGGGAGCCTGCTCGACGACGCCGCGCGGGCCCTCGGGGGCGCCCCCAAGATCACGCGCGATCCGGCGCCGCCGGTGCTTCCGTCCGACGAGGAGGACGGCGCGGACCCGTCGCGACGGCGGAGGGTCGCCGCGGTCATCGTCGTGGACCACCGGGGCGACGCCTTCGGGCTGGGGCGGGACGCGGGGGCGGAGGTGGCGTCGGGCGAGCCGGGGCTGCGGCTGACGCTGGCGCGGCTGCGGCGCTGCCGCGAACTGGACTCGATCGTGCTGATCTCCGACGACGAGAGCGCGACGCGTCGGCTGGCGGGTGACCTTGCGAGCGGGGCGGGCCCCGCGGTGCGGGTCGTGGGCGCGGACCTCTCGGGCTGGCGCCGGCGGGCGCGGTGCGTGCGCGGGGCGCGGCTGTGGTCGCGGTGGTGCTGGCGCGGCGGGCTGGCGTCGATGACCGTCCACGACGAGGCCCTCG
>Ga0194126_10012643_pt1 | contig 10667 bp, 9 predicted proteins | sample TA2KigC150mmetaG_FD_148641 | JGI IMG/M metagenome (GOLD analysis project Ga0194126, IMG submission 148641) | Freshwater microbial communities from Lake Tanganyika, Tanzania - TA2015035 Kigoma Deep Cast 150m | ecosystem: Environmental > Aquatic > Freshwater > Lake | place: Tanzania: Lake...
TTCAAGGTTCAAGGTTCAAAGTTCAAAGTTGCTGGATTTTAGTGGCTAGTCGCCCCATAACTCTAGCCTTGAACTTTGAACAAACCCGCAACTGCTCACTGCTCGCTGCTCACTGACCAATAAACCTCCTCCACAGCCCGGGCCATTCCCTCCAGGGAAAACTTTTCCTTCACCATTTGCCGTCCTTCCCTGCCTAATTGCCGGCCGTATGCGGGGTCTGCCAGGAAGCGGCCCAGGGCCTGGGCCAACGCCCGGGGGTCGTGGGGCGAAACCAGCAGCCCCGTCTTTTCGGGAATAACCACTTCCGGGATGCCGCCCACCGCGGCCCCTACCACCGGCTTCTCCATGGCCAGGGCCTGGAGCAGCGCCTGGGGCACCCCTTCGTTGCCATAGGAGGCCAGGACCACCGCGTCCATGAGAGCCAGCCAGGGGGCCACCTCCTCCTGGTGGCCCACCAGACGCGTCCAGGGAGCCAGGGCCAATTCGGCTATCTTCTCTTCAATAACACGTCGCCAGGGTCCTTCACCCACCAACACCAGGTAGACCGGCAAGCCCTCTTGGCGCAACTCTTTCAAGGTCTCCAAAAGATAAACGTGCCCTTTCCAGGAGCGCAGCACCGCCACGCAGCCGATGATCCAGGCCGCGGCGGGGATGTCCAGCTGACGGCGCAGTTCCTGGTCCGGCTCCCGGGGGGTAAACTCCTCCAAAGAAATTCCCGTGGGAATGGAAAAGATGCGTTCCCGGGGGACCTCCAGACGGCGGGCCAGCAGCTCCCGGATGTGGTTCCCGGTGGTGATGATGGCCTGGGGGGTGTGATAAAGACGTCGGGTGGGCCAGTTATCCCTGACGGGGGTGGACAGGTGCCGGGTGCGCACGAGTATCGGCTGCTTTCTTAAGGTCCGCCACGCCAGCAGGCCCACCCAGGAGTCCAGGGAGCTATGAGTGTTAAGGACGTCCACCCGCCGGGCCTTCAGGATGCGGCGCAGGGCCAGGAAGGCGCCGAGGTTGCGCCAGCCCCCGAAGATGAGAGGAAGAGCCTCGAATCCCGCCTGTTTGACCCGGGGGTAAAGCTGGCTCCGGGAATCGCAGGCCACCATCAGGTGATGCCCCCGGCTCCGCATGGCCGCGGCTTCGGCCAAGATGCGCAGTTCCTGGCCGCCCCAGCCCAAGGAGGATTCGGTGTGCAAAATAGCCCAGGGGCGGGAAGGGGAGGGGGGGGTCAAGGGGAGCCTCCCCCTGGCGGATTCACCACCGTATGCAGGATATTAATACGTCGGCCGGACAAGTTCCCAGTTTTCCCCCTTGAGGTGCTATTATAGCAAAATCCGGAGAGAAAGGACCGGGTTTGTCCGGTGGGCGGCCTGAAGATGCATGGAACCGCAGAGGAACTCCGAAGTTTGATAAATTGAGACTGTTGCAAAAGTTCGCCTAGTGGGAATAGGAGATTATTATTTGTCATTCTGACCCACCGTAGGTGGCGAAGAATCTAGACCCTCCGCTTCGCTCAGGGTGACAATCAGGGATTATTCGTGTAATTGCAACAGTCTCAAATTATCCAGAGCCCTTTGCATAAATCTGCGGGGCCATTAATTTGCCGCTTCCAAGGGTGTTGACAGCCCCCGGCATTTTTGTTAATCAATATTTGGTTAACGGGGCTGTAGCTCAGTTGGAAGAGCGCTTGAATGGCATTCAAGAGGTCAGGGGTTCAACTCCCCTCAGCTCCACCAAGGAATTCAATGGGTTAGCTCAATAGAGCTAACCCTTTATTTGGGTGCGCCCGGCAGGGCGCACCCACGAAAAAGCCGCGCCTCCCGGGCGCGGCTTTTTCGGTTAATCCGTTTAATCTGAGTTAATCGGTGGATAAAACTAGATCCGGCTCACCTTGATGGCCTGCAAGCCCTTGGGGCCTTCGCTCACTTCGAACTCCACCTTGTCGTCTTCCTTCAGGGTGCGAAAGCCGATGCCCGTGATGTTGCTGTAATGGACGAACACGTCGGGACCTTCCTCCCGGCGAATGAAGCCGTAACCTTTGGCCTCATTGAACCACTTGACCGTGCCGGAATAGCGCATATTACTCCTTCTCCTTCGATGAACGAACTCCTTTGCCGGTCTTCATGAGCCGCGGAGGCGCAGGCCAAAAAAAAACGGCCGGCTGCCCGCCATACCGTCATTTACCTTCCATGTTCCCCCGAGCACTGCATTGTTCGCCGACCAAAGGTTGCCCGTTCCTCTACCACAGTTTTTTCGCGGCTGTCAAGAAATTTCTTAATAAAACCCAAGCCGGACCGCCTTTTCCTCCTGTTTAGAGATCATTGACGGCAAACAGGTAAATCCCTGCCCTCACCCTGCCCCCAAAAGTAGAACCCTCTCATGGCCCCAGGTTATGGCTGGGGAAGGATTCCTAAATAATCGGCAACTGCTCACAGCTGAATCAAACTCCCCCGGGAAACTCAATCCCCAGGAGCAGCCGCAGCAAATCATCCACGCACTCGGCCAGAACCTCCAGGTTGTATCCCCCTTCCAGGATGCCGACGACCCGGCCGCCGGCGGTCTCCTGGGCCAGCTCGATGAGCAGGCGGCCCAGGTTCCGGTAACCCTCCTGGGTAAGCTTCATGTGGGCCAGGGGATCGTTTTCATGGGCGTCAAACCCCGCGGAAATCAAGAGAAACTGGGGAGCGAACTTCCGTAAACGGGGGAGCGCGGTCTGCCTCAGGGCTTCCAAGTATTCCCAGTCGCCGCTGCGGGGCGGGAAGGGCAGATTCAGGGTGAAGCTTTTCCCCGGCCCTTTCCCCACCTCCTTGGCGAAGCCGGTGCCGGGGTAGCAGAACTCCGGGTCCTCGTGCATGGACAGGTAAAAGACCCGGGGGTCGGATTCGAAGAGGTGCTGGGTGCCATTGCCGTGGTGCACGTCCCAATCCACGATGGCCACCCGTTCCAGGCCATGGTGTTTCAAGAGATAGGCGGCGCCCACGGCCACGTTGTTAAAAAAACAGAAACCCATGGCCCGGTGTTTCTCGGCGTGATGTCCCGGGGGGCGCACCGCGCAAAAGGCGTTGTCCACTTGGCCGGCCATCACTGCGTCCACCGCGGCCATGACGCCCCCCACGGCCAGCAGGGCAATCTGGTAAGACTCTTTTGAAATGCCGCAGTCCGGCACCTGGAAGATCTGCCGCCCTTTCTCGCAGGCCTCCTTAAACCTCTTGATATAATCAGGGTCGTGCACCCGTTCCACCCAGGAAAGGGTGTCTTCATAGGGTTCGATGCGGACCACCAAGTCCAACAGGCGTTCCTGAGTAAGGTGGGCATGGATAGCCTTCAGCCGGTCAGGCCGCTCCGGATGCCATTCTCCCGGGTTGTGCAGTAAATAGCGATCGTCATAAACATAGCCGGTACGCCGCATATTAATCTCCTCGGTCGCGACAGGTGCAACTGGCCGCGGGAATCCTAAATAAACTAACCCGAAGGGTCCCGGTTGTAAAGGCCGGGAGGCAAATTATAAGGGAAATATATCCTTCTTTGTGTAAGGCCCTGTGGCGCACCACAAAATTGCTGGGGGAGGACCACCTAAACGCGACAAATATTTTATGCCCTTCGGGGGATATTTCTTGACTTTTCCGCCTTATTCCGGTATGTTAACTGCAAGCTATGTTGTACAACCTAAATTTGTTAGATACAAACTTCTGTTGTCATGGCCTCAGCCTGGGCTAATTCGATTATGGGAGCCATGCAGCCATGGAACCCCCCGATTATCCCCCGCACATCCGGTTGGCCTCGGAAAAAGACCTGCCCCGCATTCTGAAGATTGAAAAACAGTCTTTCACTCACCAATGGGATTATTATTTTTTTAAAGAGGCCCTGAAGGAAGATCTTTTTGTCTTTGAAGAGGGAAAAATTCTAGGATACCTGGCTTCATGCTGCTGTAGCTTGTCCAGGCGGGGGGTCATCTTGAAAGTTGCCGTGGACCCGGAATATCGCGGCAGGGGGGTGGCCACCCAGTTGATTTCCGCGGCCCTGAACCGCTTCAAGGAATTAAAGCTGGACAGCGCGGAGTTGGATGTGGACATCATGAAGACCTCGGCCATACGCCTGTATGAGAAATTAGGCTTTAAGGCCATCCGCATCGTGGTCCCGGATCCTGAAATAGATGAGAATGAAGAAGAATTTTTAATGATGCATATGAAGTTGACCGGGGCCTAGTGGCTTGGCATATAATACGGTCTTCGGTTTTCGGTAAAGATAATTACGGATTATCAACAAGTTACAGATTAAGTTTGTTGCACTTGAAAGGGTATTTGCTTACGATGTGGAAAAAAATTTATTTTTTGGCGGTATTTATGCTATTATGCCATCCATAAGATATTTGGGGTATCAAAAGAGGAAACTGTCCGGCAATAAACTCGAAAAAAGATGCGCCATAATCATTTTTGGGCTGCAGTAGCCAAGGTTGCTGAACAGAGAATGGGTTCTATCAGGGTTTGGGGGCCGCCTGCCGGGGCTTGCCGCGGCGGGGCGGCCCTCTCCTTTTTCCCTGGCTCCCAGGGGACGTGATTATGGGAGGATAGCCGATGCAGACAAAAATTGGTTGGAGCGTCCTGGTTATCGTATGCCTGGCCCTGGCCGCAGGGCCGGCCGGAGCCCAAACCGCCGGCACCCAGAAGTGGGCCTTTCTCACCGGGGGCGGCGTGATCTCTTCCCCGGCCCTGGGTCCGGACGGCACGGTCTACGTGGGGTCTACTGACCATAAGCTCTATGCCCTCAACGCCGACGGCACCCCAAAGTGGGCCTACACCACCGGAGGCGCAGTGTACTCCACCCCGGCCCTGGGTCCGGACGGCACCGTTTATGTGGGGTCTCGCGACTTCAAGCTCCATGCCGTGAAACCCGACGGCACCCCAAAGTGGACTTATACTACCAGCAATGCCATTGGCCATGGCCCCGCCATCGGCGGGGACGGCACCATCTACGTGGTGAACAATGCCTATCGTCTTTATGCCGTCAATCCCAGCGGCAGCCTCAAATGGTTCAGGGACGTTTGGTTCGTTTCCAACCCGGCCATCGGCCCGGACGGCGCCATCTACGTGGGCGCCCTGGTGGCGGTCACGGATAACGGCGCCAGCTCCACCCAGAAGTGGGACTTCCCCGGGTATACTTATGGCCGCCCGGCCATCGGCCCGGACGGCACCATCTATGTGGGGTCGGACAAAAATAATCTTTACGCCGTTAACCCCGCCGACGGCAGCGAGAAGTGGGCCTTCCCCGTGGGAGACAGGATAGATTCCGCCCCGGCCGTGGGCCCGGATGGCACCATCTACTTTGGGTGCAATGATCGTTATCTTTATGCCATCCAGGATAACGGCGGCAGCGCCACCCAGAAATGGGCCTTTCTCACCGAAGGGACCGTGACCTCTTCCCCGGCCATAGGCGCGGACGGCGTCATCTATGTTGGGGTAAGAAGTTGGCCAACGGCGGCGGATAAACTTTATGCCATCAATCCCGACGGCTCCGAGAGGTGGGCCTTCCTCACCGGATCCGGTGTGGAATCTTCCCCGGCCATCGGCCCGGGCGGCACGGTCTACGTGGGGTCTAATGATAAATATCTTTATGCCGTGTACGGCGATTCCCCGGGGCTGGCCAAATCCGCCTGGCCCATGTTCGCCCATGACCCGTGGCGCACGGGGAATTTCAACACCGTGGTGCGTTGGGCCGCCCTCCCCGGCGTCTATTTGCTGCTGGAGGATTAGCCGGGCATCCGGGTCTGGGAGACAATTCCGGGTCCTTGGGGTTAAAAGGTTGGGGAAATGAAAGCTCTCTCCCCCCTTTTATGAGTTTATGAGTGGGGGCCAGGGGGATATTATGCCGTCTGCTGAAAATCCCCATAAATCCCCTGTATAAAAAGGGGGACTTTAAAACCCCGTGAGGCCCTGTCGCCACGGACCTTTAGCCACCATAAATCATCAAAGTCACTCCTAAGCAGGCGCTTAAAAGGTTCAGGATATCACGTTACCCTCGAAGCTGCCTGATGAACTATTCAGAACAGTCGCGCATCAGCCTGCGGCTCACCCGTAAAGCATGAAAAGTTATTGGCAGCTCAGGCTTTCCAGCCTGTGCCGACCGGAACTTTTCGCGCGAGAGCTTGGTAACGAGAAATGAAACGGATAATGGACATATGTATCTCACCGAATACCGACGCAAGCTCATCACCCCGGAAAAGGCCGTGGCTGCCTTGCGGGACGGCGACACCATCGTCCACGCCATGGCCGTGGGGGAGCCCCCGGCCTTGCTGGCGGCCATGGCGGACCGCGTGCGCCAGGGCGATCTTAAAGACCTCAAGGTCTATTCCCTGCTGCCCATGGCCCATTCGGCCCGCACCATCCTGGCCCCGGAGTTGACCGGCCAGATCCACCACTATAGCTGGTTCGTCAGCGCCTCGGACCGGGAGCTGGTAAAGGCCGGGGTGAATTTTTTCGTGCCCAACGAATTCCACCAGATTCCCCGCTTGTGCCGGGATTTCATGGACGTGGACGCGGCCCTCACCACGGTGTCGCCCATGGATAAAGCCGGGTTTTTCACTTTCGGGGCGGTGAACGACTATATTTCCACCGCGGCCCGTTGCGGACGGCGGCTCCTGGTGGAAGTCAATCCCCGCATGCCCCGGGTCTTCGGGGAGTCCCTCCTGCACGTCTCCGAGGTGGACGCCATCGTGGAGCATGACGCCCCCCTGCTGGAAATCACCCCCACGCCCGCCAAGCCCGAAGCGGAGCAAATCGGCCGCCTCATCGCGGAGCTGGTCCCCGACGGCGCCACCTTGCAGTTGGGCATCGGCGGCATCCCCAACGCGGTGTGCCACCATCTGGAGAATCATAAGGACCTGGGAATCCACACCGAACTCCTCTGTCCCGGCATGGTGCGCCTCATCAAGAAGGGGGTGATCACCGGGCGGGCCAAATCGTTGCACCCCCGGAAGCACGTGTTCACCAACGCCCTGGGAGACCTGGAGATGTACGAGTTCATGCACGACAACCCCAGCATGGAAAGCTACCCGGTGTCCTATACCAACGCACCCCACATTATCGCCCGCAACGACAAGATGATCTCCATCAACTCCACCCTGGAGGTGGATTTGCTGGGCCAGTGCAATTCCGAGCACCTGGGGGGCTTCGAATACAGCGGCGCCGGCGGCCAGTTGGACTTTGTCCGGGGGGCCTTCAACTCCCCCGGGGGCAAATCCTTCATTGCGTCTTATGCCACGGCCCACGACGGCGAAGTCTCCCGGGTGGTCCCCCGGTTTGCCTCGGGCACGGTGGTCACCACCCCCCGGATGGACGTTCATTACCTGGCCACGGAATACGGAGTGGTGAATCTCAAGGGAAAATCCACCCGGGAACGGGCCCTGGACATCATCGGCCTGGCCCATCCGCAATTCCGGGAGGATTTGCTCAAGGAAGCCGAAAAGATGCGGCTTTTGTGATCCACAGATTTTGCCCAGGAATTGCAATATCTGTGATAATCTGTGAAATCTGTGGATAACCTGAGGGGGTATGTCCGAAATAGCCCGCTTGATAATCATGGTCGGAGTCCTGCTGGTGATTATCGGCGTGGTCATCCTGCTGGCCCCCAAAATCCCCTGGCTGGGAAAGCTGCCCCTGGATTTCACTTACAAACGGGACAACTTCACCTTCTATTTTCCCCTGGGGACCTGCATTCTCCTTAGCATTATTTTGACGATAATTTTGGCGTTATGGCGCCGGTAAATTTTTTAACCGCAGATAAATGCCGATTAATGCAAATAATGGTTTGTCCATCTGTGTTCCATCGCGGTTTCATTTGCAAAATTTACTAAGGGGCGTATAATTATTGGATATGTAAGGAAAACCGCTCCCTTAACCCCAAGGGCATGAGGGAGGTGGACATATGCCGGAACTGCGCAAAGACCCCATTATTGACCGCTGGGTGATCATCGCCACCGAACGGGGCAAGCGGCCCCACGACTTTGTCATTGAACCCGAAGCGGTTAAAGGGGGGTTTTGTCCTTTTGATTCGGGTAACGAGCACACCACCCCTCCGGAGGTTTTTTCCATCCGGGACCCGGGCACTGAGCCCAATACCGCAGGCTGGCGTCTGAGGGTGGTGAACAACAAATTCCCCGCCCTGGTGATGCGGCCCGAGGACCTGCTCAACCGTCAGGGCGAGGGCATGTTCGACAAGATGAACGGCATCGGCACCCATGAGGTTATCATCGAACATCCCGATCACCATGCCCTGCTCACCAACATCACCATTGAGGAGTTCATTCTGGTGCTGGAGGCTTACCAGGAGCGCATGGTGAGCCTGGCCCAGGACCATCGGTATCAATATGTGCTTATCTTTAAAAACTGGGGCCGGGCCGCTGGCGCCTCTTTAGAGCATACCCACAGTCAGCTCATCGGACTGCCCATCGTCCCGGAGTTGGTCCAGGAAGAGATTCAGGGCAGCAAGCTTTACTACAAGTGGAAAGAGCGCTGCGTCTTTTGCGACATGATTCGCCAGGAACTGCAGCAGCAGTTGCGGGTGGTCCTGGAAAACCAGGAGTTCCTGGCGGTGTGCCCCTTCGCCCCCCGCTCCCCCTTTGAAGTCTGGATTCTGCCCAAGACCCATCATTCCAGCTATATGGACCTTGGCGACGCCTCCCGGCGGCAATTGGCGGAAATCTTTTCCGCGACCCTGAAGCGCCTGGAAAAGTCCCTGGGCAAGGCGCCTTACAATTTCATCCTGCACACCGCGCCGCTGCGAGAGCCGGTTTTGCCCCATTACCACTGGCATTTTGAGATCATGCCCAAGCTCACCCTGATGGCGGGGTTTGAGTGGGGTTCGGGTTTTTTCATCAATCCCACCCCTCCGGAAGATGCGGCCCAGTATCTCCGGGAGGTGAAGCTGGACGAGGTCTTATGCACATCCTGATGGTAACGCCCGAGGCCAACCCCTTTGCGGCCAGCGGCGGTCTGGCGGAAGTGATCCAGGGTCTGTCCCGGGCCCTGGTGAACCTGGGACACCAGGTAACGACGGTGCTGCCCTTGTACCGGCAGGTCAGGGAATCGGGGCGGGAACTCACCCCCACCGGCCGCACGCTCACCATCCCCCTGTCCTGGAAGACTCTTGACGCGGAGCTCTTCCAGGCCTCGGATGACGGGGTCAACTATTATTTCATCGCCCAGGACAGCCTCTTTAACCGGGAAGGACTGTACGGCACCACCTACGGCTCCTTCGAGGACAATTCCGAGCGCTTCATCTTCTTCTGCCGGGCGGTGGTGGAGATGCAGGAGGCCCTGGAACTGGAAGCCGACGTCTGCCACGCCCATGAATGGCAGACTGGGTTGGTGCCCGTGTACCTGCGCACCCTGTACCACGACCGCCCCCGGTGCCGGCGCCTGCCGGTGCTCTACACGGTGCACAACGTGGGTTACCAGGGCATTTTTTCCTCCTTTGACCTGCCCCTCACCGGGTTGGGCTGGGAGCTGTTCTCCCCCAAGGCCCTGGAGTTTTACGGCCGGATCAATTTTATGAAAGGGGGCCTGGTCTTTGCCGACCTCTTGAGCACCGTGAGCGCCAAGTACCGGGAAGAAATTCAGACTCCGGAATACGGCTTCGGCCTGGAGGGGCTTTTCCAGGAGCGGGCCTCCGAGCTTTTCGGCATAGTGGAAGGGGTGGATTACCAGTGGTGGAACCCCAGCCGGTGCCCTTATATCGCGGGCCAATACGACCAGGAGAACCTGGAGGGCAAGAAGGCTTGCAAAGCCGCGTTGCTGGGGCAGTTTAACCTGGCCTTGCCCCTTGACCGCCCTCTCATCGGCATGACCACCCGCTTCTTTGAACGCAAGGGTATCGATTTGGTGGAAAATACCCTGGATGAACTGCTCCAGGCCGACGTGGGCTTTGTCATCCAGGGCTCCGGAGAAGAGCGGCACGAGTATCTCCTCCGGGAGATCAGCCAGCGCCATCCGGACAAAATGGGCCTGGTGGTGGGTTACAGCTATGAATTAGCCCACCGTCTCATTGCCGGGGTGGATATCTTTACCATGCCCTCCCGTTACGAACCCTGCGGCCTGGATCAACTTTATTGCCTGCGCTACGGCGCCATCCCCGTGGTGCGGGCCACCGGCGGGCTGGACGAAACCATCCAGGAATACGACCCGGAAACCGGTCGGGGGAACGGTTTTAAATTCACCGGCTATACCCCCGCGGAATTCCTGGGTGCTCTTAATCGGGCCTTAACCCTTTATAAGAATCGGCCGGCTTGGGAAGCCCTCATGCGCCAGAACATGACCCTGGACTTTTCTTGGGAAACCGTGGCCCCCAAATACGTTGACCTTTATCAGAAAGTCGCTGACAAACGGCAGCGCCTGTTGGCGGGTTAAATCTTTATGGCAGGTGAACGGACTGCGTTTCTCAATCAGATGGTGGAGGTTTTCACCTCCACCGTGAGCTTTGGGGAGCGCCTCAACAACATGGTCCACCTCCTGGGCCGGAACCTGAAAGTGGAACTGGCCCTTTACTTCGCCCTGGACAAGGCCAAGGAGACCTTATTCTTAAATATCAGCAGTCAAGGACCAGTGCCCCCCCATCTGCGGGTGGAATTCCCCGTGGGCCAGGGAGTGGTGGGCGAGACGGCCGTCACCCGCAAGATCAAGGTG
>Ga0194126_10012648_pt1 | contig 10665 bp, 9 predicted proteins | sample TA2KigC150mmetaG_FD_148641 | JGI IMG/M metagenome (GOLD analysis project Ga0194126, IMG submission 148641) | Freshwater microbial communities from Lake Tanganyika, Tanzania - TA2015035 Kigoma Deep Cast 150m | ecosystem: Environmental > Aquatic > Freshwater > Lake | place: Tanzania: Lake...
AAGAGGAACAAGAAATAAAAATAATAAAAGTAAGATCTAAAAAAGAAATGAGGGATTTTGTTTATTTGCCCCAAAAACTTTTTGAAGACAATCCCTGTTACATCCCCCCTGTTTGGCTTGATGAAATAAAAGCATATACTTCAAAAAATAATCCTATACTAAAAAATGCCGATTTTGAGCTTTTTTTGGCATTGGATGATAAAGGGGATGCTGCAGGCAGGATAATTTCATATATTGATTTTAATCATAACAAATTCTATAAGACAGATATGGGATTTTTTGGAGCATTTGAATGTATTAATAATGAACAGGCAGCAAAAATGCTTATTGAGGCAGCGGAAACTTATTTAAACCTAAATTCCCCTAAAAAATATCCTATACAAATAGTACCCCGAGCTACCTATAAAAGGAAATAAAAGTACTAATATTTTGAATTTTACTCCACTTTTTTTATGAAATGATAGTATTTTCCCGTTGTATATGATAATATTATCATATACATAGAAAAGGGGTGAGATTATGTCATTAAATGATTATGCAACAGTTACAATGCCTGAAAGAAAAATCACTATCAATTCTTCAAACAAAAATAGAACCTGGTATGTCTACTATACGAAAAGAGCTTACCGTAATTCAAAAAACCAGCCAACCAGTGAAAAAATACTTATCGGGAAACAAGATCCTCAAAGCGGAATGCTAATTCCCAATAAAAACTACTTTGATATATTTGGACAGGATAGGATTCTCTACACAAAATCAATTTTAGATTTTGGCAATTTTTTTGCTATAAATTCCGTTTTAGAGGAGCTTGGCGTCTCAAACATCTTAAAAAAGGTTTTTAAAAAAGATTATGAAAAAATCATCTCTATTGCCATGTATATGCTCTGTGAAGGCAATGTCCTTTTTTATTGTGATGATTGGTGCAGCGAGACATTTACACATTTGGATTGCCATATTACCTCACAGTCTTCCAGCCGTCTCTTTGAAGGCATAAGCTATGAAAACAGGATGAGATTTTTTAGAGAATGGTCAAAGCTGCGAAGTGCAAGTGAATACATTGCCTATGATGTCACATCTTTTTGTTCCTATTCGGCTGGAAATGAATACCTTGAATGGGGATATAACCGGGACAGGGAAAAACTACCGCAGATTAACCTTGGCATGTATTTTGGCGAAACTTCAAGACTGCCCATTTATTACTGTGTTTACCCGGGTAGTATACTGGACAAAAACCATCTGCAGTACATGATGCAGGATAATGAAATCCTTGGAATTAAAAAAGTAAAGTTTGTCATGGACAGGGGCTTCTATAGTCTCTCAAATGTGAGATTTATGCAGGAAAAAAAATATCCATTTATCCTGTGTGTATCCAACAGCCTGACTGCTTCAAAAAAAATCCTTGAAAAATACAGAACCATTCTGACCAGTTCCAGATATTACAGCAAAATACATGATGTCTATGCAACATCAAAAAACACAGACGTATACGGAGTGGATGCAAATCTTCATATTTTTTATGATCCGACAAAGGCCATGCTTGAAGAAAATGAACTATACCAGAAAATTAGTATATTGGAAAACCGTCTTTTACAGATTAAAAAAATACCCTCAGAGACCGCACGAAAAAAGTATGAGAAATATTTTGACATCGCTGAAAATGATGACAGCATCAGCTATAAGCATAATTATAAAAAGATAGATAATGAAAAAGCTTACAATGGTTTCTTTTTACTGCTGAGTACTGATACAGAGAAGAATGCAGATGAGATCCTTGAAATATATAAACGGAAAGATTTAGTTGAAAAAAGTTTTGATAACTTAAAAAACCACATGGACTTAAAACGTATCCGCTGTCATAATAAATCTACCACAGAAGGTAAAATATTCGTAGCTTTTATAGGTCTGATTATTAAATCCCATATGGAAAATATACTTTCAGAATATATGGATGCTAATAACAGTACAATTGAAAAAGTAATTCGTGAGTTAAAAAAAATCAAGGTAATCACCCTGCAAAATGGAAAAAGACTGATAAATCCACTGACTAAAAAACAAAAAGAAATATTAACATTTTTTAATATTACAGAAATAGACATAAAAAATTACCTTGCATTTGATAGACAGACGTAAGATTGTATATGATATTTTTTAGGGGAATTTAGGTTATAAAATATTTGGACAAAAATGCTTTTATGCAGTATAATGCTCTATATAGTCAATATGACATAATGACTATATAGAGTATAAATTTATTTTAATATAGAGCCAGGCATTTTAGAAAAGAAATGCTGCGGCAAATAAAAAGTTTATGAATAAAGATAAAAAAAACAATGAAGAATATATATTTGAAGAAACAGGGATTGTTTCAGTGGCTGAAGCAAAAAGCAATTTTTCTGAATATATAGCAAGGGCTGCTTTTGCCAATGAAAAAATAATAATCACCAAAAGAGGCAGGCCCATTGCAGCAATTGTATCCATTGATGATGTAAAAAAAATGAAACAGGACAGGGAAAATAACGGCCTTGAGAACGCAGCAGGCAAATGGAAAGATTTTGAAGACATAAGTGAAGATATTGAAGAGGCTTACAGAAAACGTAAAATCCAAAAAGGAAGAGATGTATCTTTTTGATACTGATGCAATTACCAATATATTGAAAAAAAAGCCCTCAAAAAAACTGGTCGAAAACATTTCAAGGCACAGGAAAGAAGAGCAGTTTGTCTCAACAATTACAGTGGGAGAAATTTTCTATGGAGCTTTTAAAAGTAAAAATCCAGGCCATCATATAGGGCAGTTAAAAAAAATATTGCTGCCTTTAGTAAATGTTCTTACTTTCGACAGCGCTGCAGCATTTTATTATGGAAAACTGAGGGCTGAGCTTGAGGCAAATGGAATACCTTTTTCAGCAATAGATTTACAGATAGCTTCAATAGCTGTTGCAAATAACCTTATACTTATAACCGGTAATTTAAAACATTTTTCCAGGATAAAGACTTTGCGCATTGAAGACTGGATTAATTAATGTTTTTACGGCAGGAAAATATTGCAGGATCAAAGGACCAGTTTTTTACTTATACAAAAACAAAAAATATATTTTTTATATTGGTACTGAAGGTAAATTTTTACCCCAAAAATAAAATAAAATATGATATAATATTTAAAAACTTTGGGTACATTTAGCAGTGTTAGAGAGTTTAAAACCATATATATCAATTTCAAATAAAGGGGTAATAAGTAATCCTGCAGGTTCTTATTTATTTGCTTATTACTCTTTATTTATGTTTATGAAATAAAGATTATATTTTTAGAAGGAGAATTATTGGCAGATAAAAATCAATCGGGCTATGATGCAAAGGATATAAAGGTCCTTGAGGGCCTTGACGCGGTAAGGAAAAGGCCGGGAATGTATATCGGCTCCACCGGGCAGAGGGGACTGCATCACCTGGTTTATGAGGTGGTGGACAACAGCATCGACGAAGCCATGGCAGGGTATTGCGATAATGTTCTTATCGTTTTAAATAAGGATTATTCTGTCATGGTTGTAGATAACGGCAGGGGCATACCGGTTAAAAAAGTTGAAAAATACAACAGGCCGGCCGTGGAGATAGTGCTTACAAAACTTCACGCAGGTGGAAAATTTGGGGGTGAAGGATACAAAGTGTCAGGGGGCCTGCATGGCGTGGGCCTTTCTGTTGTTAATGCATTATCTGAAAAACTGATTGTTGAAGTCAGGCGGGACGGGTATATTTTTAAACAGGAATATAAGCAGGGAAATCCTGTAACTGAACTTAAAAAACAGGGTAAAACTGATTCTCACGGAACTGTTATAACTTTCTTTCCCGATAAGGAGATCTTTGAGGAAATAGACTATAAATATGAAATACTTGCTGCCAGGATGAGGGAAATGGCTTTTCTTAATAAGGGCTTAAAAATCACTCTTGTTGACAGGCGGGAAGAACCTGAAAAAAAGGAATCCTACCAGTACAACGGCGGCATCGTTGACTTCCTGAAATATCTTTCAGAGAAAAAGGAAGTAATACACAAAAACCCAATATATATAAGTAACAGCGAAGAAGATCACGAAGTCGAAGTTTCAATGCTTTATACAATGAGCTATAACGAAAGTATATTTTCTTTTGCCAATAATATAAATACCACTGAGGGCGGATCCCATCTTGTAGGATTTAAAGGCGCGCTTACCCGAACTGTAAATGATTATGCAAGAACCACAAATCTTTTAAAGGAAAAAGACGAGAATCTTACAGGTGAGGATGTGCGTGAGGGCCTCACTGCAATAATAAGCGTAAAACTGAAAGAGCCGCAGTTTGAGGGGCAGACAAAAACAAAGCTTGGAAACAGCGAAATAAAGGGTTTTGTAGAGTCAACTGTAAATGCAAAGCTTGCCGAGTTCCTTGAAGAAAATCCCACCATTGCAAAAGCTATTGTGGGAAAATGCATAGATGCGGCACGCGCAAGAAATGCAGCAAAAAAAGCAAGGGACCTTACCAGGAAAAAATCACTGTTTGAATCAAGCTCCCTGCCCGGAAAACTTGCAGACTGCTCCGTAAATGAACCAGAATTGTGTGAAATATTTCTTGTTGAGGGCGATTCTGCAGGCGGCAGCGCAAAACAGGCGCGAGACAGGCGTTTCCAGGCTATTCTTCCGCTTAAGGGAAAAATTTTAAATGTTGAAAAAGCAAGGCTTCATAAGATTTTAAGCAGTGATGAAATTCAGGCCATGGTTACAGCAACAGGCACAGGAATAGGGGATGAATTTGATATAGGCGGAGCAAGATACCATAAAATAATAATAATGACAGATGCTGATGTGGATGGGGCGCACATAAGGACATTAATACTTACATTTCTCTACAGGTATATGAATGAACTTTTTGACAAAGGGTATGTATATATTGCCCAGCCGCCGCTTTACCAGTTAAGAAGCGGAAAAGATGTCCATTACGCCTACAGCGACAGGGAACTTGAAAAAGTCAAGGAAAAAATCGGCAAAAAAAGCATTTCTGTGCAGCAGTATAAAGGCCTTGGTGAAATGGATCCGGAGCAGCTTTGGGAAACAACGATGAATCCTGAAACCCGTACTCTTTTAAAGGTCGAAATTGACGATGCCTTGATTGCAGATGATGTATTTTCCACGCTTATGGGTGATAAGGTTGAACCAAGGCGCGAGTTTATAGAAAAAAATGCAAAGGAAGTTTCTTTTATAGATATTTAAATTTTTAGAACGGAACATAAATGGTTTTTGAATTAAGGGGAAAAATAAAAAATATTGAGATTGAATCCGAAATGCAGGAATCATATCTCAGCTATGCGATGAGCGTTATAATCGGCCGGGCCCTGCCAGATATAAGGGATGGACTTAAGCCTGTTCACAGGCGCATACTATATGCAATGCATGACATGGGAATGCGCCATAATTCCCAGTTTAAAAAGTGCGCAAGAATAGTCGGTGAAGTCCTGGGCAAGTATCATCCCCACGGCGATACCGCAGTATATTATTCACTTGTAAGGATGGCGCAGGACTTTTCTTTAAGATACCCTCTTGTTGACGGCCACGGAAACTTTGGGTCTGTTGACGGAGACAACCCTGCAGCTATGCGTTATACAGAAGCCCGCCTTGCTGAAATTGCAGAAGAGCTTCTTGTAGATATAGATAAGGAGACAATAACATTTGTAGATAATTTTGACAGCTCGCTCAAAGAGCCGTCAATACTGCCTTCCAAAATACCGAACCTGCTGGTTAATGGTTCATCAGGAATTGCAGTCGGCATGGCGACAAATATTCCTCCCCATAATTTAAGTGAAGTGGTTGACGCAATAATATACTTTATTGATAAAAGGGAAGCCACAATAAAGGACCTCATGAAACATATAAAGGGCCCGGATTTTCCCACAGGGGGCATTATTATGGGCCTTGATGGAATAAGGGAAGCATACGAAACGGGTAAAGGAAGGGTAAAAGTCAGGGGAAGGGCACATATTGAGCAGCCAGTCAAAGGCAAAACCCAGATAATAATCAACGAACTCCCGTATGAGGTGAAAAAATCCAATTTTATAACAAGCATTGTTGAGCTGGTAAAAGAGAAGAAAATAGAAGGCATAAGCGATTTGAGGGATGAATCCGATAGAAGCGGTATGCGTGTTGCCATAGACCTCAGGAGGGATGTGGTTCCCCAGGTAATAATAAATACTCTTTATAAGCATACCCAGCTTGAGACCACGTTTGGCATTATAATGCTTTCTCTTGTTGACAATGTGCCTAAAACACTAAACCTCAAAGGGCTGATAGAAGAGTATGTAAAACACAGGTTCACTGTTATTGTAAACAGGTCAAAGTATGAGCTTAAAGTGGCCGAAGACAGGCTCCATATTGTCAGGGGCCTGCTGATTGCTCTTGATAATTTGGATGAGGTTATTAAAACTATCCGTTCTTCAAAAGATGTGCCCACTGCAAAAGAAAGGCTGATGAAAAAATTCAAGCTTACTGATATACAGGCACAGGCAATACTCGATATGAGGCTGCAGAGGCTCACAGGTCTTGAGCGGGATAAAGTTAAACAGGAAGCCAGGGAACTTGAGGAGAAAATAAGGAAATTAAAGCAGCTCCTTGGAAGCGACGAGCTTATATACGGCGTCATAAAAACCGAGCTTCTTGAAATAAAGAAAAAATATGGTGATGAAAGAAGGACAGAAATTACTGCAAGCTCTGCCGATATGGATATTGAGGACCTTATAGCTGATGAGGAAAACGTAATTTCCATTACTCATTCCGGTTATATTAAAAGGGTTCCCCTTGTAACCTACCGGAAACAGAAGAGGGGCGGGCGCGGAGTTACGAGCTTAAACTTAAAAGAGGATGATTTTGTTGAGCATCTTTTCATATCCTCAACACACCAGTATATAATGTTCTTTTCAAATTATGGCAAGGTTTACAGGCTTAAAGTGCATGAACTGCCTGAAGGGAGCAGGACAGCAAAAGGTAAGGCTATAGTTAACCTTTTACCATTTAAATCCAGCGAAAGAGTTGCAGCCATTATTACATTAAAAGAATACAGTGAAAAAGATTATCTTATAATGTCCACAAAAAACGGCACTGTGAAAAAAACTGCAATAACAGAGTATGATACTTCAAGAAAAGACGGCATTGCTGCAATTAATCTTTTGCAGGGTGATGAGCTTATAGGTGTCCAGAAATCAAACGGCAATGATGAGGTGGTTCTTGTTTCAAGAAACGGCCAGGCAATAAGGTTTTCTGAAAAAGACTGCAGGCCAATGGGGCGCTCCACCCAGGGAGTTCGCGGAATGCGGCTTGGCAAAGGCGACAGGGTGCTTGCAATGATGGTTTCAAGCCAGGTTGAAGAGGATCTTTTTATTTTGACTGAAAACGGTTTTGCAAAAAGAACTCCTGTTTCTGATTATACAAAACACAAAAGAGGCGGCCTGGGCGTAAAAACTGTACAGATAACGGAAAAGAAAGGCAAGGTTGCAGGGGCAGGAATAATAAGGGATGAGCATGATATAATAATTGTAACCAGTAACGGCATACTTATAAGGATACCTGCAAAATCAGTAAAACGTACAGGAAGAGCAACACAGGGTGTAAAAGCAATAAGGCTTGACGGGGGCGACTTTGTCGCTTCTTACAGCATAGTTTCTCCTGAGAGCTAATATAAAAAAAATTATAAAGATATTTCATGCCAATTTTTATATAATAAGTTATAATCTAATAATTAAGCTGTCATTACTATTAAAATAAAGGGAGGTAACAAATGGCAGAAAATACGAAAATGAACTTTGATGAGGATGTAAGCAAGAAAAGTTCAACAAACCTTGATCCTAAAGTGGCAAATCTGCTGGCTTATCTCTTCAGCTGGCTGGGCGGGCTGATTATCTGGCTGATGGAGAAAGAGAACAGGTTTGTAAAATGGAATGCGCTGCAGGCATTAATACTGGGCATAATTGAAGTTGCAGCAATAGTCATAGTTTCAGTAATCCTTGGCCTTATTCCTTATATAGGATGGTTCTTCTTCTCATGGCTCGGGTATTTAATTGCAGGCGTTGCATGGATTTTTGCAATTATTTGCATAATTATGGGTTTCAGCGGCAAAACATTCAGGATTCCCGGTATAAGCAAACTTGCTGACAAATATTTTAAGATGTAATATTTACAGCTTTTAAAGAATACAAGATTATTTTGTTTGAAACATAAAACTGGATGATATAGCCTGTAATTTATATTTTTGTTGATAAATGTTACAGCCCTGTATTTATTATTTTTAATAAGTAAGTTAAGGGGGCGATATGCAAGTTGAAAGACGGCTTTTAAAAAGTATAAGTGAGTTTTCAATTTTTAAGTATATCCTGGTTGCTTATCTGATCTTCTTTATATTGTTTGTTATAATTTTTGCAATAGTCGGCCTAATCGGCTGGGCAGTGCTTGCAAGCTCCGGTATGACATTTGAAGATGCTTTAAATATTTTCATGCCTGGCCTTAATATCGGCCAGATGCTCGGAATGTTTGGCTTAAATATTGGCGGCGGAATAATAGGGATAATTATTTTTATAATTGTCGGCCTGGTGGCGTCAGTATTTGCTGCTGCTTTTGCTGTACTGGTGACATGGATACTAAATGTAATTCTTCGCATTACTGGCGGAATTGAGCTGAGGTTTGCGCCCCAGAAAGTAATCAGGGAAAACACAACAATAAATGTGCATACGCAAAACGCAGCGCCAGAAAAAAATGAAAAAGTTTACCAGAATTATGATTTAGATAAGCAGCAATAGCCGTGCAGCCAGGTACTGGGGCTTATAAATTTTTAAGTAAACTATATAATTTAAGTTTAATTTGAAAAAATAGTTATAATGCCGGCTTTTTTTAAAAAAGCCGGCTATACAATATTTAAAGGCTTTGTGATAAAATAGCCATGCCCCCTAATATACTCATTATGGGGTTTTTTTATTGAAAAGTTTCTGGTAAAATCTTTCATCCTGGATTTTATCATAAAGAGGGCATATAGCTCAGTTGGTTAGAGCGCGTCCCTGATAAGGACGAGGTCTGTGGTTCGAATCCACATATGCCCACCATAAAGCAGCTTTTTTAATTTTTTGTTATTGTTTTTTTGATTTTATTGTATAATTGCCTTCGTTAACTACGTGGGGGTGTAGCTCAGCTGGGAGAGCGCCTGCCTTGCAAGCAGGAGGTCAGCGGTTCGATCCCGCTCATCTCCACCACTTAAGAAATAAATACTTCAGTCAGCTTTCCAGCAAAATCTTGTATAAAGTATTATGCTTAAAACAAATAGCAGTATTGAGGATGCTATTGTGAAGCTTATCTGCAATGCGTTTATGGGGTTATAACCTACAAATGCCTCTGTGCTCAGCATAAAAGATATTATTGCATTTGATGATGAAAAGGGATAAAACCTTGAAAATGCCTGCAGGGCGCCTGGAAGGAAAGCATAAGGAAAAGTAACCCCGGCAAGAGACATTGATACAACAGCAATACCGACACCCGTAATTACGGCACCATTAATATTCTTTACAAATGTCCCTATTATAATGCCTGCGCCGGACGCAGCAAGAGTGGCAAGAACAAGAAAACCAAGTGATACGGAAATGTTTCCAGGGCCCAGGTTAAATCTTGCTCCTAAAACTATACCTATTGCGCATATAAGTACTGCAGAGACCAGGACATAAAAAAGAAGACCGAAAATCCGTCCAAGTAAATCCCGCCACTGCTTAATTGGCATTGAGCGCAGCTTTAAAAACAGGCCGTTTGAGCGGTCAGTTGCAATAATTCCAGGCATTGTTGAAAAACCCGAAAGCATCAGCGAAAAAACAACCATTGAGATTGTGATGCCTGCCCTGAACGAGGGTGTTCCTGAAAGGGGGTCCGCACGGTAAAAAAGGAATATGCCCAGAAAAAGGAATATCACCGGCCATACAACGGTCCAGAAAACAGTTGTTTTATTCCTGTAGAGTTCTTTAATTGTTTTTATAAAAACTGAATTTACCTGTCTCAAAAATTACCCCCGGTTGTTTTTTTACAAGTATGCCCGGTTAATTTAAAAAAAACATCTTCAAGTGTTGCGCTGGCGCTTTCAAGCCTTATTACTTCAAATCCATGGCTGTCAAGCTCCCTGATTATGGGAGGTATATCCTCGGCAATATCATCAGATGATATTTTATAACCATTTTCTGCCTCTGTTACTTCACGGCCGCGGTTAAAAACTGCAAGTATCTTCTTTATTCTTTCATCCCTTATTTTAGTTTCAATAATAAGAGTATTTTTTTGCAGATTATTTCTTTTAAGATTATCCGGACTGTCCTGCGCAATTATTTTGCCATTATCTATAAGCCCAATCATGTCTGCAAGTTCGGCGTCTGCCCCGATATGAGTAATTAAAAATACTGTGATGCCTTTTTTGCGGAAATTGCTTACAAGATTAAAAAAATTCCTTCTTGCAGCAGGATCAAGGCCGGTTGTGGGCTCATCAAGTATAAGCAGCTTTATTCCTTCAAATAAAACAGTAGCCAACTCAAGCCTTTTCCTCATTCCCCCGGAGTATTTTGAAACCATTTTATCTGCGTCATCCAAAAGTCCCACCTGCTTAAGGAGCCCTGTTGATATTTTTGCTGCCTCACTCCTG
>Ga0194126_10012651_pt1 | contig 10664 bp, 5 predicted proteins | sample TA2KigC150mmetaG_FD_148641 | JGI IMG/M metagenome (GOLD analysis project Ga0194126, IMG submission 148641) | Freshwater microbial communities from Lake Tanganyika, Tanzania - TA2015035 Kigoma Deep Cast 150m | ecosystem: Environmental > Aquatic > Freshwater > Lake | place: Tanzania: Lake...
GTTGGGGCCGAAGCGTTCGAGGAGGATGCCGGGGGTCTCGGTGGTGGCGAGGGTGATCGGCTGACAGCCGGCTTCAGCGACGCCGCGGATCATCGGCTGGTACTGCTTGTGCAGTTCGCGGTCGCGGTTGTACCAGCGCGGGGTGACCCAGTACGCGCCGTCGGAGCTGCTGGCGACCGGGCTGAACATGCTGGGGTACATGCCCCAGAAGAGGCAGCGCTGGAAGTAGCGCTCGACGAAGGGTTCCAGCGCGTCGAAGTCCGTGTTCATCAGGAAGAGGTACGGCTTCTGGGCGCACATGGCGCGGATGAGGCCCAGGTGGTCGTGACCCATCGGGCGCCACTCCCCCTCGCGGACCCAATCGGTCTCGGTGCCCATCACATCGAGGTTGCGGCAGAGGAACGCGAACCGATATGGCACGCCGTTGGCCATCATCAGCTTGCCGAGGCCATGCACGTCGTCGGCGATCCACTCGACGAACTCATCGACCGCGAGGCCCTTGTGGATGACCGGCCGGTGATCCGACGTGGTGAAGGTCAGCGGGCGGTTGGCCACGGCGTAGTGCTCGCGACGGAAGTTGAGGTCGTTGGTCACGTACCCTTCGAGCGAGTCGAGGTACTCGCCGTCGAGGTCGCCCTGACGGTTCGGGCCGTAGAGCTGCTCCTTCGTCCGTTCGTTCCAGCCGATCTTCGCGTCGTTCACCTCGCCAGCGATGCCGGGCAGGCAACTCATGGAGAAGACCGCGCCGTCACACCAGGGCGTGTCGAGGAAACGCATCATGTACCGGCCCTGTTCGTCGTGGAGGCCCGACGAGAGGAGCGCCTGGGCCTTCGCCGGGCTGCCCCTTTCCTCGCCCCGCGCGATCTTGCCCGCAAGCTCCATCGCCGCTTCGTAGGTGCGCGGCATCTCCTTGGGCATCGCCATCCACCACGTGCTCGGCTCGGTGTAGCGGAAGGTCAGGATGTCGTGCTCATCATCCCAGGTCGTCTCATCGTGACCTTCCTTGTACTTGAAACCGAAGTCCTCCCAGCCCTCGACCTGGCTGATCTTGCTGAAGGGCATCCAGATGCCCTGCTCCTTCGAGCGGCAGGCGAAGGCCTCGGGGAAGAGCTCGTGGTACCGCTGCACCGCCGAGCGGAAGCCCCATGCGGGATCGGCCGCGTGGATGACCAGCCCGAACGAGGCGGCGCTCGGGGCGTACTGGGTATCGGGCACGAGGCCGAAGTCGAAGGCGGCGAAGTACTGCTGCGTGTCGGCGTTGTAGGCGAGCCGGTACTGGCAGGGCTTTGTGAGGTCTACCCCGAGCCCCAGACCCCAATCCTCCCCGTACACGCAGGAGAAGGGGTACTGGGCCAGCGTGCCGGTTGCGCCCGTTCCCATGCGGACCGGCGCCGAGTACTCGCCCGCCTCGATGGGCGTGCCGCTCTGCAGGGTCTCGCCCCACGTGGCGCCGCGCGCGTCGACCGGCAGCGCGAACAGCAGCGTGACGGCCCGATCCCGGCCCGTGACGTCGCGCACCGTGCCCGCGAGCCGGATCGCCTGGTTGTCGGTCTTCCACTCCGTCGTCAGCTCAAGGCCGAGGTCCTGGCACCGGCCCTCGCGGAAACCGTGCCAATCGGAGTTCGCCGCTACATCCCTCACCAGGAAGCCGCCGACGGCCCGCGAGCCGCCGGGGTACCCTTCGGTCGCCACGGACAACACCGCGCCCAGTCCGTCGCTGCACCCGAGACGCACGCCCCCACCGGTTCGCTCCTCGGGAGAAGCGACGTGGACCTCGTCGCCGGGAGCCACCGGTACGCCGTCGAGGATGGCGCTGCCGGCCGCGGCGCTGATCTGGTGAAGCTCGACGTCGTCGAACCAGACCTGGCCGGGGTGGTTGCGGAAGAGGCAGTGGATGGTGATCGAGCGGACGGGCTTGGCGGGCAGGACCATGACCTCCCGCTGCTGCCAGTCGTGGGTGCCCGCCGCAAACTCGGCCACCTGCCCCCACAGCGGCGAGCCGTCGGTGTAGACGAGGTCGCAGTAGAGGGAGTAGTCGCGGTCGGTGCTGCCGCCCACCTCCTGCGCCCGGCTCCAGGCCCGAACAATCAGAGGCGTGGGGCGCTCCTGGTTCAGGGCGACGGTCTGCGAGGCGCCGTACTGCTCCCCTTCCGCCTGCCGAACGCACGTCACCGCCGCCGAGCCCTCACGGCCCGCGCCCGGCGCCGCCTGGAAGCCCGTCTGCCAGTTCACCCACCCGATCGGCTTCCCGTCCTGCAGCTCTTCGAAGCCGGGGTTCCGCGCCAGGTTCTCCCCGGTTGCCGCCTCACCCCGCAGCACCGTGATCCGCGGCGCGGCATGGCCGTTGCAGGTGCCCATCAGGCTCACCACCAATAGTGCAGTCAGGCCAAACCCGATACCCGTGCGTGTCATTCTGGGCCGCCTCCCGTCATCGCCGTCGGCGCCTTCTTGTTCGGCGTACGTGCCAACTCCTTCCGCGGCGGGACGGCCAGGTTCAGGGAATGCAGAACGGAGGGTCTCCCATGGGGCTGTCGGCAGCGCTCGCGCTCGCGGTTGCAGCAGCAGCTGTGCCGGCCCAAGGCGCGCCGCGGTTCACGGACGTCTCGGCCGAGACGGGCATGTGGGCCGTGCCGACGGCCTGGGGCGTCACGGCCGCCGACGTGGACGGAGACGGCGACATGGACCTGCTGATGGCCAACAACGGCTCGGAGAACGCTCTGTTCATGAACGAGGGCGGTCTGCGCTTCCGGGGCCGACCGATTGTAGGCGGGGCCCCGGGCACCGAGGCCCTGACGCCCGGCGACCTCAACGGCGACGGAAACCTGGATCTGATCGCCTGTGTCTGGGGTGGCCCCTCGACGCTCTTCCTCGGGGACGGCGCGGGCCGGTTCGTGGACGCGACCGAGGCGTGCCGACTGCCGATCCTCGCGGACGGACGCTGCGGCGGCGCGGCAGTGGGAGACGTGGATGGCGACGGGGACCTGGATGTGTACCTGCCCGACGGGGGGCACGGCGACCGGCTGCTGACCAACGGTGGCGCGGCGCTCAACGACATTACCGAGCAGGTGGGTCTGCCGGCCGTACTGCAGAGCGAATCGGCGCTGTTGGCCGACTTCACGGATGACGGGCTACTGGACATCTACGTCCCGCGCTATGACACGAACACGGCCTTGTACCGCAATCGGGAGGGTCTCTGGCAGAACCTGGCCCTCAGCAACGCGGTCTTTGCCGCTCCGGCCCAGCTGGGCGCATGCGCGTGTGACGTCGATGGCGACGGCGACCTGGACCTGCTGTGCGTGGCGGGTCGGTTCACGAACGGAGGGGCCTCGCTGCGCCTGCTGCTGAACATGGGCGAGGGCGAGTTCGTCGACGCGACCCCGGAGGCGTGGACGGCGGAGCCCCGCAACTACCACACCGCCTGCGCCGGGGATGTCGACCACGACGGCGACCTGGATGTCTTCGCGACCTCGAAGCAGGGCTGTGTGTTGTGGCTGAACGACGGCGGGCAGTTCACCCCGGTGGCCGAGGACCCCGGCTGGGGTCTCATTCCCTGCGCCGGCGCCTTGCTCTGCGACCTGGACAGCGACGGCGACCTCGACGTGTTGGTGCGCTCGCGGCAGGGCGACGCGACCGAGTGCTCCGAGTACCTGTTCCGGAACGAGCTCAACGACGGCAACTGGCTGCAGGTGCGGCCGATCGGCGCGGGAGGCGACCGGTTCTGCCACGGCGCGCAGGTGCGGGTCTACCCCGTCGGCGGGCTCGGCGACGCGAGCCGCCTGATCGCGCGGCAGGACGTCACCGGCCTGACCGGCTGGTGCTCCTACGCGCCCTCCGTGGCCCACTTCGGCCTGCCCGGGGACGGCAGCTATGACGTCGAGGTCCGCTTCTCCGACGGCTCGAGCGGCGTCGCGGAAGACGTACGGCCCGGCCGCATCATCGACGCGGCGAGCGAGGGCTGACCCCCTGCTCTTCCAGTGCCGTGTCAGCGGCAACTCGAGGGGGTAGGAGCGGCTTCAGCCGCGATGACGTTGCCCCGAACATCCGCGCCGTCGCGGCTGAAGCCGCTCCCACAAACATCGCGCATCACGCCTGGCAAGACACTACGCCCGCCCCGGCAGGGCGGCGCGCCAGCCGGCCCGCAACTGCGCGCTCAGCTCCTCCAGGAGCGCGGCATGCTCCTCGAACCCCGCGACGTTGACGTTTTCGCCCGGATCCCCCAGGTGGTCGTAGAGCTCGCGCGCCAGGATCGTCTTGTCGGTTGGGCCCTTCTCGATCCACTCCGTGTACCGATACCGGTCCGTGCGCATCGAGTAGCCCATCCGGTTGCGGCCGCGAGGGTACTGGCTGAAGGCCGCGCGCTTCCAGGGCGTCGCAGGGTCCTCCATCAACGGAGCGAGGCTGAGACCCTCCAGGCCCTCCGGCGCCGGCAGCCCGGCCAGCTCAGCCAGCGTCGGGTAGATGTCCACGAACTCGGTCAGCGCATCGGTCGGTCGGCCCGGCGCTCCCTGATCGGGGGAGCTGATGATGAGCGGGGAATGCACGGAGGTCTCGTAGTTGCAGTGCTTGCACCACAGCCCGTGCTCGCCCAGGTTCCACCCGTGGTCGCCCCAGAGCGCGACGATGGTGTTCTCCCGCAGCCCGAGGGCGTCGAGTTCCCCCAGTAGCTTCCCGATCTGAGCGTCGATGAAGCTCACACAGGCGTAGTAGCCGTGGATCAGCTCCCGGGCCTGCTCGTCGGGGAGCGGTCCTTGTTGCGGGATACCGTGGTACGCGCGCAGCTCCCCCCAACTGTGCAGCGCGATGTCGGGCGCGTCCTTGGGCCGGAACGGGTTGTCGGCCAGGTCGATCTCCTCGCGCGAGTAGAGGTCCCAGTAGCGCTTGGGGCACGCGAAGGCGAGGTGCGGCTTCAGCAGGCCCACGGCCAGGAAGAAGGGTTGGTCGCGTTGGGCTCGCAGCCTCGCGATGGCTTCCTGGACGATCCGACCGTCGGGGTAGGCTTCGTCCGGGAGGTCCCCCGCCTCGGCGGGCGCGCCCCGGATCCGCGAACGCTCCTCGGGGGTCGGGGCTTCATCGCGAAGGCGTTGGAGGAGTGCCCGGTTCTCAGAGGTCACACAGCCGGGGAAGGGGTCCGGCGGCATCCACGGATCGGCGCTCCACGCGAGGGGATCGTCACGCTTCCCGTGGTGGTAGATCTTCCCCAGCGAGGTCGTGACATGGCCGTGGTCCCTGAAGAGCTGAGGCAGCGTGACAACATCGGGCATCGTCGTGCGCAGGGGCGTGTCCAGGTCGTGGACGCCTGTCGTGTCCGGGCGGCAGCCGGTCAGCACGCTTGCCCGCGAGGGCGCGCAGACCGCCTGCTGACAGTACGTGCGGCGGAAGAGCGTTCCCCGCGAGGCCAGAAGGTCGATGTTCGGGGAGAGCATCTGTGCGTGGCCGTGGCACCCGAGCTGCGGTCGCAGATCGTCCACCGCGATGAACAGCACGTTCCGCCGCCGGTCGCCCTGGCCCGTCTGCGCCAATCGCCCGGCCGGCAGCGCAGCCCCCAAGAGGCCTCCGGCCAACCCGGCCGCGCCCATCGCCAGCACCTCCCGGCGCGAGTGTTTCATGGGCTGAGGCGCTCCTTCCCGCGTCCTTCTCCAGGGCGCGTCGGCGGTCAAGGGCCCGTGCCGCGGTAAGCGATGAGGGTCGATCCGGGGCGGTCCGGGATTGCCAACTCCCAGCCGGACATCAGGCTCGCCCCGCGAGCGGTCTGCCGGTCGTCGGTGGCGACAACGGTCAGCTCGTACTCCGCATCGGCGCGCAGGCCGTGAAGCGCCACGTCGACGGTCCGATAGGGGCTCTGCGCGTGGCGGAAGGCGAGGATGAGCCCCTCGTCAAGGTCGGGGCGATGGAACTGCATGGCGACCCACTTCTCGGGGTCGCGGCTGTAGGGCAGCAGCGGGTACCACGCGCCGACCAGCAGGTGCTTCAGCCGGTCGTAGCGCTCCAGGAGCGCCTTCGCCCGCGGGGCATCGAAGCCGGGCGCATCGGCGATCCAGCCGAGGCAAAGCGACGAGGCCATCGTCGAGCCGAACGAGTAGTCATCCAGCCGGATCAGGTGCGCGACGATCGTGTTGTTCGGCAGGTACTGGCTGACCGACCAGAGCGCGGCGTGATCGACATCGTTGTCGAACCAGTAGTCGGTCTTCTGGTGGGCGTGCATGCGCCTCACCGTCTCCAGATCAATGCGATGTCCGCCGCTGGCGCACTCCTCCAGAAAGGCGTCCGGCCACGTCTCCCGAATCCGGTCCCAGTACGCGTACAGCCCCTCGATGTACTTCATCTCGGTGATGCCCTGGCGGTCGGGGGCGTCGTTGTGGCGCCAGTAGGGCCGGGGGTCCATGTTGAAGTCCTGCCGGTACACGCGGAAGCCCGGCAGCGCCATGAAGCCCTTGACGATCTCGAAGAAGTACGCCTGAACCTCCGGCAGGCCGAAGTTCAGCAGATACGTCTCGTTGGGCCCCTCGTGCGCCGCCAGGCACCAGTCCGGATGCTCCCGATGCACAGCGGTGCGGGCCACCACGCGCTCCGGCTCGAACCACAGTCCGTAGACCATCCCCTCCTCCTGGGCGGCCCGCGCGACGGGGCCGATGCCGTCAGGGTAGGCCTCGCGGCGAGGGGTCCAGTTTCCGGCGCCGCTCGGCCAGCCCCCCTCGAACCAGCCGGCGTCGGTCAGCAGGGCCTTCAGCCCCAGCGGTGCGTAGGCCCGGATGAGCGAGATCTGATTCTCGGCGTTACACTCGTTCAGCCAGCCGCCTCCCCGAGTGAAGCACGTGTTGCAGAAGGGCAGCGGCAGGGGCGTTTCGCCGGAGCGGGTCGCGCAGTAGTGCCGGTAGACTAACTGCCTGAACTGGGCATTGGCCTCGAGCGTGTCCCCGGGCCAGTGCAGCAGCAGAATCCGCGGCGAACGGACGCGCTCGCCCGGGTGCAGCCGGAAGTGCGTCTGCTCCATCCCGGCGCGCATCCCGAGCGTCCGGTGATCGGGGCACGCAAAGCTGGCCTTCCAGCAGCCCGACCAACCCACCGCGGCCACGACCGAGGCGTCGCCACCTTCGACCTTGAAGAAGGGCAGGTTGTCGGTCGACGAGCGGCCGTTGCCCGAGCCGAGGGTCAGCGTCTCCGCGTCGGAGAGACCGTGCACCTGCGGCTCGAACTGCTGTGGGTCGGGAGTGCCGCCGCGCGCCCGGTGAACGCGGTAGGGGACCGCCCCGGTGAGCGGCGAGGACAGCGCAAGGTCGAGAGCCTGCACGTTGCTGACGATCTCCGTGTCCGACTCGCCCACGTTCTCGAAGTGCAGAATCCACTCCACGGCCGGGAAGTCGGCATACCGAAGGCTCTCCCATGTCACCCGCAGGCCGCCGGCGGGGTCGGTCCAGGTCGTGACCGCACGCGTTCGCATTGCGTCGAGCGGCTCGGCGGTCTTCACCGCGTTCCACGAGTCGAGCAGCTCGTCGCTCGTGCCCTCTCCGTAGCGGAAGGAGAACGGGTAGCGGGAGCGCGGGGTCGGGACGACACCCTCAACGAGCTCCTCGAGGCGTAGCGTGGCGCCCCCCCGCGTCTCGATGACCGCCTCTGCCCAGTCGGCGTGGTCACAGGGCGGTCCATCGCCGCCATCGTCCACGAGGAGGTTCACCACGTGCGCGCCACCGAGGTCCACCTCGACCCGCTCCGGCGCCTCCCCGCCGCGCAGGAGGCGTGAGCGGTAGACCTCCGCCTCCCCCGCCGCGACGCGGAAGACCACGGAGCCCGCCCCGCCGTGGGTCCGCTCGTTGTGGTCTACGCCGACCCAGGCGGCGAAGCGCGCCAGCGGCTCGGGCGAGTAGACGCGAATGTGGCTTCGCGCGTGGGTGCCGAGGCCGCGCTCGAAGGTCCGCTCCCCGATGCGCAGCGGGGTATGGAGGATCGACTCGTTGCGCTCGAGCCGCTCGAACTGCTGGTACAGCAGCTGCAAGACGGGCTCGGTCGGCGCATCAGGCTGAGCGTAGGGTGCGTTCAGGACGGCTTCGACCCAGGCCGACATGGAGCGCTCCCCCGGTTGGGCGAGGATAGGGCTCGCGAGGATGGCGAGAAGGGGCAACATGACTCACGCTCGGGATGTGTACCGCGTCGAAGCAGGCGCTTCGACCTCCGCCAGACCCCCGTCGTCGTCGGACGGAGCGCCTGCTCCGTCACTCCGCGCCACGGTTGGCGTGGGGCGATGGATCGGCATTGACCTCCGGCAACCAACGGGCGTGATCGGCCTTCACGGCCGCGTACTGGGGATCCCTGGCGAGGTTCGTCCACTCCAGCGCATCGGTGCTGTGATCGTAGAGCTCCTCCGAGCCGTCGCTGTAGCGGATGTAGCGCCAGCGCTCGGAGCGCACGGAGTGGTTGCCCTGCAGGTACGTCGTCACCGCCGGGGCCTTGCGCAGGGCGTTCGGATCGGCCAGGAGGGGCATGAGGGTGTCCCCCTCCAGGCCCTCGCGTGGGGCGAGCCCGCAGAGGTCGATCAGCGTCGGGTAGACATCCATCAGGCTGACCGGTCGGGGGCAGCGACCGCCGGGAGAGGTGACGCCGGGAGCCACGATCAGGAAGACGTTGCGCGTCGCCTCTTCCCAGAGGGCGAACTTCCGCCAATGCAGCTTCTCCCCCAGGTGCCAGCCGTGATCGGACCAGAGCACAACGATGGTGTTGTCGCGGTGGGGCCCCGCGTCGAGCGCCGCGACTACCCGGCCTACACACGCATCCGCGAAGGCGATCGAGGCCAGGTAGCCCTGAACCGCGCGCCGCCAGTTGTTGCTCTCGAGGACCTTCCGATGATCGCCGTCGGGCCTCGCAAACCGCACTCCCATCGGCGGCACGTCGTCTAGGTCGTTCTCCTTCACGTTCGGCAGCGTCACTGAGTCGACAGGAAACCGGTCGAAGTACTTGCGCGGCACGTACCAGGGCAGGTGCGGTCGGAAGAGGCCGCAGCCCAGGAAGAAGGGCCGCTCCTGCGGCTTGCTCAGCTCACTGCGCGCCCAGTCGGCCACCTGCCAATCGCCCATCTGCTCGTCGGGCACGTCCACCGGGCCCCAGTCGAAATGCGCGGTGTTGGGGATGCCGTTCAGGGGCCGGTTCGGCGGCACGGGATCGTCCGGATGCGTGCGGGTCAGCGACGGGAAGTACGCCTGCCAGGACGCCGGATCGGGGAAACCACCGTGGAGGATCTTGCCTCCACCGACGACGCGGTAGTCATGGGCCATGAAGTGCTGAGCCAGCGTCACGGCATCGGGCGCCGCCTCACGGAAGGGCTGGCTGTTGTCGTACACGCCGGTGGTCGAGGGCCGCAGGCCGGTCATGAGCGCCGCGCGGGAGGGGTTGCACAACGGCGCGGCGCAGTGGGCGCTGGTGAACAGCACCCCCCGCGCGGCAAGGGCGTCGAGGTTCGGGGTCTGCGTGTCCGGATGCCCGCCCAGGCAGCCGATCCAGTCGTTCAGGTCGTCGATGGCGATGAACAGCACGTTCGGCCGGTCGCGCGTCTGACGCGGCGACAACCGGGGCAGCAGGACCCCCGCGGGCACGGTGGCGGCGAGGTTGAGGAAGCGTCGGCGATCCATCGGCCTGACCCCGTCGGTTGCGCCTCGTTCGGAGGTGGAGTTCGCAACCCCGGCGCATTCCACCTCGCTTCGAGGACTCGCATGATCGGAGGGCCCTGTCGATGCTGTGGGGATACGCCGGGCCGTGGTTCGGGGAGTTCCTGCAGGGCGACGACAGCCTGATGGGCCGACTGAGGTGGCTCGTCGGGAACGGTTTGCGGGCTGCGCACGTCGGGCTCGGCGAGGTCGGGCGCATGACGGACGCCGAGCGCGAGGCATTGGGCGAGTACCTTGTCGAGCACGACCTGCGCCTCGTGCCCGGGGTCCACTTCGACTTCCTGGACCCCGACCACGATGCCGTCATGCGCAGGACGGACGAGGCCATCCGCGGGCTGGGGGAGTACCACGCGCTGCTGCGCGCCCCGATCGTCACGACCCTCGTCGGCAAGTACCACCGTTTCATGCGGGATCCGAGCCTCCAGGAGCAACTCGACCGCCTCCCCTCGGTCATCGCGCCGATCGCCTACGCCTGCCACGAGTTCGGCTGCCCGCTGGGGATCGAGAACCACGGCGACTACTACGCGACCGACCTGGTCGACCTCTGCCGGCGGACGCCCTTCCTCAGCCTCTTCCTCGATACGGGCAACACCTACCTCATCGGCGAGCAGAGCCTGCCCGCGATCCGCGCGGCGGCGCCCCTGACCATCGGGACGCACTTCAAGGACCATCACGTCCGGCCCGAGAAGCAGACGTATCCGCTACGGTTCGAGATCGGCGGCGCCGTGCTCGGAGAGGGCGATGTCGGCCTGCGGGAGGCGTACGACATCCTGGTCGAGACGGCCCCGGACCCGACGGCGCTGGTGATGCTGATCGAGATGATCCCCCCGCGTCCGATGGGCCCGGAGGAGTGCCTGGCGAAGACGCTGGCCTTCGTACGCAGCCTCGAACACCCGGGGTCGCGTCTTTAGACTTCTGGGCTATCCGCTTGACTCAGGTTAGGTCTTCGGTTAGGCTGGGCGGGTATGGAAGACTACCCGCGCACGGTCTTGGAGTTGGAGACACGCTTCG
>Ga0194126_10012652_pt1 | contig 10663 bp, 3 predicted proteins | sample TA2KigC150mmetaG_FD_148641 | JGI IMG/M metagenome (GOLD analysis project Ga0194126, IMG submission 148641) | Freshwater microbial communities from Lake Tanganyika, Tanzania - TA2015035 Kigoma Deep Cast 150m | ecosystem: Environmental > Aquatic > Freshwater > Lake | place: Tanzania: Lake...
CGCCCGCCATCGAACATGGCCTGGTTGTCGCAGTTCACCAGTTGCGCGCGCGGAAACGCCTGGCGCAGGTCGCGGCCGACGGGCTCGGCGTCTCGATGAGGGTCTTCAGAAAGGCGAGCGGTTCCGGATCGTTTGAGGACATGGGAGCCTTGAAGAGGGGTTAGGGGTTGGGGGTTAGGGCGAGGTGGAGCGTCAGCGCCTCGTCGGCGGCGAGTTCCACGGCGAAACGGCGGAGCGCGCCGGCCGACGGCGACGCCTCGCCGTTGATCGTCCCGACTCTGAACGTCTCGGGATCGGCGGACGAGAGCGTCCGCACGCCGTACCGTCCCTCGGGAAGCCGCAGCCCCACCGTGATCCGGGCGGGCGCGTCCTCCCAGTTCATCAGCGACAAATAGCGCTCGCCCGGCGTCGGCGCGGCGAGCACCGCCTCGACGCGGTTGCCGAAGCGCGCCAAATCGAGTTCCTTGTGCGAGCCCAGCAACGGGTCGATCAGCGCCGCCAGCTCCCGCGCGAACGCGCGGCTGTCGGCCCGTTCGGCCCAGTCGGTCTCGGAGAAGACGACGCTCCCGTCCTCCCGGCCGGCGGCGATCAATGCGTCGAAGGCAGGCGCGTCGAGGCGCTCGCCGAATGCGTCGGCCTCGCCGCGCCGTTCGAAGATCAGGATGCGCGCGCCGGCGGCGCGCGCATCCTCGATGTGCGCGACGGCCGCCCGCGGCACCGCGTAGGCGAAGGGGATGATCGCCAAGGGGTAGCGCGCGAGTGGCGCCAGGTCGTCGGGCTGATCCAAATAGAACACGTCGAAAGTATAGCCGTTCTTGAGCAGGTACTCATAGATGATTTCCGGCACGACCCACGCGCGGTCGGGGTCGGCGTCGGACAGCCGCCCCGCGCGCGCGTCCTGCGGCCACCACGCCTCGGAAGCGCGGGAGAGGAGCAGCGCGGCCGGCGCGCGCGCCGGCCGCGTCGCGCCGCACCGCACGAACTGCTCGATGAAGCGGTTCTCGCGCCGACGCTGGTCGGCGCTGCCGGCCAGCGCGATGTAGTTGTAACGGTAGGTCCGCACCATGCGCGCCCCGAGCAGCACGCTTTCCAGATTGTAGCGGACCGAGCGGTGCGGGTAGGCCCCCATCGCCACGCCGGTCCCGGCCGCGGCGGCCCAGCGGGGCACGAGGTGCGACTGATAGGAGCATCCTACGTAATCGGGCCGGGCGACGCGCCAGATCAGGTCGTAGGGGTCGCCGGCGTTCAGCAGACGGGCGCCGTCCACGTAGAACAGAAGGTCTGGCTTCACCTTCCGCACCGCCGCCATGCGCGCCGCAAGCCCCTCGCCGGCGACCCGCGCCCGCTCCTCCTGCCACTTCCGCTCCTCGACCGGCGTGAACGCCTTGCGCGCCTCCCGGGTGCGCGCGTCGAAAGCGCGCCACATCACGCTGTCGCCGGTCGACCAGAGCGGGTGCTCCTCGTCGGGGACGATGGAGACGCCGTCGACGCCCGCGGCCGCGCACTCCTCCAAGAAGACCTGATAGGGGTTCGGCCCCGGCGGGCCGATGTAGTGGCGCATGTCTTCGGGCCGCGACAACACATAGACCTTGATCTCCCGCGCGTGCGCCGCCTCGCAGAACTCCCGCAGCAGGTTGCGCTGGCACGGCAGGTCTTCAAGCCGCAGCACCTCCCCGTACTCGCCTTCCGGTTCCTTGACCTGCATCCCGCCGCCTGCGTCGGCGGCCGGCGCCTGCAGCAAGTCGAGCACATCGTCGCCGGTCTTCTTGGCCGCCGCCGCAGCGCGAATCATCAGCGCCGCCTTGCGCTTGGTCAGGTAACGCGCGTTGAGCGACGAGCGGAAATTGACGCTCGGCCAGGGGAATCCGACCGGCTCCGCTTCGAAGAAGAAGGTCACGGCGTCGTAGTGCAGCGCCTGCACCCCGTCGAGCAGCGCGGCCACGCCCGCGTGGTCGCGCAGATGCGGCAGCGCATTGTAGCTCTCCGGTTCGGCCTCCTCGCTCCACGCGATCCCCGCCATCCAGAAGGCGATGGAGGCCACACGGCTGACGTGGTTTGAGGGGGAGACGGGCGGCCACTGCGGCGTCACCGCCGCGCCGCGCTCCAGCCGGGCGACCGTCTCGGGGAACGGTTCGGCTACAGCGGCATCGGCGCGGGCGGCAAGCCGTTCGGCCGAAGGGACGTCGGCGTAGACCTCCGCCTCGCCGACGTGGGCGGCAACGGGCGTGCCGTCGCTTCGCAACAGCAGGAGGCGCAGGCGGGTGAGCGCGACCGGCGCGAAGGTCGCCCAGGCCTCGCCGTAGGCGGTCCACCCCGTCTCGTCGCGCGGCACGCCAGAGAGCCCAGAGGCGACGACGGTGTCGGCCGTGCCGCGGGTAACCGTGTCGCCGTAGAGCGCGAAGCGGTGCGCGTCCTTGATCGACGACAGGCTGAACACGCGGAACGCGCCGACCGTGACCGCCTCCGGGAAGACGAACTCGTAGAACGCCGCGCCGCCCGTGCCCACCCAGGGGTCGCCGTCGACCGCGCCGTAGACGTCACGGTTCCCCCACAGCGGCCCCTGCACGGCGAAGACGGTCGACGCGCGCGCCGGGGTGATGATCCGGCTCACGGCGGACGCGACATTGCGGGGGGTCGCCGCCGGCGCTGCGAACGTCGCGCCCAGCCGGGTCAGGACGAGCGCCTCCACGGCGGCCCGCTCGCCTCCGGCGCCGCCGAGTCCGAGCAGCGCGTCAAGCTGGTGATCGGCCGCCGGGGGCGGCGGCGCTTTGGGATCGTAGGTCTTACCGTCGAGCAGCAGCGTGCCCCCGGGACGCACCTGGACGCGGCTGTTGTGACGGTTGACCGCGAGCGCGTTCGGCGCGGACCACGGCGCCGCTGCGTTCAGCCGTCCGTCCAAACCCCCGGTCGCCGCAACGGGCTGGAGCGGGCGGTACCGGCAGGTCAGACGGTAGGGCACGCCTTTGGCGTTCACCTCGAACGCCAGCGGAATCGCCGCAGGGCCGCGGATCTCCCCCGCGTTGATCAGATCCCGCGACGAGCGGAAGAAGCCGGGCTGCGGGTCGCCTCCCCCTTGCGGACGGAAGCTCGCGAACTCCCGCAGGCTGTGGCCGAAGGCGAGCGTCTGCCCCTCCGCCACCGCCAGCGTCGCCTTCGGCTTGACGAACAGCCCCATGCAGTGCAGGTCGCCGCTGAGCGTGACGATGCCCGACGGCTTGTCGATCATCAGCGGCGGCAGCACGCCGCCGACGCCGATCACGCGGTCGCCCGGGCCGACGAGGCGGACCCACGCGTCGGTTTCACGCGACGGGCAGAAGCCCATGTGCTCCGGCTCGTCCCACACCGGATCGGCGCCGGGCGCGGCGAGGCAGCGGGCCGAACCGTCGCTGCGCACCGTGCCCCGCACCGTGACGTCGGCCTCGGCCGTCAGCGCCACGGGCGCGCCGCCGCCCTCGAAGCGCAGATCGCCGTCGAGGACGAGGTCGGCGGCCTTTGCGCCCGCCGCGGCCGCGCGGGCGGCGATGAGATGACCGCCGCGCAAGACCAGGTCCTCCCCCACCGCGACAGCGCCATGCAGCCGGACCTCGTAGGGGTACGGCGACGGTCCGAGTTCCCAAGCCGTCAGTTCCAGCGGCCGCTCGGTGGCAATCAGGAATCCCGCCGCCCGCCCCGCGACGGTCAGGCGGAAACGGCCGGCGACGGTCCCGCGGTTGAGCAGGCCTCCCGCATGGAGCCGCACCGCGGCGCCATCGGCCTCCAGCACGCCGCCCTTCCGCACCTCGATGCACACCGCCTCGACGGACGGCGCCTGCGGCGCGCGGCCGGCCTGCTCACGTGCCAGCGCCTCGCCGACATCCAGGGTATGGCCGTTCAGCGAGAGGCGCGCCCCCTCCAGCAAGACGAGGCTGCCTCCGACGGCGGCGTCGGCGGCGAGGGCGGGATCGGCGCCCGCTGCGGGGCCGATCACCGCCCGCTGCGACGCCTGCGCCGCGGGCGGCGCGCCGGCCGACCAGTTGGCGCCGTCAGCCCATGCGTCGCTCTTCCCCAGCCAGCGGTTCTCTTCCGCGCCCAGAGCCGCGAACACCGCCATGCCAAGCGCCCAGACGATTCCCGGCCATCGTCCGCATCGGCCCTTCAGGGGCGCCATCCGTTGTCCCATCACACCGTTTCCCCTTTGTCAAGCGGTCCGCGCCTCTCGACAGCAATTCTCAATATGGCGCGGCCGCCTCCGTAGAAGCGGCGCCCTCGCCGCTTTTAGCTGCGTCTTCACGCGGCGGGGGCGCCGCGTCTACGAGAAACGCCTCCTCGCGCCGCCATATTGAGAATTGCTGGCCTCTCGACGGCGATCGCATCACCGCAGCAGCAGCACGGTTCCGTCCTGAGGCACCCACCCCCAGAAGAAGGTCCCCGGGTCGGCGCGATAGGCCGGACGGAACTCGGCATGTGCCTCGTTGTTGGTCCCTTGCGCGACATTCACCGGGATCTCGGCGCCAGCCCGCCGCCAGACGGCGATGCGGCCGCCGCCGCCGGCGCCGTTGTGGCCCTCCACGACGCTGCCGCCCCGGGCGCTCAGCACGGCCGTGTCACGTCCGACGAACGTGCCGCAGGTCACGTAGATGCCGCCGCCCGAGGCGGCGTTACTGACGTCTATCGCGTTGGCGCTCAGGGTGCCGGCCAGGTCGAACGTCCGCTCGACCTCCAGGCGGATCAGGCCGCCGCCGGTGCTGGACGAGCCGCCGCCGCTGCCGGGGTAAAGCGGCGTCTGTTGCACGCCGTTGGTGGCGCCGCGGCCGCTGCTATAGACGTTGTTGCCGCCGAGTCCGCCATAGCCCGCGCCGTTGGGGTAGGCGGAGGTGGTCGCCTTGCCGGGTCCGTAGCCGGTCGTCGTGAGGTTCACGTTGTTGATCCGCAGGCCGCCCGAGTACCCCTTGGCGTCGGCATTGATGCCGCCGCCGGCGGCGACACGCAGATTCCGCATCCGGAAGAGCGGCGCGGCGCCGTTGGTCGGATGGGCGTGGGGGAGAATCCACGAATTGGTCGCGATGCGCACGGTGTCGGCGACGTCGATCCGGGCGCCGACGCCCTGCTTGGTGCCGACCGCGGGCGAAACCGCGCTGTAGACCGCGAGCAGGCCGCCGTTGGTCAGCGACAGGTTGCCGCCGACCAGCAGCTCCGGCGGATCGGTCAGTCCGTGCGGATAGGGGCGGAGGCGGCCGGGCGGCGTGCTGGAGAGCAGTGCCATCTTGTCCTTGTTGTCGATCGGACCGCCGAGTTCCAAGGTGCCGCCCGCGCCGATCGTCAGGTCGCCGTCCACCGTCAGCCGGACGCCGTCGGCCATGAACCGCACGGCGGCGTTGGTGACGGTCAGCGACGGCGTCGACCACGCGTCAAGCCAGGCCAGCTTGCCCCAGATGCCGGTGAGGGTCTCGCCCAGGAACCGCGAGTCGGTGAAGAAGAGCGTCCCCGCGTCGGCGGAGGGCCGTTCAGAGGTCGCGCCGCCGCCGGCGGCGTTGTAGCGCATCCGCACGGCCGCCCCGGCATCCTGGACGCCGGGATCGTAGCGGACCGCGATGCGTCCCCCGCCACCCGGGCCGTTGTGTACCGAGCCCGCGCTGCCGGAAGCGTCCAGCAGGCCATTGGTGCCGGCGAACGTCTCGCAGGCGATGTTGATCGCGCCGCCGCCGCCGTAACCCACTCCCGCGGCAAGGAGTTCGCCGTTGGCCGTGACCGTCTCGCCGGCTTCGATGCGGATCAAGCCGCCGCCTGCAGCCCCGACCGCGCCGCCGCCGCTGCCGGGCAGGGCGGGATTCTCGGCCGAGTCGTAGGCGTCGCCGCCGAAGGCGATCGAATAGCTGCTGCCGCCGATGCCGCCGTGACCGCCGCCCGCGGCATAGTAGGCTTCAGGCACGCCGCCCGGACCGTAGCTGCGGATACCCGTGGCCGGCGAACCGGCGTACCCTTTGCCGTTGGCGTTGATGCGGCCGCCGGCGGCCACGACGACGCTTTGAGCGCGGACCAGGGGCGAGGCGCCGTTGGTCGGGTGCGAATAGGGGTAAAGTGCCGAACTGCTTGCGATCGCGATCCGCCCCGTCACGTCGAGCAGCGCGCCATAGTCGGGCGCGACGCCGTTGGTCGCCGCGCTGAAGAGGGCCAGCGCGCCGCCGCCGGTCAGCGTCAGGTTGCCGCCCACGGTCACCGACGGCGGCACGGCGCCGCCGGTCTCCATCGGGCCGTACCAGCGGTCGGAGGTGGTGTAACGCGGCTCGTACTGGTAGACGGATAGCAGGGCGCCGCCGCCGACCTGGAGCATGCCCGCGGCGCCGCTGACGGTCAGGTCGTTGGCGACGGTCAGCGCGAACCCCTCCTCGCCAAACCGGATCCAGGTGTTGTTGACGGTGAGCGCGTCGCGCGTCAGCGTGTTGAAGCCGGCGATCCGGCCCGAGACCGTGGCGCCGATCGTCGTGCCGAAGAAACGGTCGTCCGGCAGCCAGATCGTGCCGAAATCGGCGCGCGTGGAGGATCCGTAGAACGCGGCGAGGGTGCCGCTGGGACTGACGAGCAGCGCGGCGCCGAGGCCGGCCGGCTGCGCGTCGGGATCGTAGTGGATGGCGATGCGGCCGCCGCCGCCGTGGCCGCCGGTGTTGTGCTGCGGGTAGCCGGCGCCGCCCCTGGCGCTGAGCGTCCCCGCGCCGCCGAAGGTGCGGCAGACGATGTAGATCGAGCCGCCCGAACCGGCGCCGGCGCCGCCGAGGCCGTTGGCGAGGATGCCGCCGTCGACCACCACATCGCCCGCAGCGTCGATCCGCACCGCGCCGCCGCCCGCGCCGCCGTCGTAGAGCCCGCCCGAGGCGGTCGCCGAGCCGCCGCCGCCGCTGCCGGGATAGAGCGGGGCCGCGGCCGTATCGTAGGCGAATGCGCCTGGGTAGACCGTGTTGGCGTAGACATTCACCGAGCCGCCGCCGCGGCCACCGTGGCTCGCGCCGACGCCGTAGGCGTTGCCGATGCCGCGGCCGGGGCCGTGACCGTCGCCCGCGGGCGAGGTGCTGAAACGGGCGCCGCCGGCGTAGCCTTTGCCGTCGACGTCGATCTTGCCGCCCGAGGCGACCGTCAGGTTCGAGCAGACGACCACCACGTTGTTCGACATGACGGCGTTGGTGTAGGCCGGCGGCAGGGTCATGACGCCGCCGCCGCCGACCGTCACCTCCGCCGCCGAGAGGGTCGTGTTCCAGTTGCTGAAGACCAGTGTGCCGGTGAGGCTGAGCGACGCCAGCGCCGGCGTGCCGGCGGTCAGCAGGACCGTGCCCGCGGCGATCGTCACGTCGTCGCCCGCCGCGGGCGCCGCCTCCTCCAGCCAGTTGCCGTCATCGAACCAGTCGGCCGAGACGCCGCCCTGCCACGTCCGGACGCCCGCGAGCGCCGCGCCCGCGGAACCGGCCAGCAGCATCAGGAGCATGAAACGTACAGAACGCAGGGGAACCCTCATCTTGCACCTCCGGCTTTTCTCTGTCCGCACAATTCACGAATGATGTATGGACAATAACAAACGACTCTCGGCGTGTCAAGTGTGGAGCAGCGAGGATCTGGAGCGAGAGGCCCGTACCAAGAGAGTTCCTGCAGGCGCCTCAACGCAACAACAGCACCGTGCCCGAAAGCGGCGCGACCCGGACGTAAGCGACGCTTCCCTCGCCGCCGGCCTCGAACCCGTTGCCGCCGCTGACAGTAACCGTGAAGGTCCCCATCGCCGCCGGTGCCACGGCGTCGACTTGCAGGCGTGCGACCTGCGCCGCCTCGCCGCCGATCAAGCGGGTGCGGTCGGCCTCTGAAATCGTCCCGTACCACACCGCAACACGCCCACCGCCGCCACCGCCGTCCTGGGAGAAATTCCCCGAATCGCCGCCTTTGGCGCTGAGCGTGCCGCCGCTGGCGGCGAAGGCCGCGCACTCGAGCAGGATGCCGCCGCCCGCGCCGCCGCCAGCGGTCTGGGTGCCGGGCTTCTGCCCGTTGGCCGTGATCGTGCCCTGGAGCGTGATCGCGCCATCCGCACGCACCCAGACCAAACCGCCCGCATGGCCGATCGTCTGCCCTGCATAGCCGTAACCATACCCGCCGCCGCTGCCGGGAAGCGTGGGCGCGTAATCGTTACCATAGCTCCGGCCGCCGCGCGGGCCGGTGAGCGCCGCGGTCGAGGCGTCGCCGCCCTTGCCGCCGTAGCCGCCGCCGCCCGACCACGAACCGCTGCCGCTCAACCCGCCTCCGGGGCCCTTGCCCCGCTCTTGATAGGCGAGGCCCGCACGGAAGCCCTTGGCGTCGGCGTCGAACTTGCCGGTCGGCGCGACCGTCAGCGCGCCGACGCGGAAGAAGGGCGAGCCGCCGTTCTCATTCTGCGAATAGGGGCAGACCGTCGCCCCGTTGCCGACGCGTAACTCGCCGCCGGTCTCGACCACCGCGCCATGGAGCTGCCCCGCGCCGTTGGTCGCGCCCGCGAAGACATCGAGGCGCGCCGTGCCGGACAACAGCAGATCGCCTTCGGCGCGCAGTGTCGCGCCCGTCGTGGCACTCCCGTCCAACGAGAGATAGGCGTTGGTCGCCAGGATGCCGCCGCCGATCCGGGCCGCGGGTGCCGCTGAGAGGCCGCGGACGACCAGCCCCGCGTTGGTCAGGGCGACGCCGCCGCCTGCGGTCAGACGCGAAGCCTCCAGGCGATGCAGGTTGGGCGTGGTTCCGATGACGGCCACATTGGCCGCCACATCGAGGGCGAAGGCATCGAACGGCAGGCGCAGCCAGCCGCCATTGACCGTCAGTTGAGCCGGCGACCACTGCGCAAACCCGGGCACAATCCATTCGCCGCTGTGGACAACGGTCTCCGTCAGCAGACGGGTGTCGGGGAACCAGAGGCTGCCGATGTCGCCGTACTGGAATCCGGCGCCGACGCTGGCGGAGAAGGTCAAACCGGGCACGGGGATCGCGGCCTGCGCGGCGGTGTCGTAGTGTACCGCGATCCTTCCGCCGCCGCCGCCGCCGCAGGAGGTGGTGGTGGCGCCGTCGCCGCCGACGGCGCGGACCGCGCCGTTGCCCGAGATCGTGCGGCATCGGATCAGGACGCCGCCGCCCGCGCCGCCACCGTCGATGTAGTAAGCGGGCTTCTGCCCGTTCGCCGTGACCGTGCCATTGATCACCACGTCCTCAGCCGCCTCGATCCAGACCACACCGCCGCCCGCGCCGCCGAAGAGTCCGCCGGAGCCGCCGCCGCTGCCGCCCTCGACGGGCGCGTCGGCCCGTCCGTGAACGCCCCCGCCCAGCGTGGTGTTGCTCCCCCGGCCGCCCCGACCGCCGTGCCCCCCCGCGGCGGAATAGCCGGTGCTCGACGGACCACCCCCGGGACCGTAGCCCTGCTTGTTGCTTCCCGAGCCGCCGAGATAGCCGGCCGCATCGGCATTGATGCCGCCGGTCGCCGCGACCGTCAGACCGCGCACCTCGATCCGGGCCGAACCGCCGTTGGTGGGGTGCGCAACGGGATAGAGCCAGGAGTTGGCGGCGATCGACAAGTCGCCCGCCACCGCCACGTTCGCCCCGTATGCGCCGCCGCCGGGGTAATTGGTTTGCGCCGCATAGACGGTCAGCGCGCCTCCGTTGGTGATCGCCAGACTGCCGCCGACCGTGAGGGTCGGCCCGGCGAGATCGCTGTTGAGGCTGAAGCGCGCGCGGGTAGCCCAGGTGACGCCGCCGCCGAGTTCGAGCTTGGCGCTGGCGCCGCTGATGCGCATGTCGCCGGCCACCGTGATCGCGACACCCTCCTCCGCGAACCGCACCCAGGTATTGCTGACCGTCAGCGAAACGGGCGTCCAGTTGGTCACGCCTCGGATCTGCCCTGCGATAGAGGCGTCCAACGTGTCACGCAGAAACGCGGCATCGGTGAAGTAAAGGCTGCCGATGTCGGCCGCGTTGCCGAAACCGCCCGGCCGTGCGGTGATCGTCAGTTGCGGCGCCGGCGAGCGCGCCGCCTGCCCGGCCGCATCGTAGTGGACCGCGATGCGGCCGCCGGAGCCTGCACCCGATCCGGCCTCTCCCCCATCACCGCCGTTTGCATGCAAGGTGCCGTTCCCAGAGAGGGTCTTGCAGAGGATGAGGATGCTGCCGCCCGACCCGCCACCGCCACCGACATAAGTGCTCCCGCCTTTGGAGCCGTTGGCCGAGACGACGCCTTGAACCACCACGTCGCCCGACGCTTCGATCCGTACCGCGCCGCCACCGTCGCCGCCGCTATGGGGCCCCACCGAGCCTTGGTAGCCGCTGCGGCCGCCACTGCCGGGTGTCGTCGGAAAGGAAGGCGAACCGTAAGGCCTGCCGCCGGTCTCATTGCTCAGCTTGCTCGCGAAGCCGCCATGCCCCGCGCCGCCGCTGTGTCCCGCGAACGAGGCGTTGCCGCCGCCGGGGCCGTTCCCCGCACGGACCGCGCCCGAACCCGTCCCCGCGGGCACGCCGCCGGCGTACCCCTTGCCGTCGACGTCGATCTTGCCGCCCGCGGCGACCGTCAGGTTCGAGCAGACGATCACCACGTTGTTCGACATGACGGCGTTGGTGTAGGCCGGCGGCAGGGTCATGACGCCGCCGCCGCCGACCGTCACCTCCGCCGCCGAGAGGGTCGTATCCCAGTTGCTGAAGA
>Ga0194126_10012656_pt1 | contig 10661 bp, 9 predicted proteins | sample TA2KigC150mmetaG_FD_148641 | JGI IMG/M metagenome (GOLD analysis project Ga0194126, IMG submission 148641) | Freshwater microbial communities from Lake Tanganyika, Tanzania - TA2015035 Kigoma Deep Cast 150m | ecosystem: Environmental > Aquatic > Freshwater > Lake | place: Tanzania: Lake...
CGTAGTTGTCTGCGATTATATTGTCCTGCCTGTTTAACGAGGCCTGCAGGAACCTCGGTACGCTTATGCAGCTTCACGCATCCCCGTCGAAACCGTGACGCCCCCATGGATGTGAAGCGATTTGAATGAGCGGCTTTAATATAGCGTCTTGCATTCGCCAAGTCAAGGGGCGGTATCTCGACAGGGGCGGTGTCTCGACAAATCTCCTCTCGGCGATACGCCGTCCCGAAACAACCTGCGTCAGGAGTCCCGGTTTTTCGCCCGGAGACCCCTTTCCATGGCCCGGCGGTCCTCTTTGAGCTTGATGTCCTCCCGCTTGTCGTAGAGCTTCTTTCCCCGGCCGACGCCGATCTCGACCTTGACCTTGCCGTTCCGAAAATACATGCTCAGCGGGATGAGGGCCAGACCCCGCTCCTGCGACTTGCCGTAAAGCCTCCGAATCTCGCGCTTGTGCATCAGGAGTTTGCGGATCCGGAGCGGTTCGTGATTCGCCCGGTTCCCGTGCGTATAGGGGCTGATGTGGAGGTCGTAGAGGAAGAGCTCATCGTCCCGGATCAGGGCGTAGCTGTCCTTGAGGTTTGCCCGGCCGTCGCGGAGCGCCTTCACCTCCGTTCCCACGAGGACGATCCCCGCCTCGTAGGTCTCATCGATGAAATAATTGATCCTGGCCCGCTTATTCGAGCAGATCGGCTTTTCCGCGCTCTCCTTTTTTGCCATGCGGTTTGTCCTTACCCCTCCCCTCAATCCCCTCCCGCCAAGGGAGGGGAAGCGTGTGACTGACACCCTCCCGCCAAGGGAGGGGAAGCGTGTGACTGACACCCTCCCGCCGGGGGAGAGGCTATGTGACCAGTCCTCCTCATAAAAAGAGGGGAAAGGTGACTCTTTACATGGCTGCCGATCCTTGCGGGCAGATAATCCGGCTTCACGTGCGCCATCGCCTTCCAGATATTTTCCCGAATCCGGGGGTTTTCTCTCTCCAGTTCGACAAGCAGGTCCTTGATATAACGCCGCCGCGATACCTTGCTCGTCGGGCATCCGTTTTCTAAGGAAGGAAATCCCCTCTCTTTCGCGTATTTCTTCACAAGGGCTTCCCCCATGTAGGCCAACGGGCGGATGATGCGCAGCTTCCCGCCGAAAATCGTCTGATTGGGAACCATCGTGCTGATCTCCCGCCCGTAGAAGAGGTTGATCAGAAGCGTCTCGATGATGTCGTCCCGGTGGTGGGCGAATGCGATCTTGTTGCACCCCTTTTCGGCGGCAATCTCGAATATCCGCTTGCGACGGAGGCGCGAGCAGAGAAAACAGGGATTCTTCCGGTTGTAGTCGCTGTGGGAGAGCGGCCCTATATCCGTCTTCTCCAGGACATACTCGTAACCGCCTTCCTTCAGGTAGCGATCGAGCGTATGATATCCTGCGTAGCCGGAATCGAATCCGCAGTCAATATTGACCGCCATCAGCGAAAAGGGAGGCGCGTACAGCATCGGGGTGTTCAGCAGATCCAGGAGCGACAGGCTGTCCATCCCGCCGGAAACACCCACGAGGACGCGATCACCGGAAGCGATCATGCCGTAGTCCATGACCGCCCTCTCAAGCCATTTTTTCAGGTGCAGGAACAGCTTTGTTCTTTTTTCCTCCGGCGCCATGGGACTCTCCGTCATCCATTGTAGGAGCGGGATTCTACCCGAGATCGCAGAGTATATCAAGGACCATTCACCCGGGCGGGAATCCACGAAGCTCGCCCCGCGTGATCAGGCTTGTTTCGCTTGAAAATTGCCGTCGTCTGTTATAGAGAACAGCCGGGCGGTGGTGATGATGCCCCGCCGCGGTTCATTCATCCCCGAGCGTGTATGCGAGACCCGACCATGAAGGAGGCCGATATGACCGAAATCATCAATGTCAGCGCAAGAGAGATCCTGGATTCACGCGGCAATCCCACCGTCGAGGCGGAGGTCACTCTGCTCTCGGGGATCACCGGACGGGCCTCCGTCCCGTCGGGCGCATCGACCGGTGAGCACGAGATGCTGGAGCTGCGCGACGGCGACAAGAAGCGATACCTCGGCAAAGGGGTCCTCAAGGCCGTCAGCAACGTCCTCGACAAAATCGCCCCCGAGATCATCGGGATGGATTGCCTCAACCAGCGGGATATCGATTACGGAATGATCGCGCTCGATGGATCCCAAAACAAGGGTAACCTCGGCGCGAATGCGATCCTCAGCGTGTCGCTCGCCTGCGCCAAGGCCGCCGCCGCGGCTCAGGAGATGCCCCTCTACAAGTATATCGGAGGCGTCATCGCCCACGACATCCCCGTGCCGATGGCCAATATCGTCAACGGCGGGCAGCATGCCGACAACAACGTCGACATTCAGGAATTCATGGTCATGCCCGTCGGCGCCGAGACGTTCCGCGAGGGGCTCCGCATGGCCGCTGAGATTTTTCACCATCTGAAAGCCCTGCTCAAGGCCAAAGGGTACAACACGGCCGTCGGCGATGAAGGTGGTTTCGCCCCCAACCTCAAGTCCAACGAGGAGGCGCTCGTACTGATCACCGCCGCTATCGAAAAGGCAGGCTATACCCCCGGGAAGGACTGCTGCATCGCCATCGATTCCGCGGCCAGCTCCTTCTACAGCAAAGGAAAGTACCTCCTCGCCGCCGAGAAGAAACCCAGCCGGACCGCCGCGGAGATGGTGAAATTCTACGCGGACCTCGTCAAAAAATATCCGATCATTTCGATCGAGGACGGCCTTGCCGAGGACGACTGGGAGGGATGGAGACTCCTCACGGAGACCCTGGGCAATAAGGTCCAGATCGTGGGGGACGACCTCTTTGTAACCAACCGGAAGCGCCTGGAGAAAGGGATCGGGCTCGGCGTGGCCAATTCCATCCTGATCAAACTCAACCAAATCGGGACGCTCACCGAAACGCTGGAGACGATCCAGTGCGCCAGGGAGGCGGGGTACACCACCGTAATCTCGCATCGCTCCGGGGAGACGGAGGACACCTGCATGGCCGATGTGGCCGTCGCGGCGAATTGCGGCCAGATCAAGAGCGGATCGCTCTCCCGGACCGAAAGGCTCGCGAAATACAACCGGCTCCTCAGGATCGAAGAGGAGTTGGGCGACGCCGCCACTTACCGGGGACTTTCTGCTCTCTATTCGATCCGGTGGAAGAAATAAGGGCATGATGAAAAACGGAATATATCGAAGTATCATTATATGTTGCGCCCTATGTTTTCAGAGCCTGTCGATATGGGCAGCGGAGACAGATCCGGTTTTTTCAAAGTCGCAGCACATTCAATTTCAGGAAAGCGTTTCACAGCATGGCATCACATGGAAGTTTGACGGCAAGGTTCCGGTGGGACAATTTGTAAACGGGGATTATTATGTCGTAGGGACGGCTACTATTGTATCAATTACTCCAAAGCCTGAATACGGGCGAAACGGTTCTGTTCTGAACCTGCCCAATGACCCGAGTAAGAGTGGGTTTGATAACCGCGTCAGTGAAGGCCGCTATGACCCAGGTTTGACCGTACAACTGCCCGTCCGACTGAGGCCAGGCGATGCTTTGATATCTACAATAAGCGTCAAAGCAGTTGGAGAGCTTCCCGCTCCTCTTAGGCCTCAAGATAAATCCATAAGTCCTGTAAGAGTTGCAGCAGTATTGACTTGTCTGGACAGCGCAATTCCCCGAGATGCATTTCGTCCGTCTTATGGTGACCGGAAACAAAAAATTTTTCTTGCCCGAAATCTTAAGGTGGATTCTCTGCCGAATTTAGCCAGGGTCACAGGCGGTCTCGATTATGACTCCAGACCTCCTTCCCCGGCGGATTGGGCCGAAATGTTTCGGAGGCCCTGGCTTGATGTTTGTTTCTTTGGATTTGATGCCCCGATAGAATACATGCCCAATTACGGACGGGAGATCGGTCGGGCGACAGGTATTGCCAGCCTTTTGTTAATGCTCGATTTTCCACGCAAAGAAAAAGAGAGATTGCTGATTTTTTTTGTACAATACGGAATCGACCTCTGGGGGCTGGTGCGCTCAGGACACAGAGGATGGCCAGCCCATGGGGGGCACGGGAGTGGTCGGAAATGGCCTATCCTATTTTCCGGTATGATACTCGGCGATGAGGAAATGCAGTCCCTTGGGAGGAAGTTCCCCAACATCATGTTCGGGGAAGACATGCAGACAATGAAGGGTGCTGGGTGGACAGGAGCAACTGCCTTATATGCAGGCCACGTTGGGCGGGATGGTCTCTCGGGCAAGGTGGGGTGGGGAGCGTATGAACACCTTCATCCTTCCAAGTGGGTAAGTAATATCGGGGAGAATTATCGTCGCTGCTGCACGAGCATCTCATGGGTCGGGCAAGCCCTGGCGGCTAGAATCATGAACGCGGAAAAGCTGTGGGCTCATGATCCCTTTTTCGATTACGTCGACCGCTGGATGACAGAAGACGACTCCCGGGCCATCCAGGAAATCAAAAATAGCCGGGGGTGGGACTATTCGGCAGATTGGTCAAGGCAGAGGCAAGCATGGGATCCTTTCGTTACGTCCATGTGGAATGCCTATCGATATAAACAAGAGTCTGTAAAACCAAGCGACCTGCGAAACTGAGACTGATAAATCAACACTCTATCGCTCTAGCGTCGGCCCATGACCTACGGTTGATGATTATTATGGCATCAGGCTCCATGATAGGTTACGCCTCTTTTCACCCCAAGACGGAATCTCTGCACAAAAGGGACTTCTCCCAATTCGGAGTACCCCCTACAGGAACTTGAAAAGCCTCCGGCGCAGCGATTCCATCTGCACCTTGTTTTCCGTCAAGGCGTATCGCTTGACAAAACGCTTGTCCCCCTTATCCTGAACCTCGCTTTCTACGATGATATTCACGTCCTTCAGGTACCGCACGGCGCTCTGGTAATTGGACTGGGAGAGTGCCTCAGCCCGCCTGATCTCCCCTTTCTTGTACATTCTCGCGCCGAGACCTCTGATGTTCTTAAGCCATTCCTTTTCGGCCTTGGCGCCCTTTCTCAGATAATAGGCTCCCCGGATCACTACCCAGTATGACTCCATGTAATTATGGATCAGACCCGCAAAGGGAAGAAGGCTGGTCCTTCCCCTGCCCTTCACCTCGATCCAGGCCTTTTCGTTCTTGTCGAAACCGGCGATCATCCCCCGGTCACGGAGATAGGAAAGCACCTCCCCGACCTCGTCCAGGTCGCTTTTCTCGTCGTCAAAAATGAATTCATGCCGGAAGAGACGCTTGAAAAAGGAGTAGTCGTCGTTGATGCGATTGATGGGGATCATGTCCTCGGGGCTCGTCAGAATAGAGGTGGCGACAAAGCTCACGGGGAGGAAATAATGGAGGATGGTGTTCTTGTAATATTCGAGATTCATCCGTTTGTCGTCCTCGAGGGAATAGACGATCTCCTCGATCTCCTCCTCCTCTTCTTCCGCCCCCATTCGGGAGATGAGCCCCGATTGACCGAAGAGGTTCAGGGCTTCGCCAACCGCCTTCTCGCGATCGGCGAAGGTCATGGCAAAAGAGACTTTGCGAAAAGCGAGGTATTCATAAAACAGCGCCAGGATCTCTTTGAGCTCTCCCAGCGATATCCCCCGCCGGTCATAACAGAGAAGCCCAACGGCCGTCAGGGCAAAGGGGGTAACCACCGATACCTCGTTGATCGCCCTGACAATCGTATAGCCGATCCGGCGGTAGAGACTCTGCCTCTCAGCGATCGACATCTCCTCCAGGGGTTTCCCCTGGGTGGCGAGATAGGATTTCAGCAGGATCGGGTCTCCCACGTTCATATAGACGCGGCCGTACCGTTTCCGGAGCAGTTTTCCACTCTTGATCAGCTCCGTCGCCTTTTCCTTCTCCTTCTCGGCGCCGCCGAGCTCCTGAAGATAGGCCTTCTCTTCGATCACCCGGTCATAGCCGATATAGACGGGGATCACCGCCAGATCCTCGCACGCCTTTTCGCGATAGGCATCGATGATCATGGAAAGTATCCCGTATTTGGGCATCACCATCTTCCCCGTCCTGCTGCGGCCTCCCTCAATGAAGAACTCCAGGGGCAACCCCTCCTTGAGAAGAATCTTGACGTATTTGGCAAACACTTCGGCATAAAGATCGTTTCCCTTGAAACTGCGGCGCAAAAAGAACGCGCCCGATTTCCGGAAGATGTACCCCAACGGGAAGAAGGAGAGGTTTGTGCCGGCCGCGACAAAGGGCATCTGGATGTTGTGCTTATAAAAGATGTGGGATAGGACGAGATAGTCGATATGGCTCCTGTGGCAGGGGATGATGACAAAGGGCATCCTCTTGGAGACGTTTCTGATCTTTGCAATGCCTTCGGTGTCGACGACTACGCCGTCGTATATATTGATCCAGAGCCAGTCGAGTATCTTGTCCCAGACCACGATGAAGATTTCGCTGTAGTTCGAGGCGATCTCATCCAGATATTTTCTCGCCTCCTTGCGGATGGCGTTCAAATCCCGTTTTGCCTTCTTTGTTTTCGCCGCCATCTCCGCCATGAAAGCGACGAGTCCCCGTTCCCGAAGGACCATCCCGATGATCTCTTCCCTGGATTTCAAAAAGGGGCCTACGATCGTCGTCTTCTCCTCGTCGATCCGGGCGATCAGCTCCCCCCGAAGCTGTGAAACGAGCTCACCCTCTGAACGCCCTTCACCCGACTTGATAAAGTCGGTCAGGTTGACCGGCTCGGCGGAGATGACAGCGGCCCGATTGGAATACCTCAGGAAGGTGATGAGGCGCAGCAGGGGGTCGGTCGTATCGCTCTGGCCGAAGAGGATGTTGACCAGGCTTTCCTCCTCCTTCTCCCTTCGACGCCCGTAAGTGATCAGCTCGGGGCATAGATAAATAGGTCTGTCGAGCGTTGTCTGCGTTTCCATCAATCGGGCGAGGCTCTCCTCCACAAAGGGGTTCTCAAAGAGTTCCGACTCCCCGAGATGGATGATGACGCTCTTCCCCTCCTCCACGAGCGCTTTCAGATGAACCGCCTCTGCATTTTCAAAAGAGGGTTTTTTGAAGATCCAATGGGAAAGACGGGACGCGACCACCTTGAGGGCGATGGAAAAGGGCTGCCAGGTGATCATGTTGATGCCGTGGCAGTAGACGGGTTGAGGAATCCCCATCCTGGCACAGAGTTCACGGAGGATCAGGCTGTTGAGCTGGCTCTTGTTTTTCAGGACATAGACGACCACACCTTTGGAGGAGAGCGACTTCAGCCTGGCCGCCGTCTCGTCGGAGAACCTGACTTTGGAGAGCACTTTCCGTACCAGCCAGTAGAGGGGGAAATTGTCCTCCTTGTAGAGACTCCCCGTGTAATAGAAACCGATCTCAGTAGTCCACGATCGAATGGATGCAAGGATGGACATGCTCTCCCAACCCTTCAAATTCTCATTGCCCGTTTATCTGAAATTCCTCCGGAAAGCGTTTTCGCATGGCCGCATCGACAAGGGCCCTGATCTCCGCACTCGAGGAAAGGGTCATCACTTTTTTCAGGAGGGCTTTCGACTCCCTCAAGGTGGACCCTTGGATGATCTTCTTCACACGGGGTATAGCCAGAGGGTTCATGCTCAGTTCATCCAGCTCCAACCCCAGCAGGATCATGGTATAGAACGGATCCCCCGCCATCTCTCCGCACATCGCCACCCGGATCCCCGCCCTGTGACCGACGTCTACGGTCTGCTTGATCAGGCGCAGGACCGCGGGATGCAGGGGTTCGTAGAGGTAGGTCACCTGTTCGTTGATCCGGTCGATCGCCAGGACATACTGGATCAAGTCGTTCGTCCCGATGCTGAAAAAATCGACTTCCTTGGCCAGTTCCTCCGCAACGATCACCGCCGACGGGACCTCGATCATCACCCCTATCTCGATATCCTTTCCCATCGGTTCCCTTTTCGCCAGGAGCTCCTCTTTGACCTCGAGCAGGATCCCCTTGGCCGCGCGGATCTCCTCGACACCCGATATCATCGGAAACATGATCCGAAGCTTCCCCTGGACGCTTGCCCGGAGCATCGCCCGGAGTTGGACCTTGAAGAGCTCCACCTCTTTGAGGCAGAACCGGATCGCCCTGAGCCCCAGCTGCGGATTCAACTCGTGAGAGCTCTTTTTGTCCAGGTAGAACTTGTCGCCACCCTGATCAAAGGTGCGGATGGTCGACCAGGAAAGCCCTTTGGCTCCGATCACCGAGCAGTAACTGGCAAGGTGATCTTCCTCGCTGGGGAGCTCTTCCCGCGTGATGTAGATGAACTCCGTCCGGTAAAGCCCGATCCCGTCCGCCCCGTGGGCAATCGCCGAGGGTATCTCTTCTACGAATTCGATGTTCCCGCCGATCTCCACCCGTTGGCCGTCCCGGGTGACCGCCGGCAGACGCGCGTAATCCAACAGGTGGTCCTGGGCGTCTTTATACAGCCTTTTCTTCTCTTCATAGCGCCTGCGGACCTCCGGATCGGGGTGTACGATGACGACGCCCGCCGAACCATCGATGATGATATCGTCGTTCGTCCGTACATCCCGGGTGACGTTCACCAGTCCCACGACAGCGGGAATCTCGAGCGACCGGGAGACTATCGCGGTATGCGAGGTTTTTCCCCCGATGTCCGTTGCGAAGCCGAGCACGCGGTCGAGCTTCATCTGAGCCGTATCGGCGGGTGACAGATCCGTGCTGATGATGATGACCCCTTCTCCCGTGCCGACAACCGTCCTTTTTTTCCCCGCAAGATTCGCCAGGATCCGCTGACCGGCATACTGGATATCGCTGATGCGTCCCCGGAGATAGTCGTCCTCCATTCTGTCGAAGATCTCCCGGTATTTGTCGACGGTCATCCGGACGGCCCATTCGGCGTTGACGCTCATCTCCCGGATGTTCTGGATGGTCTGGTCGACAAACTTCCGATCTTTCATGATCATGATATGGACATCGATGATGTAGAGCGGATCCATGCCTCCGCCCAGATCGCCGAGCCGGCCCTTCAGTTCGAGGAGCTGCTTCTCCGATTCCCGCAGCGCCTTCCGGAAACGCTGGATCTCTTCGGTGATGAGACCCGGATCGCTCAGTTTGTACAAGGGAACCTGGGCGTCCAACCGGTCGAAAAGATAGGCCTTGCCGATGACGACACCGGGAGAGACCCCGATCCCCTTCATCACGAATGTTTTTTTCAGCTCTTCACCGCCCATGGAATCCTCAGTGATCATCCATCGAATAACGTTCATTTCGACCGTGCATGGAAGGCCGCCGCAGCAAGCCGCGGGGATTATATTTGCAACGGTCTACGTTTCTCCAAATTTCTCCGCGATCAGCGAAGCGAAGGCCGACATCGCTTCCCGGGCATCGACTCCCTCCGTACATATCGTCAATCGACTCCCCTGAGGGCAGTAGAGGGCGAGAATGCTCAGGATGCTCCGCCCGTTGACCTCGACCCCATCCTTCTCTAAAGAAACCTCCGCCTTGAAGCGATTGGCCGTTTCGACCAGCTTGGCGGCCACCCGGGCATGGATCCCAAGCCGGTTGGTGATTTCGAACGATCTTATAATAAGCATATCATATGCCTAGTGACGGGGATGCGTAACATGAATGGCCCCTGAAGTCAATCTATCGCGTCTGCCGGACGGTCCATTTTTCTGGTCTTCGGTTGCGTGTGGCTATGTATTATGCATTTTTTTGTATCTTTTTTCTTGACAACGCTTTTGTATTTTGATAGCTAGGCTCGCCTTTGAGGAAAGGGAATCACCGACCCGACTTGGCCATGGACATGGTTTGGAAGTGGGTCGGTTTTTTTCGACTTAAAATCAAGATTTCAGAAAAGAGGAGAGAAACATGTTTTGTCAAACCATTAAAAGCGGCATCGATTGCGGCTTCATGACAAAGAAGGGTTGCGGATTCAACGGGGGCGCCTGTCTGGCAATCATCGACAAATGCGAAGGGTGCGGCAAGGTGATCGAGTACGCTACGGGAAAATACTGCAGGGTCTATCCGGATCCGGCCGGGAAGTGGCGGACCGGGAAATGCCCGACAGCCACCCATATCAAGGTCGACTTGAAGGAAGAGACCCAGAAGGTCAATCCGCTCAAGGCCTCAAAACGGGCGAGCAAGAAGTAGTGCAAAAAAAACGGCGGCGTAAAATGAAAGAGGGAAAATAGGGAGCTGTCCCTAATTTTCCCTATTTTCTCCCCATTTTAAGCCGCCGCAAGGGTTAAACGACGATTTCTCTGATCTCCCTCAGACCTTTTTCAATTTCAGCAAGAAGCGCATCGAGCCCTTCTCCATCTGACAAGGCGGGGGATTCCTCGCCCCGCATCTTCCGTAGCTGTTTTCTGGCGCCGTTGATCGTGAAATTCTCCTCATAGAGGAGCTTTCGGATCAACATCAACTCCTCCACGTCCTTGCGCCGGTAGAGTCGCTGATCGGATCGGGTGCGGATCGGTCGAACCGTCTTGAATTCGGACTCCCAGTAACGGACGACATAGGGCTGCACCTTCAGCAGCCGCCCGACTTCACCGATGCGAAAATATGACTTGTCGGGTATCGATGGGTCCATAATCAAATCCGAACATCAGAGGAGAAATTCGAGAAATTCGGGACAACTCCCTATTTCCAACATGAGGGGGCTGTGGACACCTTGCCGCAAGGTGTCCA
>Ga0194126_10012658_pt1 | contig 10660 bp, 10 predicted proteins | sample TA2KigC150mmetaG_FD_148641 | JGI IMG/M metagenome (GOLD analysis project Ga0194126, IMG submission 148641) | Freshwater microbial communities from Lake Tanganyika, Tanzania - TA2015035 Kigoma Deep Cast 150m | ecosystem: Environmental > Aquatic > Freshwater > Lake | place: Tanzania: Lake...
GTTATGTGGCCGCCAGGCGCTTCGGCGCGGCCGAGATCGTGGGCCCGCGCCCATCGAGATGCGGCAGGGCGGCGCGCGCCCAGTTCCGCCACTGGCCGAGGGAGACGATGTCCGCGGCGAGGTCGTACGTCCACGCGAAGTGGTGGTAGAGGAGGTAGTAGATGGGGCGGAGGAGGGAGGCGAGGAGGCGGGTGAACAAATCTATAACTCTTCCAGCGACTTCCTGATTTCGGCCAGTTCCTTTTCACTGATGCCCCACAATTGGGCGGCAGCGAGGTCAATCCGGCTTCGATGGCCACGAGGCGCGAGACCTCCGAGTTCTCCGAGAACTCGGAGGTCTGGGGGGTCTGGGGCTTGAGCGCCTCCAGGTACCAGCCGAAGAAATCGCCTTCGAGGAAGTTGTTGATCCCAAGCAGGGCGAAGGTCCCGCCGTTTTCGAGTTCGGCCAGCGCGCGGTGCAGTTGTTCATCGGAAGCGGCGGGGATGGACGCGGCGAACGAGCCGACCCGCGCGCCCTCCTGCAGGGGGCCAGTTCGACCGCCAGGAATTTCATCAGCAGGGCATAGTAGGTGTGAACAGCAAAGAAAAGCGGCTGCAAGGGTGCGCTCTTCCCACCGACCGCGCCATAAAGCGCCGCCAGTTCGGGAGCGTCTTTTTCGGCGTCGCCCATTTCCTCGCCATAAACAATCCCGAAGATGCGCTGCCACTCGGCGAAGAAGGTCGCCACGCGCGGCTGGGCGCGGTTGGCCTGCAACGCGCGGAATAACGATTGGACGGTTTGCCGGGCAACATCGCTTTTCGGGTCAAACTCTTTGGCCAGCCCTTCGGGAGTCAGTGGTTTGCGCGAGAGAGAGCGCAGATGTGTGCCGGGCAGGGGTGCAACCGGCAGGTCGCGTTTCCGTCCGCTGGCAGAATAGCGCACGAACATGATCTGCCGGCCGTCCAGCCCGATGCCGATCAACTTTTCCAGCGCCTCGGTCCGTTTTTCGACCCCGCCCGCACTGCGGGCAAAGTCCAGAAGGTAACGGCCTATTTGTTCCACCAATTTTGGTGCGAACCCCGTTTCCGCCAGCCTGCCGGGGCGCTTGTATTCCAGGATAACGTGACCATAGATTGCATCTGTCGAACCCCCGGAGAAAGTGGTTTTTTCATATTGCGCCTGGCGGTGTATCCCCAGGCTTTGCAGGGTATTGCTGAGGGCATGCTCCACGCCGAAGCGCACATCTTCTTCCGAAGCGGCGCGGCGGGCGACTTCGTGAATGGTTTTGGCGAGGTTTTCAGCGGTCAGTTGATCGGTCATGTGAGGTCTCTTTTAGCAGGCGCACGCCGTTTTCGAGAAGGGCGAGGATGTGCTGGCGTTGGTCGTCTGATAAAGGGGGCATAGGAATTTACTCCACAGGTCAGTCTGCTAATTGCCGACAGATAGATTATATTGCGTTCCACCACTTCTTCCACAATTACTCGTTCGGCGATCAAATCATAGAAACGGCTTTCGCCGCGTTCATATTTTTGAAAGAATGCCCAGGCCACGTAATCGGTGGCCTGGAGTTCTTTGCGCGCCAGTGACTCCTCCTGCTGGATGAGAACGACCTCCTGTCGCAGGTCGGAGATCTGCTCGCGGATGGATTGCTCCAGGGCGTAACGCAGTTTCTTGGCAGTATAACGCTTGTCCAGCACGATTACCAGGCGCGGCCAACGGATGACGGCATGACGCACTGCCCGTCCCACCGCATCGCGATAGATGTCTTCCAATTCTGCTGGTGGGCGGGTGATGGTTTGTTTATTGACAATGACCGCTACAATGGCCACTGGCTGGGCAGCCAATTTTTGTACGAACCAGCACCTCGATCGTGCGCGGCTGTGCAGTGCTGACCAACGCGATGGCGAGGAAATGGCTGTCCGCGTTACAGGCAACCGTTCCCGATTCATCCACGAAGGCATAATGCAGGGGAGAATTTACCATAAGTTTTCCATCGTTTCCTGGCGTAACATAACACAAACCCGCCACATTTGAGCATACCCCAAAGGGGAGAGGCTTGGCGGGTATACTGTCTCCCCGCTAACTTCTGCACGTCCGTCTCGCTGTGCGTGGTGAAGACGGTGGTGATATTCGCGCCCGCGAGAATGTACTTCAAATCCTCCTGCAACTTGTGGTCCGTACTCCGTATAATCCTTCTCAGCCAGCCGCGCCACCATCCGCCGCGTGTTGGAGGAGTTGCGCCACGCTGGTGTGATCGAGTGTCTTGGGACTGGGCGCTCCGCCCGCTGGAAGCGGCCTTCCGTCATCCTGCACCGCCGACCGCCCCGCCACCCAGCCGGTGGAGAAGGCTGCCTGCAGGTTGTACCCGCCTGTGTCAGCGTCTACATCCAGGACTTCGCCGGCGAAGTAGAGCCCAACGACCAGGCGGGACTGCATGGTTTTGGGGTCAACCTGACGGGTATCCACGCCGCCGGCGGTGACGATGGCCTGTTTGAATGAGCGGTGCCCGATGACGTCCAGGCGGAAATCTTTCAGCCAGGCCCGCAGTCGTTTTCGCTCTTCGGCGGTGATCTGGTGGCCGGGTTTGTCGGCGGGGATGCCGGTCAGGGCGATGCATACCGGGATGAGGCTCTTCGGCAGCAGTTCCTTGAGGAGGGTCTGATATTGTCTGTTGCTGGATTCCCTGATGTCGCGCAACAGACGCTCGTCGAGTTTCGCCTCGTCCAGGGCGGGCTTGAGATCAATGGAAATCACGACTTCTTTCCCGGCGCGCAACGCATCCACGACCTCGCGGCTGAGGGTCAGGATGATCGGGCCGGAGACGCCGAAATGGGTGAAGAGCATTTCGCCAAAGGCGCTGTCGGTCTTCACTCCGTCGGCCCATACCGTGACCGACACATTACGCAGGCTCAGCCCCTGGAGGTCTCTGGCGATGTTCCCGGCAGTGACCAACGGCACCAGCGCCGGTCGGATGGGCGTTATCGTGTGTCCAGCCTGTCTGGCAAATTCGTAGCCATCCCCCGTGGAGCCGGTGCCCGGGTAGGATGCGCCCCCGGTGGCGACGATCGCCGCATTGGCGCCGAGTCGTGCCTGTTCGGTCTCGACCCCTACCACGCGCCCCTCTTCGATCAGGATGTTCTTCGCAGGGGAGTCAGTCCAGATATTGACCCCGCTGCGCGTAGTCCAACCGATCAGCGCCTCGACGACATCCGCGGCCCGATTGCTGGCAGGGAAGACGCGCCCGCCGCGCTCGGTCACGGTGAGCACGCCCAGGTCGTGGACGAAGGCCAGCAGGTCTTCCGAGAAGAAGCGGTGGAAAGCCTGGCGCAGGAAGCGTCCGTTGGGACCGAAATGTTCGATGAACTCGCTGATCGGGGCAATGTTGGTGATGTTGCAGCGTCCCTTGCCGCTGAGGTGGAGTTTGCGACCGGGCGAGTTCATCTTTTCGAGGAGAGTCACCCTGGCCCCAAGCTGAGCCGCCTGACCCGCGGCCATCAATCCGGCAGCCCCCCCGCCGATGACGATCACCTGTTTTTTCAGGAATCCTTCTGACAACATTTGCGCGCACACACTCGTGAGGGCTACTTGTTGAAACCGTTGTTCTGGGTAAAGCTGTCGCCGAGTTTGGCGGTATTGGGCGCGGCGGCGAAGTTCTGAATGCCGATGAATTCTACAGTACAATAGACGCGCACCCCCGCGTTGAAGCCATCGGGGACATTGGGGATATCGGGGGCGTAATACGATAGCGATCCATTGGCGCCGATGGCGACGTCGTTGATCTTCGCATCCGGCACGCCGTCGAAATGGATGTCGCACACCCCCGCAGAGTTCGTCACATTGGAGATATAGAATCCGCCAGAGAAGATCCCCTCGACATTCCTCATCACCTGAGGGAAGTAGAGGCTTTTGGTTTCCGAGCCGGCAGGGATGGCGCTGTAGGTGGAACCTTGCCCGACGCGCTCCACGGGAATGGGGTTGCCGTTGTTGTCGTTTGGATTGCCGCGGTTATCTTCGTTGATGATGCCCACGATGCGCGCCTGGGGGTTATCGGAGACGGCGACGGCGTTGCCGAAACGCTGATGGATCGGAAGAGCGTCAACAGCGTTTATTTCGCTGACATTCGGCAGGTATAGCACAAGAGCCGAATTTGGGCTGATGGCGCCCGAATGATACGTGTAGGAGCCCCCGGCGAAATTGAATGTGATCGTGACGGTCGTCTCTACGCTGCTGACGTTTTGAACGGTAATCCCGCTATTGTAGCCGTAGAAGCGGCGCACGACGCGGGGCATATAGAGCTTTGTCGCCCCGGAGCTTAGCCCATTGTAGCTGTGAAATTGGGATGTCCCGGAGTCGTCCCCGGCATTATAGAAACTAACAACTACCCCGATTTTTGCCTCCGCCGGATTGGTGACAGTCACTTTGGCCGCGCCGATGAAGTCCGAGGGCAACCCTGGGTTGGACGACTGATAGAAAATCTCGCTGCTTCGGCTGAGGATGCTGGCCGTTTCTGTGGCTGCCGGGAGGTCCTGGCCAGCCCTGTTCTTGTACGTGATTTGAACCGTGACCGTGCTGTCGCTGGCGTTCTGCACCGCGAGATATGAATTCCATTGGTAATACGCTTTCATCACCTGAGGGGCGTAGATCACAGAGGCGACTTCGAGTTCATCTATCCCGGAAATACTGGCGATGCGGTAAGGGTTTTCGCTCGTACCTGTTCCCGCATTCCGAGTGTTGACCGTGCAGACAACCGATTTCAGCGAACTGACCACGACCGATCCCGAAAAATCCGCTGGAACCCCCATCAGCGCGTCGCCAGTATTGTAATTTCGGCTGCTTCCTGCGGGGATGGTGTCGTTATAACTCGTCGAGGGTGACCCGCTGCCTTCGGCGTAGAAAGTGATCTTGATTTCGGCGGCGTTGTCAGGATCGAGGTTCTGGCAAGAGATGCTGCTGACCCAATCGCCATCTGGCCCCTGGGCGCGAGCGTTCGAAACCAGGGCGAGAAATAAACTGAGACAAACGAAGATAGTAAGATTTTTTTTCATAGAAGCTGACCTCAGCAAAGATGTGGCGGGGCGGCATATATAGATATATTATACGTTATTGGGATGAATAGGTCAGGTTGGTTTATCGTATCAGTAGTGTCATTCTGAGCGAAGCGAAGAATCCATAAGGTAGAACGATTCAGGGATTCTTCGTCGTTTCGTTCAGAATGACATTTCTATAGAGTTGCAAAGTTAGCCACGCATCGTCTTTGTTTTGATACCTTCGCGCTCGTTCGATGCCGGCTTCCCGCATTCGAGCGCCCAGGATTTCATTGGACAGAACTTCACACATTGCTGATGCCAGGGATTCGACTGCAGGCTCGTCGAGCAGCCAGGCCGCATCGCCTGTGACTTCGGGGATAGCGCCGGCAGGGTTCGCGATGAGCGGCGTCCCGCAGGCCATCGCCTCGGCGGCGACCAGGCAGAATCCCTCGTGGTGGGAGGGGATCACTGCCGCCTGCGCGCCGCTGTAGAGCGCCGGCAAATCCGCATCGGGGACGCGACCGGTGAAGATCACCCTGTCTCGAAGCGCCAAACGTTCGACGGCTGGATCGAGAGACAAATCTGGGCTTTTGGGGTACTGCCCACCGACGATGACCAGCGCCCCTCGATAGCTCTGGTCGAGAAGCCAGGTGTAGTGGGCGAAGGCCTCGATCAGCAGGCGGAGGTTATTCTTGCGGTCTATCCGGCCCACATGGAGAAGATATCTCTCCGGAAGGTTGTAACGTCCCCGGGTTTCGGCGATCCGCTCGATGGGAGAGGGTCGAAAGCGCGGATGGATCGAAGGGTAGATCAGGCTGATTTTCGCAGGATCAACCCCAAAGTGAGTCCGAACGTCCTGCCTGGTGGTCTCGGATATCGCAATCACCTGGTTGGCTCTTCTCAGGGTATTTTTCTGAATATGTCGCCAATACCAGATATCGGATCTGGGGAACAACTCAGGGTGGATCAGGGTAGTCAGATCGTACATGGTCACGATGGTTGGGATGCGCAACCCAAAAACGCCCAGATTTTTCACGAAGTGTACCAGGTCGTACTGGCGCAGCTTGAAAGGCAGGATGGCCTGCGCCCAGGCGCGCATCAGGAAGCGGTTTTTCGTCGGCGCAATCATCTGTTGCAGGTTTCTTGCCAGCAGACCTGGTTCGGGTTGGCTGAGGATGACCAGATAGTGATTCTCCCGATCCAGCGCCAGCAGATTGCCCAGCAGGTTGAGCGTGGCCGTGCGCCCGCCGCCGTAATCGTGGATGCCCAGGGCTTCGATAGCGATCTTGTAGGGCAGGTTGTCAACCTGTCCTACATGTAGCGAAGATGTCATTGCAGAATATCCACTCGAAAGGGGGGATGCGTACCAGGGTTTGCATGACCGCCCTGAGAATGGGGTTGGACTCATAGCTGTATTTTTGGGTGGATTCCAGCCAGATTTTGGCTTGGAAATTGGCCCCGAGGAGGGCTTTCCTCAATTCGAGAGGCGTCTGCTCGTTGACATGCAGGTGGGCGAACCGCCAGCGTGATCTTGGATCCTTGGGCAATCTCTGCCCCCGGAGATTCTGCGTCAAACGGTACAGGGGATATCCGTAGCGGTAATACCACAAATTGGGCATGGTGTGGAGGACTAACTTCCCGCCGGGCTTGAGCACACGGCGGGCTTCACGCAAGGATCGTTCGAGTTGGGCGGGCGTGAGATGCTCGACCAGGTCGAGCATAAAGACGATATCGAAGCAACGCGTGGCGAAGGGCAGATCCCCCGCCTCGGCTTGTTGGAAAGCCATCTGCCCGATGGGCGATAACTGCCGGACGATTTTCAGGGCTTCTGGCGAATTGTCGGCCCCCCAGGCCTGTGCGCCCAGTTTTGCGCAGTGCAGCACGAGTTCGCCGCGCCCGCAGCCGATATCGAGAGCGCGTTGTCCTGCCTGGATGTCGGCGATTTCCAGCGCGCGCGCCAGGCGTTGGGGGAGGAATTCGCCCAGGCTGGCGAGGAATTCCGAATGGCCGTCGCATTCAGTGAGGAGATAATCCTGCGTATAGGCACTGGACGGCAGATGGCAGACGGCAGACAGCACCCAGTTGAAATTCGGCGCGAAGGGCTTGACGATATGCCCCATCCAACGCGGGATTTCCACGCGCACGCGTTCCTCCACAGAGAACCGACCCGGGTTGCGCAGCAGCGTGGGCGCGTAATCGTGGATTTCGAAGCCGCTCAAGAGTTTGCGAAGCCCCCAGTAACTCAGCGGACGGATGTTGTAGGCGCGCCCGCGTCGGGCGAGGCGCATGAACGCCGTCGCCCATTTCTGCGGCAGCCAGGAGAGCAGCGGCAGATGGTAATGCTCTTCGATCAACGCCAGGCGGTTCGGTCCGCTGAAGAAGACGGCGCCGCCGGGTTTCGATACCCGGCGAATCTCTCGAACCAGTTTGGCAGGATCATCAACATGCTCGTAGACTTGCGCGCAGACGATCACGTCGAAATACTCGTCGGGGAAGGGTAATTCTTTCCCGTTGGCCTGGACAAACGATAACAGCGCTTCATGGCTATTCTGCGTCCTTCCGCGCTCGTCCGCGTCCGATGATGTCAGATATTCGATATCTACGCCGACGGCGAAACGGAACTGCGCCGAAAGCGCCTCGGCGACGATCCCCTCACGGCATCCGAGATCGAGGCAGGCCAGGTTGGTGAGATCATCGCCCAAGAAATCTCTGAGCACCGCGACGATCTTATGTGCTTTTCGCTTTCGGTAGGACAGGTTGTCAACCTGTCCAACATCAGGTGAGAGCTTCATCGAAAATACAGGTCAATTTACCTGCGACTGCATCCCAATGATGCTCGCTGATTACGGATTGGCGGGCTGCCCGTCCCAATTGGGCGCGTTCAGCAGGATTGACTAACAGTCTCTCTAAGGCCTCAGCCAGGATTCTAGTGTCCCCTGGGGGGATGAGTAAGCCGTTGTCGCCATCCCTGATGATCAGGTTCGCGCCGCCCAGATCGCTGGCGACCACGGGCAGGCCGCAGGCCATCGCTTCGAGCAGGACAGTGGGCAGCCCATCCTGGTTGCCGTGCTCATCTTGAATGGAGGGTAAAACGAATAGATCACCCAGCGATAGGAAATCCGGGACCTGATCCCAGGGGATGCGCCCGGGGAGAATGGCCTGGTCCAGGATATCGAGCGCCCGGGCGGATTCTTCAAGACTCCGCCGGGTTGGACCTTCCCCACCGATGATCAGCCTGGCATTGGGATGGTTTAGGGCGATCTCCGCAAAGGCGCGTACCAAACCATCGAACCCCTTTTTGTGGACGAACCTGCCCAGCGCCAGGATGTTGATCTCATCCCCCTGAAGACCCAAGGAATGGGCCAGTTCGAGGTTTTTAGACCTGGGATGAAATAGATCGGGATCGGCGCCCCAGGCCAACAGATAAGTATCTTTCGGCGCGCCAAGCGATTGGGCTTTGCGCAGCATCTCTGCGCTGCAGGCGGTTACCGCGGACGCTCGCCGAAAAATCCATTTCGCCGCCGCGCGGGAGAAGGGATTCCTTTGGGCGACGAACACGTCGGAGCCGTGCAGGCTGACCACGAAAGGGATGTCCTCGATTGCCGAAACGAGCGCGGCGATCGGCCCGTTGGGCAGCACCCAGTGGACGTGGATGAGTTGTGTGTTTTGTGCGCGTGTGACAGCTATCAACTTGACGAAGGCCCCCAGGATGAAAAATGGCAATAAGATATAGACTCGAGGGCGCAGCCGCACATCAGCCTCGAGCGATCTGGCGTGCCCCATGATATGCCATCGCTCGGGCCAGATATAGCGAAAGCGATGAACTTTTGTTCTTGAAAACTCGGGAGGAGCCCCCCTTCCCCCCCCAATCTTGGGGGGTGACTCTCTCTGCTCCCCGCAATGTTGGGGGGCTGGAGGGGCGACCACTTCAACATCATGAGGCGCGACGACTTCCACATCATGCCCCAGTTTGACGAGATGCTCCGCAATCGACTGGATGAAGGGCGCCGTTCCATCTCCGGGGAAGCGGGGGTAGGAACTGGTCAAAATGGTGATGCGTATAGGAATCACACAAGCGTCTGTAGTATACCGAATGGTAACTGCTCAGCCACCGAACGGATTTACCCGAAAAAAGGGTGTGCGCAGGGGGCTACGCCCCCTGCGCACACCCTTTTTTCGGGAATTTCTCTGGGATCGAATGTCTTTTTTGCCCATTCTTATGCCTCGCCCCTTCGATCAACTTCAGTATCGCCATCACGTTCGATAACGCCTTGGGCGCAAACGACGAGCGACTGACGAATTCTGGCTCCTTCCCCGTCTTGGGGTCTCGCTCGGAACAATGGGCATTGATTCCATAGGGGCCTAAGCCATCAATCGTTGGTATGGAATGCCACAGGAAGTTACCGTCGCTCAAACCGCCGCGTTCTTCCCTCAGCACAGAGATTCCCAACTGCGCGGCGGCCTCCTGCCAGATCGTTAGAAGCTTTTCCGTCCCGGGGTTGGTTGGCCAGGGCGCGGTCCTGTTGTCCAGTTCGATGTTGACTTTACAGTTGTAATTCCCGTTGGCGTTGGATACTTCGACCTGGTTCTGCAGAGCCAGGATATTCTTCACGCCCGCGTCGAAGACATGGGGATCGAAGGCGCGCATTTCGACTCTGGCCTCGGCGTAATGGGGCACGCGGTTGACCACGCTGCCCCCGCTGACGGCGCCGACGTTGAAGGTCAGGTGTTTGCTGTAATCGGTGAGAGCGGCTATTTGTTGGATTGTATGCGCGATCTGCACGATTGCGTTGGCGCCTTCGGGGTGATTCGAGCCAGCGTGGGCGCCTTTGCCCTGGACAGTCACGGTGTACGTCGCCCGTCCTTTGCGCGCCGTGACCAATTGAAAGAAGCCATCCCCGCGCATGCCGGCTTCGAAGACCAGCGCGGCTAAGGCGTCCCTGGTGAGGTGTTCCAGACACAGGTCGCCGAACTCATCCGACAGCCTCTCCTCGGCGGCGTTGAGCATGATCATCCAGGTGATCTCATCGAGGATGTCCGGCGCGGCGGCTCTCAGGGCGTCCATGATCATGTAGATCATCACAGTGCCGCCCTTGATGTCATTCGCGCCAGGGCCGTAGATGCGGTCGCCTTCTTCGCGCCAACGGAAATCGTTCTCGATTTCTTCCTCGGGTGGGAACACCGTATCGAGATGGGAGATCAGCCCAATCCGAAGATCGGATTTCCCTGGTCGAGTCAGGATGAGGTGTTTGCCGAATTCAGGGTTCCTGGCCTGCACGCGTTGCGCCTGGAAGCCTAGCGGAGCGAAGACTTCAGTGGTCAAATCGCCCAGTTTGTTCACCCCTGCCGGGTTGCTGGTGAAGCTGTTGATCGCGACCATGCTTTTCAGGAGATCGAGATATTGGGGGAGATGTTCTTCGAGATGGGAGTGAATTTCTTGGGGGTTTAGCATTATTCCTCTGCTAAATGACGGGTTTGCCTAACACGAGAGTGCGTCCTCACTGAAAACGGGCACTCTCGTGCCCCACTACGAACCATCATTTCATGCTTGATGGCCTAACCCGGACAAGCCGGAAGAGAGAAAACGAATCCGCTAATCTTCGCCAATCTGCGCTAATCTTTCTGAACCATTCGCGGTGCTTAGAGAGTGTTT
>Ga0194126_10012672_pt1 | contig 10650 bp, 5 predicted proteins | sample TA2KigC150mmetaG_FD_148641 | JGI IMG/M metagenome (GOLD analysis project Ga0194126, IMG submission 148641) | Freshwater microbial communities from Lake Tanganyika, Tanzania - TA2015035 Kigoma Deep Cast 150m | ecosystem: Environmental > Aquatic > Freshwater > Lake | place: Tanzania: Lake...
GGCGATTGACAGCACGCCGGCGATTGGCGATCATCCGGCGCAATCTCGCCGTCGCCCGCCGATGCGGCCGCTCCCGGACCGCGCCGCGCCGCCGGCGGCCCGCTCGCCGGCGAAAGGAGCCGCGATGTCCGAGTACGGAATCACCTCCCGGGCCAAGGACTTCTCGCAGTGGTACCTGGACATCGTGCTCCAGGCGGAGCTGGCCGACTACTCCCCGGTGCGCGGCTGCATGGTCATCCGGCCCAACGGCTACGCCCTGTGGGAACGAATGCAGCGGGCGCTCGACGAGATGATCAAGGCCACCGGCCACCGCAACGCGTACTTCCCGCTCTTCATCCCGGAGAGCTTCCTCAAGAAGGAGGCGGAGCACGTCGAGGGCTTCGCCCCGGAGTGCGCGGTGGTGACGATCGGCGGCGGCGCGCGGCTGGAGGAGCCGCTGATGGTGCGGCCGACCTCCGAGACGATCATCTACCACATGTACGCCAAGTGGATCAAGAGCTACCGGGACCTGCCGCTGCTCATCAACCAGTGGGCCAACGTCGTCCGCTGGGAGATGCGCACGCGCCTCTTCCTGCGCACGACCGAGTTTCTCTGGCAGGAGGGGCACACCGCGCACGCCACGCCCGAGGAGGCCGAGGAGGAGACGCGCCGCATGCTCGGCGTCTACCGGGACTTCGCCGAGCAGTGGATGGCCATGCCCGTATACCTCGGCCGCAAGACCGACAGGGAGAAATTCGCCGGCGCCCTGCGCACCTACTCGATCGAAGCGTTCATGCAGGACGGCAGGGCCCTCCAGGCGGGCACCTCGCACAACCTGGGCGACAACTTCGCCCGCGCCTTCGAGGTCAAGTTCCAGGACGAGCAGCAGCAGTGGCGCTACTGCTGGCAGACCTCTTGGGGCGTCTCGACGCGCCTGATCGGCGCGCTGATCATGGCCCACTCGGACGACCAGGGCCTGGTCCTGCCGCCCCGCTTGGCCCCGCTCGAACTGGTCGTCGTGCCCATCTGGCGCTCCGACGAGGAGCGCGGCCGCGTGCTCGCCTACATCGACGAGATCGCCGGGCCGCTGCGCGGGCGCTACCGGCTCCACGTCGACGATCGGGAGCAGTTCAAGCCGGGCTGGAAGTACAGCGAGTGGGAGCTGAAGGGCGTGCCCCTGCGCCTGGAGGTGGGCCCCCGCGATGTGGAGAAGCAGGGCGCGGTGCTCGTGCGCCGCGACACGCGCGCCAAGGCGATGCTCGCCCGCGGCGAGATCGCCGCGGGCATCGACGCGGCCCTGGCGGCCATGCAGCGGGAGCTCTTCGAGCGGGCCCTCGAGCGCCGGCAGGGGCGCACCCGCCAGGTCGGCGACTACGCCGAGTTCCGCCGCCTCCTGGAGGGGGACAACTACTTCGTCTGGGCGCCCTGGTGCGGCGCCTCGGCCTGCGAGGAGCGCGTCGCCGAGGAGACCAAGGCGACGATCCGCACCGTGCCCTTCGAGGAGAGCCAGGGGTTCTCGACCCCGGGCGCGCCGCCCCCCGAGAAGGGCTCCTGCCTCGCCTGCGGCGAGCCCTCGCCCCGCGCGGTGCTCTGGGCCAAGGCCTACTAGCGCAGCAGCAGCAGGCGCGCCACCCGCCGTCCCACCGCCGGATCGGGGGACTCCACCCGACCGAAGTAGACGCCGCCCGGCAGCCCCCTCCCCGCTCCGTCGCGGCCCGCCCAGGGGAAGCGCCAGTCCCCCGCCGCCAGCGGGCCGTCCTGCAGGCGCGCCAGCTCGCGTCCGGCGAGGTCGTGGATCGAGACGCGCACCACGGCCGGCGCGGGCAGCGCGAGCCGCAGCGCCGTCGTGGTGCTGAACGGATTGGGGCCCTCGGCGAGAAAGCGCGTCTCGCCCGGTGCCGCCGCGTCCACCGCGGCGGGGGGCTGCAGGATCGTGAAGGGCTGGTCGCTCTCGTCGAAGGCGGCCAGCCCGAGGCTGTCGCGGGCCACGACGCGGATCCGACACGCGGCGGAGCCGGTGCCGACCACGCGCCAGATGTGGCTGCCGTCGTTGTCGAGCCCCCTGGCCAGAGTCTCGCCGAAGGTCGCGCCGCCGTCCCGCGACAGGTGGAGGTCGATCCCGGCGATGCCGCTCTCGTCGGAGGCCTGCCAGCGGATCTCGACCTCGTCGAGGAAGTCCCAGACCTCGCCCCCGTTCGGCGACACGAGATCCACCGCGGGGCGCTGCGTGTCGGGCCATTCCGGCACGAGCCACTCGAGGGCCCGTGACAGTAGCAGGCGGCGGTCGGCGCGCGTGTCGATCGCCTCGAGCCCGAACGCGAGATACACGAGGCGCCCGCTCCCCTCCCAGCGCAGCGCGCCGGCGACCATCGGCAGGGAGCCGTAGTGGAGGATCTCCTGCGCGCCTCCGCGAGCGCGAATCCAGCTCGGGTAGTCCTGCGAGCGCGAGCCGTCCCCCCCGCCCAGGGTGAAGCTCAGCCCGTCGCCGATCGGGTCGCCGGCGAAGCCCTGCAGCGTGCGGAACCCCGAGTCGTCGGCGACGTAGTCGGCCCGCAGGTAGTCGTTGTAGAAGGCGCGGTCCCCCGCGCCCCCCGCCTCGTTCATCCACCAGCCGATGTCCTGGCCGCTGACGAGCAGGCTGCCACCTCCGTCCAGGTAGGCGGAGAGCGCCGCCTGGTCGGGGCCCTCGAGGTTTCCGGTGATCCCGGTCAGCCAGACGACGGCGGCGTGCCGGGAGAGGATCTCCGCCGGGGGCGTGCCGCGCAGGCTCGTGTCCCAATGGCGGTAGGCGTAGCCCTCCGCGTCCAGGGCATCGCGAAAGAAGGGATCGGCGACTGTCGAGCCGTCGTCGTCGACCAGCAGGACTGGCAGGTCGCCGATCTGCAGGCTGAAGGTGTCGCTAACGCTGTAGCCCCCCCGGGCGATCACGCCGACGCGCATCCGGACCCGCGCCCCGACATCGAGGAAGGGATCGACGGCGACGCGGAAGGCCGGCTCCACCGCGCCACGCTCCCCCGGCGCGAGGTCGGGGCAATCGCCCTGGCGGCGCAGCACGGTCACGCCCGGGGATTCGCTGACCAGGATCGCGCGGATCCCGGTGCGGGCCGCGGCGAGCACGCCGTTGCGCAGGCGGACGACCAGGCGGGCCTCCTCGCCCGGGTCCAGCCAGCCGTCGCCGTCGCCGCTCTCGCCGTCGTCCACCTCGACGCCGGCCAGTTCGATCTCCGTGCCGGGATGATAGCGGACCTGCTGCGTGGCCCGGCCGATGCCCGCGCTGCCGTACTGGACCCAAGCGTAGCCGCCGACGCCCCAGCCGCCACCCCAGCTGTTCTTCACCAGCCAGGCGCCGCCGGCGCAGAGGTCGTCGTCCCAGCCGGCCAGCACGACGCTATGGTTGTTCGGATCGGTCCCCGGGTGCGAGTAGCAGCCCCCGGTGTAGTAGTAGAAGCTGTTGTAGACGGTGAAGCCGGTCGTCACCGGGCCCCGCTCGTAGATCGCCGTCTTGATCGCCTCGATGTCGTTGGGGATGTCGACCCAGCTGCTCACCGCGCCCAGACGAGGGCAGCCCGCCTCGGCGCAGGGCACGGCGTCGCTCGCCTGGTAGGGGAAGCAGGCCTCGCCGATCGCTCCCGACTCGCGCAAGTGCGTCCAGGCGATGTCCGGCCAGCCCCCGGAGCAGCCCCAGCCGTAGGTCGCGCAGGAGAGGACCTGCTGCTCGGAGAGGTCGTGCTCGACGCCCGTCTCGATCTCGACCACCGCCTCGAGGGCGGCGACGGCGGAGAAGTCCCAGCAGCTGCCGCAGCCCTGCTGGTTCTTGACCGGCGTCATCGACCCCTGCGCGAACCAGTTGAATGCGGAGGGCAGGTCGGCGCGCACGCGCGCCGGCGGCCCGTCGCCCTGCCAGCGCCGCAGCCAGGCGGCCGGCGGCCGCCACGAGCGCAGCGCCTCGAGTTCCTCGGGCGTGCGCTCGGTCAGCGAGGTCCATCCGGGCGTCCAGTGCCCGCCCTGGCGGCGCGCCTCCTCGCGCGCCTCCTCGATGCGCGCGGCGTGATAGGCGCGCAGGGCCTCCGCTCCCTCGATCGATCCGTCGCCCGAGCCGGGCTGGGCCACGGCGACGACGGCGGGCGCGGCGGCGCAGACGCACAGACCAGCAAGCGCCAGCCTGGCCCCGAGCCCCTTCCCGACGCTGGCCGCGAGCCCCCTCGCGAACCGGGCCACGGCTCCCCTCGCGGCCCCCGTGATGACGCTCAGTCCCATCCTGCCAGCCTCCCTCGCGGCCTTGTCCTAGGAGGGCACGCGCAGCCTGGAAACGGCTACGTGCCCCACCTCGTCGGCCGCGCGCACGCCCACGGCCGCGGGCTTGCGCCCGTCGGAGGACGCCCAGAGCGGCACCGAGAACGCCTCCCGCCGGCTGTCGAGGATGCCGTCCTCCGGCAACACCGGGCGCCAGCCCTCTCCGTCGATGGAGATCTCGAGCGAGACGATCGGGCTCGCCTCGTCCTCCACCGCGCCCGAGAGCCGCAGCGACTCCCCATCCTTCTCGATGCGCAGGTCCAGGAAGCGGGGCGGCGTGTTGTCGATCTGGAAGGGGACGCTGAGCGCCTCGGCGATCAGTTCCTCTCCGGGGACATTGCCCCGCGCGTCGCTGGCGATCAGCTTCAGCCGGTACCATCCGTCGGGCCAGGCCGCCGCCTCCCAGGTCCAGGCCTCGCCCTCGAAGTCGAGCTTCAGGGGATGGAAGGTCTCCTCGCCCAGGAAGCCCAGGTGGAGGTCGAAGCGCAGCGGGTCGCCGTCGGGGTCGCTCGCCGACCAGCTTGCCGTGCGCAGCGTCCTCGTCCAGATCCCGTCGCGGCGCACGGGCTGCGCGGCCCCGCTTCCGCCGCTGGCGCTGTACTCGACGCGCACGCCTCCCGGCAGCTCCTGGCGCAGCGGGCCGCCGCCGGAGCCCGCAGCCTCGAAAAAGCTCGCCGCGCCCGGCGAGACATCGAGGCGCTGCACCACGGGTGGCTGGTTCGGGCCCCGATAGGGAATCGTGACCCCCGAGACGCGCAGGGCGCTCGACGCCTCGCCGCTCAGCCGCGCGCGCCACTGCAGGAAGCGGGCGCTCGCGCTGGCCACGCGCCCGGCGGAGAGGCCGACCCAGGCGCTCCAGGTCTCGTCCGGCTCGCTGGTCTGGCCGCTGCGCGTCTCCAGGGCCACGCGCCCGGCGCCGGTCGCCGTCCAGCGGGGCTCGCCCCACTGCGCAGGCGTGCCGCAGTCGGCCACCGGCGCCGTGTAGGTGCCCTCCCGCGCGCGGTCCCAGTCGAGGATGTAGACGGCCCCGCTGTTGCCCGTCCCCACAAAGACCCGGCGCCCCTCCACGGCCAGGGACAGCAGATCCCCCTCCTCCAGGTCGGCGAGGCGCGCGGCCTGCCACCGCTCGTCGAGGGCGAAGAGCCGCCCCTGATCGCCCGTGCCGACGAGCACCGTCCCGTCCGGCGCGCGGGCCAGGCTGAAGATGCGCTTCTCCGGGCTCCGCCAGACCTGGCGGACCAGGCCGTTCGCCCGCAGCTCATAGAGGAAGCCCCGCGCGTTCTCCTCCGGCGGCCGCACCTCGATCACCGGCAGCGTGCCGTCGCTGGCCGCGCGCGAGGCGAGGGCGGTGTCGCCGGAACCGTTGGCCGCGAAGAGCAGCCGGTCGCCGAGCGGCAGCAGCGCCACGACCTCCTCTTGAGACGTGTCGTAGAGCACCTCCAGGCGCCCGCTGCGCGGATCGAGCGCCACGAGCAGGCCCCGGCTGTCCGTGCCGCAGACGATGCGGCCGTTCCACCAGGCGAGGGCGGAGGCGTGCGTGTCGGGAACCCGCGCCAGCGGCGTCACGCCCCCGTCGGCGGCGACGCGCAGGATCTCCCCTTCGTCTCCGCTCGAGGCCAGGAGTTCGCCCTGCGGCGTGACCAGCAGGTCCCAGACGACGCCCTGGGGGAGATCGACGAGCGTCTCGAACCGGCCGCCGGGGCGGCGGCGCAGGATCGTGCCGTTGGGCGCTCCGGCGCAGTAGATCGTCCCGTCGCCGGCCGCCGCGATGGCGAAGAGCTCGTACTCGAGCGTCTCGCCGGCTAGCGTGACCGCCCCCTCCGGCGAGAGGTGGTAGACGCGGCCGTCGCTGCCGGTGCCGGCGTAGACGCCCCCGCGGCCGTCGGGCAGCAGCGACCAGACGTAGGCGGTCTCCCCGGGCAGGAACCGGCGCGCCGCCGGGGCGAGCGCCAGGGCGCCGTCGCTCGTGATCGCCACACCCTCCTGCTCTCCCGGCAGCAGATCGGCTGCGCGCGGCGTGCTCAGCTCGCGCGTCAGCGCCGCCTGCGCCGCAGCGGGGAGCAGGGCGGCGCCGAGCAGCGCCAGCCCCGCCCGCCACGCGCGCACCCGCCTCGACCCACGCATGCTCCCTCGCCTCCCTCTCGCGGCTCCGGGCGCCGCTACGGCTTGACCGCCACGGTCGTGAAAGCCCCGCCGGCGACCACCTCGCCGGTCGGCACGCGGACCTCGGCCACCGTCATCCCGGCCACGGCGAGGATGCCGCCCCCTCGCGCCTCCGTCATCGCCCCCCACTTCGAGAGCGGCAACGCGCTCAGTTCGCGATCCCGGTGCACGGCGCCGCGAGCCGGACCGAACAGCCGCACGATCAGCATCTCGTCGGAGGGATAGTCGGCCAGGAGCTCCAGCAGGTGGTCGAATGAGCGGGGGACGTACTTGCCCGGGGCGCGCTCGCGATCCCAGTTGTAAAAGGCGAGCGGCGAGCCCGCCATGACGACCAGTTCGTCCTCGAAGAACGCCTCCGGAACGGGCAGGCGCACGCGCAGCACCTCCTCGGCCCCGCGGTGGTGGCGCAGGCGAATGCGCGCCTCGACCGTGCCTCCGGGACGGACCGAGCTCTCCGTCTGCACCTCCAGGACCTCGGCGGCGCGGATGTCGGGGTCGAGCGTCAGGTCGATCGACACGGCGCGCACGGCGAAGGGGGCGAAGTCGGAAGCCGACACGTAGGAGACCGGCGACAGCGCCTCCCCGACGGCCTGACCGGGGCTGAGCGTGCGCAGAAGATCCTCGCGCGCCAGCCGTCGTCCGTCGTCGAAGAGGATCTCGAGCCGGCTGGCCAGCGTGCCCGCCCCCAGGCCGTAGCCGTGGACGGTGACCGCCGATCGGGCGGCCAGCGCGATCAGCGCCGGCGAGAGGATCTCGTTGCGGGCGACACTGAAGTCGAAGGCTTGCTCGGGAAAGGCGCCGCTGCCCGATCGCAGCCGGAGGCTGAAGGGAATCCGCGGCGCGATGCGCCCGAGCCGGGCCGCCACGCCCGGCTCGCGGTCGGCGATGAGCGTGCCCACTTCCTCAACCGGCGCGCCGATCTTGAAGGAGACGCCCCGCGTCGGGATGATCGCGTGGATGCGCGCGCGAGAGACCGGCACCTCGATCGGCAGCGCCGTCAGGAAGCCGTGCCCCAGCGCCAGGACGCGGTCCCCCTCGCTCCAGGTCACCGTGCCGATGGCCGAGGCGGCCATGTCGCCCGAGATCAGGTCGATGGCGATGGCGTCTCCGGTGCGCAGCGTCGCGCGCCCCGCCCTTGCCGCGCTGCGGACGGCTCCCTCGCCCGCTCCCCCGCCGAGGGCGGGCAGCAGGGCGATGCCCCGTTCGTCCCACCAGGACCGCTCGCTCGCGGCGGCTCCGCCCAGGGCGCCTCCCACCGCCATCGGCAGATCGAGACGGCGCATCCCGGCAAGCTCCCGCGGGGCAGGCATGCCCGCCGGCGGCCAGACGGGGCGCGACTCATCCCCCCGCGGCTCGCCACCCGCCCCGGCCCCTGCCGCCTCGCGCGCCCGCCACTCGGGAAAGGGGGGCAGGCCGTGCCCCGCCCCGCGCCGCGAACGCGGCTCCTCCGCTCCGTCGCGCTCGAAGCTCCACCCCAGGCCGCGGCGCATCTCATCGAAGGGGACGGCGGCGCCGATCGGCTCCGTGGCGCCCACGTAGGCGTAGGCGAGCGCCGCGGCGATGCGGCCGTCGATGAAGACCGGGCTGCCGCTCATTCCGGCGGCGATGCCGGTCCGGGCGATGCGCTCGTCGAGCGCCTTGACGAGTATCAGATGCTGCCCCGGGCCGCTGCCGGCGGTCACGCCGACGATCTCGACGGCGAAGGTGTCGGGCTCCTCGCCCTCGAGCACCGTGAGCGCGAAGCCGCGCATCCCCGGGCGCAGGTCGGCCAGCGGAAAGGGCTCGATCGCCGCCGGAGCGGCAACCGACAGGGCAACGCCCAGGAGGAAGGGAATGGTCGGGACGAGAAGGGCTGCGCCGCGCATGGCCGAACGGTCCCTCCCCCGGGCCCGGCGCGACCGCCCCCGCCTCGCCGCGGGACCTCGGGCCGGAGCGGAAGCTAGAGCAAGTAGAAGCGCAGCCCGATGTGGAGCATCATGCCCGACATGTCGAGGCCGAGCTGTTCCCTGGTCAGTGCCTGCAGGTACTCGCGATTCGGTCCGAACTGCAGCAGGCGCTCGTAGTCGGTGGCCGGCGCCGCCGCGATGGTCGCATCCCAGTTGAGGAAGACGCGGCCCGGGTAGCTCTCCCGGTAGTGCAGCCGATCGTACTCCTCGGTCTCCGCGGTCATCGGCACGCGGATCTTGACGTTGGCGTCCGGCGACCAGGAGTCGTACTGCAGATTGGCGAAGCGATAGCCCAGGTCGACGCAGAGCGTCATGTGGTCCTGGATCATGTACTCGGCCGCCAGCCCCACCTGCCAGCCCGTGCCGCTGCCGCTGTAGGTGATCTCCTCGGTCCACTGGGCGTCCTTGTTCGTCCGGTTGGTCTGCGAGGCGGTGACTTCCTGGTTGCGGATGAACAGGGGTCCGCCTCCGATGAAGAGGCGCGTGTCCTCCTGGAAGCGGAAGGGCGGGACGTAAAGGAGACGGGCGTGGAAGGCGGTCTGCCGCGCCTCGATGCGCAGGATGTCGTCCACGTCGGGGCCCTCGGTCGCCCCCGACGACGAGCCGTAGCCGCCGGAGAGGAAGAGGAAATCGACGAAGGGCACGGGCACCTTCAGGTCGGCCCAGAAGGTCCAGCCGAACTCGAGCGGAGAGAGCTCCTTGAGGGGTGAGACGGTCTGCAACGGCTCGACGCCCCGCTCCCGGCTCAGGTAGTGGTTGCCCTGGTTCGCGATCCGGCTGTTCAGATCGCTGAGGAGGTAGCTGGAGAAGCCGCCGCTCCCTCCCAGGCTGATCCGCCCGATGGGATCCTCGGCGGTCGCCGGAGCCGCTCCCATCCACAACACGACGGCCCACAGGCCCAGCCAGAAAGCCCAGCGCATGCGCCTCCCTCCCGCCGCCCGCGCCGCCCCGGCGCGGGTGTCCGCGAAAGCCCGTATCGGAATGAGCCGGCGCAGCATAGCAAGGGCTCCGAAGGCTGTCAATCGACCGCCGGCCCCGGCGCCCGCGCCGCCCCCTCGCTCCATCCGCTTCGCCGGGTCCTCAGGGTCGGTGCCCCGCCGCCATTCGGGGCCGCCGCCGCAGGCCATTGCGAAATCCGGGCCGCCGGCTTAGCTTGCCGCCATGCGGACCGTCGCCCACCTCGTCAGCCCCTACCTGTTCCGCACGGGAAGCTGGATCCACACCCAGCTTCTCCATGCCCGGGACTTCCGGCCGATCGTGCTCACCCAGGCGCTCGATCATCCCGAGGCCTTCCCCTTCTCGCCCGTCCACTGCGTCACCGACAGCCTTGGCGGATGGGCGCGAGCGCGCAACCGCTGGCTCACCTTCAGCGGGCGTTTCGATCCGCCGCTCTACCTGCCCCGGCTGCGCGGCGAGCGGGCCCTGCTGCTCCACGCCCACCTCGGCTGGGAGGGCGCCAGGGCTCTGGCCGTCGCCCGCGCGGCCCGGTTGCCCCTGGTGACCTCCTTCTACGGCCGCGACGCCAGCAGGCAGGCTCGCCGAGTCTGGTGGCGCCGCCGCTATCGGAAACTCTTCGCCGCCGGGGACGCCTTCCTCGTCGAGGGTCCCGCGCTCGGCGCCAGGCTGGTCTCGCTCGGCTGCCCGTCCGAGAAGGTCCGCGTCGTCCATCTGGGCATCGATCTCTCGACGATCCCCTTTCGCGAGCGCCGCCCGGGCCCGGACGGCGAGGTCGAGATCCTGGTCAGCTCGAGCCTGAGGCCAAAGAAGGGCGTGGCCGCGGCGGTGGCCGCCTTCGCCGCCGCCTCCCAGGGCCACCCCCGCTGCCGCCTGCGCATCCTCGGAGATGGGCCGGAGCGGAAGAGCGTCGAGGCCGCCGTCGCCCGCCACGGCTTGGCGGACCGCGTGATCCTGGAGGGGTACGTGCCCTACGGGCGCCACCTGGCCGCCCTCGACCGCGCCCACCTCTTCCTCGCCGCCAGCCGCACCGCGCCCGACGGCGACGGCGAGGGGGGCGCGCCCGTGGCGCTGATCGAGGCTCAGGCCGCCGGGCTGCCGGTCGTCTCGACGCGGCACGACGACATCCCCGAGGTCGTCGCCGACGGCGAGAGCGGGCTGCTCAGTGACGAGTTCGACGACGAGCGGCTGGCCCGCAACCTGGCCTCGCTCCTCTCCCTGCCGGAGACCTGGCCCGCCATCGGCCGCCGCGGCCGCGAGCGCATCGCCGCGGGCTGGGACGCCCGCGCGCAGGCCGCCCGGACCGCGGCGATCT
>Ga0194126_10012674_pt1 | contig 10649 bp, 5 predicted proteins | sample TA2KigC150mmetaG_FD_148641 | JGI IMG/M metagenome (GOLD analysis project Ga0194126, IMG submission 148641) | Freshwater microbial communities from Lake Tanganyika, Tanzania - TA2015035 Kigoma Deep Cast 150m | ecosystem: Environmental > Aquatic > Freshwater > Lake | place: Tanzania: Lake...
TTGGACAGCCCAGCGGCTTGTGCAAACTGCTCCCAGTGCCGCGCCTGCACCTCGGTGAACTTGTATTTGCTGCCCAGCTTCATCGCCATCTTGGGCGTGAGGTGCTCGTACACGGCCGTGCACAACGGATAAGGATAGGTTGCGCGAAGCCGCGACCTGATCCGTTTGTTGGACAAGCCCGGTGGTGGTTGGCGTGGAGGTGCTGCCGCTGTAGATTGATCCGAGGTATCGGAGGGCGGCTGGCGGTGCTGGGCTCAGGGTGAGCGGTCCGCTGATGAATGGCTGCAGGGTGGCGGTGGCGCGGGTGGCCTTGCAACGGCCTGCTGCCTCGATTTGGGACGAACGCCCCCCTCGACTGGCCTGGCGCTGGTGTTGCGAAGGCTCAGGCCGTGTGGGGTCGGCGTGGCGGTGGTCCTGCTGTCAGTGCGTGCGGGTCTCCAACGGATGGGGTTTGTCAGGCCGAATGGTCTGAGGCGTGGCACAGCTGGAATCTGCAGCGGATGGCCGCAGGCGCCTGCGCACGATGACCATGGGCTGCCCGCAGGCGCAGCGCCAGACGGGGCGCGTGGGGGGTGTGGTATCCACGGTTTTGGCGCTGGCCTGCGTCAACTGCACCAGGGCCAGCGTGCGCCGCGCGTTGTGGTGCAACACGCCAAAGTTTCTGGCCCGCTGCAAACCCTTGGGCAAGACATGCTGCAGCAGCAGCCACAAGAAATCTTCCGCTGGCACAGTGCGGGTGGCCGGCTTGCCGCTCTTGGCATCACGCCAGCGGTAGGTGACTTGGCCGTTGTGGCAGCGCACGATGTCGCGCTCGGAGATCACACCCCGGTACAGGTATCGCCCCAGGTACTTCAGTGCCTGCTGCCCGTCACCCACGGCTTTGCAGTCCACGACCCACTGCGGGGGAAGGTCTGCGGGCAGCGTCAAGCCCGCCTGGCGCAGCGCGGCCTGGAGCTTGCCTGCAAACACCCGGGCCAGTGCCTTGTGGCCAAACAGGTAGCCGCCACGTGCAGGCTCCCGACGGCCCGGCGTCTTGCCCAGCTTGACCTTGGTGCGCCACAGCCTGGCCTGAGCATCAAAGGCCGCCGCAGGCATGCACACATGCACATGCGGGTGAAACCCCAATGGCCGGTTGTGGGTGTGCAGCACGGCCACAGCCCCCGGTGTGCCCCAGAGGTGTTTGTCGTTGCGGCTGAAGGTGTTCAAGGTCTCCCACGCGCAGCGCATCATCAGGTCGTACACCGTGCGCTGGTGCGCCCAGGCCAGCTGGCGCAGTTGGGCAGGCAGCGTGAAGGTCACCAAGAAGTGGGTGGCGGGCACCAAGGCTTTGAGCTGGCGCTGCAGCCAAAGCTGGCTATCGTGGTGCTGGCAATGTGGACAAGCGCGGTGGCCACAGGAGTGCGGCAGCACGGCATGCGCCTGGCAACCTGTGCAGGTGGCCAGCATGTGCGGTGCAAAGCGGCTGCGGCAGCCCTTGAGCGCGGCCAGTGCGTGCTGGTGGCTCAGCAGCAGGCGCTGGCCGTATTTGTGGCGCAGTGCGGGCTCAAAAGCGGCGATCAGATCGGCCAGACGGATCATGGCTGAACCCCCAGGCCCACGCGGTAGTGGCCCATCAGCGCGTTGAGGCGCTGGCTGCATTGCTCGGCGGTATGGCCGCTGAGGTGGGTGTAGCGAGCGGTCGTGAGGATGCTGTGGTGGCCCAGAATCTGCTGAACTTGCAGCAGGTCAACCCCAGCCTCGATCAGGTGCGTGGCGTAGCTGTGGCGAAGGCTGTGCGGGGAAATCTTTTTTTAAGGCCGATGTCGGCCACCACCTTGGCCAGCGTGCGCTGCACACCGCCACGCCCCAGCGGGCTGCTGGCACGGTGCGCCCCGGCCAGGCCCCCCAGGCGGTTGGGGAACAACAGCTTGGGGTGGCGGTGCAAGGCCCAGAACTGGCGCAGCATGGCCAGCGTGGTCTCGGGCAAAGGCACCAGCCGATCGCGGTTGCCCTTGGCGTTGCGCACCTTCACACGCATGCGCTGGGCGTCGATATCGGCCACCGTCAGTGCCAAACCCTCGCCCAGGCGCAGGCCCAGGCTGTAGAGGGTGAAGAACAGCACGCGGTAGCTCAATACCCGCGTGTGATCCAGGATGGCTTGGACCTGTGCGACGCTGACGATATCGGGCAAGCGGCTGGTCTTGGGCGGGCGAATGAAGCCGGGCATGCGCCAGGGTTGCTGCAAGACGTGTTCGGTGAAGAATTTGAGGCCGTACAGATCGAGCTTGACGCCGCTCCAGGAGTGAGAGGCCTTCAACTGGGTGAAGTAGTCCGTCAACTGGGCGGCAGACAGGGCTGAGACCTGATAGTCAAAGTGTTGCCCGATACGACGCATGGCGCGGGCATAGGCATCGATGGTTTTGGGGCGCAAGCCTTGCAGCTGCAGGTGCTGCAAGTGGCGGCGATAGAGTGAGGCAAAGGGTTCGGGGTAGCTGGCAGGGTTGATGCCGCTGACAAATTCAGGCATGGCGTGTTCCTCGTAAAAACTGTAGGTTCACATGCGCCACAATCGGCACATGTGCCTCTACCTTACGAGATCGCAAGATCGAGAATCTCTCCGCGTAGCGGCTTCGTCCAACCGCTCTCCCAGCCATCCAAGCGTTCTGCCAACGACCCAACCGCTCTTGCAGCGGCGCGTTCCCAAGAGACGCACTCCCAGGAGACGCAACCATTTCCCGCCTGACCCCCTCCAGCCCCGTGGATGCCCTTGATATCGATGCGTCACGTGGCGCGATTCGGAGTCGTCGCTACCACGACGTCTACCGCAGTGCCGGTTGCGCCTTGGAGGAGGCATGGACAGTGTTCGTGGAACCCGGCTGGAAAGAGCTCGAGCAGCGTTTCGCCCTGCACGCGACGCTAGGTGATGTCGGTGCTTCGAGCCACCCCGAAGGCCCTGAGTCTCCCTGCGCAACGCAGGCACGCGATGCCGACCACGAGCTCGCGGTGAGCCCCGAGCCAATCCAGCGCGGGCCCGCCCGAAGTTGTATGGAAGTTCTCGAACTCGGCTTCGGACTTGGCACGAACCTCACGCTTTACCTGGCGTGCTGGGCCGCGCGGCTGCGCAAACCTTCGCACTGCAGGGAAAGGGTCGAGACCGTGGTCTTCCACAGCATCGAGGCGCATCCGCTTGAGGCCTCCGAACTGACCCGTGCCTGGCAACACCTGATCCAGACGCCCTCCCCGATGGAGCCCTGGGTGCCTCACCGCATCGACGCTGCGCCCGAGAGCCGCCCGCCTACGCCAACCGCGCTGGATACTTCGGCTCTTGCCTGTCTTTGTGCGGCGCGTCGCGGCCCGCCGGCCTGGATCGAAGAGCTCGCCAGGGACCGTTGCTATCGGCTTCCCGGGCAGCACCGTTTCGAACTCCTGCCCGGCTTCTTCCTGGATCTGCACGTTGGCGATGCAGCGCAAGTACTCTGCCAATGCGGTGCAACTCCGCAAGTCGTCCTGCTCGATGGTTTTGCCCCGCACCTCAACCCGCGCATGTGGGACGAGAAACTTTTTCGCGCCTTGCGTCGTTTACTCCCCGTGGATGCACTGCTCCTCAGCTACTCCACAGCACCCGGGGTGCTCGCACTGCTCGCGTCACTCGACTTCATGGTCACCCGAATGCCGGGGGCGGGACGAAAACGCCATCGACTCGAGGCGGTCTACCATCCTCGGGGTAGCGCAAGACAACGCGCAGTCGCGGGCGGCGCAAGACAACGCGCAGTCGCGGGCGGAGATACCGCTCGCGCTGCCTGGCAGTCGGCAACGCTGCCCCAGGCCGATCCTGCAAACAGCACCAACGGCGGAAGGTCCTCCCCTCGACACATGGTGATTCTTGGTGCGGGCCTCGCCGGGCGAACCCTTGCTGCCGAGGCGCTGCGGCGGGGCTGGTCGGTCGTGCTGCTCGACCCACGCCCGGCTGCGAAGGTCGAGGCTTGCGCCCTGCCCGCCTATCTCGAGCACCCGCACCTGTCGGCCGACGACAATCCGCTCGCCCGGCTCACCCGGGCTGCACTCTTGCTCGGCCGGCGTTCGGTGCACGATGCGCCTCTGCACACCGGACGCATCGCATGCCTTACCGCTGCGGAGTCTGGCCGCTGGGCGACGATTCTTGCCCGGTTGCGTGACCGCTCTGGCCTGGCGACTGACCCCTGGGAGGAACTGTTCGCCCTGCACCCAGGCCGCGTACCGCCCGCCCTGCATCTGGTGCGCGCCGCCGCTTTGCCGCTTCCACCGCTTGCCAGGGCATTGCAGCGCGAGGCGCTGCCCGCCGCGATTCAACACGAAGGCGGCGTATGGCGCGTTGTTGATGCGCATGGTGCGCTCCTTGCCGAAGGCGAGGTGATCGTGGGCGCCTGTGCACCCGCCATTGCACTGATGTGTCCACCGCTTCTGAGCGGACTCCACTGCACCCCCGGCGCGAGCGTGGTACTCGACCTTGGGACGCTTCGTTCGAGCCACCCTGTGTGGAGCTTCGGTGCGCTGCTTTCGGGCAGGGTCCAGATCGTGAGGATTGAGCCTCCCGCTGCGCCCATGCTTGCGCCCTGCCTGCAGATTGGCGCGCTGCATGAAAACGCACCCGCGGAGCAGGTTCACGCAAGGCTGCTCGAAGGCTTGCGCGAAACGCTCGGGCTTGATGCTGCTGCCCTCGCCGAACTCCGGGGGCTACCCTTCCGCGTGGTTCGGGGTGACCGCTTCAGCGTCTGCGATCATTTGCCCATGATCGGCGCCTTGCCAGACCTGTTGCAGGTGCAGGCGCGCTACCGCGACCTCCAGCGCAACGCAGGGCTCCCCTGGCCGCGAAGCAAGAGCGCATTCCTGCTGAGCGCACTGGGATCACGTGGCGTGCTCTGGTCGAGGCTTGGGGCGAAGTTGATCCTCGACGAACTCGAGGGACTGCCCCCGATCGTCGCGCGGGATCTCTGCGCAGCCCTAAACCCTGCACGCTTCATGATCCGGGCTGCGCGCAAGGGTGTGGGGCACAATCCGTTGGGCCATGTCTGATCCTTCGGCGCCTTCCTCGACCACGGCTGCAGCGAAGGCCGCCGCGAAGTCTTCCCGCACCGCGGTGGCCAAACCTGTGGCTGCATCTGCAGCAAAACCCCCGCTCTACGACTGCACCAGGTGCCCGGGGTACTGTTGCACTTATCCACGCATCATCATCGATGATGAGGATCTCGAGCGGATCGCGCGTCATGCGAAAGTGAACCCGGAGGAGGCACGCCGCCGATTCACCCGGACTTACCGGGACGGCGACACCGAGGAAATGGTATTGCGCCACAAGACCGACACCATCTACGCCTCGGTGTGCCGCTTCTTCGACACCACGAAGAGGCGCTGCACGATCTACACCGCGCGCCCGGAGGTGTGCCGCGACTATCCACATGGTCGACGCTGCGGCTACTACGAGTTCCTCCGGTTCGAGCGCAGGCAACAGGGCAATCCCGAGTTCGTCCCCTCGGCCTGAGGCCGATGCGGCCGCCGCAACTCCATCGCAGCCTCCTCGGCCAGTGGTGGGGTTGACCCGAAACAACCGGCGGGATTCATCCTGCGTGAAATGCGTCGAGCTTTGCGCGCAAGCGCGGCGAGGTTGTGGTGTATTGCATGGGAATCTTCTTTCCCGGGAACAGGTAGTCGCACGCGGCATACGCCGCCAGCACCGCTTCATGGAAACCGCATACCAGGAGTTTCTGCTTACCCGGGTAGTAGCCGAGATCGCCCACCACGAAGATCCCCTTGCGTGAACTTTCCATCCGCGATGCATCCACCGGAATCTGACCGTGGCGCAGACCCATCCCGGCGTAGAGAAGCGGAGAGAGTCTCGGGCTCAGCCCGTGGCAGACAACCAGACGGTCTGCCGCTACACGGATCACCTCGTCCAGACTCTCCGGCGCCCTGAGCTTCACGCTCAAGGCTTCCAGCCTCTGTGCGTTGGCATCGGCGGCATGAAGCCCAACGATCGTGCCGTGATGCAACGAGAGCCGGCCCGCTTCGATCGCGCGCCTCATCGCCTCCCACTGGACTGCGCTTGCCTGCACTTCCGGTGAACGGTGTATCAGCCGGATCGCAGCGGGTGCGCAAGCCTCAGGCAACTCGAGCAACTGCGCCAGCGCTGCAAGGCCCCTTTCTCCAGCGCCGCTCACCACGAGGTGCCGGCCAGCGAGTTCGCCCAGCCATGACGCCGGCAGTTCGTAGCGGATCTGGTGGCCCTCCCAATGTGCAGCCTCCTCGATCCGCAGCCTGCGCGGCGCAAAGGCTCCCACGCCACCGGCCACCACAACCGCGCCGAAGGCGCATCGGCTCCCGTCGGAAAGGCCAACTTCGAACCCCTGATCCACATCCCCGTCGATCGATTCCACCGCAGTGGCAAGCCGCAACTCCGGATCGAATACGCTGCATTGCGCCCACAGCCGGTCGCCGAGTTCGGCTCCATGGATCCGGACGATGCCCGGGATGTCGTAGATCGGCTTGTCGGCATAGAGCGCGCTGCACTGCCCGCCGATCTGCGCAAGCGTATCCACAAGACTTGCGCGGATGCCGAGGAGACCCAGCTGGAAGGCCTGGAAGAGTCCGCTCGGTCCAGCGCCAACGATCAGGACCCGCCCTTCACCCACGGGCAAAGTGCTCCATGTTGGCAAAGAGCCGGAGCCACGGGGTGGTGTCGGTCCAGGCCGGTGGCGACCAGGAAAGCTGACGCGCGAGAAACGATCGTTCAGGGTGGGGCATCATGATGAGTATCCGCCCATTACCCGCCGTGAGCGCGGCAACGCCATCGGTGGAGCCGTTGGGATTTTCTGGGTAGTGGCGTGCCACGCTCGCATCGGCAAGGGCATACCGCATCACCACCGGGGCTGCCGCAGAATCGGCTGGGCTTGCGAAGCTTGCCCTGCCCTCCCCGTGCGACACCACCACCGGCAAGACGAGTCCCTCAAGCCCGCTGAGCCACGGCGATGCTGCCGCTTCGATCCGCACCAGACTCAGCCGTCCCTCATACTGCCGCGAGCGGTTGGGCAGAAAGCGGGGCCAGTGTGCCGCACCGGGCACGATCGGCTTGAGTTGCGCCATCATCTGACAACCGTTGCATACCCCCAGGACGAAGCAGTCTTCACGCGCAAAGAAGCCTTCGAACTGCTCGCGCAATCGAGGGTTGAGAAGGATCGTTCTCGCCCACCCGGAGCCTGCACCGAGCACATCGCCAAACGAGAACCCGCCACAGGCTGCAAGACCCACGATCCGCTGGCGGGCGTCGAGGAGGCTGAACCGTCCCTCGATCAGATCGCTCATCGTCACGTCGAGGGCATCGAATCCGGCACGCAGGAACGCTGCAGCCATTTCCCGCTGGCTGTTCACCCCCTGCTCGCGCAAAACCACGACGCGGGGCTTTGTGCGCACGCCTGCGCGGGTCGACGCCATCGCGGCACTGGGCGCGGGGTCTTCACCTTGCGCGTTGCGCAGCCTTGCCGAGGGAGCGCCCGCAGTCGCCATCGACACCCCTTCGACCGCAAGGTGCGCCAGTGGGCGGGTGGGTTGCTCGTACTCTTCGCGCGCGCAACCGGGATCGTCGCGCGACGCCGCCATCCGCCATGACACCTCCGACCAGATCGCCTGCAGCACTGCACGTTCCTCGTCAAAGATCACCCTGGCGTCGCGGTACACCTGGACGCGGTCAGTGCGGTTGAGCCGACCGATCACATGACTGTGCTGCGAAAGGCCGTGCCGCCGCAAGGTTGCAAGCACACGGTCACGGTCTTCCGCGCGCACCTGAATCACCAGTCCGAGTTCCTCGGAGAAAAGTGCATGCAGTGCCCTTTCATGACGCTGGACCGCCACCTGCTCGGGCCGGATCTTGAAGTCGCCCCAATCGGCCAGTTGCGGATCGATCGTGAGAAGGTCGATGTTGAGGCTCACCCCGCAACGTCCCGCAAAGCTCATCTCGCACACCGCTGCCCAGAGCCCTCCGTCGCTACGGTCGTGACACGCGAGCACCAGACGCTGCCCGAGCAGTTCCCCGCAGGCGCGTGCGAGCGCACCCAGGCTCTGCGGATCGTCGAGATCGGGCGTCTGGCCGCCCGGCGTCGCGAAGCACTGCGTGAGAATCGATCCCCCCATGCGCTGTCTCCCGCCACCCAGATCCACCAGGATCAGCACCGCAGGCGCGGCGCTTCCAGCCTCGACCTTGAGTTGCGGCGTCACAGCCAAGCGCACATCGTCCACTGGAGCCCATGCTGTGGCGATCAGGGTCAATGGGGCACGCACTTCGCAGTCTGGCTCCCCGTCTGGCCCCTGCTCGAGGATTGCACGCATCGAAAGCGAGTCCTTGCCCACCGGAATCGCCATCCCGAGTTCAACCGCGAGCGCGCTTGCGGCGCGTACCCCGTCGTAGAGGTCTGCGTCATCGTCGGCGCGTCCGCCTGCGGCCATCCAGTTGGCCGAAAGCTTCACCTGCGACACCTCGCGCAGCCCGCTTCCCAGCAAATTGCAGACAGCCTCGCCGATGGCCATCCGCACTGATGCAGCCGGGTCGAGCAGTGCCAGCGGCGCCCGCTCGCCGACCGCCAGCGCGTCGCCGGAAAACCCCGCGTAGTCGCGTAAACCGATGCCATGGTCGGCCACCGGAACCTGCCAGGGGCCCACCATCGGGTCGCGGTGACTGAGCCCGCCCACGGTGCGATCGGCGATCGTGACGAGGTAGCTCTTGCTCGCCACCGTGGGGTGCCGCAGTACCCGCCTGCAGGCCTCATCGAGCCCGACTGCGGTGCTGTCGAAGGAAGGCACTGTGCGCGGCCGACGCACAGCGTTGCGCTGCGATCTGGGCGTGGTTGCCAGCAGTTGATCGAGCGGCATGTCCACAACCGCTTCGGCCCCTTCGCCTGCAACCCGCAGCCTGCCTCCCGAGGCAAGCTCGCCAATCACGGCACAAGGGCAGCGCTCACGCGCGCAGATCGCCTCGAGGCGCGCAAGGTCGGCGCCCCGCACCACCAGCGCATAGCGCTCCTGGGATTCATTGCACCAGATTTCAGCCGGCGACATCCCGCTGTCTTCCACCGGAATCGAGGCGAGGCGCACCACCGCGCCAAGGCCGGCGCTGTGCACCAGTTCGGGGAAGGCGTTTGAAAGGCCCCCCGCACCCACATCGTGGATCGACAGGATCGGATTGGCGTTGCCAAGCGCTGCGCAGTACTCGATCACTTGCTGCGCGCGCCTTTGCATTTCGGGGTTGGCTCTCTGCACCGAATCGAAGTCGAGCGCTGCCGTGTTGCGACCGAGCCCAAGGCTCGACGCAGCGCCCCCGCCCAGGCCGATGCGAAAGCCCGGACCACCGAGATGTACCAGCAGGTCGCCCTCGCGAAGCGAAGCCTTGTGCACCTGATCCGCGTGAATCGTTCCGACGCCTCCTGCGATCATCAGAGGTTTGCGATAGCCGCGACGCCCCGCCGCGTCGGGCTGCTCGAAGCTTCGGAAGTATCCGACCAGGTTGGGTCGACCGAACTCGTTGTTGAAGGACGCCGCCCCCACAGGCCCTTCGAGCATGATCTGCAAGGCACTGGCGAGGCGGTCGCTGTGGGCGGCGGGTTCTTCCCAAGGCTGGAGGCAGTCCGGGATGCGAAGCTGCGACACGCTGAAGCCGGTCATCGCAAAGCGCGGAATCGCGCCGCGCCCGGTTGCGCCCTCGTCGCGGATTTCGCCACCCGCTCCGGTGGATGCGCCGGGATGCGGAGCAATGCCCGTGGGATGGTTGTGGGTCTCCACCTTGAACACGGTGTGCATCGGCGTTGCCCGAACATGGTAGGCGGGCACCTCGTGATCGCCTTGCATCGCGGGCGTGGCCGGCTCGACCCAGCACACGACATCCCCGCAGAGTACGGCGGCATTATCCGTGTAGGCCACCTCAACGCCCTGCGGATGCGCGGCGTGGGTCTGGCGGATCAGTTCGAAGAGCGTGCTCGACTGGACTTCGCCATTGAGACTCCAGCGGGCGTTGAAGGTCTTGTGCCGGCAGTGCTCGGAATTGGCCTGGGCAAACATCACCACTTCAGCTTCAGTCGGATTGCGTCCCGCGTTGAGGAAAATCCGGCCCAGGTAGGCAATCTCGTCGGCACTGAGGGCAAGACCCAGCCGCTGATTGGCCTCCTCCAGCGCCTCGTCGCCCAGGGCAAGCAACGCGATCCCGTGCGGGGCTGAAGCCTGCCTAGGCGCAAACCAGTGCAGCGGGTTGGGTATACCTTCGAGGCAGCACTCGAGCATGCGGTCGTGCACCAGCGCCGCAAAGCGTCCTGAAACATCGAGCGGGTTTGCGGCGGTCCCGACGAGGCGCGTGGACTGCATTGCCCGATAAAGCACCCCGCGCTCGAGCGCGCGCAGGCCCCTCACCCCGGCGATCCGGGCAATGTCGCGCGCCTTGCTCGACCAGGGCGAGGTTGTGCCAGGCCTTGGGAGGACCACGAGGCACGAGGAAACGTCGGCCTCGACTGGCTCGAGGACAGCGTCGCGCAACAACCGGGCCGTTTCAGAACCCGTGCGCAAAGCCCCTTGCGGGGACGCTCCAGGGTCTGCGGCGCATTGCGCAGCATCCCGAGGCAGTTCCACCTCCAGAACCTGCGCGAGTCGCTGCAATGAGCAGG
>Ga0194126_10012684_pt1 | contig 10645 bp, 6 predicted proteins | sample TA2KigC150mmetaG_FD_148641 | JGI IMG/M metagenome (GOLD analysis project Ga0194126, IMG submission 148641) | Freshwater microbial communities from Lake Tanganyika, Tanzania - TA2015035 Kigoma Deep Cast 150m | ecosystem: Environmental > Aquatic > Freshwater > Lake | place: Tanzania: Lake...
GCCGTTCCGGTCCCCGCCGTCGCCGTTCCGGTCCCCGCCGTCGCCGTTCCGGTCCCCGCCGTCGCCGTTCCGGTCCCCGCCGTCGCCGTTCCGGTCCCCGCTCCCCGCCGTTAGAAGTGCACCTTCCCGACCTTCATCCGGCTGTCGCGGCGCATGTGCGACATCAGCATCGCGGTCGCCAGCGAGTACATCTTCGATTCGGCACTGTCGGCGCGGCTGGTGAGCACCACGGGGGCCGCGGCTCCGAGAAGCACCCCGGCGGTCAGTCGCCGCGCGAGATAGGTGAACGACTTCGACAGGACGTTGCCCGTCTCGATGCTCGGCGCCAGCAGGATGTCGCAGTTCCCGGCGACCTCGCCGCTGATGCCCTTGTGCCGCGCGGCCACCTCGGACAGCGCGTTGTCCAGTGCGAGCGGTCCGTCAACGATGCAGCGGGGGAACTGGCCCCGATGTGACATCTGGGCCAGCGCCCCGGCGTCCAGGGTGGCCGCCATGCTGGGGTTCACCAGCTCCGTCGCGCACAGGACGCCGACCCGGGGCCGCTCGATGCCCAACAGGTGGGCCAGGTAGACCGCGTTCATGATGATGGCGGCCTTGGTGGTGAGATCGGGCGCGATGTTCATGGCGCCGTCGGTCACCATGGTAAGCCGACCCAGGTGCTTGGTATCCAGCAGGAACACGTGGCTCATGATGCTGCCCGTGCGGAGGCCCTGCTCCTTGTCCAGCACTCCCCGCAGGAAGTCGTCGGTGTGCACGTGGCCCTTCATCAGCACATCGGCCTGGTTCTCTCGCACCAGGCTGGCGGCGCGCACGGAGGCGCGGTTCGGCGACGGCTCGTGGACGATCGGCGTGTCGGCCAGATCGAAGCCGACCTTCTCGGCCACCTCGCGAATCCGCATCTCGTGACCGACCAGGATCGCGTCGGCCATGCCGCGCTCCCGCGTCTCCTGGATCGACTCCAGGACGCTCTCATCGTCGGCCACGGCCACCGACACGCGGCGCATCGACTCGCCCTGTACGGCGCCAAGAACCTCATCCAGACTGCGCAGCAAGATGCTCCCTCCTGATCTGCCCCGCCGGCTCCCTTCACAGCGCCTCAGGGGCCGTACGGGAACGTCGAGTCCACGGCGGCCGCCGAGAGCTCGGTCAGAAACGCCCCGAGCTTCTCTGCGGAGGCCGACAGGAAGCGCTCACCCTTCTCGGCCGACGACTTCGCCGGGTCGCCGACCCCGCTGTCCTCAGTCAGCAGGTGCCACGGCCGGGCGATCCACGCCCAGCCCTCCCGCATCGCCTGCAGACGCGGCGCCCGCGTCGCCCCCGGGCCCATGCTCCCCAGCTCGACAAGGTCGCCCCGGAGATGCATCAGCAGGGAGGTCTCCATCTCGTCCGCGTGCTCGCCGGCGGCCTCGAAGATCGCGGCGCGAGCCTCGGACGCCACCATCCACCAGTCGACGAGGAAGAGGTGCACGGAGGTCTGCCGACACAGCTCGCGGAGCAGCGGCTTGAACTCGTTGCCCCCGTGCCCGTTCAGCAGCACGAACTTGGGGATCCCGTGCTCCTCCATGGAGCTCACGACGTCCATGATCACGGTGAACAGCGTCGAGGGCCGCAGGCTGACGGTCCACGGAAATCCGAGCGTGTTCTCGTTGACCCCGAAGGGCATCGCCGGCAGCAGCAGCACTCGCGCGCCCTGCGCCTCGGCCAACGCGCAGGCCCGGTCCGCCACGGCCTCCACCTGCCACGTGTCCGTGGCGTAGGGCAGGTGCTTCCCGTGCGCCTCCGTGGCGCCGACGGGCAGCAGCGCGACCTCGAACTCCAGGTCAAGCGCCCCGCCGTAGGTCAGGTCGGTCAGACGGTAGTTGGGCATGTTCGGCGATTCCTCGTTTGGGGGCAGGTCCGCGGGCGAGGCCGCCCCGCCCGACCAAATCCTATACCTTGACGCTGTGCCGACGCAAGAGGCGAAATCGGCGACCGGGCCCCATTCCCGCCCGCGCCCTTGCCCCCAGGTCGGGGGCCGGCAGGCCCCTGGTGCCCTGTCAGCCGTGAAGCCTTCGGTCGTCGTGGGTCGGCTCACCAGAGCCGACAGAGCCTTCAGGTCAATGCCGGACGGCTCTGGTGAGCCGACCCACGACGACACACGGCCACTGCCGGAATCACGGCTGACACGCCACTAGGCCACCAGCAGCTTCACGGCCACCAGCGCCAGAATGCCGGCGCCGGCGCGCTCGGCCCACACGCCGAGCTTGCTGGAGGCCTTCGCCCCGATGACCATGCCGATCGCGGTCATCGCGATGGCGGTGAGCCCGATCACGATGACGTAGGCGACCTGGTGGCGTTCTAGCCCGCCGAAGGTCAGGCCGACGCCCAGCGCGTCGATGCTGACCGCCACCGATAGGCCGACCAGCATCCAGCCCTTCGTCGGGTTGCACGTCGGCGGGCCCTCGTCGTGGGCGCGCTTCAGCGACTCGTAGAGCATCTTGGCCGCGATTGCCATCAGCACCGCAAAGACGAACCAGTGGTCCCAGCTGCGGATGTAGGGGATGATCTGCCGACCGACCTGCCAGCCGATCAGCGGCATCAGGGACTGGAAGATCCCGAAGTGGAAGCTCAACCGGAAGCGGGACCGGGAGTCGGACCAGCAGGCGCCGATTCCCAGAGCGACGGAGAAGGCGTCAAAGCCCAACGCAACGGCGATTCCTGCGAGCTCAAGCAGCGACAAGGCGCGGCGTCGCCTCTCGTAAGTCGGGACTCCAGTCCCGACGTCGTTTCTACCGCTCCGCCCACGGCTCGGCGAGGCTGCGTTCCAGCTTGCGCGCGCACTCGCCGACTTGCGGCTCCTCGGCGACCAGGACGATCGAGAAGCAGCGGTCCGGGTCGATGTCCAGCCGGATCGCCCCGCCCTTCGCCGGCGCCTCGATCCGCTCGTACTCGACCCAGCGCCCGCCCCTCACCTCGCCCACCGCTGCGACGGGCTTGCGCCAGTCCGCGCGGGTCTCCAGTCGCAGTCGACCCTCCGTCATGGGCAGCACGCACAGTCGTGTGGAGTCGCGGAGGTCCCTCCCGTCCAGGGAGTACGCCATGAAGTGCGCGTCCGCCCCGTCTTCAAACGCCAGCAGCTCGCCCTTTGCTCCCCACACCGCCAGGCCTGTACGGTGAGGCGCCAGGGACAGGTCCAGCGGCCCGCGCTCCGTCCAGGCCGACACCGAACGGTCGGTAGGGTTCACGTAGACGTGTCCCTGTGCCGCCGGCCCGGCAAGCGGCACGCATACCGGCAACTGGGGCCCGGCCGCGTCGTCCGGGGGCCAGTCGTCGAAGCCCGCCGCCCCCAGCACCAGACTGTAGAGCCGGGCATTGCGCTCGGGGATCCCCTCGGCGAAGCCCTGGTCGAGCTCCAGCGGCCACGTGCTGAACAGCACCCGGCCCTCTCCCAGATCGTGGCGGATCAGGACCGGCGTCTGCTCGGCGTCGGAGGCCGCGATGACCACCTCCCCGGCGACGGGTCGCACCCGAACTGCGGGGTTCACCGTGGTCTGCGTGCGGTTGATCTCGGCGGCCAGCCCGGTGTTCGGGTCACAGGCGACGTTCGGGTAGCGCTCGGCGACGAACTCGACGCCGCACAGCTCGCCGAGTCGCTCGGGCTTCGTGCGCCGGCGAAGCATGTCGTAAGACACATCCCCGGAGACGTACAGCGTCCCGCCGGCCTTCACCCAGTCCAGCAGCTTGCCGTACACGTCTTCGGGGATCTGGTAAGGGACCGGGTAGTAGATCACCTTCGCCGAAGGCGGAATGGCCTCTAACGCGCATTCGTTGAGCGTGCCCGCGTCGACCCCCAGCTCTTGCAGCGCGCGGAAGCACGACAGCGTCGCCTCGAAGACGGTCCACACCGGCCCGCCCAACCGGTGGGCGTCGGGGGTCAGCACGTACACGCTCGGCGGCTCGTAGCGGCGCTCGAACTGCCGGAACGTCAGGCCCGTCGCTCGGTAGACGTCCAGGCAGTCCTTCTTCACCCAGTCTCCGGCGTACACCATCCCCCACGGGAAGACCCACTCGACATTGTCCTTCCAGTCCCAGTTGTGGATCTTCGAGGCGCCCAGGCCCCAACCGTAGTGGGTGATCGCCAGCCACAACTCCTCCTGCTGCTCGTCCGTGCGCGTGATGTGGTACCCGTGGTCGGCCCCGTCGCCCCAGGCCGGATGGGTCTTGCAGCCGAACTCGCCGGCGCTCATCGATCTTCCCCGCGCCCGCAGGTCCGCGAAACGCAGCACCGGGAGGAAGCGGTCGATGTCCCGCTGCGGCTTGTCGAAGTAGCCGATGTTGGCGCAGGAGTGATCCCCGATGGCCTGGATGATGTCGATGCCGGCGCTCGGCGCCTGGTAGTACTCCGACGTGATCGCGTGGTGCTGATCGACCTCGCGGATCGCCCGCACATGCCGGTTGATCCATCGCCGCATCAGCTCGACCTTGAACGAGGCCATGTCCACCGCGTGCATGTCGGCCCAGTCGCCCGAGCCGTAGTCCTCCAGCGGCACCTGGCCCAGCGGGCCCGGCGCCCGGCCCTCGCCCCACGAGGCCTGCAAGGCCCCATCGGTCGAGTACCTCCGCTGCAGGAACTCATTCCAGAGGCGCTCGACATCGGTGCGCGGAACCTCGCCACCGCGCTGACTGGCGAGGTCGATGCTGTCGCCGAGTCGCAGCTGGAAGTCCCCGTTGATGTACCAGAGGATCCCCGGCACGTCCTTGTAGCGCCTCACGAAGGCCTGAACCCACGCCGCCTCCTTCTCCAGCACGTCGTCCTCCACCACTACGTTGGCCCCGATCAGCAGCCCCGGCATGTAGACCTGCCCGTGCTGCTGCGCCAGCTGCACCATCGCGTCCGTCTTGCGCAGCAGGGCCTCGGGCCACTCATACGGCGGGCTCTGGCCGACGGCGCTGACCTGCAGGTTCTCGGGCAGGTTCATTCCCGAATCGCGCATCGTCTCGAAGTCGCGCTTCCAGACCAGGGGGTTCTCGTGCGCCGAGTAGAACGCGAAGGAGAAGCTGTCCGTGCCCTGCAGGAAATGCTCCCGCCCGTTCAGGCGGAAGAGGTTGCCCTCCAGCGTGCAGTCGGGGCCGCTCTGCACCGCCTTCTCGTCCCACACGCAGAAGCCCGTCTCCATCCGGTCCCACTCGCGCGCCTCCACGACGGTCGAGCCCGGCCCCTCCTCAGTCGCCGGCTGCGGAGGCGCGAGGGACAGCTGCGCCTCCACCCGGTAGAAGTTCGCCTCGAGCTTCCCCGGCCGCCACTCGACCGCGAACTCCTGCGTCTCATCGGGCTGAAGCGTCCCGATGGCCGGGTCCAGCAAGACCCCTCGGCCTCGTCCCTCGGGCTGTGCCGAGAAGTGCACGATCACCTCCTGCGCCTGCGCGCCGAGGTTGCTGACCCTCACCTTGATCTTCACAGGCTCGCCCTGTCGGTAGCACGCGAAGTCGGTCTCGAGGTTGTGGAGGAAGGTCTCCTGCACGAGCGCGTCGACGATGGGCACGAGGAGGTCCGCAGACGCGGGCGCGTCGCGCGGCATGAAGTCGAAGTCGGTGCTGCCGAAGATCACCCACGCCGAGCGCGCGTAGTGCCCGCCGTAGCGGTACGTGATGGAGGCGGCGCTGCCTCGCAGCCGCTGGTAGCCGTCGTAGCAGTTGAGCAGCGGGATGCGGCGCGCCTCGTCGTACCCCAGGACCGTCGTCGCCGACCAGCCCTGCATCGGCGCATCCGCCAGGAAGCCCTCCGGCACGATGGACTGGTCGGGCGCCGCGGCGGCGTACTCAACCCGCTTCAGAGGGAACTGGGGGTCGAACACCCCGATCTGCTCCGGCTGGACAATCAGCGAGTCCGCCGGCCGCCCCCGCGCGGTGTTCATGACCAGGGCGCCGGGCTGCGCTGCCGCGAGCTTCGCCTTCGCGCACTGCGCGCCGGTGAGCGGTGTGACGGTTGTGATGCTCGCCAGGTCCCGCTGCGTCCGGTACCACGCATGGTCGCGCACGCCGTCGGGCTCGGCCACGTTCTCGAAGCTCGGGTCGCCGATCAGCTCCCGGCCCTGCTCATCCTTCACCGAGATGTCGTCGAACGACGCCGTACCCGTGCACCGATAGAGCCCCACCTTGACGTCGAGATACGCCGCCCCAGCGGCCACCACGAACCCGTACTTGCTACTCGTCCAGTCCCGATCGCCGGTCAGGTGGATCGTGTCTCGCCAAGCCAACAGCGTGCCGTCTGCCCCGTGCTGGTACACGGCCAGGTAGGCGAACCCGGGCCCGCTCACGCCCCGGCAGCGCAGGTTCCCCTGGAAGGTGAGGTTGTGGCCCATCTCGGGCGTGAGGGGGATCTTGTAGTGCCACGAGCACTCCTCGGGCATCGGTGGACCCGGCTCGGGCTCCCGCGCCCCGACCAGGTTGTTGAACGCATACCCGCCCATCGTGATCATGTTGCCCCCGCCGCGCAGGTACCGCCGGAACGCCTCGGCGGCCGACGCCGGGAAGGTCTCGCCGTAGGGCAGAATCACCGTGTTGAAGCGCTCCGGGCTGAGGTACAGCCGATCTGCGAGCTGCGCGACGCCGATCAGCGTCGTCTCGTAGGGCTCCCGGCGAATCCCGTCCAGAATCTCCTTCAGCCACTCCGGCTCCGTCGCCACCCCTACCACCGGCAGGTCGTCCCTCAGGATCGCGATCCCCGGCTTGCCTCCCGTCGCCGGGGTAGGCGGCTCGGCGATCTCCCCGATATCGACCGCCTGCTCGCCCTTCACCAACGTGAAGTCATCAACCCACAACGTCCCCGACGCCTGGAACAGCCCGAACGGCACCACCAGCCGCGTCGTCTCCTCGCCGATCGCGAACGTGTAGGTGTGCCGCTCCCAGTCCAGCGTCCCCGTGGGCTGGGTGAAGTCGAGGAACGCGACATAATCCCCGAAGCGGTCATACTGGTACACCGCCGCATACCCGTACCCGTTCACGCCCTCGTTGGGCGCAATGTCCTGCGTCCGGACCCAGACGGAGATCGTGTAGGTCGTTCCCGGCTCGAAGTCCTCGACCGTCCAGGAGCCCGAGCCGCTCGTCCGCTCGCCGGGCCTCGGCTCGACCGTCACCCGCAGACTGCGCTGCCCCGAGTGGGCGACCCCATCGTCGAACGCGCAATCCGCACTCAGCGTCAGGTCCAACGGCCGCCGCTCGAACCCGCCGTGCTGGATGAGCGAGACGGGCTGGGCGCACGCGGCGAGGGCGAGCAGACACCCGCAGGCAAGCATGACAGGCCTCCGCAGGACGAGTAGTGAGTGGTCGGAGGTTCAGCGGCTGGCGCGCGGGCTCCTCCCGTGGGCGGGGCCGGAACCGGCTTGCGGACCGGGGGGTTGGACTCCTAGAGCCCCCGTCGACGGGGGGAACGACGGCAGGGAGGTGACTTACATGGGTAACTCCCAGGAAGACCGCCTGCTGCGGGAGCCGGCAGAAGGCGACCTCAGCCGGCGGAAGTTCATGGCACAGGGCGCCCTCGCGGCGCTGGCCGCGTCGGGGGTGGGGGGTCTCCTCTCCGGCTGTAGCGGGGGAGGGGGCGACAGCCTGCTGAGGCGCGTGATCCTCGACGCGCTGCAAGAGCTGGATCAACTGTGCGCGGAGTGGCCCGCCACCGACGACCCCGACCGCACGCTCATTGAGCAGTGGCTGGCCCGACTGGACCAGGAGCACGGGCGCACGCACAACGCCCTGGTCAACGCTTCCGACGACGAGCGGCGCCGGAACATCCATCCGAGCATGGATGCGGTCTACCGGCAGCTCCTGGCGCTCAGCATCGCGCTACAGTTCACCGGGGCGCCGTTCTCCTTCACGCCCACGCACCTGTTGCTGGCGTGGGCGCGCACCGAGACGCTGCTGCTGCCGCTGACGCTTGCGGCGCGGCGTTCCCTGTGGATCTACCTGCTGCTGGGGGCGATTCTGGTCCCAAGCCTCAGCGACGGCGAGCTGCGGGACGTGGCCGAGGATGCGGAGCAACGGGACACGCAAGGCGCCGGCGCTCAGCTGCATGACCTGCTGCGGGCGGCGACCCTCGTGCGCAGCAACCCGCTGATCTTCTCGCTGCTGCTGGTTGTGGTGCCGTTCCTGCTGCTGGCCCTGAAGGCGCGCTCGGCGACCCAGACGGCGCTGTTCCTCGGCTGGATGCTGCCCGCGCTTCTGGCCCTCTACGCCCTGAGCCTGGCTCGACTGCAGGCCCCGGCCGCCTCAGAAGCGGCGGAGGGATGACCGGACGCCCTGCCGCCCCGGCGCGTGGTGCGCCGGGGCGGCAGAACCCGTACTTCCTCCGCGAGGCGAACCGGACTCGGAGACTGCTCCATGTGGCCTCAGGCGCTCAAGTGGCTGGACGACGTTCGCCGCTCGGGCGCCTGAGGGCCGCTCGACGTCCTCCTACCCCTCCCTCGGCTTGCCCCGCGCGATCCAGTCCTCCCAGGCCTGGCCGAGGGTGATCCCGTGGGTGGCGACGGGATCTTCCGCCAACCCGTTCTTGGCCATTCCCTCGGCGATCCAACCCTCGAGCCGTGCCTCGAGCTCCCTCACCAGCTCCGGCTGCTCCTCGGCGAGGTTGTGGAGCTCGTCGGGGTCGGCGCGCAGGTCGTAGAGCTCGCGCGGCGGCATGTGGTGGAAGTCGGGCTTGCGGGCGAGGATGAGCTTGTGCGTACCGTCCCGGAGCGCCCACTTCGCCTGCCACGTGCACTCCTGGCTGACGACGAAGTCCCGCAGCTTCGTCGCGTCATCGGCGAGGACGGGAAGCAGGCTCTGCCCCTCCATCGCTTCGTGAGGCTCGACGCCGACCGCCGAGAGCAGCGTCGGCGCGAGGTCGACGTGCTGCGCGAAGGCGCCGCGCCGCGTCCCGGGCCTGATGACCCCCGGCCAACGCGCGATCAGCGGGCAGCGGATGTTCCCGTCATATAGCCCGTGGTGGTCGAAGAAGATGTCGTGGCGGTAGTGCAGCTCCCCGTGGTCCGAGAGCAGGATGACCAGCGTGTCCTCCTCGTGGCCGCACTCGCGGAGCGTATCGAGCACCTGCCCGACGCCCTCGTCGGCGTGGCGGATCTCCCCATCGTAGAGGCCCACCACATACTCGGCGTCGCACATCCCCGGCGGCAGCTTCTCGAACCACTTGCGCCACATGATGCCGAAGTACTGGTCCGCCAGCGGCGCCAGCGTGTTCCGCGCGGGATCGGTCGGGTCGCCCTCGTGGAAGTGGCGGTATCTCTCCGGCGGGAGGTACGGCGTGTGCGGGTCCCAGTAGTGGATGGCCGCGAAGAAGCGCTCGTCCGAGTGCGTCCGCAGCCAGGGGAGCACGCGCGTGTTCAGCCGCTCGCAACTGTAGCCGTCATCCGGCCCCGGGAACGTCGAATCGACCAGGAACTCAAACCCGTGAACGAACCAGCTCTTGTAGCGCGGCAGGCAGTCGAACGAGGCCGTCAGGAAGCCCGCCTGCCGCAGGAGCGCGGGGAACCAGGGGGTCCCGGGCTTCAGGTCGTTATCGCCCTGCGCCCCGCCCTTGTGGCTGACGACCCCGTGGGTCAGGCTGTACTGCCCCGTGTAGACGGTCGTGAAGGAGGGCTGCGTCGGGACCGAGGGGGCGAAGAAGCGCTCGAACACCGCCCCTTCGCCGGCGAGCCGGTCGATGTTCGGGCTGGTGGGGCGATCGTAACCGTAGCAGCCGAGATGATCGGCGCGCAGGGAATCGACGAAGATCAGCAGGATGTTGCGCGGTTCGGCCATGTCCTACCCCCCTACCCCCCTTCCTTCAGACTGGCCATTGCCCACATGTCCGCGGGCCTGGACGGCGGAGCGCGGCGTCCGCCGATCCGCCAGTGGGGGAACGGTGTCGTTCAGCCCCCGAAGGGGGCGACTGGTGGATAGCCAGGGGCGACAGCCCCTGGAACCGACGCCCCAACCCCCTGAGCCCCAAACGGGGCGACAGACGGCCCGCCCGCCACCTACGGGGCGGGAGGGTTGGGGCCACCAGGTTCCGTGGGTTCCACCCACGGCTATCCATCCTTCGCCCCCTTCGGGGGCAACACCTCACCCCGATAGTCCAACGCCGACGGACTCACTTCGCTCTTCGGGCCGCCGCAGGCTGCCGCCTCGTCGCCCACCCGCCTGCCCCCTCCGCCCGGAGATGTGGGTAATGGACAGTCTGAAGGAAGGGGGGCCGGGGGGTAGGGGGCCTTACCTCACCGCCATCTCCGCGCTGAGGTCCAGGTATCGCTTGATCCCCTCGGGGGTGACGTCCAGGGGATGTGGTTGCCGATGCACATCATGTAGCCGCCGGTCATGCGCGAGGTCTCGATCATGCTCTCGACCATCGCGCGGATCTGGTCGGGGTCGTTGCGGGTGAGGATGCGGTTGTCGCCCTCGCCGGCGAGGAACGGGTTGTCGTACTTCCGCGCGAGGCGTTTGTAGTCGGTCATCGGCTCGGAGATGATGCCTCGCGCGCCGCAGGCCATCACATCATCCGCGTAGGCATCCACGCAGCCGTCCACCACGAAGATGACCTCTTTGCCGGTCGCCTTCACCAACCCCCAGAACTCCTCGTAGCGCGGGAAGATGTACTTGCGCATCCACTGCGGGGAGCAGACCGGGCCGCGGGAGGTCA
>Ga0194126_10012690_pt1 | contig 10643 bp, 7 predicted proteins | sample TA2KigC150mmetaG_FD_148641 | JGI IMG/M metagenome (GOLD analysis project Ga0194126, IMG submission 148641) | Freshwater microbial communities from Lake Tanganyika, Tanzania - TA2015035 Kigoma Deep Cast 150m | ecosystem: Environmental > Aquatic > Freshwater > Lake | place: Tanzania: Lake...
AATCTCATTCGGTGATTATGAAACGCAACATCTACCTTAAAAAGAAATCCTTGGACGAAGCCAAGGGGATCGCCTCCAAGTTGGCTGACCTCATTCGCCTTCCTGCTGAAGCAATCCCCGTGATACAGTCATTGGGCAGGGTGACAGCCGAACCTCTCTTCGCAAAAATTTCATCCCCTCCCTTCCACTGCGCAGCAATGGATGGCATTGCCGTTCAAGCGGAATCAACCTATGGAGCCACCGAGGATTCTCCAAAACTGCTTATCGTCGGCAAAGAGGCATGGTTCGTTAACACGGGCCATCCGATTCCGCTGGGAACGAATGCAGTGATTATGATTGAAGATGTTCATCAGATTGACTTGAAAAAAGTGGAGATCAGAGAGGCAGCCCATCCCTGGCAACACGTGAGAGCAATCGGTGAAGACATCGTTGCAACAGAGATGGTCTTCCCTGAGAATCATCAAATCACATCCTATGATATAGGAGCTTTATTGGCGAGCGGTTACCGAGAGATCTGTGTGAAGAAAAAACCGAGAGTCCTGATTCTTCCCACTGGATCGGAATTGATCGAACCGGGTGAGGTCAATCTTTCAGGGCCATTATCGAAGATTATCGAATCCAACTCCTATGTCTTAAACAACTTGGTTTTTGAGGATGGGGGTGAAATCCTTAAACATCCCATTGTGAAAGACGATTTTGAGAAGATCAGGGAAGCCCTGCTTTCAAAATATGAAGAAGTTGACCTCATCCTGATCATTGCAGGATCATCTGCAGGTTCCGAAGACTATACCCGGTCCATCATTGAAGAATCCGGAGAAGTCTATGTCCACGGTATCTCCATGATGCCAGGAAAACCAACCCTTCTGGGGAGATTTAAAAACCGACCCATAATCGGGATTCCTGGATATCCTGTATCCGCCATCCTGGCTTATGAAGAATTGGTGAAACCGCTCATCTACCAGATCCTTCGTCTCGTGAAACCGGAAAGACTTAAGATTAAAGTCTTTCCAACCCGGAAAATCCCTTCCAAATTAGGAACTGAAGAATTTTTAAGGGTGAAAGTAGGAAAAGTAGGAGAAAATTTCTATGCTTCTCCTCTTCCTCGTGGTTCCGGAATGATTACCTCTTTGACAAAGGCAGATGGCATCATTAGAATCTCCTCTCTATCAGAAGGTCTCGACGAGCACCAGGCGGTAGAGTTGGAACTTCTCAGGCCACTCGAAGAAGTTCTGAATACAATTGTTATAGTGGGAAGTCACGATCTTACCCTCGACCTATTGGCCAATTCCCTTGGCAAATATTATCCCCCCCTCTTTCTCTCATCTCATTCCGTGGGAAGTTTTGGAGGAATCCTCGCTTTAAAGAGTGGAATCTGCCATATCGCGGGTCTCCATCTGTTGGACCCTGCGACAGGACAGTATAACATTCCTTATATCCAGGCCCATTTGAAGGGGATCAGTATCAGGGTCATCAATCTTGTCCATCGGGAGCAGGGTTTGATCGTCCAGCGCAAAAACCCAAAAAGCCTTGGGGGTTTAACGGATCTTCTCAGAGATGATATAACTTTTATCAATCGTCAAAAAGGTTCAGGAACGAGAATTCTGTTGGACCATGAACTCCAAAACCTTTCGATCAATTCAGGTCAGATCAAGGGATACGAAAAAGAGGAATTTACACATATGGCGGTCGCCTCCATGGTCGCCAGTGGCGTTGTAGATGTTGGGCTGGGGATTCTTTCAGCGGCCAAAGCCATGAATCTTGATTTCATTCCTATTACAAGGGAACGCTACGACCTTGTCATCCCTTCTGCTTATTTCGAGGATGAAAAGATTCAGAAGGTGATCGATGTGATCCGTTCAAAAGAGTTTAAAGAAGAAGTCCTCCGCATGGGAGGATATGATGTGTCAAGGACAGGAGAAGAACTACTCTGATTGCGGAATGCGGATTGCGAATTGCGGATTTAAAAGCAAAAAGGACTAAATTACTATTTATTTTTTGACAATATTATTCCGGAATCCGAAATCCGCAATCCGAAATTAATTTTATGTTACTCGATCTTTACCAACGCAGAATCAATTATCTTCGCATCTCGGTGACGGACCGCTGTAATCTTCGCTGTCGCTATTGCATGCCTGAGGAAGGACTCTCCCTTATCCCTCATGGAGAGATCCTCTCGTATGAGGAGCTCCTGAGATTAGTCAGGATTTTTGCCCTTGAGGGAATTTCCAAGGTCAGATTAACTGGGGGAGAACCTCTCGTACGAAAAGGAATCGTTGATTTCGTCTCCCAACTCTCGGAGATTAAAGAGATCAAGGATTTAAGCCTGACCACCAATGGGTTGCTCTTGAAAGGTTATGCCGCAGATCTGAAACGGGCGGGTCTTAAGAGGATCAATATCAGCCTGGACACTCTCAATTGTAATAGATTTTCATTGATCACCAGGCGAAATGGTTACGAACAGGTATGGCAGGGGATTGAAGAAGCCATGAAGGTTTCTCTCTCTCCCATTAAAATCAATATGGTCGCCATCAAGGGCTTAAATGATGATGAGATTGAATCTTTTGCCCTGCTTACTTTACATCATCCACTCATTGTGCGCTACATTGAGTATATGCCCTCCGGGAATGGAGAGGAATGGAAAGAGGGGAATATTTTAGCCATTCCTGAGATAAAAAAACGACTCAAAGCAATAGGCAAACTCACTCCTATACCCTCTGATCAATGGGATGGCCCAGCCCGTAGATTTCGCCTTGAAGGAGCAGTCGGTGAAATCGGATTGATCGGTCCCGTCAGTGACCACTTCTGCGAGGCTTGCAATCGCCTTCGTCTGACGCCGGACGGAAAGATCAGAACATGCCTTTTCTCGGATGAAGAAATCGATGTCAGGTCGCTCCTGAGAAATGGCGGGAGTGACGAGGATTTGAGGAAACAGCTTCTCATGGCTTTAAGGACAAAACCGGAGAGACATCATATCAACACACACCAGTTTAAGAAATGCCAGAGAAATATGTCAGCGATAGGAGGATAAGGTAATTTCCGATTTCGGAATGCTGATTGCGGAATACTCCATTTTCAAGGAAGGAAGTTTTTCACCTCCCTTTAACAAAGGGAGGCGGGGAGGGATTTTATGAAGTTGACACATTTCGATAAGAAGGGGCGGGCGAAGATGGTGGATGTTAGTGCCAAGTCAGAGACACTGAGAGAAGCCATCGTCAAGGGGACTATCTATATGAAGTCCGCTACCTTTAAAAAGGTCATATCCGGCAAGATTGCAAAGGGAGATGTCCTCTCTGTGGCAAAAGTGGCAGGGATCATGGCGGCAAAGAGGACCTCTGAAATCATCCCTATGTGTCATCCCCTCAATCTCTCTCATGTGGAGATCAACTTTTTTCCATTTGAAAAGGAGAGCCGAATCGATATCGAGTCCAAAGTCAGGATCAAGGCTCGGACCGGAGTGGAAATGGAAGCTCTTGTTGCTGTGGCAACGGCAGGTTTGACGATTTATGATATGTGTAAGGCGATCGACCGGGGAATGGTGTTGACCAACATCCATCTGGTAAAGAAGACCGGAGGAAAGAGTGGAACATATACCTCAAAAAAATTCCCCTCCCCTGGTGGGAGGGGATAGAGGGGAGGGGGAATGATTCTTATCACCCTCACCCCTACCCTCTCCCATCAAAGGAGAGGGTGAAAAGGAATGAGTAAAAAATGAAAAAGGCTCAAAAAGGAAAGGTTCTCGCTGTCAATATCAGCGATGAAAAGGGCACAAAGAAGACCAATATCGGATCGTGTACTATACTTAAAGACTTTGGGTTGAAGGGTGATGCTCATGGCGGACCCTGGCACAGGCAGGTCAGCCTTTTAGCCAACGAATCGGTCGAGAAGATGAGGGCTAAAGGGTTGAATGTAGGCTATGGCGATTTTGCAGAAAATATCACGACAGAAGGCATTGATCTCGTTAGCCTTCCCATTGGAACAGAGATTCGTATCGGAAAGGTCATCGTTCTCCGTGTGACCCAGATTGGAAAGGAGTGTCATGAACGCTGTGCCATCTACTACCAGGCAGGAGACTGCGTCATGCCCAGGGAAGGTATTTTTGCAGAAGTCGTCAACGAAGGAGAAGTGAAGGTAGGAGATGAGATCATAATTAAATAACCAAGCACCAAATACCAATAACCAAATAATTACCAATGATCAAAACACCAACGATTGAAACAAAAATTATTTAGCTTCTTTTCAGTGTTTCGAACATTGGTTATTGGAGTTTATTTGGAGCTTGGAATTTGGTGATTGGAATTTTGGAGTATGTTATGTTCAAGGTGGCTATCATTACTATGAGTGATAAAGGATCAAAGGGCGAGCGTGAAGATTCGAGCGGTCCGGTCATTAAAGAAATGATAAAAGACATTCCCGCTCAAGTCATCCATTATGAAATCATCCCCGATGAGGGAGATCAGATCGTCAAAGCTCTAAAAAAATGCGCGGATCAATTGAAGGTTGACCTGATCCTCACTACGGGAGGAACAGGTTTGAGTCCAAGAGATGTAACGCCGGATGCGACGTTGGAAGTGATCGATAAGGAAATTCCGGGATTCTCTGAGGCCATGAGGGCTGAAAGCCTGAAAAAGACCCCTCATGCCATGATCTCAAGGGCAGTCTGTGGAATTCGGGGTTCGAGCCTGATTGTCAATCTTCCTGGAAGTCCGAAAAGTGTGAAAGAGAATTTAGCGGTTATTCTTCCAGCCTTGCCCCATGCCCTTTCGAAGCTAAAAGGGGACCCCTCCGAATGCGCTTAATAAATTAGGGACACCTCCCAATTTTAAGAAATCCTTTAAAACCATAAAAAAATTGGGAAGTGTCCCTAATTTTTATCCAGCACGTCTCGAACGACTTGCAGCATCTTTATTACGTCAAATGGCTTACTGATAAAGTTCTTGGCTCCTCCTTCTAATAACTCCTTGTCCGTCCCCTCCGGCGAATACCCACTGGCAATGACCACCTTTACGTTAGGGTCGATCTGAAGAAGCCTCTCGAGGCACCTCTTCCCTCCAATCACCGGCATAATCAGATCAAGGATCACTAAATCTATTTCATCCTTCTTCTCCTGGTATAACTTCAGGGCGCTTTCCCCATCAGAAGCCGGAAGTACCGTATACCCAAATCTGCTAAATATCTGCTCTCCGAAATCGCGGATAGGTTTCTCATCATCAATCAACAGGATCGTTTCTGCCCCTCCTTTTACTCTTCGATCTTCCTTCAATTCATCTGCGATCCTCTCCTTTTCGGCAACAGGAAAGTAGATTTTGAAAGTGGTCCCTTGGTTGGGTTCACTCTCGCAAAGAATATATCCCTCATGGCTTTTCACAATCCCATAAACCATGGCAAGCCCTAATCCAGTTCCTTTGCCTACCCCTTTCGTCGTAAAAAAGGGGTCAAAAATATTTTTAAGCGTTTCCTGATCGATCCCATGCCCGGTATCCGAAACGGTCAATTCCACATAGTCCCCGGGTTTTGAACCTAAATGGGTTTTACAAAATGTATCGTCTAAGGCCACATTATCAGTTTTAATGTATAATTTTCCCCCCTCCGGCATGGCATCCCTTGAATTGACCGCCAGATTTATCAAAATCTGCTCCACTTGGGCTGGATCCGCATTGATCGTCCTCAGATCACCATCGAGAGAAAGCTCGACTTCTATCATCTTCGGGATGGTTCTCTGGAGAATTTTTTGAACCTGCAAGACCTCCTGATTAAGATCAATCGGTCTTAAACGACTCTGAACTTTTCGACTGAAGGTGAGAAGTTGCTGGGTGAGTTCAGCTCCCCGTTTAGCTGCACGTTTGATCTCTTCTAAGTCCTTGGATGCATATTGTTTCACTTGATTATCCATCAGTAGTACTTCTGCATAACCCAGGACAGACTGGAGGAGATTGTTGAAGTCATGCGCAATTCCCCCGGCAAGGGTTCCAACCGCTTCCATCTTTTGGGCGTGCTGGAATTGAGCTTCAAGTCTCTTATGAGATGTGACATCTCTCATAAAACACAAAACCGCCGGTCGCTTCTCCCATTCGGTTAGAACGGCATTGAGATGAACCCACCTCTCTTCACCAGCTTTATTGATGATCCGGAAAGAATAAGGACTGGGAACTTCCTCCCCTCTCAATCTCTGGTTATGCCTTTTGACCACCATGTCTCGGTCTTCTGGATGGATGAAATTCACGAAAGGGATGGTAGCATAATCCTTTTCAGAATATCCTGTGAGGGCAAGCGTGCTCGGATTGGGAAATTTTACATACCCATCTTGGGCTATGTAGATGGCGTCATTTGCGTACTCAACAACAGAGCGATACTTTTCCTCAGATGTCCGGAGCACTTCTTCCACTTGTTTGAGTTCAGTAATGTCTATGATATTTCCCAGCACAGTGGGCTTGTTTTCATACATCACCAAAGCCGCTTTAACATGGACATCCATTTTTGAATGATCCTTCCGGACCATCTGTGTTTCATACTCTGAAGGAACTTTTTCGCCCCCGAGTCGTTTTTTAAAATAACTTTGAATTCGCTCCCTTTCTTCAGGGACGACCAACTCTAAAGGATCCTTTGCCCTCAATTCTTCTAAAGAAAACCCTGTGAGTTGGGAGAACATTTCATTTACAAATATATACTCCCCCTCTCTTATCATATAAATGCCGGTCAGGGAGTTTTCTGTTAAGGTCCGATAAAGATATTCGGATTCCTTTATTCGTATTTCTGCGTTTCTGCGTTCAGTAATATCCCTCGAAATCCCCAGAACAGCATCCACTTCCCCTGATGGGTTTCTCATGGGAACCAGTTGGGTGCCCAGCCACCTCTTTCCTCCGGGAAACAATGTCGTATCCTCTACATAAAGAGGTTTGCCACTTTCAAAAACCTTCCTCAAATTACCTTTCTGCCGCTCCGAAATCTCTTTGGAAAACATCCGATCAAGAGGTGTTCCGATGATTTGAGCAGGTGAGGATTGGAGCGAACGGGCCGCAAATTGATTGACATATTTTACAATTCCCTCCCGATCAATGATGAAGATCATCTCCTGTGCGGCTTCTGCCAATGTCCGGTACCGTTCCTCGCTAACCCGAAGCACCTCTTCCGCTCGTTTCCGTTCGGTGATATCTCTCATGACATGAACCGTACCAGTGGTTCCCCCGGCTTCGTCAAAGACAGGGGTCGTCGTAATTTCAAAATATCCCTTTAAAAAGGGCTCTTCCATCTCCGATTGTGCTGGTTTTCCGGTGTTAAGAGTTTGATGATGGGGGCAAGTGGAAGGTGGAGTATCCGTTCCGTGAATAAATTTGTAACAGGGCTGACCCAATATTTTATCTGAAGATAGCCCGGACAATTTCGAGGCTGAGTGATTGATGCGAAGAATCCGATTCTCTCTGTCTAATATAAAGATTGGATCCTGAACTGAATCGAAGGTCCGCTCCCAATCTCTTAAGGCAATCTTTAGGGAACTGAAGGTTTGATCCAACTTCAATGACATCTCTTCTAGTGCCCTGGCTAGATCACCAATTTCATCCGAGGAAGCTATTTTTTTTAATCCCTCCCTGAAATCTTCTTTCTTTTGAGACTCTCCCTCCGTTGACAAACCATTTTGACCCAGTTGGACAGCTACTCTACGGAGGTCCACCAGAGGTTTTGTCAGTCTCCGCACGACGACAGCACCGATTGAGATCGAAATCAGGAGAGCAAAAAATGCCCACCATACGATTTGAGTCCTGGCTTTTTTGATCGGTGCAAAGGCTTCACCCTTAGTCTGCTGTGCCCCCATGATCCAATTCGTTCCCGGAACCTTCCTGAGGGAGAGGAGCATTGGAACGCCTCTGGAATTAACTGTCTCGCCCACTCCCACAAACCCCTCGATGGCTGAATCTAATAACCTATTGGCACCAGGAGGGATATCCCTCTGTAATACCCTTTGGTCATCCGGATGAAGAATCATTAACCTGGATGTATCAACAACATAAATATATCCTGTCTCACCGATCTTTGTTTTTCGGATACCACCCAGGGCATTGGGATGGAGAAGCTGAACCGAACAGCCGATTATTCCCAATACCTGATTTTTTGACCCTTTCAACAATGCCGTAAATGTCAAAACCGGTTCGCCGGTTCTTGCCGATTGGTAGGGAGCCCCGATAATACCCTTCTTTTTCTCCATGGTCGTTTTAAAATATTCCCGATGAGCAAAATTCTTTCCCCGGGTTCCTGGATAAACAGGGTAGTCTGCCCAGAGAGTTCCTTTGACATCAAGGATGAACATTCCATTCTTAAACTTCGGGTGAGCATCCATCATGATTTTAAGGTGTTCTTCAATCACACGGATATTTCTTTCCTCCAGCGCTTTTTTAGGTAAAAGAGAGGCAATCATTTGAACATCATCTAAAGTCTCGTTCAAAAACCTTGAGATCGATTCCGATGAGGTAATGGAAACACTTTCTAAACCATTGAAGATCGAATTCCTCAGCGAATTTTCAAGAAAGCGGAGGGAAAGTAAACCTGTCACGCCGAAGATAATAAGGATGAACAGGGTCAGGAGGATGGATGTTTTTGTCCGCAGTGTCATGGTACCCCTTTCTAATTAAAAAGATGTCAATGATAAGTCGTAGACTTACTTATCATTGACATCTTTGAAAACAATTAAAATTAGCGAAAATGCATGTTAATTAATTCTAAGATATTTCCGAGAGATTGCAAGGTTAATCCAAATTCAATGCTCGTTGACTTTTAACTATAATTTTATGTAAACTTAGCATGACTCAACTGGAATGGAGACCAAAAATCATGAAACTATTTCCTTCAGATTTATGGCAACCTTTTCGGGAGGCACTGGGACTAAAAGAATCGCCTCTGGGGGTTTATTATACAAACGACCAACCCGAAGGCATCACCCCGAAAGAGGGAATCCAGGGATGCATGATTGGACTCCTTCAGAATGCACGAAAAAAGGGAAAGATTGTCTATTTTGATAAAAGCCATTTTGGATGCCCTGGAGGTGCCTACTACATGGGATTTTTTGAATCCCCTAGGCCGAACATCGAATATTTCCTTTCCTGTGGGATACCCGGTGAGATGGAAGGGGAACGTTACATTAAAACGCCGGAGCGGGCGAGAGAATATTTTGTCAAGATGATACCGAGGCGAGCGCCAGCAACTTATTGTGTCTTCAAACCCATTGACCAATTTCAAGCAGGAGTCGAACCGGAGGTTGTTGTTTTCTTCGTCACGCCGGATATCCTCTCCGGTCTTTTCACATTGACCAACTATGCCCTTGAACGAATAGACGCTGTTTATGCGCCATTTGGTTCGGGTTGTGGAACCATTCTCACCTACCCTTTGAAGGAAGCAGTCAAGGAACAACCCAGAGCTGTTCTTGGTATGTTTGATGTCTCGGCAAGACCCATGGTCGAGAAAGAGGTTCTCACCCTGGCCATGCCCTATTCCGTATTCTTAACGCTTCTGGAAAATGTTTCGGGGAGTTTTTTAGAAACTGAAAGCTGGAAGAAAGTATTTCGGAGAATTTAGGGACACCCCCCAATTTTTTCAGTTTACCGTAAACGATAACTTTTGACTTAATTTAAAAGATCGTATCGTGGTTGGAAGGTCTCATTCAGAAAATTGGGAAGTGTCCCTGATTTCTTAATCACTCAGTAATTCCCTTAAAAGCAAGCGGGCGGTCTCGGACATCTCAGGTTTTAATTCTTCGACCGTGATCGCATTCTCTTTACAGACTTCAACACAACTTCTACAGCCGATGCACTCCTCTTCATGAGCGGGCGTTGATTTACCTTCCTTCATTTCAAACACATTGACCGTGCAGGTCTCGAGGCACTCCTCACAGCCGTTGCATTTCTGTTCATCCACAACCACCCGAAACGCCATCTTAAAGACCCCTTATTAAGAAATAAATCATCTTGTTTATAATCCAATATATAAACTGATCGTCCCAATTTGGTCAATAGGAAAATCAATATTTGTATCCAATATTAATTTTTTAACTTTGAATCAAATGTAGAGGTATTTTCAAATTTTCATCGCATAAACAAGGAGAGGCAAGCATAACCCATTGTAATTCAATGTATATTATTTTAACATAATTCCTCTTGACATTCTTATGAAGATGTTATAAAAATTTCGAAAGCAAAGCGGTTTTATCATATTTGTATACAATTAAAGGGGGTTTTATGAAAGCCGATCAGGATAAATGTATTGCCTGCAAGAGATGCTTTCCCTATTGCCCCATGGGAAGGATCCAAACCTTTAAGAAAAACGAAAACATTCCGGGAAGGGTCTATATCGAAATCGATCAGGAACGATGCACCGACTGCGGTGTCTGTCTCCGGGCAAATATATGTCCTGTCAAAGCCCTTTTCCAACCCGAAATGATCTGGCCGCGTGAGGTCCGGGGTATTCTGAGCAACCCCCTGATCGAATTTAAGGGTTCTCAGGTCCCTGGCCGCGGGACGGAGGAGATGAAGACGAATGATGTCTCAGGCCGATTTCTCCCGGGAGAAGTCGGAGTGGGGATCGAACTTGGAAGACCTGGTATCGGAGCCTATTTTAAAGATGTTGAGAAGGTAGCCATGGCTTTGATGAGGGCAAACATC
>Ga0194126_10012701_pt1 | contig 10635 bp, 10 predicted proteins | sample TA2KigC150mmetaG_FD_148641 | JGI IMG/M metagenome (GOLD analysis project Ga0194126, IMG submission 148641) | Freshwater microbial communities from Lake Tanganyika, Tanzania - TA2015035 Kigoma Deep Cast 150m | ecosystem: Environmental > Aquatic > Freshwater > Lake | place: Tanzania: Lake...
CCGCACGCTCTAATAATTGAAATAAAAACTCCTTATTAAACTCCCCCACCATCACCAGATCAATAAAAGGGGTTTCCTTCCCTTCTGCTATATCTCCCGTCATGAACACTTCGTCCAACTCTCCTAACTTATAAAACACCTCTTCTAATAATTGATCTACGCCCACATATTTTAGAATAATAGACCGTAAATTAGAATAAAGGGGATGAAAGGTGTTCGCAATATATTTTTTTATTTTACTCTCTTCCGCCTCTACCGTGCTGATTAGCTTCATTTCAGAGAGCTTATTGAGTTCTAAACGTACAGTATTGGAGCTCACGTTTAAATCCCTCTCTAATTGGCGCAAATACACCTGGCTCGAGGGGTTTAACAACAAACGTGCCAGTAGTTTTAAACGGATCTTTCCAGAAAATAACTGATCAATCAAGGGAGAGGAATTATGTAAAAACGGCAAAGCCACGGTCAGTCACAATATAATGCAGGATACTGACTCAATAATGAGTAGCGAATGTACTCATAAATTGGAGTCAGCCAATAGTTCCTTAAAATATTCATAGGTCAGCGCAAGCCCTTGCTCCCGGGCAATTTTCGGCTCCCAATCCAGCACCTCTTTAGCTCGGCTAATATCGGGTTGGCGTTGTTTAGGGTCGTCTTGGGGCAGTGGTTTGAAGGAGATTTTTGATGTTGTGCCACTTAAGGCAATAATTTCCTTCGCAAAATCTAACAGGCTGATTTCATGGGGGTTACCAATATTAACGGGTTCATGTTCATCACTTAAGAGTAACCGATAAATTCCTTCAATTAAATCAGACACGTAGCAAAAACTTCGTGTTTGTGTGCCATCCCCAAAAACCGTTAAATCCTCTCCACGTAGGGCCTGTCCTATAAAAGCAGGTAAGGCGCGTCCGTCATCGAGTCGCATGCGAGGGCCATACGTATTAAAAATTCTAACAATACGAGTTTCCAGTCCGTGAAAATTATGATAGGCCATGGTGATGGCCTCCTGGAATCGCTTGGCTTCATCATATACTCCTCTAGGTCCTACGGGGTTTACATTTCCCCAATATTCCTCAGGCTGAGGATGTACTAACGGATCTCCGTACACCTCACTAGTACTAGCTACTAGTATTGTAGCCTTTTTAGCCTTGGCCAGCCCTAAACAATTATGTGTACCGAGCGAACCCACTTTCAGGGTTTGAATGGGCATTTTTAAATAATCGATCGGGCTGGCAGGAGAAGCAAAATGTAAAATATAATCCAGCGGCCCGGGTACATGAATGAACTTGCTTACATCATGATGATAAAAGCTAAATTCTTTTAAAGGAGATAAATGCTCAATATTTGATAAACTACCCGTGAGCAGATTATCCATACCAATTACCTCATACCCTTCTTGGATAAACCGGTCGCATAAATGGGAGCCTAAAAACCCAGCAGCGCCAGTGATGAGTACGCGTTGCTTAGGCATGGTTAATTTTCATAATTCGAATTATTGCGGTCTTCCAATACTGATATACTTATAACCTAATTGTTGCAGCTTCGCTACTTCAAAAAGATTACGGCCGTCAAAAATTACTTTAGAAGGTAGCAGTTGGTTGATGCGTTCAAAATCAGGGGTCCTGAACTCGCTCCACTCCGTAGCGATTAACAACGCATCAGCATCCTCTAGAGCCTGATACTGACTTTGTGCGTAATTGATGGTGTTACCGAGCTCTTGTTGTGCATTTGACATCGCTTCCGGATCATAAGCCGTAATAGTGGCACCTGCTTGTAAAAGTGCTTTGACCATAGATAAGGCTGGCGCCTCTCGGATATCATCGGTATTGGGTTTAAAAGCTAAACCCCAGAGAGCAAAATGTTTGCCTTGTAAGTTACCTTGGTAGAAGGATTTAATTTTTTCCACCAGATGAACTTTTTGATTAGCATTTACTTGTTCAACCGCCTTTAAAATTTTAAAGTCGTAAGTAGACTCAGTTGCAGACTTTATCAGGGCTTGTACATCTTTCGGAAAACAAGACCCGCCATAACCGATCCCTGAGAATAAAAACCGTTTCCCAATTCTTTCATCCGAGCCAATTCCTCTGCGCACCATATCTACATCCGCTCCCATTTTTTCACAGAGCTGCGCAATCTCATTCATGAAGGAGATCTTCATCGCTAAAAAACTATTGGCAGCATATTTAGTGAGCTCTGAAGAACGCTCATCCATAAAGATGATAGGATTCCCCTGACGTACATAGGGAGCATAGAGCTCACTCATTAATTTTTTTGCCCGCTCAGAAGTGGTGCCAATCACCACCCGATCGGGCTTCATAAAATCCTCCACCGCTACTCCTTCACGTAAAAATTCTGGATTGCTCACCACATCAAATTCCCCCTTGTAGTTGTTGGCGATAGCTGCTCTTACTTTATCGGCTGTACCTACAGGTACCGTGCTTTTATTCACGATTACCTTGTAACCTTTCAGGAGCTTGCCTAATTCCTCTGCCACCCCCAACACATATTTGAGATCTGCTGCCCCATCGGCGCCAGGAGGAGTCGGCAATGCTAAAAAGATCATCTCTACGTCTTCTACTACCGAAGCAAGACTGATAGTGAATCGAAGTCTTTCTTCTTTAATATTGCGTAAGAAAATTTTTTCTAAGCCGGGTTCATAAATGGTGATTTCCCCACTGTTTAATTTATCAACCTTGGCTTGATCAATATCCACGCACACCACCTTGTTCCCGGTCTCTGCAAAACAGGTTCCGGTCACTAAGCCTACATATCCCGTACCAACAACTGCTATTTTCATTTAACGCATTTCTTCAGCTACTTTTTTGAGATAGATTCCGTAGCCACTTTTTTTAAGGTCTTCCGCTTGTTGAAGCAACTGCTCTTTAGTAATAAATCCATTCCGATACGCGATCTCTTCAATGCACCCGATCTTAGTGCCCTGTCGTTTTTCGATTACGCGTACAAATTCACTGGCATCACTCAAAGAATCAAAAGTGCCGGTGTCGAGCCAGGCGGTGCCACTGTCGAGAACGGCTACCTGGAGCTTGCCTTTTTTCAGATACACTTTGTTTACATCCGTAATCTCATATTCACCGCGGGCAGAAGGTTGTAGTTCCTTGGCGATTTTTACTACGTTATTGTCGTAAAAGTACAACCCGGGCACTGCGTAATTCGATTTTGGGTTCGCGGGTTTTTCTTCAATGCTGATCGCCGTATTATTGGCATCAAACTCCACCACCCCATAACGCTCCGGATCAGAAACCTGATAGGCAAACACATAGCCACCCTCCACCTCACTCAATGTTTTGAGTTGTCTTCCCAATCCGTATCCGTAAAAAATATTATCGCCTAACACCAACGCCACTTTATCCTTACCAATAAATTGTTCACCAATTACAAAAGCTTGTGCCAACCCATTGGGTATTGCTTGAATCGCGTACTCAAATCGGCAACCTACTTGGGAGCCATCTCCCAATAATCGTTTGAACTGCGCATTGTCTTCCGGAGTCGTGATGATCAAGATCTCTTTAATCCCCGCCAGCATGAGGGTGCTCAGCGGATAATAGATCATCGGCTTATCATAGATCGGCATCAGTTGTTTACTGATGGCCTTGGTAATTGGATACAAGCGAGTGCCGGATCCGCCGGCGAGTATAATACCTTTCATGGTTTTAAAATGCGGGTGGTTGATACTGGATTAATGTTGACTTATCGGTCTGCGTACATATTCTCGTAGTAATGCTGATAAGCCCCGGAGGTTACATGCTTCAGCCATTCTTCATTCTCAAAATACCAGTCGATAGTTTGCTGAAGTCCTTCTTCAAAAGTAACAGAGGGTTTCCAGCCCAATTCTTTATTGATCTTAGTGGCATCGATTGCATAGCGACGGTCATGCCCGGGACGATCTTTCACATAGGTGATCAACTCATTACTGGTACCGGGCGCATTGCCGAGCTTTTTGTCCATTTGCTTACAAAGCAGTTTTACCAGGTCAATATTTTTCCATTCATTGAAGCCCCCGATATTATAGGTGTCCCCATTTTTTCCTTGGTGATACACCAGATCTATCGCGCTCGCATGGTCTTTTACAAATAGCCAGTCGCGGGTATATTGTCCGTCACCATAGACGGGCAACGGTTTTTTATTGATGATGTTATGAATAAAAAGTGGGATCAGTTTTTCCGGAAAATGATTAGGCCCATAATTATTAGAGCAATTAGTAATCACAATGGGCAAGCCATAGGTATCATGATAGGCTCTTACAAAATGATCACTCGAGGCTTTAGAGGCACTGTAAGGGGAGTGTGGATCGTATTTGGTTTGCTCGGTAAAGAAACCAGTATCCCCTAAAGCACCATATACCTCATCCGTGGACACATGATAAAAACGCTTGCCTTCCAATACTCCCGCCCAATGTTTTTTAGCGGCATTGAGCAAGTTCACGGTTCCTATTACATTGGTATACACAAAGTCTAACGGAGAATCAATAGAGCGGTCTACATGACTTTCTGCAGCCAGATGGATAACCCCACTCGGTTGATAGTTCGTGAAAATCTTGTCAAGCGCCTCAGTATCAAGGATATTGACCTTTTCAAAAACATAGTTTGGATTAGTCTCAATGTCTCGTAGGTTCTCGAGGTTGCCGGCATAGGTAAGCGCATCCAGATTCACAACGCGGGTGTCTGGATAGTTGTTGACAAAACGACGGACCACATGCGAGCCAATAAAGCCCGCACCGCCGGTAACAAGTATCGTTTGCTTATAAGACATCATCTAAAATAGAAAGTCGTGATTTATCAATGAGCGCAATCAGTTCATACCCCAAACTATCAATAGCCACTTTCACTTCTTTTTTTCTAACGTCTAATACCTTGGCTGTTTGATCCATAAATGTACCACTGGTGATTAATACACGTTGTTGGGGGGCAAGTTCCATCAGTCTTAATTGCACGTTTTCATGTTCGTCCAAAAATCGTTTAATAGTTTGGATTTCTTTCTCTTTCACAATGGCTGGTTTTCCATTCCAGTATACAAAGTTGATCACTCCGTTTGTTAATCGAACTAAACTTCGATCACTATCTTCTACTTTAACAAACACATAAGATTTAAAGAGCGGCTCATCAATTGTTTTTATCCGATCACTCCACTGCCTTTTTACTTTATTGAGCGGGCAATAACACTCCACACCTTTTTGATTCAAAAGTTGATTTACTTTTTTTTCCCACCGGGGCTTTGTGTAAAGTGCAAACCATTTACGGTTCATCAGTACTTGTTCAAGTGATTGGAAAGCTTCGCCACCTCAGTCACAGGGTTAAAATTTTACCGCGTGCTGGTTGGCAGCTTCTAGCTACTTAATAGGACCCTTAAAAATAGGTAATTACCTGTTTGCTGTGACTGAAGGGAAAATTAAATTTATATGAAAATGAGGCACTTACTAAAATAAGTTAGTTTAAATATTATAGCAATAAATACGTAAGTATTTATATACCCCTTAACCCCTACACTTTGATGTAAATCTTCTTTTTGTTTAACCACCAACAGATTAGCCACATAAAGCTAATGACTGTTAAGGCGTAAACTGAGGAGCCGTTTTCAGGGGCACCGGGGATATGGACATAGACCTTTTTGTAAAGCCAGCTCCAGGGGGTAACGCCTTCTCCAAGTTTAATGAGGGCTAGCCCTTTTGGTAAAAAAGCGCTGAATGCAAATACGAAAAGTGCGTTCTTTCCAAACACGTCAAAAAACTGAGAGATCTTGGATTTTACCCCTTTAATTTCAATCAAATAGATCATAGTGGCAATAGTTAGGGTAGCTAGGCCGGTTGTATAGACCACATAAGAACTTGTCCAGATCTTTTTATTGATGGGCATCACCATATCCCAGCAAAATCCGGTTATAAGTAGTGCCATGGCGGCTACAAAAAGGCCATTTAGCATGGCGGGGAACTGCTCCTTGCTTTTGCCGTTTTCTTGGATATAATTACCAACCAAATACCCCAATATTACCTGCGCTATGGCGGGCATCGTACTCATAATTCCTTCAGGATCAAATGGTATACCCTCTCCTTTGTACATATGGGTGACACCCAAAATGGCTTTGTCAATATCTGTTCCAAACCAACCTTGTAGGCTATAGGGATCTACGGGATTACCGAGTAAGCAAAGCGCCCAGTAGCCAAGCAGCAAAAGCATGGCTGCATAAAAGGCTCTTGCGCCTTTTAAGTAAAAAACTATGATGGCCGCAAAAAAATAGGCCAGGGCAATACGTTGTAGTACACCAAGAAGACGGACATTTTCAAAAGCCTTAAAAGAATAGTCGGTAGCTTTTACAAAGGGCCACCAGTTCAAGAATAACCCTATTAAAAAAATGAGGGCGGAGCGTTTCAGCACTTTTCTCCAAAAAATAGCTGGGCCCGCCTGTTCTAATTTGGGCATCACAAAGGCCATGGCATTGCCTACAGCAAAAAGGAAAAACGGAAACACCAGATCAGTGGGAGTTAGCCCATGCCAAGGGGCATGTTCCAAGGGAGCATAAATATGAGCCCAAGATCCGGGGTTATTAACTAGGATCATTAGACAGACCGTGGCCCCGCGGAATACGTCAAGAGAGTAGAAGCGCTGGTTCAAGAGTAGCAATTTTAAGTAAGGTAATAAAACTTTGAATGGGGGCTTGCGGAGCCCTTATTAACTAATTATTTTAGTAATTAATAACTAAATATTTTAGCTTTATGGTTCAAATTAACAACAGATGGATAGTAAGTCATTCTCAGGCCCGGTGGCCTATCAAGGGAGTAAGGGGTTCTCCCAGCAACAAGTTCGCAACGCCAATGCCACAGGGTTTGGCGCAGCAGCGGACGATTACATGGAACGCGGTATTGATCTCAATGAAGAATTGATTCGCAATAAACCCGCTACGTATTTTTTTCGGATGAAAGGCGATGCCATGAAAGAAGCTGGCATTTTTGATGGAGATGTATTGGTGGTGGATCGCTCCGTTCCATTAGCCAATGGTAAAGTAATTGTAGCGGTGCTCAATGGAGAGTTACTCGTGCGGCGTTTTCACAAAAACTTTTCTTCTGCGTTTTTAATTCCGGAGAACAGTCGATACAAAGCCATCAACCTGGCAGAGTTCAGTGATTTTACAGTGTGGGGGGTGGTTACGTACACGATACATCAACAGAATTAATGATTGTTACATGCACGTGATTAGTGAATAGTGTCTATGAAAGGAATTGTAGATTGTAATAATTTTTACTGTTCTTGTGAGCGGCTCTTCCAACCCAAGTTGGAAGGGAGGCCCGTGGTAGTGCTCAGCAATAACGATGGCTGTGTAATCTCACGCAGTGATGAGGCCAAAGTATTGGGGATTTCTATGGGCGTGCCACTGTTTGAAGTGCGTTCACTGTTGCGTGCACAACAGGTAGCTATTTTCTCTTCCAACTATGCTTTATATGGAGATTGTAGTTGGCGGGTGATGGAAGTATTAAGAGAGATACTCGGTAAAGAACGTGTAGAAGTCTACTCGGTTGATGAAGCTTTTTTAGAACTGGATGAGTTGGGTACGGAAGAACTGGAAAAACTAGCACTCACTATCCGCAATCAAGTAGAACAGTGGACCGGTATTCGCGTATCCATTGGTGTAGGGCCTACTAAAACACTCGCTAAACTAGCCAACCGTCTTGCTAAAAAAAATAAAATAGCCACTAACTGCGTGATGGTGCTATCCACCGAATCTGAAATTGAAGAAGCACTACGCCGCACGGCCGTGGCTGATTTATGGGGCATCGGCCGGCGCTATGGAAAACAACTCCGCGAACGCTGGGGCATCTATGATGGTTGGCAATTGTCACAAGTCAGTGAAACCTTTGCTACTAAATATCTGGGCGGTGTCGTAGGCACACGACTAGTACGCGAGCTAAAAGGAATCCCATCACGTGAAATGGAGGAGGAACGCACACAGAAAAAAATGATTGCTACTACACGGATGTTCGGCCGTAAAGTCTATGATCTCCAAGAAATCCGTGAAGCCATTGCTACCTATACCGCGCGCGCCGCAGAAAAACTCCGCCGGCAGTTTAGTGCCGCAGGTTATCTCTCCGTATTTATTATCAGTCACGCACCCGGACAAAGACACGGGATGGCTTATGACAATCACTGCACCTTAGATAAACCGAGTGCTGATTCGAGTGTGTTAATTCATGCGGCATTAGAGCTGGTGAATTCCATATTCAGGCCCGGACTTGTCTATAAAAAAGCAGGTGTGGTACTCGGTGATATTGTTCCTGAATCTGCCCGACAAGGTTCACTCTTTGATGCAAACAGCAGCAATGATAACTTACCTCTAATGCTAGCCATTGATAATATTAATTTCAGCTGCCCACCCGCACATCAACCTCAACACGATAGCATTCTTCGCTTTGCCGCCTCCGGCACTAATCGAGGTTGGAAAATGAAACAAGAATTCCGTTCGCCACGGTATACTACTAAATGGGCAGAGATGCCGAGAGTGCGGTAACTACTGATACTTCTTTACTAAATCCGCTAAGATCTTACGATCCGCATCCGTAATTACTTTAGTAGTATCCTGCTGCACAAAATGAATCTTAAACGACTGAATCGCATTTTTTTCATTGGCGGTATTATACCCAATGATGCGAAGTGCTTGCACGGCATTAAAATTATCAGGCACGGTTACATTGGTCGTATCATACCAATATCCAAATCCATTTTTCGCGAGTTCTTGCCAGGGAAAATTTCGGTTAGGATCTACTTTACGGCCTGGTGCAATATCTGCATGGCCTACAAAATTGGCTTGTGGGATGTTATAAGCTCTTTTTAAATTACCCAACACATTTAGCAAACTATTTACTTGATCGGGTGTAAAAGTTTCATAACCATCATTATCAATTTCAATACCAATGCTGGAGGAGTTCAAATCCGTAGCCCCACCCCATTTACTGACGCCGGCATGATGTCCACGGAGTAAATCATTGAGCATATGATGCACCGTGCCGTCTTTACAGATTACATAATGTGAACTCACTGCCGTGCGCGCCAAGGTAAACGTGCGCAAGGTTTGATCACAACTTTTTTGCGCGGTATGATGAATCACCACTAAACTGGGCTTACGGAGTGAAAAGTTAGTAGTACCTACCCAAGGGGTAGCCGTAGCAAAAGAGTCTTTCACCGGATACTCACGTAATAGTTTGGCAAAAGATTTTACTTGCTTTTTATAAACTTTATTAGTAGCAGCATATTTATTAGGAGTACACGCCGCAACAACAAGTGATGTGGCAACAGCAAAAGCTAAAAACTTTTTCATACAAGAAAATTAAAGAGAATTTATCTATGATTTGAAGCGCCTCTTTTTCTATTACCTCCTTGAGGCCTTCCTCCACGCGGGGGGCCTCCGCGCTTAAATCTCCCACCACCACCCTGTTTTTTGTTAGGCTCATAAGCAGGTGTAGGACCGAGTTCAGCAGGCACCGGCGCTTTTTCCACTTGTTTTTCTAATAATACTTCAATAGCTCCAAACTTTCGTTGATCCGCTTCGCTCACTAAGGTGTAGGCGGTTCCGTCTGCTTCGGCACGGGCTGTTCTTCCAATGCGGTGTACATAATCCTCCCCATCATCGGGTACATCCCAGTTTACTACTAGATCAATTGTGTCAATATCAATACCGCGGCTGATAATATCTGTAGCTACTAATAAAGGCACACGTCCGCTGGCAAAGGCGCTGAGTGTATTTTCCCGAACGGTTTGTTCAAGGTCACTATGAATCTCTTCTACGGTGAAACCAGAACGCTTGAGATTACGGGTAAGTTCTTTCACGGTTTGTTTACGGCTGCAAAACACCACGGCATTCTTATAAGGCGTTTGTTTGAGCAAATAACTAATTAGTGGCATCTTCTGCGGCTCATGCACTACATAAGCCTTTTGGATAATTTTCTCCGGTGGTTTAGAAATAGCAATATTGATCTCAACTGGATCTTTTAAAATCTTTCTAGCTAGTGCTCGGATTTTCTCCGGCATGGTAGCCGAGAATAATAAACTCTGACGATTAGCTGGGAGATGAGCTAAAATTTTATTGATATCATCCTGAAAGCCCATATCGAGCATACGATCCGCTTCATCAAGGACTAAAAATTTTAATTGCTTAAAATTGACATAGCCCATATTTAAATGCGCAATCAAACGTCCGGGTGTGCATACTACAATATCAGCACCTAGTTGTAAGGCTTTTTTCTCAGCCACAAAATTTTGTGCATCACTGCCTCCATAAATAGCAATGGAGCTTAGATTGGTAAAGTAAGAGAGCCCTTCCACGTGCTGAGAAATCTGAATAGCCAGTTCGCGAGTGGGCACTAATATCAAGGTGCCCACCGAATCCGTAACTGGATGCAAGAGCAAATGATTCATCACCGGCAATAAAAAAGCCGCGGTCTTACCCGTTCCCGTTTGTGCAGAAGCAATCACATCCCTCCCAGAAAATATGGGCGGAATCACTTGTTCTTGTACGGGAGTGGCGGTTTCGTAATTGGAAGCTTCGATGCCCTCCAAAAGGGCAGGAACAAAATTAAAATCAGTAAAACGCAATGAGAGAAATTTTCATAATAAAAAGGGAAGATACAGAATAAAA
>Ga0194126_10012706_pt1 | contig 10633 bp, 10 predicted proteins | sample TA2KigC150mmetaG_FD_148641 | JGI IMG/M metagenome (GOLD analysis project Ga0194126, IMG submission 148641) | Freshwater microbial communities from Lake Tanganyika, Tanzania - TA2015035 Kigoma Deep Cast 150m | ecosystem: Environmental > Aquatic > Freshwater > Lake | place: Tanzania: Lake...
TACCGGATTGTCGTAGATGACCGCGATGCCTTCGCTCGCGCAGCTTATCCACGGGTTGTCGTTCCAGTCGATGCCGATGTCGTATATCTGCTCGTGCGGCAAGGGCGAGTTGTCGCGGTTGTACACCGTCCACTCGCTGCCGTCGAACCGCAGCAGCGCACCCCGGTAGGGGTAGATGTCGCCGCGGAAGTAGCCGTGCCAGAGCACGCCCGTGCTGGTGACCGCCGACACCCCGCCCGCCTTCACCGGCGAGTTGGTGGAGTCGTACAGGGTCCAGGTCGTGTCCCTGCGATTGAACCGCGTCAGCCCGGTCCAGGTCACGTTCTCGTTCAGGGCCACCGAAAGCCATAGCGTGCCATCAGGCGCGCGCGCCGGCTCCCAGCAACGGCCGGTGCCGGGCATACCCGACGTCAGCGGGTCGTAGATTTCCCAGCGGGTGCCGTCGGTACGGATGAGTTCGTTCAGCGTCGCTACCCAAACGTAGCCGCCGTTGTCCGCACAAGTGCCCTGCACGTAACTGGTGATGGGCGAGTTGGTGTAGTCGAACTTCTGTACGTTCCCGTTCTCGATGCGGTAGAGGCCGCGCGTGCTGTAGTCCTCGTAGGCCCAGATGACGCCGGTCGAGTCGCGGACTACGTCTTCGATGACTTCGCCGTTGATGTACTGCGCGACCCAGTTCGTGCCGTCCCATACGACCACGCCCTCGGCATAGGTCGCAATCCACATCTTGCCGTCCGGCCCCTCGACCGCGGCGTTCAGAATGTCGGTTGGGTAAGGCCACGGCATGGTGCCGCCGTAGCGGTTGAAGTTGCGCCAGACCTCGCCATCAAAGGTGCAGATGCCGTAGCCGTTGCAGAACCAGGCGTTGCGGCGGCTGTCGAAATCGATGCCGTAGTTCCAGTAGTCGTTCAGGCCGGTGCGAGAGATGTTGTAACCCTCCCAGGTGCCGCCAACCTTGTGCGCCACCCCGCCGATGCCGCACGCCCAGAGGCTTCCGTCCGGTGCCTCGGCCGCAAGGTAGCAGAACCCGCCCGGCCAGCCCTGTTCGGTCCACGTGGTGCCCTCGACCGCGAACAGGCCGTTCGGACACCCGGCCCACACGCCGCCCGCACTGCGCAGTGCCAGCCCGAGCACGGGCAATGACCCGGACGAACCGTGGTGACGCCAGGTGCCGTTGTCGTAGCTGATAAGGTAGGTCTGGGCTATCCAGACCACACCGCTCGAGTCGATGACGATGTCGTTTACGCCGTACCGCAGCGTGTCGAAGTAGTGCCATGAGCTGCCGCGGAACCGCGCCAGCCCTACCGAGGTTGCCCCGGCCCACACATCGCCATTCGGCGCGCAGGCGATGGCCCGCACCGGGTTCCACGGCGCCGGGAACGGGTGCCCCTGCCCGCGCTTCCAGAACGTCCAGCTCGTCCCGTTGAACCGGCCGACGCCGCCGTTGTTGCCGTTGAAGTTCTCCATCGCGAACCAGACGTTGCCCGTGGCGTCGATGTCGACGTCATGCACCGTGTCGCACGGAAAACCCGGCACGGTGCTGCGGTTGTAGGCGGTGAATGCCGAACCGTCAAACTTCAGCAGCCCGGCCTCCGACCCACACCAGATGTTGCCGACGCGGTCCTGCTTGAACGAACGCAGGATGTAGCTGGGGCACATGCTGTCGACATTCGACCAGTTGTGCCAGCGGGTTCCATCGAACATCACCATCCCGCCCTGGCGCCAGTTCGGCTGGTAGCCGTGGGCCCAGAGCCGGCCCGCCGAATCGACCATTACCCCGAACGAGTAATCACCCATCGTGCCGGTGTTACCCGGCGTCCATATCTTCCACTGCGGGTTCTGGGCCACCGCCGCACCCGCAATCAGCACAACGGACATAATCAGTCTCTTCATGGAAACCTCTCTCCTCAATCTAGTCTACCATCAGCAAGCGCAACATGCTCGTTCGAGGGTTGTTGGTGTGCACGAAGTACACGCCCGCGTCGACGCGGCGGCCCGAGTTATCCAGCCCGTCCCAGGTGATGCTCGACGCGGCCCGGCGGTCACTCAGCGACCTGACGACGCGACCTGAGGCGTCGGCAATCGTCACCGCTGCGGCGGCTGGCGTCACCCCGACCAGGCTGATGGTCACGTGGTCGCGAAACGGACTGGGGCTGGCACGCAGGGATGACCGGATCACTACGGCCCGCTGTCCCTCGACACCACCGGCATTCACCTGCACCAGACCGACCATCCCGCCGAGGTGGTGAAACCGGCAGAAGTAGTGGAAACTGCCGACAGACGTGAACGCGCGGCTGAACGTGCCGCCGTTGGACAGTGTGCCCGAATCCCACAGGCTGTCATACACCCCATTCACGCCGCTGGTCGAGGTATGGGGCAGGACTCCGTTGTTGGTCCAGGTCACGGTGTCTCCGACCACGACCACAGATGAGTCCGGTACGAACCTCGAATCCAGGATACTGACTTGGACGGTTGCTGCCGTGCCGAGTGCCAGGGGAAACACGGAAAGGAGAAACTGAAGCTTCGTCACCTTGCCTCCTGTCTCAAGACTGCCGCGGGGGGGCGCGAGGCGCCCCCCCGCGGCAGCGCATCTTACTTGCCGACTACGACCACCGGCATGCGGAAGTTCAGACTTCCGACCCGGACGTCACAGAAGTACACGCCGGCAGCGACCGCGCTGCCGCTGTCATTCGTACGGTCCCAGCTCAGTTCCTGGCTGCCCGTTGCCGTGCGATTCTGAAGCAGAGCCCTGACCTGGCGTCCGCCGGCATCGCTGACAACCACGGACGCAGGTCCGGGTCGAGGCGCGACAAAGCTGATCCGTGTGCGTCCGGATACAGGATTGGGATACACCCGTGCACCCAGCCGCTCCGCGCCAACGCGCGACCGGTCTTCGATGCCGGCGAGCTGACGACTGATGATAGTCCCGCCGTCGCCGACTGCCCAGCCCCGGATGCCGGCATAGAAGAAGACGTCCTCAAGCTCATTGGCGGTACCACTCGCCTCAAGCTGCCACGCGGCACCGGTGTTGTTTGAGTGGTAGACCGCGCCGGAGTTGCCCACCACCCAGCCCTCGGTCGGACTGATGAAGTGGACGCCGTCCATCCCAAAGTTCACGCCCGAACTGCTCGGACTCCAACTCGCGCCGCCATCGGTCGAGCGGATGACCGTGCTGTTCTGCCCGACTGCCCAGCCGTTGCTCGCGTCGATGAAGAACACGTTCTTCAGGTCGCTGCCCGTGCCGCTGCTCACCGACTGCCACGAGGCGCCGCCGTCGGTGGTCCGCTTGATGTTGCCCTGCTCACCGACAACCCAGGCGTGCCTGTCGCCCCAGGCCCACAGCCCGTCCCACTGGACCGAGCCGGTCTCGACCACCTGCCACGACGCGCCTCCGTTGGTCGACTTCAGAACCACACCATCACGTCCCGCCGCATAGGCCATGCCGTTCTCGCCCATGGCGGCAGCACGCAGGTTGCTTGATGTACCGGACCCGGCCGGACTGAACCCCGCCCCGCCGTCCGTGGTGTAGAAGACGCTCCCGTTGTCGCCTACCATAAGGCCACTGCTGGCCCCGGAGAAGGCAACATCCTCCAGGTCCTCATTCGTGAGGTTGAATGGTGTCCACGTACTGCCCCCGTCCGCTGTCCGGAGCGACACCCCGCCGTCACCGGCAATGAAGCCGACCTGCGGAGAAGTGAACCAGACCGCGTTCAGAGTGTTGATGGTGCCGCTGGTCTGCGGCACCCAGGACTGGCCAAGCGCCACTGCGACGACCATTACCAGTGCTACGTTTGCTTTGCTCACTGCTTTACTCCTTTGTTGGTATGCATACCGATCTAGAATTGCCGAACACGCACTGACAGGAAACATATGAACATTTTCATATATGCTAGTGGATTAGACCCACCTCGACCTGAAACGGTGCGAGGCCCGGACCCATGCAGCGCATCCGCTCAGGCCTGCCGGCTCTCATACAGGACGGTGGTGCAAGAGCCGTGCCGGGGAAACGCCTGACGGCATCCCGAGGTCTGCCGACCAATTGCGCATGCAACGACCGCTAGTCCGTGGTCGGGCTGTACCATATGAGACAGCCACTGTCTTGCTTCCGACATGCTCGCCTGCCTGCCGCGCCGATGGCGCAATGCAGCAAACCGGCCCAGTTGGCGCGTCGGCTACGCCGGCTGGTACCCGGGCACCGTCGCCAGTTCGCCGAGGAAGTAGGTCTTTGTCTTCTCGTCCGGGATGCCGTCCGCGGCCTTGCGGGCCTGGGCTATGCTGGCCTTGGCCTCGGCCGCATTGCCCGCCAGCGCCTGCGCCCGGGCCACCGCCTCGAAGCCAAACGCCAGGTCGAAATCCGCGATGCCGTTCTTTTGGCACATCTCCAAGGACCGCCGGGCATGGTACAGCGCCGGCTCGGCCCGCCCCAGCATGGCATAGACCCGCGATACCTGCCATTCGCCTCGGGCGAAGTTGACTGGCTGTCCGACAACACCCCAGTGGTAGCGCGACGCATGGGCCGCGTGTATCATCCGGTCGTTCTCTTCCTCGCTGCGGTCCTTCTTGTCCAGAAGGTCCCAGGTCAGATTGAAGAGGTCTGCCCCGGCCTTCTTGTGAAACTCAAGCTCAGTGTACTTCTGTTCTTCGCTCATGCTGTCTCCTTTGGTCGCTTAGACCGGCTCTGTTGAAGGCACGGTTCCGGCCGCGCCTGCCGAATCGACCAGTATCCCGAACGAGTGGTCACCCATCGTGCCGGTGTTGCCCGGCGTCCATATCTTCCACCGCGCGTTCTGGGCGACGGCGACTGCGGCCAAGCCGACGGTTCTGCACAACATCGCGTTTCGCATGCTCAAAGCTCTCTTTCGTTTTCGGCTGTCGCACTACGGTCTGGTTGACCTACTGCAATCCTAGTTACACCTTGCCGGCCCCACAAGGGTGCGAGTCTGTCCGGGAACGCGAGGGGCGGCTTGCGCCGCCCCTGGTGAGTTCGGGCTTGGGGCACGATCCCAAACGTCGGACGTTTGGGTCATGTCCCGCGCCGTGCTATTTCAGCACGTAGATGTTGTGCTTCTCGACGGTCATTGCGGAAGCCGGGGCTGGGCGGCGGTGGTCTCTCAAGCGAAGGCTGGTCTGATGTGGTGGGTTGTTCCAGGAAACGACCTATCTTTCTTCGCCGGGCAGTAGCGGCCCGAAGATAACTCCATACACCTTGTATGACTCGGTCGCATGCCAGGGTTCGCGAGTACCGCGGGCGAATGCTATGAGAGCGTACTCGGTCGGACGCTCCTCTGCCGCGCCAGGTGGTGTGTAGCCCAGTACGACGATGGTGCCCGGTCGTCCAGCCGGCGCCGCAAGGTCATCAAAGGGAGTGCTGCCTGTATAGGTTGAGCTCCGCCGATTGTCTCCGGAGCGCCTCAACGAATCCGGGAAGTAGAAGAAGTCAACACCTACTTCGTATCGCCTGCCGCTGAACGGATTGACAGGCAAACGCCCGATGGCCTCGTTGGTTGAGTCCCGGTGCCAAGCATCGTAGAACCGGAACCAGTGCGCCATGCCCGTCGAGTCGCCCGGCTCCCAAGATGTCCCCTTCGGCGGGTACTGACCGGCATGTGCGGCAGCGTACGTATCCATGGCTCGGGCAACATCCTCGGCTGCGAAGGAAAGGGCGCGTTCACGGTCTCGGTCACGCCTTAGCTGGCCGAAAAACCCTACGTGCACACCGACCACGCCTGTAACCGGCAAGACGGCCAGGAGAATCACAGCCAGAACGGTTCCGATGCCCATCTTCGGGTACTCGCGAGGTTCGGCAGCCGGTAGACGTCGCCCCAAAACCACCGTGGCGATAACCACGGATGGGAAGATGAGCGCCTGTGCGTATATGAGAACTGTGGCGGCGGTCGCGAATACCGGGATGAACGGATGGCCGGGGAAACCGCGCCAAATCGGAGTCCCCCGGTTGAGCGCCGCGCCGACGAGCAAACACATGACAAACAGGAGCAGCTCGTACGCGAACAGCAGGACCAGCCCACGCACGAGTCGGTCGCCAACTCGGAGCCATAGCACGTAGGTGCCGAGGAGTACGACGAGCAGCAGGACGAGCAGACTCCCGGCCCCGAGGTAGACGCCGGCCGACGGTGATTGTAGTTCGTATTGGCTGACATCTTTCATCAACCAGCAACCCAACGCGTACATCAGGACAGCCGGCCCGAATGCTACGGCGGCGAATAGCACGAACTGCAAAAGGGGGCGACTCGGTCTGGTCGGGTGGGATTCCGGGCTGACTAAAGAAGCAGGCTCCATTCTGCTCCATATGCTAGACTGCGGCCGGCGTGATGTCAAACCGCGCTACAAGCGCTACAAGCGCGAGGGGCGGCTTCGGCCGCCCATCGAAGACGAACGGACGCGTGCTACTTCAGCACGTAGATGTTGTGCTTCTGGCAGACGTCGCGAAACTGCTTCCGACCGGCTCCGCGCCGAATCAGCCGTCCGGCTTGCGGCGCAGGCGGGCAAGGAGCGCGCGGCCTTTCAGGACCACGAACGACCCGAGCGCGCCGAGGATGGCGGCTGAGCCGATGCCGACCGGGCAAGCGGGTCGGCCGCAGCAGGGACAGACCTGTCCGGCTGCCGCAATCGTGCCGCTCAACCCGACCCACAGGCCGAGGAACCGGAGAACGCCGACCAGGACAGCAGCGGTCCGGCCGCGCGGTGTCACGGGACTTGCGCCGTTACCTGCCACGATCACCTGCGCATGAACCAGACGACCGTTGCCGCCGCTGCCATCAGGCCGGCGATGAAGACGCCGGGCGGGAAGTCGAGCGCGAAGGAACCGACCAGACCGACAACCGTCGTGACTGCCACAATCAGCATGGCGACGACTATCCAACCCGCGCGAGTACGGGAGAGCCGGAGCGCGATGAAACCGGGCACGACCAGACCGGCACAGACCGGGATGACGCCGAACGCATCCAGCCCGAGCGTCACCGCCATGGCGAGCAGCAGGGAGTGCCCGGCGAGCGCCAGCCGTGGCCCCATCCCGGCAAGGCGGGCGCAGGTCTGGTCGCCCGCGGCTGCGAGTATCCGGCGCTGCGTGGCGACTGCCGCGGCAAGCCCGGCGGCGGCCAGCACGGCAGTGCGGAGTGCGGATGCGCGCGGCAGGGCTAGGATGTTGCCGAACTGCAGACCGAGCAGATCAACGTCACCCCCGGGCAGCTTGGAGGCGAGCAGCGTGGCGGCCGCGGTCATGGCGATGTAGACGACGGCCAGAACACCATCCGGACCGGTAAGCCGCGCGGGCAGGAGTTCGAGGACCGCCAGAGTCGCAAGGGCGAACGCGAACGCTGTCAGCCAGACCGGGAATCCGGTCACGTGGCCGACGACGCCGCCCAACCCGGCGGCAGAGGCGAGGACGAGACTGGTGAACGTGCGGCCGGTCAGCACCACCGGCAGACCGCTGACACCCAGCAGGCTGCCGACCGCGAGCAGCGTGAGCACCGCCTCGACAGCGCCGGCATAGTGCAGTAGCTGGCTCATGGTTCTACACCGGCATGCGGCGCTTCGGCGTACGCCGATAGTGACGTTTCGCGAACGCATCCATTCTCGACCGCCAGTACGCGGTGCGCCAGGGCTCGGGCGACGTGGTGAAGGTGGGTGACGATGAGCATCGCCGTGCCCTGGCGATGCAGACCGCTCAGGAGTGCAAGGTAGGCCTGCTCGGCAGCCGGGTCCATGCTCTGGGTCGGCTCGTCCAGCAGCAGCAGCTCGGGACCGTTGAGCCGCGCGCGTGCCAACATCACCCGCTGGCGCTGGCCGCCGGAGAGTTCCTGCAGGCTCGCACCGGCCAGCGCCTCCATTCCGACCGCCGCGAGCGCCGGACCGACGGCCCGGCGCGCGCGCCGGCAGAACAACGCAAGGAACTCGCTCACGCTCATCGGCCACCACGAGCCCGACGAGTTCAGTTGCGGGACATAGCCCAGTCGCAGCCCGGCGCGACGACTGACGCGACCGTCAAGCGGACGCAGCTCGCCCAGCACGGTGCGCAGCAGGGTGGTCTTGCCAGCGCCGTTCGGCCCCAGCACGACCGCCAGGTCGCCGGACGCAACGCGCAGGGTGACGTCGCTGAGCACCACACGTCGGCCGTAGCCGAGGACGGCGCGGTCGAACGTGACCGCCGGCAGCTCGCTAGTTCCCAACTGCCTCCGCCAGCAGCCGGAGGTTTGTATCGAACATCGCCAGGTAGTCGCCGGCGTCCGGCAGCGCGCCGACCTGCGGGGCGAGAGTCACGATGCGCGCACCGGTCAGCCTGGCGACCGACTCGGGAGTGCGCATCTCGTAGAACGGCTCCCTGATGATAATGCGGACGCTCTCGGTCTGCATCTTCTCGACCAGGGCGCGGGTGTGGTTCGCTGTAGGCGGAATGCCCGGCTTGGGTTCGAGCTCGCCGACCGGCTCGATCCCTGAGAACCGGGCGAAGTAGCCCCACATCCGATGGTAGCTCACGACCTTCATTCCGCGCACCTTGTCGAGCAACGGCGACCATTGGGCGCGCCGCGCCGCATAGTCGCGCTCGAATCGTGCCACCCCTGAGTCAAAGACCGCCTTCCGGTCAGGCCACAGCGCGCCAAATCGGCGACCGAGCGACCGCGCCACCGTAAGCCCGTTCTCGGGGTCGAGCAGGTAGTGCGGGTTGCCGTATGGATGGACGTCGCCCATTGAGCGGTCGACCTCACCGGTCGGTACGTCCATCAGGCAACACCCTTCCGAGGCATCGATGTTACCCGGCGCACCGGGTTTGAGTCTGGCGTTGCGGGAGTTCTCGACCAGCGCGTGCGACCAGTCGTCCAGCCCGAGTCCAACCCGCACGACCGCGTCGGACTTGGCGAGCTTGAGCGCATACGAGGGCTTTAGCTCGACGTCGTGGGTGTTGGCAATGCCGGGCACGAGGTACTCGACCCGGAGCTCGCTGCCTGCGACCGCCGAGGCGATAGCGGCCAGGTCCTGCGTTGTCGTCACAACGAGAGGCGGCACGGCGGCGAGGAGCGCTGTAAGCAGAGCTGCGAGTGCCATCCTGCATCCTAGTACGAATGCGGCTTGTGCGGGCCGATGAGGAAGGTCCACGCCAGCGTCAGGCGCTGGTCGTGCTTCTCTTCCGTCAACGGGTGGTCGTACTGCAGGCGGAGGCGCTGGAACTCACTCGGCCAGAACGAGAACGCTGCCGAGAGCGAAGAGAAGCTCGCCGACGGGTCTTCTTGGTGTTCGGCGGGCATGGTTACCTGCTCGAACATCAGGCCTGCGGCCCACTGCCGGGCGAACTTGTACTCGGCCATCCCGTAGAACCCGGTGTACGACTGCTCTTCAAGGGTTCGCCCGTGCAGCTCTCCCTGCAACAGCAGGTAGGTGTACAGCGAGCGGGCCGCCGGTTTCCACTTGAATCTGAAGCCTCCGCCGAATCCGTGCAGCCCGAACTGAGCCTCCGCAGAGTCCTCCTCGCGCTGATGGCGGTCACCTTCAGCGAAGCCGGTGAGCGACAGCCCGAAGTCGTCGCCGAAGGGGAAGAACAGGTTGAGGCCGCCGGTGGCGATGTCCGGGCCGTGTTCGTCCAGCGCCTTCTGGCCCTCAAGCACGATCTCGGTCCACACCGGCAGCGGCGCGAGCCACGATGCCCGCAGGCCGTCAACCGCCAAGCCCTCTTCGCCCCAGTAGCCAGTGACGATCTTCGGGTAGGCGACGAAGCTGAAGTCGTGCAAGTGCTGCACGTTAGCGAGCCCGATGCGCGAGCGCATCCGGCCGACCGAAGCCTGCAGCCCGCCGGGCAGCGAGGTGAGAGTTATCAGAGCCTCCTCAACCCCGAGTCCGGCACCGTGCTCGTGATCGTGCGCGTCGGCCGCGACCGCGGCTGACTCGTCCTCATGATGATGGGGTTCGAGCAGACCGGTTGAGTAGTGCAGCAGGAAATCGGCCTTGGCGAAGGGGTCGACCGCGGCCTGGACGCCGAGCTCGACCCCGGCCATTCCGGCGAACCAGTGCGATTCGTCGAGGCCATAGCGGCCGGCGACGTCGCCGACGACAGACAGCGAGGGGTTTTCGGCCGACTGGCCGAAGGGAGTGCCCGCCGACTGCGCAGCGCCAAGCTGACAGGCAGCGGCAAGTGCCAGAACGATAAGCAGACGTGAAACCAACAAGCTGTCCTCCTTAGTGGACACGCATTATCAGGCTGGTATGCCAGCCTCTACTCTACGCTACGGACGGTTGTCAGGTATTCAGGAGGACAGGCGGTGCGCGCGGCGCGTCCGGCGAACGACCAGCATCAACACAGTCAATCGCGGGAAATGCTCCCGGCGTGTCCGGGGTCCAAGTGCCCTCGGGCTGCGGCGGCAGAATCAGCGGCGCCGGACTGGCCGGTGCTGATGCGTAGTCGCACGAGTAGCAGTCGTGGTGCTCCTCTCCATCCTCGTGATGATGAGTCGCCAGGACCAGGGGCGGTACCGCGAGGATGCAGAACGCAAGGAAGCAGATGCCGAACTGCCCGATTCGAAGACGGGCAACTCCGCGCCGGCGAACCAAAGGCATGCTGGGATTGTATGCCGGCTGTACCGACCGGTCAAGCAGTGCAAGACGCGGCTCTGAAGCGCGAGGGGTG
>Ga0194126_10012710_pt1 | contig 10630 bp, 9 predicted proteins | sample TA2KigC150mmetaG_FD_148641 | JGI IMG/M metagenome (GOLD analysis project Ga0194126, IMG submission 148641) | Freshwater microbial communities from Lake Tanganyika, Tanzania - TA2015035 Kigoma Deep Cast 150m | ecosystem: Environmental > Aquatic > Freshwater > Lake | place: Tanzania: Lake...
GGAGAGAGTTTCTGGTCGCGCGGGTACTTTGTGTCCACATGTGGAAGAGATGATGAGGAAGTCAGGGCATACATACGGCACCAGGAGAGCGCAGACAAGCGGCTCGACCAATTAAAACTGTTTGATTAAAGCCACCTTGGGTGGCTCAAGGTTTATCAATCCGCTTTGAGCGGTTCACATGTTTCAAGCCTCCGGCTTTGCCGGAGGTATATGACTGCAGCCGTGTTCATCGGGAGTTGATAGCGGCCGATACCGGCCGCGGCCCAGGTCCACGATGCGGGCACTTCACGTACCAGGGTACACAGGTCAAGAACCCGTCCCGGCACGCTGCCGAGCGAACCCAGCAGAAAATTGACATAACAGTCCCGGGGCAGAAGGCCCTTGCGGCGCAGATAAAATGCGTAGTTCAGCATGCCCAGGTCAAAAACTTCAAGCTCGGGAACAATCAAGCGCTCTTTCATGCGCCCGGCAAGCTGCCGGATTGTTTCGGGCGTGCTTACAGAGGCGGTATTCGGGAAATTAAGCGAGCCCAGCGTCAGCGAGGCCATATCGGGTTTTGCGATGCCGTCGAGATCCAGGACGGCCGAGCGTTTTTCGAAACTGCCGTGCTCCCGGCCGCTCGTGGTGGCGATCAGAACGACGTTGCTGCTGTGCCTGCGGATTCCTTCAAAAATGCGCGCATAGGCTTCGGGCCGCCAGTCGGGTCGGCCTTCGTCGCAGCGGGCATGAATGTGCAGCATGCTTGCGCCCAGCTCAATCGCCTGCATAGCATCATCGATAATCTGATCTGCGCTCACAGGCACGTGCGGTGCGATGTCGCGGCTGAGTACATTGCCGGTCAGACAGGCATTAATAATCAACGGGGTGCTGCTGATTCCGTCCGGGGCCAGGCCTTCGTACAGGGCCGTGCAGGGGCTTTCAGAATACATACGGGCTGTTCCTTTTTGCGGGTTCCGGTTGTACGCAGAGGTGCATCTCAACAAAAAACTTTTCTTGTTGCGGTCACCTGTTCAAGCCGCGACAGGCGCACCTGCACACCGATTCCCGGGCCGGTTGGAACATTGAGCGTGCTGTCGGCATTCAGTGTACAAGGGCTTTCAACGATATCTTCGCTGTAGTGTCGGCCGTCGGCGTAAATATCAGCCGACAGGGTAAAATTTTCGAGCGAGGCAAGTGCGAGATTGGCTGCCCGGCCGATTCCGGTTTCAAGCATGCCGCCGTGCCACACAGGGAGTGTATGCGCACGGCTTCCGAAAATCCGCCCACCCTGCCGGGCTTTATATTCATTGCGCGGCAGCTTTTCAGCGCGCAGGCAGCACGGGCAGTATGAAGCGAGCAGATACTTTCATCAAGAGCTACAGTTGTTGCAATCTGGCGCTGCAGCTCTGCGTGATCAAGGAGATCTTCGTGGTGGAGCGGCTGTTCAATCAGCCGCAGGCTGTAATCATCCAGCTTTTTCAATAGAGCAATGTCGCTCAGTTTATAGGCTGCATTGGCGTCAACCTGCAAAGGAATATGCGGAAATTCACGGCGCAGAGCTTTTACCGTCGCAATATCGTTTCCGGGCGCAATTTTAATCTTAACCTGCGCATACCCTTCGGCACGAAATGCTTCCACCCGCCAAATCAATTCGGCAACAGCAGGCTGCATGCCGATGCTGATACCGACAGCAACTGTATGTTTCGTGCCGTTCAGCATTGTCGCCAGGGAGACATTTCTGGACTTTGCGAACACATCCCACAGAGCAGCTTCGAGTGCGGCTTTCGCCATCCTGTGGCCGCGCACGCGGGCCATAAAGTCATTCGCCTGATCGATACCGGACAGCTTTTTACCCAGCACGGAGGGGAGTAAAAAATTCTGCAGCGCGTGCCACGCGGTTGTTACGGTTTCGCCGGAATAGAACGGAGCCGCCTCGGCAACACATTCACCCCAGCCGGTCAGGCCTTCAGCGTCAACGCGAATAATAATATGCTCAACATCCAGGTCGGTTCCCATGGATGTTGTAAACGGGGCGACCAGCGGCATCTTGATGTGGCGCAGTTCGATTCTTTCTATTTTCATAGCGCGCATCGCTTTAATGTACGAAAGAACAGGGCGCTGACAGCGCCGGTCTCATACGACAAAAAAGACACCGCCGCAGGTACTGTGAAGCACCGTGGCGGTGTCTGCTTGTGCTGCCTGAAACTTTTTTCAAACCTGATCCGGCGAGTCTATCCCTCATCCATCATTTTCTTCAGTTCTTTGCACAGGTCAAGTGTGATCACCGTCAGTGCCTTCTCCCGGGCATAGGATTCGGTGCCCTCGATTGCGCCCTGGCGGACCCCGCCCGGAATTCTCATCATCTGAGACCTGGCAGCGTCTTCCCACTGCATGGTGAAGACCGGCTTTATCTCCCGGGTGACGCCGTCCTTGATCATAAACAGCCACAGTGCCAGCAGCAGCGTCGCGATGCCTTTAAACGCAAAAGCAGCCTCAGGTGAGACCTTGTCAAAGAGCAGGCCGCCCAGCGCGAGGAAAAACAGGATGCCGACCGGCTGCATGGTATTCATTCCGCCCATGATTGCCCCCATCATGGTTATCGGCGCTGCATCAATGGCCAGCGTATTGGTGCCTGCAATAGAGCCGGACATGCCGATCCCGGCGAACACCGCGCCGATGAAACAAAGCGGATGAAACGGATTGGGAGCCAGAGCGAAAAGCAGCAAACCCGCAGAGGCAATAAACATCGATATGATAATCGTAAACATCCGGCCTTTTTTGTCCAGCATGATGCCGATTACCGGATAGGCAAGCAGCGAAACCACGCCCATTATAATCAGCGGCAGGGTTGCCCTGCCGGTAGCTTTCCCGGCTTCAATGCCAAGTTCGGGGGCAGCCTTTACACCCCAGGCTATTAAAAATGTTCCTAGCACCACCATGTCAGCCCGGGTAATGAGAGAACTTACATATGCAGCTTTGAGGGCTTTGCTTTGTTTCACAACCGGGATCACATCGCGCAGCCCTTCTTTTTTTTTGGGTTTTTCAGGCATGTGGTCCTTCATGAAAAGGGCCGTCAGAATGGCCGCGATTACAGCAAGAGTAACCGCGGTATAAATACCGGCGATGACACCGGCCTTGCTGAGAATAATGCCGAAAATTCCGAAGACCAGAATGGAAGAGAACCCCATTGCCATGCCGTTAATCGCCATGCCTTTGCCGCGGTCTTTATCCGTGGTGTAGTCGCCGACCATTGTTATAAACTGCGGAAAGGCCAGAATGAGCCCTATGCCGACAAAAAACCGCATGGCATAGGCGACCAGAAGCCCGGGAGCAAAAGCTTCAAACTCAGCAGCCCGGCCCGGGATAAAGCTCAGGTATGCACACACAGATGCTGCGAATTCAGGTGAAATGCCAAGCCCCTGTGCAATGGCGCTGGCAGCACTGAAACAGTAAAATGAAACCGCAAGCACGGCAAAGCCCATAAAAATCAGGATCTTCCGGCCCGTTTTATCCGACAGGGCACCAATGACGGCAACGAACAGAAGCGTTGCAATCTGGCTCATGTTCTGCAGAAAGCTGTTGATTGAGCCTGCAAAGCCGGGCTCAATCCGGATGATGTCATTCATGAAGGCCGGCTGAATGACCGTTGGGATGCTCATAAACATCCCGATCAGAAATGTATTAAAAAACAGGAAGAAAAAATTTACGCGTGTAAGTCCGGGCGGTACTTCAATGCCTGCGAATTTTTTTACTTTTAGTGTTTTTTCCATTGTTCCTCCTTGTTGTGCAGAGTTGGTGTAAAAAAAGCAGTGAATGCGGACAGTGGAGTAATGTGTATCAGAACTTCTGTCGACCGGACAATTATAGTAGCTGCAGTATATTTGTCAATTACAGACATGCTGCCGGTGTCGGGAGTTTAAATACTTATTGGCAAGTCCTGGTAAAATCTGCTATACCATTGCCCATACTCCAAAACAGAGGAAGCCATGGCTGACGAGCAGCGGACCAGTACGCGCACCCCGACAAAGATTGAAATCATGTTCCGTGAATATGGAGCGTTTGTCAAAGTGTACATGCTCAATGTCAGCAAGGGTGGAATTTTTGTTAAGACTGAAGATCCCTTCCCGCTGGACTACCCCGTTAACCTTAGACTGATTCTACCCTCTGACACCACTCCGCTTGAAATCGAGGGCCGCGTAGTCTGGATTAACCCCAAAGGACGCAAAAACGCATTTCCAAAAGGCATGGGCATACAATTCGTAAAAATGGACGATACCGCGCGGGCCAAACTGGATGATTTTGTAAAAAAATACCAGAAAGAAATTCAAAATTATTCCATCCTGTAGTGCGTATACCCGCCCCACAGTTTTTTTCAGTTGCCCCTGTTTGCCGCACATGTGCAAACCCCTGAGCAGCATGACAACACGTCTCCGCTACCTTTGCGTGTGAGGCGTGCATGCCTGACTCTCAACGTGCGGAAAAATCAATGAAATAGAGTTATAGATAGTAATACAACAGTCGAAGCCGGCAATCCACAGCAGGAGTGCAAAAGCTGTGGATTGTTCTGTTGAAAAACGCTCTGCAGGCCGTAAAATAAGGACTTTCAGCACATTGCTACAAAATTGAGCATTTTCTATAAATGATTGTAAAAACAATATGTTAGACAATCAGTTGGTAGAAAAATTATTGCTTGTTCCGGCACTGGTTTAAAAACAGATGTGATTTCAACAGGATAAAAATCAAACCATCGGTTTGCCGGCCTTTTTTAACATAGAAGACAAAGGCCCTGCCGGGACGCGGCACAGTCTTTCGAAAAAATTACCGGATTTGAAATTACAAACAGATGTGCAAAGGTGGCTCTGTTTGCTAAAAAGTTTAGCAAAAACCACTGAACATGTGCTGATGGTTCCCGGGGGTGTTTTTGGGGTGTTTTTGGGGTTGACAAATTATTGTTTAGCGATTATACAACATCTTCACTTTTGCAGGCTCTAAGAGGCGTTCTTGCCTGCAGTTTCGATCCAACACAATAAACGCTCTGATGTTCTGAACTCGGGAAGCTTTTTCAGGGCTGGTAACCTAACGGGAATTCGGCATGAAAAAAAACGTTGTCCTTGTAAAAAAACTGCAGAAAATGCGCGCCGATATATTGAAAGAAATCGGTGATAACATTTCAACCGAGCGCAGAGCCCCTCAGCGCGACGTTGGGGATTTCTACGACGACGCCGAGAGCGAAAAGGGGCGGCAGCTTAGCCATTTATTGAGCGAGCGCGACCGCATCAAACTGGCCCAGATTGATGACGCGATTGAAAAAATCGAGGACGATACCTATGGCATCTGCGAGGAATGCGGATGTGAAATTCCCAAAAAGCGCCTGAATGTGCTTCCATTTGCGCGCTGCTGCATTGAATGCCAGTCTGACATGGAGAGGCAGGGCATCGTCAATAATGAAACCATGGAAGATAAGCTTCTGTATAAGGATGTCTCTATTACCGACATTGAAAGCAACGACGAGTAGCTTTTGCTGCGGTAAAAAACACCGCCGCAGGTTCACACCCCGGGAAACCTGCCGATAGATTTGAAGTACACGGTTCATTTCCGTCGGCTAGAGCATTTTGCTTTTTATTATCACCGTAACTGTAGTGTCATTTGACAATCTGGCTACGATATCCAGGAAAATTATCTAAATCCGTTTTACGCAAATTCAGTTTGAACCTTTCGCTGTCTTCTTCGCATAGTTGAAAACCGGGAGTTACTGCATAAAATGTTCCCCGGACAGAAAAAAATTAAAAAATTTTTTACTTACCACTTGCGCGTTTTTCAATTTGTGTTATAACAAAGTCAGCACAATTCTTATCCCCCCTCCTCGCCCCCTTGGCATTGCCCCTGCCAAGGGGGCTCTTCTTTATCGCAAAAGTACGGCTTCGGCTTTGACAAAGCAGCCATCAGCACGTATACTCTTGAAATTACAAACGTTTATAACCCCAGACACAGGAGCCTGGCATGAAAGTAGCAGTCCCGTCACGCAATGGAGAAGTTGATTCACATTTTGGCCACTGTGAATATTTTACCGTTTTTTCCTTCAACGAACAGCGCCAGATCAGCGCCGAGGAGACGCTACGTCCGCCTGCCGGATGCGGCTGCAAATCAAATATTGCCGAAAGCCTTGCTGAGCGCGGTGTGCGCCTCATGCTGGCCGGGAACATGGGACAGGGTGCGGTCAATAAGCTGGCTGCTGCCGGAATTTCGGTTATTCGCGGCTGCAGTGGTCCTGTCAGGCAGGCAGTTGAAGACTATGCCGCCGGAAAACTAACGGATGCGCCGGTTGTGTGCAGCGATCACGGCAGCTGTCCGGGCCACTGACATGGGCATTCGTGATCGCACCCGGCCGGACACCTCGAAAAAACCGGGCTATATCACGGCCGAAGGATTCCGCCGCCTGCAGGAAGAGGCTGATGTGTTGTGGAACCGCAAGCGCCCGGAAGTAACCGCTGCGCTGGCGACAGCGGCTGCCGAAGGGGACCGCTCGGAAAACGCTGAATATATCTATCGCAAGAGGCAGCTGGCCGATATCGACCGACGCCTCCGCTTTCTGGGCAATCGCCTTAAGGCCCTGCGGGTTGTAACCGAGAAGCCCAAAAATGACGGCCGTGTATATTTCGGCTGCTGGGTGACGCTTGAAGATGAAGAGGGCCGGCGACTGCGCTACCGAATTGTGGGCCCGGATGAATGGGACACCGCCCGCGCAGAAATCAGCGCTGAGTCTCCCCTGGCACGGGCGCTGCTGGGCAAACAGGCCGGTGACGACATCGAGGTTCAGCGGCCGGGCGGCGCAGCCTGGTACGAAATTATTGACGTAGTCATTGATAAACAATAGTCATCATACCCATAATCGAATCCTTTTCGTGCCGAAGACCGCCTCTGAATGAAAAACGTGTATAAGACATTGCGGATTGTACTCCTGTGCGGGCTGCCCTGTGCCCTTTTGGCCTGTCTGGTTATCGGCCGGCTGTATCCCGGGCAGGCTGCCGTTGACTGGGCGTTTGCAATCGCTCTTTCCGGTCTGGTGGGCATTGGCACCAACAGCCTCGCGATCCGCATGCTGTTTCGCCCTCTTCGGCCGACCATATTCGGTCGACAGGGACTTATCCCCCGTAACAAGCCGGCCATTGCCGACAGCATCGCAACGGAAACCGAAAAACGGCTGCTCAATGTTTCCATTATCATGGCTCATATCGAGCGGGAACGGATCGTCGAGCAAACGATCGAATCGGTGGTCGCGATGGCTGAGCGCTATCTGGCGCGCAATGAAAACCGCCGGGCGATTGCAGATATAGTGCTGCGCCTTTACAGCGATTATGCCGACCGGCTGTTCATGTGGCTGGCCCGCAACGTGGAAAACTGGCTGGCGGAACTCTCAGGCAGGCCCGGGGCCGCTGAGCGGGTATGGTCTGCTGTCAAGCCGCGCCTGCAGGCCTTTTTCGCCTCAGAAGAACTCAAGCGCCAGACCGCCGCCTGGATTGTAGAGCATCTGGTGAAACGCGCTCCGGAGCTGTCCGAAATGATTGCACAGGCACTTGACCGCTATATTGCCGGTCAGACGGCCTGGAAGCAGCTGCTGCTTGAGGGGGTCCGAACGCTGTCCGGTGTTCGGGCCGCTAAAATTGAACAGATGCTCATTGATTTTCTGCACGATCCGGGAACCTGCGACATGGTCGCCGGACTGATCGAAGACAACCTGCACAGTATTGATTCGTATCTTGAGCAGGACCAGATGCGCGAACGCGTTCAGCAGTGGTTCGAGCAGACCGTGCTCAGCGCCATCCGCTCCCGGGCCCTGCCGGCCCTGCGGGAGCGCATCGACTCCTGGCTGAGCGGACCGGGGGCCTGGGCTGATATTGACCGGCTGGCACAGGCCTTATTGAAGACCGCGCCCGACCGGGTTCGCCGGTTTCTGCAGCGCCCCGAGAACATAAAAAAAATTCAGGACATTATCCCGGGCATTATTGAACGGCTCAATATCCGCAGGATTGTAGCGGATAATATTGAAGGCCAGCCCACCGAAGAATTCGAGGGTATGATTATGCGAATTGCCGGAGAAAATCTGGCCGCGATCGAAGTGCTGGGAGGCCTGCTGGGCATGCTGGCTGGACTGGCCATGTACAGGCCGCTGTTTTTGCTGATACTTCCGGCTGCCGCACTGCTGCTTTTTGGGGTTGAAAAAGGACTTGCCTGCTGCCGACGCTGACGCAGCGCCGAAGGAGCGATAGCGAAAGCGACAAAACGCAGGGAGCGTATATACCCCTCCGTTCATGGTTCGACAGGCCCACAACGAACGGGGGTACAGTTGTTTTTGCAGAGGGTAAAAAAGCAGCGCACACTACCGCAGAATCGCAAGAAAAGCGAACACGAACACGGCAATACTGACACAGCCGTTCATCGTAAAAAACGAACTCTGAACCCGGTCGAGGTTGTCGGCTGATATGATGCTGTTTTCATACCATAAAAAACCCCCGACCGCGGCCATGCCGAGGTAATAGACCGGCCCCAGTCCGAGAATTGCTCCGGCAGCGCAAAAGAAGAGCACGGTCAGGCCGTGCAGTGCTTTTGCGGTTCTCAGCGCTGCCGCGATCCCGAAGCGTACAGGTATTGAGTGCAGCCCTGACGAGCGGTCAAAAGCATAATCCTGACAACTGTAAATAATATCAAACCCGGCTGTCCAGAGCATGACGCCAAGCGCGAGCAGCCAGATGCCGGTTGGCGGCAGCGTGTTGGCTGTGGCAACCCAGGCTCCGGCCGGCGCCAGCGCCAGGCACAGGCCCAGAACGAAATGACACAGCCAGGTTACATGCTTTGTCAGTGAATACAGCGCCATGGGAATGAGCACAACCGGCCAGAGCCGACGGCACAGGGGGGGCAGCATGACAACCGCCAGGAAAAACACTGCCAGGCTTGCAGCCAGAAACGCGACTACCTCTGCAACGGAAACCAGCCCCTGTGGAAGCGCCCGTGAAGCGGTGCGCGGATTGCGGCGGTCAACATTCACATCAAGCAGCCGGTTCAGTGCCATGGCAAAACTGCGCGCGCCGATCATGGCAAGCGTGACCCAGAGGATGGTTGCTCCGTCCGGAATGCCGCCGGCAGCCAGCACCATACCCAGATAGGCGAACGGAAGGGCAAAAATGCTGTGCTCGAACTTGATCATGGCCAGGATGGTTCCGGCCTTAGCGAGTAAACCCATACTCGCTCCAGCGCCTGGTCACAAGCTCCCGGGTAGCCTCATCCATGGTGATAACTTCGGGCCACTCGCGCGGATGGCCTTCGGCCGCGGACTTGCGGGTAGCATCAATGCCGACTTTTGAACCGTAGAGCGCGACCGGGGAAGCATGATCCAGCACATCGAGCGGTCCCTTTGTGTAAAAAAGGTCGCGCTCGGGATCGACATTGCTGAACGCGGTCCAGGCGGCCTGCGAGCAGTCCTGCACGTCGACATCGGCGTCAAACACTACGATCAGCTTCGTGAACATCATCTGGCCCATGCCCCAGAGCGCGGAGGCGATTTTGCGCGCGTGCCCGGGATACTGCTTGCGTATCGCCACCAGCACGCAGTTGTGAAACACGCCCTCGGCCGGAAAGTTGATGTCGATGATTTCGGGCAGCTGCAGCTTGATCAGTGGCAGGAAGAAGCGCTCGGTGGCCTTGCCCAGATAATAGTCTTCCATTGGCGGCCGGCCGACAATGGTTGCCGGATAGACGGGGCTGGTTTTGCGTGTGATCGCCTTGAGCGTAAACAGCGGATACTGATCGGCATCTGAATAAAAGCCGGTATGGTCCCCGAACGGGCCCTCGAGCATGGAATGGTTGGCCGATACCGTACCCTCCAGAATAAATTCGGCATGCGCCGGGACCATCAGATCAACGGTTTTGGCCCTGACCATTTCAACCGGACTGTTGCGCAGGAAACCCGCAAACAGCATTTCATCCAGCCCGGGCGGCAGCGGCGCGGTCGCGGCATAGATGGTGGCCGGATCGCAGCCCAGGGCCACGGCCACGTCCGTGTCGCGGCCGCGCTCCTTCCACAAACGGTGATGCCCTGCGCCGTCATGATGCAGGTGCCAGTGCATGAGCGCACGCTTCTCATCGACAATCTGTATGCGATACATACCCGTATTCTGCATGCCGGTTTCAGGATGGCGGGTAAACACCAGCGGCAGGGTTATAAAGCGGCCTGCATCACGGGGCCAGCACTGCAGCACCGGCAAATCGCGCAGATTCGGCTCCATGTCAACGACCTGCTGCGACGGGGCGGCTCTAACGCTTTTAGGCTGAATGTTTTTCAGGTCCCGCATATTCCACAGCAGCTTCAGTTTGTCGGTAAAGCCTGTCAGCGGCGTGGTGGGAATCATGTTTGTTATGCGTGCGGCCACGTCATCAAAGCGCTCCACCCCAAGCGCAAAACAGGCCCGCTCCGGCGTGCCGAATACATTGATCGCCAGCGGGAAACGGGCGCCGGAGGGCTGTTCAAACAGCAGGGCCGGGCCGCCCTGTTTTACCATCCGGTCGGCGATCTCGGTTATTTCCAGCAGCGGATCAGCCTGGGCGCGCACACGGTGCAGCTCGCCGCGCTGCTCAAGCATCTGCAGATAATGGGCAA
>Ga0194126_10012713_pt1 | contig 10628 bp, 9 predicted proteins | sample TA2KigC150mmetaG_FD_148641 | JGI IMG/M metagenome (GOLD analysis project Ga0194126, IMG submission 148641) | Freshwater microbial communities from Lake Tanganyika, Tanzania - TA2015035 Kigoma Deep Cast 150m | ecosystem: Environmental > Aquatic > Freshwater > Lake | place: Tanzania: Lake...
TGAACTGAGATGGCTTGCCGAAGTATGCGCTAAGGTTCCGGAGAATCCTGCAGAGACCCTTGATGAGGCGATTAATGCCATGTGGATATGCTGGGTGGGACTTCATATGGAAAATACCAATGCCGGCCTGTCGCTGGGCAGGCTCGACCAGTGTCTTCAGCCATATTTTCTCGCTGATATGAAGAAGCTTACCACCGATGAAGAGAGAGAGGAATATATTAAAAAGGCTATTGAGCTGGTGAGCTGTTTCTATATGCGCTGCACTGACCATCTTCCTCTTGTGCCGGACATCGGTAACTATTTATTCGGCGGCAGCTCTTCCAACCAGGTGATTACCCTGGGTGGCGTCACCTCCGAAGGTGAAGATGCCGTCTGCGATATGACCTATATTTTCCTTAAAGTAACCGAAATGCTCGGCATTAGAGACCCCAACGTGAATGTGCGATTCAATAAAAGCAAAAATAGCAGCACCTACCTCAAGCGTCTCTGTGAGGTGAACCTGATTACAGCAGCAACTCCTTCGATGCACAACGATGAGGTAGTGATGGCGTCTCTGGAAAGTTTTAATTATCCCATTGAGGATTTAAGGGACTGGTCTGCTACCGGCTGTGTAGAGCCGACGCTTTGCGGGAAGCACATGGGACATACCAATTGCATGATGATGAATATGGTTGCGGCACTGGAGATGGCGCTCAATAACGGCAAGCATCCACTGATGAACTGGGAAGTTGGGCCAAAAACAGGAAGCATCGAAAATGGTGATTTCAAGACCTTTGAGGATTTCTTCAATGTATTTAAGACCCAGTTCAAGTTCCTGATTGATAAATCGGTAGAATATAACAACATGCTCGGCGAGGCGCACCAGGTCTTAAGGCCGACACCTTTACTATCGGCGCTGATTGACGGCACGATAAAGAAGGGTAGGGATGTTACCTATGGCGGCGCCAGGCACAATTCCTCCGGCGCTGCCTGCATCGGTCTGGCTGATGTGACCGATTCTTTGATGGTGATAAAGAAGCTGGTATTCGATGAAAAGAAGGTTGCCTTTAAGGAGTTAAAAGAGGCGGTAGATACGAACTTTGTGAATCATCCAGCATTACATGCCATGGTGACCAAAAAGGTGCCTTTCTTCGGTTCAGGCAGCGATGAAGCTGTGGAAATCGCCAACAGGGTGGCTGAATTTGCCCACGATAATTACTGGAATCATTTGAATTACAGGGGTGGGCATTACACTGCTGGCTTCTGGTCCATGTCCAATCACGTTGCCTTCGGTACCCTCAGCGGCGCACTGCCTTCAGGCAGGCTTGCCTATAAAGCATTTACGCCGGGGCTCACGCCGGAACCGAATGCCTCTAAGAATCTTCTGGACAATATACGTGATGTGGCGCGCTTGAATCCGAGGAATATGAACAACAACATCGCCTTCAATATCAAGGTCGTTCCAGGTGCACAGGATACCCACGAACAGATTGTTAATAACATGTATTCTTATGTGAAAACATATTGCGACCTGGGCGGTATGCAGATACAGATGAATGTAGTCACCTCGGCGATGCTGCGAGATGCCATGATGCACCCGGAGAATTACAGGAACCTGCTGGTGCGCATATCCGGCTACAATGCCTATTTCGTTACGCTGAACAAAGATATGCAGGTAGAGCTCATCGAGCGGGCGGAATATGGAATATAAAAAGCCCCTCATACTCGACGTAAAAGGTAATTCTCTCGACGACGGCTCGGGGATCCGCACCGTCATCTTTTTCAAGGGATGCCCGCTTTCCTGTGTGTGGTGCCATAATCCTGAAGCCAAGTATGCCGAATTTGAGCTGTCCTGGGATAGCAAGGAATGCATCGGCTGTAATAGCTGTGTAAATGTCTGTGAACTCGGTGCCATTTCACGGGGAACCCCAAGTTTTGTTGACCGAAAAAAGTGTAATTTATGTTTTAAGTGTGTTGAGGTGTGCCCTGCTGTGGCGATGACAAAGGTGGGTCGCGCTATGGAAATCGATGAGATCGTCGAGGTGGTTAAAAAGGACATCCCGTTTTTTGATAACTCCGGCGGTGGTGTAACCCTCTCCGGTGGTGAACCGACATTATTTATTGAGTTCGCCTCAGATTTACTTAGAAAATTAAGGGCGCTCGGCATCCACAGCATTATCGAAACGTGTGGTCAGTTTAATTACGGTCCTTTTATGGAATTGATGTACCCTTATTTAGACGCAATATTTTACGATATTAAATTGTTCGATCCTCGGGAGCACGGGAAATATTGCGGGGTGGACAACAGCCGCATACTTAGCAATTTTGAAAAACTGTATCGGCTGTATCATGAGGGTGGCATTGAGGTGTTGCCTCGGATTGCTCTTATCCCGGATATCACAGATACCCAGAAAAATTTGAAAGACATCGCTCTGTTTTTAAAGAAGAGCGGGGTTACCAGGGTGGCGCTTCTTCAATATAACCCCCTGTGGGTGGAAAAGGCGAAAAAGCTCGGCGTTGCCAATAGTTATGCCGAAGTAGAGAAAATGACTCAGTGGATGGCTCGTTCTCATGTAAAAGAGTGTTTTGCCATATTTGATGATTTTGAGGTAAACACACTTACTACTGGTGTGCTGGCTTTTAGGGGAGCCAATCGCCTGGTAAGTCGCTGCTAAGGGCGCGTTTTGGCGTTTGGTTGAACTCTAGTAGTGAGGACGAAACATAATAAAGGAGTTAACTTCGTGAAGCAGGAAATTATTACCGACAAAGATAAGGCGATGGCCCAACGTTGTGTGGAATGTCCCGTGTGCGCTCACGCCCGAAAAACGCAAAAAGGGCTGGCCTATTGGTTTGTCAAGAAGATCGAAGGCGGCATGTGTCCATACTGCAAAGCGTATGAGAAGGTGTACGGCAGAAAGGCTCACGAGCCCGTGCCAGCACAATGAGGGGGTAGTCAATAAAGCAGGTTTGGCTGACTAAAGTGTAAATTACTCGGTTGTGGCAGTGTTATTGGCGGCATCCACACTTCTGTACCCTATGGCTGCATCGCAACAAATGCTCGAGTTTGTGACCATGAACTGGCACTGGATATTGCTAAGCGTAATAGTCCTTACTGTGTTGGTAATAGCTCTCCTAGCCAAGCCTATCCAGGTGGGACTTAGAACCACCGCTTTTATATTAGATCTGGGTGTCAGCTATAAGTGGAATGCCAAGGCTATACCGAAAAACATTCTTATCTCCGAGGTTACCTATCGCTGTGGTGACAAGGATATCGTCGCCAATTTATACCGTCCCAATGACCAGCGCCGACATTCCGGTCTGATCCTGGCCCATGGTGCTGTCGAAGGAGGCAAAGATGACCCTGCATTAAGACTAGCAGGCGGAAGCCTGGCCCGCGCCGGGTACGTGGCTCTGGTGCCGCAGTTGGATAACCTGAGGAATTTTCGGCTTCACCAAGATGATATAGACGCCTTGGTCGTCAGCTTTCGGTATCTCGCAAGACAAGAGTTCAGCAATGGAAAGATAGGCATACTGGGCATCTGCCTCAGTGCCCCGCTGGCGCTGCTGGCTGCCACCGAGCCAAGTATTAACCGGGATGTAGCCGTTATCAGTTCTTGGGGTGGCTTTTACAACATTAACGACTGGCTGCAGGCTGTTATTTCTGAGCGCTATATTGATGAGGGTACGGCTAAACCGTGGCGGCCGCGTACCGTTTTGATAGAAGAAACTCCGAAATGGCTGATTGAACTGTTGCCTAATGCTTCGGACAGAGTTTGCATTGAGGAAATGCTGAGAGGGAATTCCACGGATTCTGCTAAGAGCAACCTCTCCCCCTCAGGACAGGCCATGTATGAGCTACTTACTAATCGTGACCCTGAGCGAGTAAAAGACCTCTGGGCACAGCTCGACCCTGAAGTACAGCAGACTCTTAATAACCTGTCACCCCACCTGAAGATTGCTCAACTCCGAACAAAAATAGCTATTATCCATACCTTTACGGATGATGTCATACCCTGGGTAGAATCCTGCAAGCTCGCCGGTGCCATCAAGGATGGAAATAAGATTTACTTCAAGGTCTTCCGCCAGTTCTACCATGTCAGCATCGAGGACCTGTTAAAGGCGCGTATATCCAATCTCTACAATGTCATCTCCGAGGCTGTCCAGTTCTATCTTTACATGTATTCTATCCTTTACCAATTATGAAGATGAAAGAAGCCCATCTATTTGCCTGTATCCGCAGCGGTGGGATGGCAGCCGTAGTTATTGGTCTCCTGCGCCAGGCCGCACATTGACGCTTGACACTGTTAGTCACTATAATGGGCTGAGCGACGCAGCGAACAGAGAGGCTGTTAAAGCTGGTGATGTGCAGATGGTGTCAAGCACTGTTAGGCGTCATAAGCTTGACACGCCCTCTGCAGAAGTATTGGTGTAATACCTCATGAAGGTACGAAAGTTCGACTGGATTGTATTTTACGCACTGTGGGTTCTCTGGGTCTTCCTCTTGCCATTCATGTATATTTTGGCTGCTTTGAGAACTCGAAAGAGTTGAGAGATAGGAGTTCCAACCTTCAAAAAAACTGCGTATTTTGATGACAGCAATAGTCATCGTGATTTGGCAAATTGTGGGAAAAAGGAGGTAGGCGCATGAAACACAAAGAAGGCAAATTCAAAGGGCTCAATAACTTTGACCTGTATTACCAGTACTGGCTGCCGGATGGCAGTCCCAAGGCGGTACTGCTGGTCGCCCACGGCCTGGCTGAGCACAGCGGCCGCTATAAGAACCTGGTCAATTACTTCGTCCCCAAAGGCTATGCCGTGTATGCGCTTGACCATCGAGGGCATGGCAAGTCAGAGGGCACACGCTCCTATATTGACCGGTTTGATGAGTATCTGATTGACTTCAAAACCTTTTTCGATAAGGTGCGCAAGGAGCATCCCGATGCCAAGATTTTCCTCGTTGGTCACAGCATGGGCGGAACGATTGCCACTGCTTATGCCCCTGAGCACCAGAAGGAGCTGGCCGGGCTCATCTTATCCGGGTCGAGTCTGGTAGCAACTGCTAGCGTATCGCCAGCGCTACTTGCCATAGCCGGCATAGTCGCAGCGGTGCTGCCAAAAATAGGTGTCACTGTCCTTGATGCTTCTACTATTAGCCGGGATAAGGCCGTTGTGGATGCCTATGTGAACGACCCGCTTGTCTATCGGGGCAAGGTTCCTGCCCGAATGGGTGCTGAACTGGCAAAGATGTGGAAGCAACTACCCGAGCGGATGCCGGAGATAAAGTTGCCTGTCCTGATTATGCATGGTTCCGCTGACCAGCTATCTGACCCGGCAGGCAGCAAGCTGTTGTATGGACGGGCAGGTTCAAAAGACAAAACACTGAAGCTTTACGAAGGTTTCTACCACGAGATCTTCAACGAGCCGGAACATAAGCAGGTCATGGCCGACGTAGAAGTCTGGCTGGCCGCTCATATCTAGTTTTCTGTGTAGTTGCGACCCTTCAGGGTCGCTGAGCGAGGCTAAAGCCTCGCACTACGTTAGTAAACATCTCCATGTTGTGAGAAAAGGAGAGAGATGGCTGATTGTCATTATCACAAAGAGAGCATTGCGAAATTAGGCAAGTTATACGAGCTGAAACCTGCGCTTTTGCAGGCTTTTATGGATTTCGATGGCAAGGTCTTCGCTGACGGAGCTTTGAGCACTCGGGTCAAGGAGCTGATTGCTGTGGCTGCTGCCCACATTACTCAGTGCCCATACTGTATTGATGCACATACGAAGAGAGCGAAGAAAGCAGGCGCCTCGGCTGAGGAACTGGCTGAAGCGATATTTGTCGCCGCATCATTGCGCGCCGGTGGTGCTCTGGCACACAGCTGTATAGCCATCGAGGCTTTGGAAGAGAACTAGGGCCGCACCGTTAGCATTGCATCCAACCCTAAATGTCCTCTAGGAGAACGGTTGTCGGCTTGCCCTCCTATATGATATACTGCGCACGATATTTGACCCTTTGTTGAGAGCTATTTATGCCTGCCAAAGGCTATATCTTAGTCATAGACCAGGGAACCACGGGCAGCGCTGCTCTCCTCTTCGATGAGGAAGGCCAGATAGTTTCCAGCGCCGACAGTGAAATAAGCCAGATCTATCCTCAACCCGGCTGGGTAGAACACGACCCCAAAGAGATTTTCCGCACCTCTCTAGTTGTGGCTCAAGAGGCGCTGCAAAAGGCGGGGGTGTCCGCCTCTCAGGTGAAAGGCATGGGCATCACCAACCAGCGGGAGACTACTGTGGTATGGGACCGCCGCACCGGCGAGCCGGTGAACAATGCGATAGTCTGGCAGTGCCGCCGCACCGCCCCGCTATGCGAAGAGCTGAAAGCAAAGGGGCTAGCCCAGACCATCAGGGAGAAAACGGGACTGCCTATAGACGCCTACTTCTCTGCCACCAAGCTGCGCTGGATTTTGGACCATATACCTGAAGGGCAGTGCCGCGCCCAGCAGGGCGACTTATTGTTCGGAACGATAGATAGCTGGCTCGTCTGGAATCTGACTGGTGGCGCCGTCCATATTACCGACTACAGCAACGCCTCCCGCACTATGTTATTTAACATCCACACTCTTGAGTGGGACAGAGAGCTTCTTGCTGTCCTGGACATACCAGAGGCTGTTCTTCCCAAAGTGATGCCTTCCAGTCAGGTTTACGGTGAGACTGCTGCTTGCCTGCTGGGGGATGCTCGGGTGCCTCTGGGTGGCATAGCTGGCGACCAGCAGGCAGCCCTGTTTGGCCAGGCATGTTACGATGCCTGCATGGCCAAGAACACCTACGGGACGGGCTCCTTCATCCTGCTCAACACCGGTGACAAGCCGATTCCCTCTGAGAAAGGCTTGGTGACAACCATAGCCTGGGGACTGGCGGGCAAGGTCGCTTATGCCATGGAGGGAAGCATCTTCATCACCGGCGCTGCCGTCCAGTGGTTACGGGATGGCTTGGGCCTGATAAAAAGCGCTGCTGAGAGCGAGCCACTCGCCCGCTCCGTTCCTGATAACGGCGGGGTTTACTTTGTTCCTGCTTTTGTGGGTCTGGGTGCTCCTTACTGGGACATGTATGCTCGGGGCACCATCATCGGTCTAACTCGGGGTACCACCGGAGGACACCTGGCAAGGGCTACCCTGGAGGCTATTGCCTACCAGACTCGGGATGTAGTAGAGGTGATGAGCGCCGAAGCCTGCCTCCAAGTGGCCTTGCTTAGGGTGGATGGTGGTGGCACTGCCAATGCTCTCCTGATGCAGTTTCAGGCGGATATACTGGGGGTGACAATTCAGCCGGCGCTGGTGGCTGAGACCACGTCTCTAGGAGCTGCTTACCTGGCGGGCCTGGCGGTGGGTCTGTGGAAAGATACCACTGAACTTGCCCGAATGTGGCGTGCTGCTGAGACCTACGAACCAAAGATGTCAGTCGACCAGCGCGAGACCCTTTATGCCGGCTGGAAGCGCGCTGTGGAGCGCGCCCGCGGTTGGGTCGAAAGCTGAGTGTCAGGAGATTGTTCATTTATGTAGCTGCGAGGCTTTAGCCTCACCCAATGCGACCCTGAAGGGTCGCAGCTACATTGAGGATATATTATTGTTAAGAGGCTGTCCGAAAACTCTAACTGGCAATCTGCCTCTCCCACTTTGTGGGAAAAATTATAGCTCATTGGTGATACACATTAAACATGTAGCCCCGAGGCTTTAGCCTCGGGAGCCCGACTACATTGAGGATATACTATTGTTAAGGATTCTCGAATCAGGAGAAACTAAATATGAAAAGAGATTTTGACGCCATTGCCAGGGAGAAATTCGACCTGATTGTAATAGGCGGCGGCATTATAGGCACCGGCATTGCCCGGGATGCGTCTCTCCGCGGTATAAAGACTTTGCTCATTGAGAAGGAAGACTTTGGCTATGGTACCACTTCTCGTTCCTCGCGCTTGATTCACGGAGGACTGCGCTACCTGCGAATGCTGGAGTTTCACCTTGTGCGGCAGGACTTGCGTGAGAGAGAAGTTCTATTGAAAATTGCACCTCACCTGGTACATCCCTACCCCTTCATCATACCCATAGCCAGCCTTTATTACCAAATAGCTCTGAGTATAGGCGTGCGACTGTATGATGTGATGGCTTCGAGCAAGTCTATGCCCTCCCACCAGCATCTCTCACGACGCGAGGCTCTGGAGATGGAGCCGGAACTTGAGGAACTGAAAGGCCTGACAGGTGCCATACTCTACTACGATTGCCAGGCGCCGTTTACGGAGCGGCTGGGCATAGAGAATGTGCTCTGCGCCGCGGAGCACGGGGCCACCATCATAAACCATGCTCAGCTTACCAGGTTCCTCAGAGATGGTAACGACGTGTGCGGCATAGAAGTGCTGGATTGCCTATCAGGAGAGGCCTATAGAGTGAAGGCGCGGCTGGTGGTCAATGCCGCCGGGCACTGGGTTGACTGTGTCAGGGATTTGCTCCACGGCGGCCCGGCCAGCACGGTACGCCGGACCAAGGGCATACACCTGCTCACCCTAAAGCTTTCACAAAAGGCTCTGGTTCTCTTTTCTCCCGTAGATGGTCGTCTTTTCTTCGTCATGCCCTGGCTGGACTACACTCTCATAGGCACCACCGATACCGATTATTGCGGAGACCTCGATGCTGTTTGTGCTGACGAAGCTGACGTGGTCTATATGCTGGGTGGACTCCGCCAGGTCTTCCCTAAGTTGCGTAAAGAAGACATATTTTACACTATCGCTGGGTTGCGTTCCCTGGTTCATATTGGCGGTGAAAAGCCATCGGACATTACACGTGAGCACAAGGTGCTTGACCATAAACAGAGGGACGGCATAGAGGGCTTAATCTCGGTGCTGGGAGGCAAGATAACCGCCTACCGCGCCGTGGCCAAGGACGCTGTGGACATGGTCTGTCGCAAGCTGGGCATGGAGGTAAAATGTACCACGGCGGAAGTTCCTCTGCCCGGGGCACCGGCCGTGTCACAGAAAGCGGTGGCGAAGGCGGCTAAAGAAAGCGGTCTATCTGTGGAGACGGTAACGCATCTTGCCGACCTCTATGGCTCACGCCTATCGCAAGTTTTGGAATTGGTGCGTGGTAATAAAAAAGGTGGGCAGCCTATCTGTTCTCATTTTCCTGATATACTGGCGCAGGTAGAGCACGGCGTGAAACAGGAAGGCGCACTCATGGTGAGCGACTTCCTGCTCCGCCGCGGCGCTGTAGGTTTAGGCCCATGCCAGGGGTTGGATGCTGTGGACACGGTGGCCCAGGAGATGGGGCGTCTCCTGGGGTGGAGCAAAACTGAGCAGCAGCGGCAGGTTGAAGCTTACCGTGCCCAGGCAGCTCTATGCCAGCGCTTCAAGGTGGGGACTGGGGCTAGGTAACACGCACATTAGATAGACCGCCACTCGTAGTTACAAGCCTTTTTCTTTTAGCCAGCTCAATATGCGGTCGGCCACAGCCTGCCAGCCGGCTTCCAGCATCATGTCATGTGCCATATCCGGGAAAATCTCTACCTGAGCGCCGTAGGCCTGCGCTGTCGCCTCGATCGCTCTGGGGTAGAACATGGTGTCCTTGTCCGCTCCCAGTACAAGCATGGGCATTTTGAGTTGTTTGGGCCGGGGTAAATCGAGCCCCAGCATATCTAGAAAAGCGCAATAAGACTCGTCTTGCATGCGAGTAAAGTAGCTTGCCAACTTCTCCTGAGGCATGTCCGCAGAGAAGAAGGCTTCTTGCATGAGGCTGGGTGCGCCGATGATGGGATACAGGCTTAGTGTCAGGTTGGCTTTCAGGAAAGCCAGCGGATGGCGGCGAGCGATACGCAAGGTGGTGGGAATCACACCTGTTGGTGGCGCCGGCGCCAGCAGCACAGCCGCCGGGGCTTGATTTGACTCCAGGTATTTCTGGACTATCAAGCCGCCCATGGAATGTCCCACAAGTACCGGCGGTTTCTTTAGTTGACTCACCACCTGGACTACATCAGCTAGATAGTCACGCAGGCGAGTCCATCGGAGCCGTTTGCGGCCTTCGCTGGCACCGTGAGCACGCAGGCTTAAAGCGTGGGATACGTAACCGTGTTTTGCGAAATAGGGCAGAAAGTGTTCTGACCAGCACCAGGCACCGTGCCAGGCCCCGTGGACAAAGAGGATTGGCGTTGGGTATGCTTTGCCTTTGGGCTCTTTGGTGACAATTTCCAGTTTCATGGCTAGGCCTCCTGGCGAATTTTATAATTTGCCGTAGTACCTGTCAAGACTTGCCATCTGCCCCAAATCCTCGAAGGAAAAACAAACAAGACTTTATCTGGAGCACCCCCAGTGTCATTGCGAGCCGAAGGCGTGGCAATCTCAGCAGGGATGCAGAGTTTGCTACAATTGCAGGGAGGGAATCTTACTCAGAGATTGCTTTGTTGCTATTGCTCCTCTCAATGACACGAAAACCAGGTTGTCACTAATAACATGAACGAGTGGAATGAATTGACACTTACAAGCTGAGTATGTTAACTTTTAGGCGGGGCAGCGTAGCTCAGTGGCAGAGCAGGGGACTCATAAGCCCTTGGTCACTGGTTCAAATCCAGTCGCTGCCACCAGTTCCACTTTTGTCATTGCGAGCGAAGCGCAGCAATCT
>Ga0194126_10012714_pt1 | contig 10628 bp, 9 predicted proteins | sample TA2KigC150mmetaG_FD_148641 | JGI IMG/M metagenome (GOLD analysis project Ga0194126, IMG submission 148641) | Freshwater microbial communities from Lake Tanganyika, Tanzania - TA2015035 Kigoma Deep Cast 150m | ecosystem: Environmental > Aquatic > Freshwater > Lake | place: Tanzania: Lake...
CCAGCACCTTCGTCCAATTGTAAAAAAGGAACAGGCTTTTCTTACTCGGCTGGTCCGTAAAAGCATAGAAAGAGGAGTTGTCTATGTTTCACCGGATGGAGTGATTCAGGAGGCATACAGGTCCTGTTCTAAATTGAAATAAAATATGAAGATCATCCCATGTGAAGTATGCGGATCAGGACAGCACCAGTTACTTTTTGAAGGCCGGGATCGAATTTTTGGAATTCCAGGGGTTTTTAAAATTGTGAAATGTCTGGAATGCGGACTTCTCTTTATCAACCCCCAACCTGAGCCAGAAGCATTGGAAACGTATTACCCAATACATTATCATGAAAGTCAATCCGCCCGTTTTAAAGAATACTCCTGGTTGAGGAAGAAGGTCCTTGAGACCTTTTGGGGATATCCTCCTTGTTCGGGCACTTCAACAAGACAGAGGTTATTTCAACGATGGGTTTTTCTTCCATTCAGGTGGCGATATCGCAATTCCATTCGCTTTGTCGAGAAGGGAAGGTTGTTGGATATCGGGTGTGGAAACGGAACAGAGCTTTATAAATTGAAAAAGATGGGATGGGAGACGTATGGCGTAGAGGTGAACGAAGAAGCGTCTGCGCGGGCAAGGTCAGAGGGGCTTTCTGTTTTGACGGGGGACCTGTTTAAGGCAAAGTTCCCCGATCAATTTTTTGATGTGGTGAGAATGAGTTTTGTATTGGAACATCTCCCCAATCCCAGAGAGACTCTGACAGAGATCAAAAGGATATTGCGCCCCCAGGGGCGGATTTATATTTCTATCCAAAACACCAATAGCCTCAACTACTGGCTCTTTGGAGAAAGATGGTTCAGCCTGGATGTCCCCCGCCATCTTTTTTCATTTTCGATTGAAACGATTAAAAGACTAACCTCCTCTCTGGAGTTAAAGGTGAAAGCGATCCGATTCGATTCCGGGACAAGGACCTTTTTAGCCAGCCTTCAATACTGGGTCAATGATCGACATGAAGGAAGGGTATTGACTCAAGGTAAACAATCTATTTATGGAAGCCATTTGTTAAGGTATCTTTTCAGACCTTTATGTTGGTTTGTGGATCGAATCCGATTAGGGGATCTGGTTCACCTTGAGATTATTAAGATATGAGCGATCTATCCATTATCATCGTGAATTGGAATACGAGAGATTTATTGATTCAGTGTCTAAAGTCCCTCCAACAGACTTTTCAGAGATTGAAGATGGAGATCTTTGTGGTCGATAATGGATCAACGGATGGGAGTGGGGAAGCAGTGAGGGCCAAATTTCCAGAGGTGATCTTTATTGAGAATCGATTGAATCTTGGATTTGCAAGGGCTAATAATCAGGCGATGAGGTTATCGAAGGGGAGATACATTCTCCTTCTCAATCCGGATACTCAGGTTAAGGAAGGGGCCATTGAAATTCTGAAGGCCTTTATGGATCATCATCCAGTGGCAGGTGCGGTTGGAGCTCAGCTTGTAAATTCCGATGGCTCGAAACAGAACTCGATTGCCAATTTTCCATCCTTAGCCACAGAATTAATCAATAAGAGTCTCCTCCGCTGGCTTTTTCCAGGCCGGTTTCCGGGGAAAGAGAGAGCCTATTCTGAACCCATCGAAGTCGATTCCGTCATCGGCGCCTGCATGATGGTAAGGCGGGAGGCGATGGAGCAGGTGGGTTTTTTTGATGAGGATTACTTTCTGTTTTTAGAAGAGACGGATTGGTGCTATCGGATGAAGAAAGTGGGATGGAAGGTTTATCACCATCCCAGGACAGAAGTCATTCACTTCCAGGGGAAGAGCGCCGAGAAGGATAAAAAGAGGGCAAGGGTCGAGTATTACCGTTCCCGCTACCAATTTTTTAAAAAGAACAGGGGGTTCTGGCAATGGTTCTTTCTCCTGATCGGTTTGATGATTAAATTGGGGGTTGAATTTCTTTTTATGGCCATTGCTTGCATCCTGACCGCTTTTGCAGTAAAAAGGTTGAGAAAAAAATTTTCTAATTATGCTTATCTGTTGGGGTGGCATATTCAAGGATGCCCCGAAAGCATGGGGCTGAAACCCCTAAAATGACCATTGAAAAATAGTCATTGCAAAATTAGCATTGCAAAATGTTTCTTATGATTAATCTTTTTCAAAAGGATAATTGCTAATTGATCATTGCTAATTGTTAATTTTGAACTGATTTTTGGCGGGAGGGTTCTATGGTTGGCATGGCAGTGGTGGGAGCCGGAGCGTGGGGGAAGAATCATATTCGAGTCTTTTCAGAGATCCCCGATGTCCATTTGAAGTATGTTTGCGATTCCGATCCATCCAGGCTCACCAGGCTCCAGAAGTCCTACCCTCAGTCGAAGATGGTAGAAAATATAAATCCCATCTTGCAGGACCCGGAGATTAAAGGAATCGTCATTGCCTCATCCGCCATTTCCCATTTCCCCCTGACTAAAGAAGCCCTCTTGGGGGGAAAGGACGTACTGGTGGAAAAGCCTATGGCTTTAAATGTGAAGGATGCAGAGGAAATGGCGAAAATAGCAGAAGGGGAAAACCGCATTCTTATGGTGGGGCACCTCCTTATTTACCATCCGGTGTTCGATCGATTAAAGGAGATGATCGATTCTGGAGAGTTAGGAAAAGTTCATTATATATATACGCAACGTGTTAATCTCGGCATTATTCGTCAGGACGAAAATGCCCTCTGGTCATTTGCCCCCCATGATCTGTCTGTTGTCCTGAAGCTTTTTGGCGAGGCACCAGTGGTCGTTTCCGCAAACGGAGAGAGCTATATTCAAAAAGATATCGAGGATGTGGTTTTCCTTAGCCTTCACTTTGCAGATGGAAAAATGGCCAATGTCCATCTGAGCTGGCTTGATCCACACAAGGTAAGGAAGATCACAATCGTGGGGTCGAAGAAGATGGTGGTCTTCGATGACATGGAGGCGTCTGAGAAGTTGAAGATTTATGATAAAGGGGTGGGTAACCTATCCTATGATTCTTATGGGGAGTATTTAAGCCTGAGGTTTGGGGATATCACAATTCCGAATATCAAGATGGCGGAACCCCTTCGGGCCGAGGCTGAACATTTTATTCAATGCATTCAGTCACGAAAGCAGCCCAAAACGGGGGGACGGGACGGACTTGAAGTGGTGAAAGCTCTTGTTGCCGCTCAACAGTCCCTTAAGCAGAAGGGATTTCCCATTAGTCTGTGAGGGAGATGATCAATGGAAAGGAATTATTTTGTACATTCAACAGCAGTGGTGGATGAACCCGCGGAGATCGGTGAGAACACCCAGATTTGGCATTTTTCTCACGTCATGTCAGGGGCGAGGATTGGGAAGAATTGTATCATCGGCCAAAATGTCTTCATCAGCCGTGGTGCGATTTTGGGCAATAATATAAAAGTCCAAAACAATGTCTCCATCTATGATGGAGTGGTATTAGAAGATGATGTCTTCTGCGGTCCTTCGATGGTCTTCACCAACGTCTTTAACCCTCGGAGTTTTATCTCGAGGAAGAAGGAATTCCGACAGACACTGGTAAAGAGAGGAGCAACCATTGGGGCCAATTCGACGATCATCTGCGGTAATACGATCGGGCAGTATGCCTTTATTGGAGCCTCTTCCGTTGTTACAAAGGATGTGCCGGACTATGGGTTGGTTTATGGGAATCCAAGTAGAGTGAATGGGTGGGTCTGTCAATGTGCAGTGGAGATCACCTTCCGGTCTGGAAAAGCTATATGTAAGGCCTGCGGAAAGCGATATAAAAAAGACCGTGCCGGAGTGAGACTGATTTAAAAAGGGGGACAGGCTACTTTTTTAGAGGAGTTTTAGATGCCGAGAATTTCAAGAGGATTGGTTGATGAATCAATATATCATGTCATCAATCGAGGAAATGGCGGCCAAATAGTATTTCATAAAGGTAAAGATTATGAAGCATTTATAGAATTAATGAAAGAGGCAAAGAACCGTTATAAAGTTAAGATTTTTGGTTATTGTCTTATGCCAAACCATTTTCATATGGTTTTGATGCCTCATCACGCTGAAGATTTAAGCAGATGGATGCAATGGCTAATGACAAGTCACGTTCGCCGATATCATCGGCATTATGAAACAAGAGGTCACGTTTGGCAGGGACGTTATAAGAGCTTTCTTATTCAAAAGGATAGTCATTTATTGACTGTGATGCGTTACGTGGAAGGAAATCCAAAGCGAGCTGGGTTGGTTAAGTCAGTAAAAGACTGGTTATGGTCGTCAAGCCAGGAATCATTGGGAAGGAGAAGTCGTTCTTTGATTGATACTGTTCCTTTAGAATTACCTAAAGATTGGGAAGATTATGTAAATGAACCGGTTACAGCAAAAGAATTAGAAAGAATTCGACAAAGTGTGATTCGACAGGCTCCGTATGGAGATGAACCTTGGAAATTGCAATTAAGTAAAGATTTAGGATTAGAATCTACAATTAGGCCAATTGGAAGGCCAAGGAAAATTTATGCTAAGTAATAAAAAAAGTAGCCTGTCCCCCTTTTTTAAGATGGTTACCATCGTTGGTGCAAGACCCCAATTTATTAAAGCGGCTACGGTCAGCCGGGCCATTCAATTATCCAACGAGAAGAAGAGAAAGATCCAAGAAATATTGGTCCATACAGGTCAACACTACGATTACCTGATGGATCGAGTTTTTTTTGAAGAGCTTGGGCTTCCGAGGCCGCATTACCATCTGGGGGTAGGGTCGGGTTCCCATGGGAAACAGACAGGGGTCATACTTGAAAGAACTGAGACCGTTCTTCAAAAGGAGAGACCAGGAGTGGTTCTTGTTTATGGCGATACGAACTCGACCCTGGCAGGGGCGTTGGCCAGTGCCAAGCTGAATATTCCGGTCGCCCATGTGGAGGCTGGATTGAGGAGTTATAACCACAGGATGCCGGAAGAGGTCAACCGCCTCCTCACTGACCATCTCTCCACTTATCTCTTTTGTCCCACTGCTCAAGCCATTCAAAATCTATTAAAAGAGGGAGTCAGAAATGGTAAAGGAAAGATTGTGAAAAACGTAGGCGATGTCATGTACGATTCGATCCTTTACTATTCCAAGTTAGCTGAACAGAAATCGACAATTCTTAAAGATTTAAGCCTTTTAACTCCGAACTCCCAACTCCGAACTCCGAACTATTATTTAGCTACCCTCCACCGTGCCGAAAACACCGACGATCCCAAAAGGCTTAAATCCATATTAAAAGCCCTCAACGAAATCGGGAAAAAATATCCTGTCATCCTTCCCCTTCATCCCCGGACCAAGAAGATGATCAGCGTTCATCGTCTTTCCAAAGAGGCCCGACATGTTAAGCTCATTGCCCCTGTGTCTTACCTCAATATGCTCATGCTGGAAAAGCATGCCAGGGCCATCCTGACCGACTCCGGAGGCGTCCAGAAAGAAGCCTACTGGTTCGGCGTTCCCTGCGTTACTTTACGAGAAGAGACCGAATGGGTTGAGACTGTCCGAAGAGGATGGAATGTGCTGGCGGGGGCAGAAACAGATAAAATTATTCGAGGAGTAAAAAGTTTAGGGGGAAAGAAATTTTTAAAAGATAGCATGGGTTTATTCGGAGATGGAAGGACAGGGGAGAAGATAATTCGAATTATGACAAGCCTCCAGATGATGAAACATCAGAACATGTCCTGAAATGATCAAAATGCCTCTTTATCTCAAATTGATAGTTCTTGTTGCTGTTTCACTCCTTACGAGAATTATCTTTTTTATCCAACCCCAAATCCTGCCGCTGGATGGCGTGCTCTGGATAAAAATGGCCAAGTTGTTTTCAGAGGGGGGGTATACCGGAGTTGCGGGAAGTTATTTTAATTTTTATCCGTTTCTAATTTATTTGGCGCAGAAGTTTTTTGGAGATTGGGAACTAAGCGGACGGATCATTTCTCTTGCCGCAGGGACACTCACCGTCATCCCTGTATTTCTTCTGGGCAGGAGCCTGTTTGATGAAAAGATAGGCTGGTTATCCGCAATCTTTTATCTAACTCTACCTAATTTCTTGGAATATGACAGCCAGGTATTGAGAGATCCCCTGTTATGGTTTTTCATGGCCATTACCTTCTGGTTGATTTGGGAGGGAATCCGGAGTCACCGATCAGTATGTTTTGGTTTTGGGAGTATCACTGCAGGATTAGGGGCTTTGACCCGTGTCGAAGGTTTCATTGTTTGGCTTATCCTTGTAGTTTATACAGCGGCCAGAAGAAAAAAGGAGATTTCAGTTAGAAAAAAGATATGGAACCTATCTCTGTTCACCCTTCTTTTTCCTCTTCTCATCTCGATTGGATTCTTTTCATTAAAGGGTGAGTCGAGCCGTAAAGCGTTTGCATTCGAAGAAATGACATCCTTTTCGATAAATTTTATCAAGAGCCATACTCTTGAAATCCTGAAGCCGCGAGATCCTATTCATGCAATGGGAGAGAAGAACTATCATTCGTTACCCAACATTTCTAAGGACTCTCTTGAATTGGGAAGCCGACACCGAATTCTCCTTGCTATCTCAGAGGTCATTTATAAATTTGTCAAATCTTCGAACTTGCTTTTTTTATTTATTTTATTGGGATTTTGGAAGAGAAAGAAAGAGGGATTTCAATCCAACGATGGGTTTCTTTTGTTTGTTTTCGGAGGCTTATTTATAATGTCCGTATTATATGCCAGGCAACTTTATTATTTCAGTACCCGGCACGGCATCACCCTGGTTTTGCCAACTCTCTTTTTTGCAGGGCATGGATTGAATTTTATATCCGAAGCGGCCCCTCGCAGGTTTCATCATCTTACAGGAAGATATGACAAGTTAAGACAATATCTTCCCCACGTTATGACCATTTTACTCGCAGTAGCATTTCTCATCCAGGGAATTCCTTCTACAAGTGGAGGAAAACTCCTTCAAAAAGAAGCGGGGCTCTGGCTCAGAGAAGAAGGCCACCAGGGTTCGGTGGTCATGGGTCCCCAAAAATATTTTCGGATAGCATTCTACGCGGAAGCCGAGTTTTTACAGTTACCGGATTCATGGGAAAAAACAACCTCAACAATTCAGGAAAAGAAGGTCCGACTAATAGTGACCGATCCTTCTACTATCGAACAAGATTGCCCGGGGTTTATGGGAAATTGGAAACGTTCAGGGTTGGTTCTGCTCCAGGAGATAAAAGGAAAGCGAGCGACCGAGAAAATACAGATCTATTTGGTTCAAAATTAAGCCTTCAAGTGGTTTTAATTTCTATTTTCCCTGTCATTCCGTGTTTAAATTAATTTTAAGCGATCCAAGGAGGTTTTAAAAAATTCCTTGACAAAGGATATTTTTGGGTTATTATTGTTCATAAAATGAACAATAGTCTCCCAAATCACCTTTTTAAGCCTTCTGAACGAATGCGCGATCTCCAGTTTCTGAAGGAGATTGAACAGAACCCCAAAGTTTCCCAGAGAGAGCTCTCCAATAAGTTCGGAATCGCATTGGGAGTAACCAACGCCTGTATCAAACGGATGGCCAGAAGGGGGGTGATCCGGTTGAAAGGGTTTCCACCGCGAAGGATTGCCTACTATTTAACCCCAAAAGGATTCACCGAGAAGTCGAAACTGATGTTACATTTCCTCTCTTATAATATACAGCACTATGCGGAAATGAAAAAGTCGATTTCGAAAAGACTTCTTGAGATGCAGAACCGTGGTGTGAAGCGGGTTGCATTTTATGGAGTAAGTGACGAAATGGAAGTTGCTTATGTCACGCTCCAAGGGTTAAAAGTGAAACTGGTGGGGATTTTAGATGATAGCGAAACATTGCAGGGCAAACAGCTATTCGGTTATCGGGTGCAAAAGCCTGAAATACTTACTTCTTTACGGCCAGAGGTGGTGCTCGTAACGTCTTTAGCGGATGGAGAGAAGATTTTCGAAGAATTGAAGAAGCGGATTGATGTTAAGAAAATTCATATTGAACGATTATGAAAATCAGTAGCGATTGAGAAAAATCAATGCGACAAAAAGGACATTGGGAAATTTTTGAAGTAAGAAGAGACGAAGGGCATCTCGTTTTCCGTCTAATGGAATGCTTCTGTGCTGACTTGTAAAGAGGGATGAAGTCGTTTATGGAAAAAAGGTTCAGCCCGTTTTTTGTTCCTTCTTTGAGAAACGATACGCTTTTTTATGGGGTTTCGGTTCTTTGCGAGAGAATTGTCAGCTTCCTGATTCTTCCGCTCTTAACAAAGTTGATTGCCCAGGAACTTTATGGTGTGTGGTCACAAATGATCATCACAGCCGGATTAATTTCGAATGTCATCCTGATGGGATTCCATACGGCTGTCGTGCGTTTTTTGTCCGGAATAGAAAATAATAGAGAGAGGAGTGAGATATTTCATGCGATGGTAGCCATCGTATTGTTCAACTCTTTTATTGTTATCACGATTGCTTTCTTTTTCGCTCCTCCATTAAGCCACTTAGTATTTGGAGATGTTCGATATTCAACCTTTATTCCTCTCCTTGGAATTTTATTGGTGTCTGATGCACTTTTTGAATTGGTTGCTGCTTTTTTGAGAGCAAGGAAGAGCATTCAACTTGTCTCATTTTATTATTTTATAAAGGCTACCGTAAAGATTGGTCTCCTGGCAATGGGAATACTGATACTCCGCTTGGAATTATATCAGGCGATAACAGGGATTGTGGGGGCACAGCTGATTCTCGTATTGTTTATCTATGTTAAGGACATTCTTAGGAAGATGGGCCTACGAATATCCATTATAGATATTCCCTGGAGAAAGATCATGTTTTTCTCCCTCCCTCTTGTGCCTTACAGTATCGTGATCTGGGCCAACAATTTTGTCGACCGATATTTCATCCTTCACCTTCTTGATATTACCCAAGTGAGTATCTACGCTGTGGCTTACTCCTTGGCTGCGATTGTAGGGCTTTTTTACAGTGTATTAGGTTATACGTTATATCCGCATCTTACAAGATTGTGGAACACCGGGGATAAAATAGGGACTGCCGAGACACTCCACAAAGCCACAGAGTATTATCTCTTTTGCACGATTCCAGTCATCGCCCTACTTGCCAACTTTGGAACCCCACTTGTTAAAATATTTACCAAAAATGAATATGTATCAAATTGGCAGGTTATTTTTTTCCTTGGCGCCGGAATCGGAAGTTTTGGCCTTTACCATTTAAACATTTATATTATTTTGCTGGCAAATAAAACACTTTTCAACCTGAAGGTTTCAGCTGTTGGCTTGTTTGTGAATGTCATTTTCAACACAATATTCATACCTGCGATTGGTATTTTGGGCGCCGCTATTGCAACATTTTTGTCCAATGGCATTTTGGCATTCTGGATCATAAGGGAGGGGAAGAAGCACATTTCTTTTGTTTTCCCGTGGCGCAGTACGATAAAAATCGTCATTGCCACCTCTTTGATGATCCTTATTTTGCTTTGGATAGGCCGATATGTTGAAATAAAAAATTTGGGGGCATTAATATTCGTCTTAGCCCTGGGCACTGGAATATATGGAGCAATCGATTTACTGAACAAGAATTCATTCTTATTGCGTTTGTGGAGAAACATATGAAGATTTGTTATTTGGCAGGTGCTGATTCAATTCACAGTTATCGTTGGATAAAATACTTTTCCGATAAAGGCAACAACATTTATTGGTTCTCCCTTACGCCTCTTACAGTAGGAGAAAAGACGAAAAATGTCAATTTGACTGAGATTACGGAATTCCCAGGGAAAGTGCTCTCGATGGCTACGTTAGTGTATAAGGTTAGAAAATTCATTAAAAATCGTAAACCCGATATCTTACATGCTCACTACGCGGGAACCTATGGGCTAGCGGGTGCAATGACTCAATTTCATCCATTTATTGTTACGGCATGGGGATCGGATGTTCTCTTGGCAGGGAGAGAGATCATCAAGAGACCATTGGTGAAATTTACATTAAACAAGGCTGACCTAATCACATGCGATGCAGAGCATATGAGAAATACAATGATTAAACTCGGAGTGGATGGCGAGAGAATAAAAATCATTTATTTTGGTACGGATACTAACAAATTTCATTCAGGGGAGCGATCCAAAAGTTTGAGGCAAAAGTTAGGGATATCTGACGCACCAATGATCATTAGCTTGAGAAGCCTCGAACCCGTATATGATGTTGAAACTTTAATTAAAGCGATTGCCTTGGTCAAAGAAGAAGTTCCGGGAGTAAAATGTGTAATCGGCGGAAAGGGCTCACAAGAAGAGTATTTGAAGAACTTAGCTAAATCTTACGGGGTGGCAGAAAGTACACTCTTTGTCGGTCAGATTTCAAATGATGTGCTGCCGATTTACCTTAGGTCTTCAGATATTTATGTATCCACTTCGCTTTCCGATGCCGGGCTTTCAGCAAGCACAGCAGAGGCAATGGCAAGTGAATTGCCGGTAATCATCACAGATTACGGAGAAAACAGCACGTGGGTCAAGGATGGAGAAAGCGGTTTCATCTTTCCTAAAAGAGATTATGAAAGATTAGCTGAAAAAATTATATATTTAGTTAGGCATGAGGATCTGAGGAGAAGGTGTGGTGAGTCTGGCAGAAAAATAATCGGGGAAAGAAACAACTACAACAAAGAGA
>Ga0194126_10012720_pt1 | contig 10623 bp, 7 predicted proteins | sample TA2KigC150mmetaG_FD_148641 | JGI IMG/M metagenome (GOLD analysis project Ga0194126, IMG submission 148641) | Freshwater microbial communities from Lake Tanganyika, Tanzania - TA2015035 Kigoma Deep Cast 150m | ecosystem: Environmental > Aquatic > Freshwater > Lake | place: Tanzania: Lake...
GAGGAGCGGCGGTGGTGCGGGATCTCCCGCGCGCGGGCGCCGGGTCCCGGAGCCCGCGGGCTTCGTCCGCGGGCTCCTCGGCCGCCTGAAGCAGGGCCTGGGGCGCGAGGCCCGCTAGGAGAGCCCGAGCCGATCCCCTTGCCTGGCAGGCGCCCGCCCGGCGGGCGCTGCTCGGAGAAACAGAACCGGGGCCCGTCAGGCGACGGGCCCCGGTCTGCCGTAGTGCATCCGTGGCGCTCTAGCGACTGACGATCAACTTGCGTGTCTGGGTTTCACCGCCGGCCGTCAGGCGATAGAAGTAGACGCCGCTGGCGACTCTCGCCCCGGCCTCGTCCTGGCCGCTCCACTCGTAGGAATGGACTCCGGCGTCCCGCGAACCGTCGATCAGCGTTCTCACGCGCCGGCCGGAGAGGTCGTAGACGGCCAGCTCCACGTGATCCCGCTCGGGCAGGCTGAAGACGATGCTCGTGCCCGGATTCAGCGGGTTGGGGTAGTTCTGGCAGAGGACGACGCTCGTCGCCGCCCCCTCGCCGAGGGAGACGATCTCGCTCGTGCCCCGGGCGAGGACGCGGTCCTCCCAGTCGCGCAGGTCGTAGGCGCAGGCGAGCCCCTCCGCGGACGGACCCGCCGCCCGGAAGGTGAGCAGCGCCAGCGTCCCGTCGCCGGTCACGCCGGGCTGATCCGGGTGCAGGCGGGTGACGCAGATCTCGCAGAGGCCCTCGCGCTCCATGGTATTGAGGAGCACCGCGGCGCCGTTGCCCGCGAGCAGCTCGCCCCGCTCGACACCCGTGAGGATGAACTCCTGGGGGTCGTAGGCAACGCGCACCATCGCTCCGGTCAGCGCCCTCGCGCCGTTCACTTCCACCGCCACGGTCATCGTCTGACCCGGCAGCGGAGCGGCCAGCGAGGCGGTGAACTCGACCTGCGCGCCCCCCTCGACCGCGGGGCCGAGCGGACTGAAGGCGTTCAGCGCCAGTCCATCGGTCGCCGTCGGCATGCTGTAGCCGTTGCCCGTGAACCAGGACCAGTTCGTGGTGAAGGCGAGCACGTCGCCGATGTCGTACTTGCCGTCGGGCGCCGGCGTCAGATACGGAGCGCTGCCGGTCACCGGACCGATGTCGGCGATCGGGTCGCGCACGTTGTTGACGCCGTTCCAGCCGCGGGTGAAGGCCATCTGGTCGGCGAAGGTCATGTAGCCGTCGGGGCGCGGCTGGAGATAGGGGGCCACCGAGTCGGCGCCGGTGGTCGCGTGGGCGATGTCGCCGACGTAGGCCACGTAGGCGTCGAGGCCGCGCGTCACCCAGCCCTCGGGCTGGGCGCCGTTCTTGTCGGTGATCGTGCTGCTGCCGGCGGTGAGGGCCACCTGCCCGCTGCGGACACGCTGCGTGGCGTTCAGGGCGTTGGCCCGCGGGCGCACGGTCACGTAGGCCATCTCCGAAGCGCCGCTGCCGGTCAGGCCGAGCGGGGCGCCGAGCACCGAGGTCATCACCGAGTAGGTGCCGGCAGTGTTGTCGTAGGTCGCGTTCCAGACGTGCTGGAGGTAGCCCGTGCCCTCCCAGCCGGGACCCGGGGCGATGCTGACGATCTCCAGGTAGTCGGCGGGGAAGGTGCCGACGAAGGCGGCGCCGACCACGCTGTCCGGGTAGGTCAGCTCGAGCGTGAAGGTCTTGTCCTGGTTCGGGGCGATCAGCAGCGTCGGGTCGCCGTCGGCCTTGTCGCGCACGCGCAGCGAGGTGGTCAGTCCGCTGTCGATGCGCAGCAGCTGCCCCGCGCCCGCGGCGTCGCTGGCCAGCAGGTTCCCCGAGGCGTCCAGCAGGCGCGCCTGGAGGTAGTAGGAGCCGTCGGCCGGCGTGCCGTTCGGGCTGGACGAGAAGGCCCAGCGGATCGTTCCCAGATCCGTGCCCTTGCTTCCCGCCGGGAAGCAGAGGCGCGATGTCGCTTCGCTCCAGGTCGCCTGGGAGCCGAAGTAGAAGTCGACGTAGGCGCCCGCGGGGGCGTTGGCGACGGTGTAGGTGAGCGGATAGCCGCCCGTCGGCGGGAAGCTGTTCGGCAGGGCGCTCGCGCCGGTGAAGGCCAGGGCGATCGAAGCCGTCGGCGCGAGCACGTACTTGGTGACGACGTCGCGCTCGCCGTCGGCGACGTAGATCTCCATCTCGCTGCCGTCGCGGACGAGATCGAGGCCGTCGATGCTGGCGAAGGAGCCCAGGATGGAGCCGCTGCCGCCGATGGCAGCCTCGTAGTCGGGGGGCGTAGTCCCCGTGGAGAAGAAGGCCGTGTCCTTGTAGACGAGCACGCGGTTGGAGGCGTCGGCGACGGCGATGTAGTAGGAGGTGCCGTTGGTGGCGACGTCGACTCGCCGCGGGCCGTTCAGGAGATCGTCGGGCGTCGTCGCCGACCGCCAGGAGCAGACGTACTCCATGCGCGGCGGGATGCCCAGGGAGGCGCTCTCGGGATGGAAGAGGAACTTCTGGATGCGGTTGTTGCCGGTGTCGGCCACGTAGACGACGAAGCAGCCGAGCCCGGCGTTCCAGATCGCGCAGACGTCGCGCGGCGAGGAGAACTGCCCGGCTCCCGAGCCGGTCGTGCCGTAGCGCAGGACGTCGGGCGTCGTCGCGTAGGTCATCGAGAACTCGGTCGCGGCTGGCGGCAGGGCGCCGCGCAGGCCGTCGCCGAAGAGGATGACCCCCTCGTACCAGTCGAGCTGATAGACGTTGTCGGCGGGGCCCGCGGTGGCCAGGTCGTCGATGCGCGTCCAGACGACCGGCGCGCCGTCCGGATCGGCGGTGATCGTCTCCAGCGAACCCTGCTTGATCGGCCGGGCGAGCGTTCCCGTCTTCCAGTTGGGCGGAACGCTGGCCGGGGTGGTGAAGTAGTAGTCCTCGTCCTGGACGGCCCCGACGGTGCCGGCGCCGCTCGGCTGCGCGCCGCAGGTGTGGGCGTCGCCGGGCAGATCGTCCCCGGTGGTCGCTCCGAAGTCGCCGACGCCGATGACCTTGATGCGGTCGTTGCCCCGGTCGCAGACGAAGGCGTAGCGGCTGGGCACGGCGCGCCGCGTGGCGAAGAGGGCCGTCGCGTCGTCGGCGACCGCGGTGTCGAAGTCGACCCCCAGGCCCGGAATCACGTAGCAGGTGTTGCTGCCGGTGACGAAGTGGGTCTTCGCCGCGCCGTCGACGAGCTTGCGGCCCGTGGTCAAGTCGGTGATCGTCACGGCGGCGCCGGACATGGTGATCGAGTAGGTGTGCCCGGTGACCTGGTTGGCGTCGACGACGGCGGCCGTCGTGAAGTGGGGGATCGAGGCGACGGCCGTGTAGGTCGGCTGCGTGTACGCGTCGGTGGCCGTGCGCGCCACATGGACGGCGCTCGGCTGGTAGAGGAGGTCGTCGTAGGCCTCGAGGAAGGCCTCGACGCCGCCCCCCTGCGTCACCGTGTAGACCATCAGCGCCTCGTTCTGGCCGGCGCTGTTGTCGGCCGCGTCGATGAGCCACAGCTCGTCGGTGGTCGCCGTCGACTGGTTGGTGATCGTGAAGACGTCGCGCAGGTCCTGGAAGGACTTGGCCACCGGCGCGCTCTGGTCGATGAGCACGGGGCTCACCGTCGCCCCGGCGCTGTTGCCCTGGTCGACGTCGCCGAGGCCGAAGGCGGCGGTGCCGCCGCCGCGGTAGTCGGAGAGGCAGTAGACCAGCTCCCAGAGGTCGGTCTGGCGCAGCGCCCCGGTCGGGACGAGCAGTTCGGGGGCGTTCGCGGCGTCGGCGTACTGGATCGTGTAGACCTTGTCGGAGCTCCCGTAGATCGACACGTCGGCCACGCGGGTCCAGGACTCGCCGTTGACCTTGAAGACATCCGAGCCGGGGATGACCCAGCGATCGGCGCTCGCCTGCCACTCGGCCAGGTTGATGCCCTGGTCGTCCCAGTGCTTGGCCGCGGTGCGCGGATCGGTCCAGGCGACGCCGGCCGTGCCGTTGGAGAGCCTGGCGATGTCGATGTTGGTCTCGTAGCCGAGGATCCGGCGGTTGCCGCTGTCGAGGACGTAGTTCATCGCCCGCCCGTCGGCGGCGATGCTGACGGCGACGCCGTAGACGTTCTCGAAGGCGTACTCCTTGAGCGGGTTGTCGCTCAGCTGGTTGATTCCGGCCGCGTTCACGGCGCGGAAGTAGGGGCCGTTGTACTCGGCGACCACCTCGTAGCGGTCGGCGGCGTAGGCGGGCCACCCCTGGAACGCCGTGACGGCCAGGACCAGCACACACAGCGTCGCGAGCAGTTGCTTCGACATCGCTTCACATCCCCCTGCTAGGTGTCGATCGCGGTCCGGTCCGCCTCCGCGGCCCAATCCCTGTAGACCCGCCCGGGCGGCGAATCGCGATCGGACGACACTCTGCTGACTGCGCAACCGTACTCCCCTGCCGTTCCGGTCCGCCGGTTCGGCCTGCGAATCCCCCTCCCGTATCGGAGCCCCCCGCGGGAAACTTGATCCCTCCGCCGCCTGGCTCAGCGGGAGCCGAGGCGGCTGATTTCGGCCACCCGGCTCTCGAAGCGGATCGGCAGGCGGTGGAAATCGAGCAGCCGCGTGTCGGCCTGGCCGTCGCTGTCGGCGTCGATGAGGACGAAGCCGACGGTCGTCCCGGAGCCCGCGTATCCCGCCCGCCAGCGGCAGCGCAGCGTGCACAGCGTCCCGGCGCCGTCGGCGCGCGTGCCCCGCGGCTCGTTGCCCTGGTACTCGATCAGCCAGCTGGCCTCGATCCGCAGGCGGCCTGCGGCGGGCTGGAGGACCGGCGGCATGAAGAGGTGGCCGCCCTGGTCATAGAAGAACGCGCCCGGGGCCACGCCGGCGGCCCCGCCGACGATCTCGATGGCCGCCGGGTCGAAGGCGATCGTCACCGCTGCCCCGGCCAGGTCCCGAGCCTGCTCGAGGCAGAGCGAGAGGGTGAACTCGGATCCCGCCGCAGCACTCACCGCGGCGGGGCAGAAGGCGATTGTCGGGGCGGGCAGCGTGCGGAACGTGGCCCCGCCTCCGTCGGTGACCAGGCTGGCCAGGTTGGTCGCCTGGAGGAAGAAGGTGTAGGTGCTGTTGGGGGTCAGGTCGGTGAGCACCATGGCGTGGCCGCGCGTGTACTTGAGGGGCTGGTCGGGGTACTCGACCTGGCTCAGGCTCTCCGCCCCGCCGAGGCCGTAGACGATCGTGCAGCGGCAGAGGTCGTCGGTCCGCCAGCGGACCAGGGCCGAGCTCGAGGTCACGCCGGTGACCTCGATGTCGCTCACGACCGGAGGCGTCATGTCGTTCAGGCCGTGGTGCGGATCGGTGCGGAATGAGGGCCCCCGGGCCGAGGCGGTGTCGCCTCGCGAGGTGATCGCCCGGACGGCGAAGTAGTAGCGCGTGTCCGGTTGCAGGTCCGGCAGGGGGACGTCGTGGCGGGTCACGAAGCCGCTCGTCGTGTGCGTGGAGCTTACGGCCAGGTCGGCGGCGAGCCCGATGCGCACGACGCCTACGGCCGGCCGGGTCGTCGTCCAGGAGAGCACGGCCGAGGTGTCGGTGAGCGAGGCGACCTGCAGTCCGGCGACGGCGAGTTCCGTCGCCGGCTGGGCGGGGTCCTCTTCCGTAGGCACGCCGCTCACGCCGCAGCCGGCGGCGAGCAGCGCGGGGAAGAGCGACAAGAGAGCCGGGAGAAGCTTCCATCCTGACCGCTTCATGGTCCTGCCTCCCGAGGCGGCGCCGGGGCATCCCCGAGGCCGCCCGGTCTCGGCTGAGATCAGCCTTCGGTCGCGGGGGCAGGGGGGCCCGGGGGCGCCTAGCGTCCTGTGGGGATGGATCGGACGGGGGAGGGGAGGTCTTGAGCCGAAGATGGAGGAATCAAGATCGGATCCGGGGCGACCGCATCCGGCTTCCCCGCGGCGGATCGAGCGCTTGATCCTGCGGCCGGGGCCCGCTGTCGGCCGCCGCCGGCCTAGGAAGCATCGATCTCCCTGCGATTGACGACGATCCGATCGACCAGCCCGTAGGCGCGGGCCTCCTCGGCCCCCAGCCAGAAGTCGCGGTCGACATCGTTCCCGACGGCGATCGGATCCTTGCCGGTGGCCTCGGCGACGAGCTGATTGTAGCGCTCGCGCAGCTTGACGATCTCGTCGGAGGCGATCTTCAGGTCGGAGGCCTGCCCGAAGGTCGCGCTGGAGGGCTGGTGCATCATGAAACGGGAGTTGGGCAGGCTCAGCCGGGATCCCTTCTCGCCCGCCAGGAAGATGACCACCGCCGCGCTGGCGCAGAGGCCCGCCACGAGCGTGCGCACCGGCGGCTCCACGAAGCGGATCATGTCGTAGAGCCCGAAGCCGGAATCCGCCTCGCCGCCCGGCGAGTTGATGATCACCGTGATCGGCTTCTCCCGCGACTCGTCCTCGAGGACGATCAGCTGCTGGTAGACCTTGCGGGCGAGCTCGTCGGAGATCGGCTCGCTGACGAAGACCGTGCGGGTCTTGAGGACCTTCTCCTGGAGGCGCTCCTCCTCCTCGCTGGTCGACTCCTCCTCCGGCTCCTCCTCCTCGTCGCCGGGATCGTCGTCCAGCAGCCGCGCGCGCCGCCTGATCTCCTCGGGGTCCCAAGTCATGCTCGGCTCCTCTCCTGGCTCCCTCGCTCCGCCCGTCTCGCCGCATCGATCGGCTCCCGGCGCGGCCACCTGAAGGGGCAACGCAGGGCGGGACACGATAGCACCCGACCGCGGGCGCGCCAAGCGGGCAATCTCCGCCGTGCGGCGTCCGCTGTCGCGCGGCACTTCCCGCCGGGACGCGGCGGCTCAGGGGCTCAGGGGCTCAGCGATCGGCCAGCCGATAGCGCGCCCACCAGAGGGCGCGCCCCTCGCGCAGCCACTTGCGGGCGTAGTTGGTCGGCAGGCGCTCCGGATCCTCCTCGGGCCAGGGGACCTCCATGAAGCGCCGCGGCTCCGCGGCGAAGAGCTCGCGGATGGCCTCTCCGTAGGGAGCATCGTCCGTGGCCACGCGGATCTCGCCGCCGGGACCCAGGGCGACGGCGGCCAGGTCGAGCAGCTCCGGGCGTAGCAGGCGCCGCTTCCGGTGGCGCTTCTTGGGCCAGGGGTCGGGGAAGTAGATGTGCAGCACCCGCACTGAGGCCGGCGGGGTCCAGCGGGAGAGGACGTCGAGGCCGTCGGCGCGCAGCAGGCGCGCGTGGGCGATTCCCGCGCGGGAGAGACGCTCCTCGGCGACGCGCAGGTACTTCGATGCCCAGTCGACGCCCAGGTAGCAGACCTCCGGATGCAGGCGGGCGGCCTCCTTGAGGAACATGCCCTTGCCGCAGCCGATCTCCAGTTCCACCGGGCCGGAGCGGCCGAAGAGCTCCCTCCAGTCGAAGGGAGGCGCCCAAGCGGCCGGGTCGATCCAGAGCGCGGACATCTCAGCCCCTGGCCGCCGGGACGGACAGGGCGGCCAGGACCTGCCCGGCCAGGGCGTGGTAGGCCGCGCCCGCCCGGCTCCGGGGGGCGGCGCGCACGATGGGCAGCCCCTCGTCGCCGCCGCCGGCGACGGCCGGGTCGATCGGGATGCTTCCCAGCAGCGGCACGCCGAGGCGCTCGAGCTCTAGGCGCAGGGACCCGGCCGAGAAGATGCGGCTCTCGTGCCGGCAGTGCGGGCACTCGAAGGAGCTCATGTTCTCGATCCAGCCGATCACCGGGATGTCGACCTTGCTGAACATGTGCACGCCGCGGATGGCGTCGATCAAGGCGATGTCCTGCGGCGTGGAGACGATCACGGCGCCCGAGGGGCCCGCCTTCTGGGCGATGGAGATCTGCACGTCGCCCGTGCCGGGCGGCAGGTCGAGGACCAGCTCGTCGAGCTCGCCCCAAGCCACGTCGGCGAGCAGCTGCTCGATGGCGCGGCTGGCCAGGGGACCGCGCCAGATGATCGGATCGAGCCCCTCGACCAGGAAGCCGAGAGAGATGGCCAGGATGCCATGAGCCTGGATGGGCACGAGCTTGCCCGCGGAGGAGTCGGGGCGCGCGCCGGCGGCGCCGAGCATGGTCGGGATGCTCGGGCCGTAGACGTCGGCGTCGAGCAGGCCGACGCGCCGGCCCCGATCGGCCAGCGCCAGGGCGAGGTTGACGGCGACGGTCGACTTGCCCACGCCACCCTTGCCGCTGGCGACGGCGATCTTGCGGCCCGCGGTCGGGGCCAGATCCTCGATCCGTGGAGCCTGCGCCGGGGCGCCATCGGCTTCCGCGCGCGGCGCCGACATGCGCAGCTCGTGGGCAACGCCCGCCGCGGAGAGGCGCGCGCGCGCCTCGGCCTCGATCGCCCGGGCCGCCTCGGGCGCGCTGGTGCGCGCCTCGATCTCGATCCGCCAGCGCTCGCCGTCGGGTTCGACAGAGCGGACGTAGTCGAGCCCGACGATATCCCGGTCGAGGCCGGGATAGCGGACCTCGCGCAGGAGCGCCAGCACCCGCTCACGCGATGCCATCTCACGCGACTCCATGCCGAAACCTCCTCGCGACGCGATGCTCTCGCCGCGCCCCCGCGCGCGTGCGCTGCCATCCGTGCCGCGGCGACCATAGCGGATCGGCCGCCCCGCCGCCAGCGCCCCGCCGCCCGGAGGGTCGTCTGCGCGAGTGGCCGCGCCGGGAGAAGACGACCGAACAGGGTCATGGGCGCGCGCGGGCCCCTGTCGGCGCGGGCCATCCACCGCGCGGGCCCCTGTCGGCGCGGGCCATCCACCGTGCGGGCCCCTATCGGCGCGGGCCCTCCACGATGCGGGCCATCCACCTTGTGAGGCGTGGAGGGATCGGGTAGGCTGATCGGCTGCGAGCTCGAACCCGCGACCGCGCGGGGGCGAGCCGCCGCGGCCTGTCTTCGCGGGGGGGAAGAGTGAAGCTCTCGGTGCTGGTTCCGGTCTACAACGAGGAGGCGACGGTCGCCGAACTCCTGCGTCGGGTCGCGGCCGTGCCGATCGAGAAGGAGCTGCTCGTCGTCGACGACGCCTCCACCGACGGCACCGGGGCCATTCTCGCGGGCCTGGACCTGCCGGGACTGCGGGTCTTCCGCCACGAGCGCAATCGCGGCAAGGGCGCGGCGCTGCGCACGGCGCTGGCGCACGCCGTCGGGGAGATCGTGATCATCCAGGACGCGGACCTCGAGTACGATCCCAACGACTACGCCCGCCTGATCGAGCCGATCGAGCGCGGGCAAGCTGATGTCGTCTACGGCTCCCGCTTCCTGGCCGGCCGGCGGGTGACGACCTTCTGGCACTACTTCGTCAACACCGCGCTGACGCGTCTGTCGAACCTGCTCACCGGACTGCGGCTCACCGACATGGAGACCTGCTACAAGGTCTTCCGCGCCGACCTGATCCGCGGGCTGACGCTCGTCTCCGACGGCTTCGCCATCGAGCCGGAGATGACCGCCAAGGCGGCCCGGCGCGGCGCCCGCTTCGTCGAGGTGCCGATCTCTTATCGGGGCCGGGGCCGCGACGAGGGCAAGAAGATCCACTGGCGCGACGGGTTCCGCACGCTGGCCGCGATCGCCCGCTTCCACCGCTTCACGCGGGAGGCGTAGGCGGCCGGGGCGGGGACGAGGCGACCGCCATGGCCTGGATCGACCTGCACATCGACAGCCTGCGTCGCGCCGTCGAGCCGGGCGTCGATCTGCTCGCCGGTTCGGCGCGGGCGCAGGCGGATCTGCCGCGGCTGCGCGCCGCCGGCGCGCGCGGGGCGATCTGGGCCGCCTGCGACGACGTCTACCTCGAGGGCCCCGAGAGCCTCGCTTTCGTCCTGCGCATGCTGGCCGCCGGCAGGGACCTCGTCGAGCGCGCGGGGGGCGAACTGCTGCTCGTGCGCAGCCGCGCCGACTGGGAGCGCTGCCGCGCCGGCGGTCCCGTGGGCATGATCCTCGCCGTCGAGGGGGCGCACTCGCTGCTTGGCTGCGTGGAGGGGCTCGCCGCCCTGCACGCCCTCGGCGTTCGCGTGCTCACGCTGACCTGGAACCAGGCGAATCCCTTCGCCTCCGGCTGCGGCGCGACACCGGGCGAGGATCGCGGCCTGACGCCGCTGGGGGCCGAACTGCTGGTCCGCGCCCGCGAGCTCGGGCTGTGGATCGATCTCGCCCACGCCTCGCCGCGCACGCTGGCCGACGCCATGGCGCTGCTGCCCCCGCCGATCCTGGTCAGCCATGCCGGCTGCGCGGCGCTGCGGCCCCACCGGCGCAACCTCACCGACGACCAGCTGCGCGCCCTGGCCGCGGCCGGAGGCCTGGTCGGGATCACCATCTACCCTCCCTTCCTGGTTGCGGAGGGCGGGGCGACGGTCGCGACCGTGGCCGCGCACGTGGCCCACGCCGCCCGCGTCGCCGGCCCCGGGGCCGTGGCCATGGGCACTGATCTGGATGGGATCACCCTCTTGCCCACGGACGTGCGCGGCCTCGAAGGGCTCGACCGGCTGCGCGGCGCGCTGGCCGCCGCGGGACTCGCGGAGGAAGAGATCGAGGGCGTGATGTGGCGCAACGCGGCCCGGGCGATCGCGGCGGCGCTGCCGGAGGGCTAACCGATGCGGGCGAAAGCGAAGTCGAGGCGCCGGTCGACCTCGCCGGGCGCGACGAGGCGAACGCCCGCCGCGGCGCCGGCGGCGCGGGCTCCCCGGC
>Ga0194126_10012723_pt1 | contig 10620 bp, 9 predicted proteins | sample TA2KigC150mmetaG_FD_148641 | JGI IMG/M metagenome (GOLD analysis project Ga0194126, IMG submission 148641) | Freshwater microbial communities from Lake Tanganyika, Tanzania - TA2015035 Kigoma Deep Cast 150m | ecosystem: Environmental > Aquatic > Freshwater > Lake | place: Tanzania: Lake...
GCTCATCAGGCGGCCGGCACATGTCAGAAAATATTTCAAGCATCACAAGGTTGCCTATGCCGCATAACAAAATTCATATGTCTATTTGCCGGATTAATATTACCGTCGAAGAATACATGTCCTGTGATAATGCTATACGCAATAGCACAAGCCTTAGCTTCCAGTGTTGGATATAGCATTTGACCATATAGGTCTGCTCGAATCATTGTCAGAATATGTTGGATTATTTATTTCGTTTAAGTGGTAATCCTTAACCATCAAAGCTACCTCATACTGCACCTTCGTAGGTGACTGAGAGGGAGGTACGCCTTGACGGATTGTGTGATGAACGGGGAGAAAGGCGCATTTTTTTCAACATGATTTTCGGGACGGAAAGCTCTCATAAGCTGCAGAAAGTTGGTGGAGCGATATTAGGGATGGTGAGATAGACTGGGAAGGATGATAAGATGGTCGGCATGGGGATCGTAAGATTTCTGTGCCGGCTTTTTTTTGTGAAAAAAGTTTGAGTTCTTAAAAGTATTTGATTAATTTTAATTTTCCTGAAATAGAAATTTCGATTTACTTTAATCGAGATTAGGAATGATTTCAAATACGAAAGGTGTCGTCTGGATTTATATCGCAATTTAGTAAACATGGGTGGCGGCATGCGATGGTCGTTGTCATTCTGTGCTGAATTTTTTATAAATAATGTTGTAATTATCATCAGAATATTGGACGAGACAGGGATGCAATGGGTGAAAAGCGCATCGACGTTTCTGGATTGCGAGTGACATTAGCCAAACCAAAAAAGCGTGTTGATTACAAAATTGTTTTATTTCGGATTTGGCGGATTGGATTGATCGGATGATGAGGGGAAAAGGCTGGTATTAACAAAGCGTATATTTCTGTTTTTGGGAGATTTTATCGAAGAGAAGCAACCGATATGAGGGATCTCCCCCTGGGGACAGACTGAAGGCAGTCCCCAAGGGGGTGTTGATTTTGACTGGAGCCGGCAAAGGTTTGCAGGCGTAATGAGGCCACTTGTTATTTTATTGTCTGAGCGGAGATCGACCCGGATTCCGTTCAGAAGGGCATGTTGCCTTTATTTTCATCAGTATCACGGGAATCGGGGATGTGATCTTCTTTGCAGAACTCCAGGAACTCTTTTTCGTATACATTCCAGAGGATACTGCTGAATTCATCGAGGGTGGTCCAGATTTTCCATGCAAGCTGGCTTTCTTTTCGATTTTCCATAAGACTTCCTTTCGTTGTTATCCTTCCAGACTTTTAACCTTGAGGACGATTTCTGCCGATACGGTTCGTTTCTGATCAAACATGGCGTAAGTGAGAGCGGCCTCGGTGATAGCGCCGATTTTTCTGGGGATTCCAAAAGAGAGATCGTGGACTGCATTCAGGGCTTGCTCATCGAGGATCGTCTCCGGGGCGCCTGCGAGTTTGAGATGGTGAGAGACATAGGTTTTGGTTTCCTCCATACTAAGCCCGGGCATGTGGTAGCGGATGCCGATGCGCTGGTTGAAGGGTTCCATAACGGCGAACTCCATGACTCTCCGAAGGTCGGACTGTCCCGCCAGAATGAGGATGAAGGGATCGCAGGAATCCATTTTGAAGTTGGTCAGGAGGCGTAGTTCTTCGAGGGGTCCGGTTTGGAGGAGATGGGCCTCATCGATGATCAGGAGGATTGTTTTCCCCGCCTGCTCTTTTGATTCCAGGAAGGCAGCTTGAATCTGGGCATAGATGGCGCTTTTGGATATTCGTGGAGGCAGGCCGAAGAGGCGGTTAATATGGTAGAGGAGATCCGCCCGGCTGAGGGTGGAAAGGGGTGTGTAGAAAGGTTTGAACAGATTTTCGTTGAGGCTGTCCACAAAGCGCCTCAGGGCAAGGGTTTTCCCCACGCCGGGATCACCTGTCAGGAGCAATATGCCACCCCGGCGCTTGATATAATCCAACCGGGCAAAGCATTCCTGAAAAGGGTCGGTATCCAGGACATCCGCGGTTTTTATGTTTTTGTCGAAGGGAAAACGCTTCAATCCGAACCAGGCGAGCATGTCTTTCATTTCAGTGTCCTCCCCTGGTGGAATGAGATGTTGGTCGTTACGGTCTGGGGCCGGAAGGTGCGGGCATTTTCCTTTTTGTCCAGGAGTTTGATTCTGCCCACCCGCACGCCGTTGTCGTAGAGGAAGAGTTCCTCGGGATCATCGACGGGATGACGGAGTTCTATTTTCTGGCGGATGTAGGCTGCAGGAACCTCATAGATGGCGCCCTTGAAGCTGATGGTGGCGTCGTTATTGACCACCCTTTCATGACGGACGAGGAAGATCTCATCCAGTTCGGCCTTGGATAGCCTGCGGACGTTAATCCTGGCAAGGGAGGCATGGTAGCGGTCGATGGGCCTTTGATCGATGCCGGCGTGGATCTTGTGGTGGTAATCGTCATTCAGCCAGATTCGGAAGGCCTGATTGAGGTCCTCGATCTGGATGTTTTCCTGGATGTCGCAGAGGAAGCGTTCCCGGACTGATCGGAAAAATCTTTCCACTTTTCCACGTGAGGGGCTGTCATAGGGTTTGGAGTGGATGAGAGAGATTCCGGCCAGGGCGGCGCTTTTGGCCAGCAAATCCGAGGAGAAGCTGGCACCGTTGTCTACGTAGAGTCTTTTGGGTATTCCGTAGGCGAGGAATGCCTCCTTGAGGACAACCGTGAGGGCGCTGATCGTTTCGGAAGCGCTGAAGGCATGTCCCACGATCATGCGGGAGTGATCGTCGATAATGGCGCAAAGGATGGCCTTATGGGAGCGGTTATGGAATTGCACCTGTGGGCCGTGGAGGAAGTCGCATACCCAGAGGTCGTTGACGTTGTCCAGTTCGTAGGCCTTGCGTGCGTCGGTGCGTTTTTTTAAGGTGAACCACCCCCAGGTTTTGACGATTCGCAGCAGGGTGTTGTAGTGAACTGGGGGATCCCCCAGGAGATGCTGATCACGAAGCTCTTCGTAGAGTTTTTGGGCGGACAGGTGGGGGTATGCCTTGCATTTTACCTCAATGACCTTGACCGTTTGCTCATTCAAGCGCCGGGATCTTCCTCCGTCCGATCGATCCTTAGGTTTGAGGGCGTCAAATCCGCGCTTGCGATACTTTCGCAGCCAGGTCTTCATGGTGGAGACGCCGACCTTTCTGAGACCATAACGGGGGAAGTCATGCTCCTGCCCGGCCTGCTGACGGAAGTACTCATTCTGGGCCCTCGCCGGTTCGGCAAGGACGGGCGATATGATCTTGTAACGTGCGAGGGCGATCCTTTCCCGGATATCTTTTTCCATGTGTCTTCTCCTCTCCTGTTTTTGGGTGTCCATGAACGTTGTAGACGGCCCATGGATAACCCATTCAAAAAACAAGAGTTAGCAAACCCCTGTACAATCATGCATCAAAACCGGGTTTCGCATCGGGCGAGGAAGGCCGGTCCATCAAAACAGAGAGTTTCAAACAGGAAGCTAAGGGAAGGATATAAGGAGATGGGTCATAAAACAAACGGCATTGACGTAACGCACCCTTGTGCAACTCAGGCTGCCAGTAAAAAGGTCTCGATGCCGGGATCAGTCATCGAATGAACGGTTCTTCCCGGCTGCGCCATTGAGAAGGGACTCCAAAAAGAAAACAGCTTGTCTGCCTGCTGTAGCAAGCCACAGGTGTTTGAAGTTGCGCCCATTGTACAATCCCAGCCTTCCAGCCCAAACAGGAAAAATAGCCTGCGGCCTCCTCCCATTCCCCATTATTTTCCAGACTGCGGATACCGGAAAGATCGTACCATCGCATCAACGCTGCATGGGCGTGTCGAAACCCTCTGAGAACCGCCATGAACCAATACTTCACCAACCATGGCGTTGCCCTGCTGTCGGGGTCCACACGCACCGTTGCACTATAAAAACCTTGCTGTCCTGATTCCCATGACATCAAGGCCAATAGCAGGGCAACAATCACTGCTTGGACCGTGTACTGAAAATAGGGGATCAACTGGATCGGCAGCAACGAGAATGTCTTCCCGCTTCTCCTGCACAAAAAACGCACCACCGGAATCCGCTCTTTCTTGTATTCTGGAAACAGATCAATGGCATATCTCCAGTAAGGGGTGATCTTCCGATAGCAGTGCTTTTCACCACAGACAGGACATATAGAACCGATAAAGGAGGTGAAATCTATCTGGCCAGTAAGAAAAGATTTCTTGTATTCCCAAATCGTACCGAATGTGTTAGTAAACGGTATCTGAATATGCTGCAAGCCTTGCTTACCTTGGGGCGGGTCTTCGGCTCCTACAACCTTTGGGCCTGCCTCTTGGTAAGTCTCGGTTATTTTTCCGAGGTCAATTTCTTACCTCGCTATTCCGTCCACCTTCATATCATCGGTCACAACATCACGCAATCAATGGGCTCCTTACTGAAAGTTATTTCGGGGTAAATAACACGAGATAGCCAATGTTCATATTCAATGCAACGGCCATAGTGCCATGCGAATTGGACGCGGTTTCAAAGGCTTCATCGATCAGCGCAAAGAGCGCGCCTCCATGGGCTTTCCCAAACATGTTTTCCATGTCCGGTGTGAAGACCATCGACACTTTTGAATAGCCGTTGTCCAGATCAACCAGTTTCAGATCGAATTTTTTTGCAAAGGGTTCCCGGGCTACCTGTTTGAAGATGGCTGCCTTAATTTTGCTGTCCATAGAATCCTTCTAATCATCCGCGGTGTAGTCCTTTTTTCGAGAGATCAATATCAATGAAATTTTTGATCAATCGAGAGGATTTCCTTAATGTTGCCAAATTGTTTTTCATATTTATCGAGATTGTCTTTAAGAGCGTTTATAATTCGTTTCACATGTGAGGGAGTTACAATGATCCTCGACACCAAATGAACACCACTGGGCGAGTTTAAAAGCCAGTCAATAATAAATTCATCGGCGCTGTGAGAGGCGATCATATTGTTGCTGTATTTACCCCTTAAAATGTCATCCCCAGTGTTAATCTGTATTTCTGTCGCTTGCTGGGTTTTTGATTTATCGTCCATGATCTCCTCCAACAAATAGTGAATGCAGTTTAGGACCTTGGTTTCAGAATGTACTCCAAAACCTCATGAAGGTTTTGAAAAAGCCGAAAGCCGTTGCTCACATAACCCTTATTCCAAGGAAACGACAATCCTGCTCCCATTGCACCGCTTTCGATTGCTTTTTCAAGTGTAAGCGGAGAATCATCCACAACAACGTCGGCTCCTGGAAAGAGAACCGTCTTATTCGATGAAAGATGAAGTTCATCGTAAGGGAGTCTGTGACTCGCAAGCCATCGTTCGGTCGGTTGCTTTGTTGCCGGTACACGATGACTGGCAACAATGATGTGGAAACCATGTTCCTTGAGTGACGACAGGAATCCCTGCGATTCTGGATAGGGTCGGTGTTGGTCGTTGTCTTGATTAAGGTGAATGGCGTTGATCGCTGCGACGAAATCCTCCGCTGAACAATATCCCTCCCAAATGTTGTAGGTGCGCCATTGATCCGGCGTTGGAAAATGCTTATTGATTTTTTTCAACGCCAGATAAAAAGCGTCGCTGAATTGCCATAGGGTATTGTCAATATCTATGATTGCTGTCTTGCCCAAAGCTCTCATATTCTCCGCGTTATTTGCATAATCAGTGTATCGCCGATGGATCTCCGATTCTCCCTCCTATGCGATCCAAACCGTTTCCAGGTATGATCCCGAGACATCCACGACAACCTTCGGACGGTTCGCGGCCAGATCCCAGGCCACGAAGAAGGTGAACAGGTCCATTATCGGGTCTTCCTGGTCGCCGAGTCTCTCACCGAGCCATTGCGAGACGTGACCCACGGTAGAGCGGACGATCGTATCGGCCGATATCGCCCGGTTGAAAACCTTCAACGCGGGAGCAGTTTGAAGCTGTTCGACGGCTTCCTCCCAGTGAATGCCGTCGATTTTTCTGCGCAGAACGTAGGCGTTTCCCCGGTCGCGGATCAGAAGCAAGGGGGGATTCCCCTGGATCTTGGCGCTCTTTATTCGAACGCCTTCCAGGCCCGGCATGACCCGGTTGATGAGCTCCTTTTTCCGTTCGACCTGGGGGACCATTCGGGCCTGGAGCCTTTCAAAAATATACCCATGATCTTTCAGCGAGATTTCTTTGAGACGTGTGGGATCGAATCCCAGGTCCATCAGATCGCCTATGGTCAATGTGTCACTGGAGGATCGGCCTTGCGACTCCAACCATGAAACCAGGCTGGGGCGCCGGTAGTTCGGAAGCGACTCGATCATCCGCGCCGGATTCTGCTTGAGTGTCTCGGGCAGATCAAGCCACAGTTCCCTGTCGCCGGAAAGAAGATGTGTTTTGTCCACCAGTTCTCGCGGCGCGTATGACTGAACCGGCATGGCCCTCACCTCGGGCGCCAGACTGATCTGTTCCAGTGACTCACCGCCGGTGTACCCGAGAAGCCGGCCGATCCGGCGCCTGAAGCCCAGCAATTTCGTGACGAACCGCGTGAACATGAAGCGAGCGACCTGCGAAGGCCCTTTGCTGCGGATCTCCTTTTCAAAATAGGCCATCAGCCCGGCGTAGAGGTCCTTGAACTCCTCGATGGTCTTTTGAACCATCAGTTCGTTGTCCCTCATGTCGATCGCTGCCCGTTTCCTTTTGATGTGATGGATCGCTTTGCGAACGGGAGCCTTCAGCTCCCTGCCCGCCAGTCCGGGTGGTATGAAAACCATATACTGCGAGTGTTCGTCCCTGTCGGAGATGCCGGCAACGGCCTCAGCGGGTTGCCACGCAAGTTTCAGGTAGATATCGAAGGTAGGGTCCTGCCGGGGAATGATATTGTCCAGTAACCCTACCGCGGACCTTTCCGTCAGGAAATCACTGAACGCGGAAAGGATCCGATTGCCGAGGCCTCTGTTTCTGAACGGGGAAGCCACCTCCACATATACAAGGTAGTAGCAGGAAATGGGTTTTTTCAGGTACAGCATGTTGAGCCGGCCCAGGTTTTCGCCGCTGTCCGCGGTTATCTCCAAGGTGTTAAAGCCGTTGACATGGTTCGATCGAAGCCGGTCGATCCTGGCGCCCGAGACGGTCGCATTGACAAGGTCCCCCAGTTCGGTGAAAAGGTCTATGATCAGTACGGAATTGGAAGTCCCGCCCCTGATCCCTTCGTCTATCAGGCTTATAAGGGCCAGTCGCTCGTTGAGGTTCAACCGATGCGCCCTCTGCAGAGGCGCATCGGGGGAAGTTTTCCGTGGTGAAGTTTTCGTCATGGGTCATTTCGGTACGGAAATCGAAAGACGAAACCCGTAGAGGTCGCCCTTGACTTCCGGGAGGAGCGCGTACCGCGTCGCCGCCCGGATGCCGGCCGGTTCGAAGAGCCAAGAGCCTCCGCGCAGGACGCGGCGGGTTCCGCTCTGCGGCCCCGCCGGGTTTTTCCGGGTGCTTTGACTGTAATACGCCTCGCCGTACCAGTCCTGACACCACTCCCAGGCATTTCCGGTCATGTCGAACAGCCCCAGTCCGTTTGGCTGCTTTTGACCCACCGGGCGCATACGAAGGCCTGCGTTGGCATTGTACCATGCGTATTTCCCGAGGGCGGCATCGCTGCTTGTCCCTGCATACTTCTCTTTCTTGCCTCCGCTTCGCGCTGCATACTCCCATTCCGCCTCGGTAGGCAGGCGGTACGTCTTCCCTGTTTTTGCATTCAGTTTTGTCAGAAATCCCTGAATGTCGTTCCAGCTGACCTGCTCCACCGGACATTTTTCTCCGCAATTCTTGAAAAAAGAAGGGTTGCTGCCCATAATGGACTGCCACTGACCCTGTGTCACTTCGTATTTCCCGATATAGAAATCGTCGACGCAGACCGTGTGGACCGGTTGTTCGTCTGCCTGACCATCACCAAAGGTGTCACCCATCTGAAAACACCCCCCCTTGACCAGCACAAAATCGATGGCTTTTATCGGATCGTCCAAGGTCTCCTTGCGCGCGGAGGGGGGTTCTTCTTTCAGCGTTGTCTGAACGCGGAAGGCCACCTTGATCCGGACGATGTCGCCTTCGCTGGAAAAAGACAAAGGCTTTACCGCCGTAATCCGGGAAACCGTCTCGAGCGCTTCCGCTATCTTGTCGGTCGCCAGGAGATGGGACGCCTCCCTGGTATTCCGGAAAAACTGCGTCTCGGCGTCCTTTTTCACCTCGGACAGTTTATCCGCGATCGATTCGGCGGCTGCCTCAACCTGTGTCTGGGAGCCTTTGAGAAATGCCGCGTCCCTCAAGGGTATGATCGTTGTTTGAAGGCGCGTCCTCGCTTCGAGGGCACTCCGGGCCTCTTTAAATGACCGTTCTGCTTCTTCCATCCTTGCACGAATTTTATCCAGCTCGCGCCGCATGGGTTCATGACGGGACTCCTGCTTCTGCAGGGCGGCGGCCCAGGTTTCCCTATCCGAACGGCTGTCGGCAATCTTCTTTTGAAGATTGCCGCTTTTCTCCCGCAGGGACCGGAGCTGCTCGCTTAGTTTCTCCTCCGTTTGCAGGTTCTCTTTCCCCGTGTCACGGATGAGAATGTCCGCGTCTTTTGCATCTTTACCGCTCAGCGAATAATTGGACTTTTTGAGGAACGCATCCAGGTCCTTGAGGGAATTGACCACGGCAGCCGGTAAAGACGAAGACTCATCCTTTGCCAGGGGCTGTCCTTTTTTTGGCTTCTGGAAAGGATAAAAGTCGAAGCGCTTCAATTGAAGGTACGCGATGCCCTTCTTGTCTTTGGCAAGCACAACGATTAAAGACTTTTCTCGATTTCCGACAAAGACCTCGTCCGTCGCACCCCGGATGAAGTCCTCCGACAGGACGCCGCCCAGGGTTTTTAAGAGGGATTGCTTGTAAGCCTCCTTGCGCTGCGCCATGAGCAGCGCTGCAGATGTCCGATCGGCAAGATGTTCGAGGGCGGCGCTGCGCGTCTCTTTGATGTCCACAGTATATATGACAGCAACAAGGTCGGAACCCTGTTTCTCCATGCTCAGCCATGTTTCTAAGGATTTCTGGTGGGCCTTCGCCTCCTGATTTCCGCGAACAAGAGCGCTGTCGATATTTTCGATGGTCGTACGGATCGTCTTGATCGTTTGGAGGGTCTCTTCGGAATCCGTCGAAAGCGACTTCACCTGGACGGCCAGATCATCGCGCATGCTCCTGGCCTTGGTGAAGGAGAGAATGGCATTATCGATGTTTTCCCGTGACAGTTCATCTTCCCGTGTTTTGTCATCCTCGATGAACTTCCAACTCTCCGCTTCTTCCTGGGGCGTGGAGTATGCGCCGCGCTGCTTGGTGAGTTCGTCGACAATGGTTTTCCTTACGTCGTCGCGTTTATCGGACGAAAGATTCACCCATGGACTGATCGACCAGGCCGGCGGGCGTGCACCAGAGAACAATTTCTGCCAAGGGCTGCCCGACCACGCTTGCGGGCATAGGACAAAGAACGACAGTGCGATGGGAATGAAGAAGACCTTTGCTCTCATTGGAGCCTCGTGATTAAAGGGTTGAATTGAGACGTACTTTCTTCTTTTATTTTGAGCGAAGAATACGGAAAAGGGCCCTGCATGTCAAGGATATTATACGAAAGGATTAAAGATTCTCCGCAGCTTGTTGCGGAGAGCTTCAATCATTCCAGCCGTATCTTCGCCTGCTTTGCGACCTTGGCGTATTTGTCGATTTCGGATTTGATCAGTGTGCCGAACTGCTCGGGCGTGCCCCCGGCCGCATCGAGCCCTTGCGCGGCAAGCGCGGTGATCATTTCCGGCGACTTGAGCGTCGTCAGCAGGGCGCGGCTGAGCTTCTGGACAACGGCATCGGGCGTCTTTTTAGGAACGACGATCCCCTGCCAGTTGAGGACCTCGAAGCCCGGCACGCCGGCTTCGGCGACCGTCGGAACATCGGGAACGGCCTCCGTGCGGGTCACGCTCGATACGCCGAGTGCGCGCAGCTTACCCGATTTCACATGGGGCACCATCGACGGCATGGTGCTGAACATGATCTGCACCTGATTGGCGAGCAGGTCGATGAGCGCCGGTGATGTGCCTTTGTATGGGACATGCGTAATGTCGAGGCCGGTCTCGAGTTTGAAGAGCTCCGCCGTCATATGCAGCGACGAACCCGATCCTGCCGAGCCGTAATTGAGCTGCCCGGGCTTCGCCTTGGCGAGTGCGATCAATTCCTTCACCGATTTCGCCGGAAGGGCTGGATTCACCACGAGAATGAAAGGAGAGGTTGCCAGCAGGGTCACCGGGGTGAAATCCCTGACCGGATCGTAGGGCAGTCGCGCTTGCAATACGGGAAGAAACGTCAGATTGCCGATGCTGCCCAGAAAAATGGTGTACCCGTCCGGCTCGGCTTTGGCCGCGAGCTCGGCGCCGAGTTGTCCGCCGGCGCCGCCGCGGTTGTCGATGATGATCTGCTGACCGATGACCGGGGAGAGGCGCTGCCCGACGGCGCGCGCCAGGATATCGTTGCCGCCCCCGGGGGGAAACGGCACGATCATCCGGATGGGCCTCGCCGGATATTCGGCGGCGCGGGCAGTCTGCATGTCAATGCCCGGCAGAAGGGTGATGACGATGAGCGT
>Ga0194126_10012724_pt1 | contig 10620 bp, 9 predicted proteins | sample TA2KigC150mmetaG_FD_148641 | JGI IMG/M metagenome (GOLD analysis project Ga0194126, IMG submission 148641) | Freshwater microbial communities from Lake Tanganyika, Tanzania - TA2015035 Kigoma Deep Cast 150m | ecosystem: Environmental > Aquatic > Freshwater > Lake | place: Tanzania: Lake...
ACTGGTAGTTGGCATGGCAGGCCCGTGGTTGCAGCAGCTCAGGCGTAGCTGCGCGCCCTGAGCGAAAGTTCGTGCAGGGCTGCAATTCCGCTTTCCTCTGCGCGACGGCACCAGTCCTCGAAACGTGCCACAAGTTGCTCGACGGTGAGTGAGGAACGCTCCCAGAGCGCAGCGAGTTCGGTGCGCATTGCAGTGAGCGCCTCCACCGCGTCAACCGACTTTGCGCGCTTGGCGATGCGGATCGATCGGGCACACGCTGCCATCATGTCGTAGCGGTTGGCAATCACCGCGTGGAGCGCGCGCGCGTCGATCTGCTCGCAAGGCAGCTGGAATCTGGGCTGCCTCGACACACGATGGACCGTGGCAAGCCCGAGCGCTGAGAGTATGCGAATGTAGAACCAGCCGATATCGAACTCCCACCAGCGGTAGCTGAGCCGGGCCGACGATGGGAAAGTGTGATGATTGTTGTGCAACTCCTCGCCGCCGATCAGGATGCCCCAGGGAACGATGTTTGCGCTTTGGTCGGGTGAATCGAAGTTGCGATACCCCTTTGCATGGCCCACTCCGTTGATCACGCCGGCGGCAAAGAACGGTATCCATGCAGCCTGCACTGCAAACAGCGCAAGGCCCATCGCACCGAAGAGCACGAGGTCGATTGCAAGCAGGATATACACCCCGAGATAGGAATGCGGGGTGTAGAGCTTCCGTTCGATCCAGTCGTCGGGCGTGCCGTGCCCGTATCGCTCGATCGTGTCGCGATTGAGCGACTCCATCCGGTAGAGCTCCACGCCGCGCAACACCACGGTGTTCAAGCCGCGGGTGAGCGGACTGTGGGGGTCGTCGTTCGTCTCGCACTTGGCGTGGTGCTTGCGATGGATGGCGGCCCACTCGCGGGTGACCATGCCGGTGTTCAACCAGAGCCAGAACCGGAAGAAGTGCGCGATCGCTGGGCGTAACTCGAGCGCCCGATGCGCTTGCGAGCGGTGCAGGTAAATGGTGACCCCGGCGATGGTGATGTGGGTTGTGAGGATCGCAACAAGGAGCAGCGTGCCGAAACCTGCTTCGCTCAGACCATAGGCAACCCATTGGAGCAGCGGCCGGATCCAGGCCTCTGCGTCGCCAAGACTGTTCAGCAGCCCCCCTGCAGGGACTGCGCTATGGATGGTGTGGGCTTCCAGCAAGTTAGTCCCCGGCAGCATGCGAAGAACTGCTCACAACACGCGAGCAGCATCTGCGTGGATTGTAGGCTGATTTGGCCGACGGGTAGTGGTGCTGCTCACCTCATCGCGCCGAAGGCCGGCGTCGCATCCGAACTGCGAAGAAGCCATCGCATCCGTCCCGCACGACATCGCTTCGCCAGAGATGCAGTCCGCATCGCTCCTCAAACGCGGCAACTCCAACGGACACACCCAGCGCATCGAGGATGGGGCCGAGCGCTTCGGTGACAAATTCGGGCGAATCGCCCAGGAAAGACTCAACCTGAGCCTCGTTTTCTTCGCGAAGCAGGCTGCAGCTGGCATAGACAAGCCAGCCTCCGGGGCGGACCAGGCGCGCCGCCGCGCGAAGAATGCGCGCCTGCAAGGCCACGACTTCCAGCAGGTCCTTCTCCCGGAAACGCCACTTCAGATCGGGATTGCGTCGCAGGGTTCCGCTCCCGCTGCACGGGGCGTCCACCAGGACCGCGTCCGCCTTTGCGATCAGTTTGAAGAGCTTCGGATCATTTTCGTGAACGATGTGGAGTGGGTGGATGTTGCTCAGCCCCGAGCGTTGCAGGCGCGGCCGCATACGGGCAAGCCGCGGCGCCGAAACATCGCAGGCGAAGACCTGGCCGGTGTTGCGCATCGCGGCACCGAGCGCGAGCGTCTTGCCCCCTGCGCCCGCACAGAAATCCACCACCACCTGACCCCGGCGCGGCGCGAGAAGCGCGGCAAGGACCTGGCTGCCTGCATCCTGCACCTCCACCAGTCCGGCAGCAAAGGCTCTCGTCCTTTCCAGGGCTGGCTTACCCGCAACCCGCAGCGCACTGGGTAGGCCCGGACAGGGTTGAGCCTCGATACCGTCTTGCGCCAGCAGCGCAATCACCCCCGACATCGAATCGCCTGGAGCCGCCGACGGGTGCCACACGGCAACCCGCAGGTCGAGCGGAGCGGGCGTGAGGAGCGCTGCATAGAGCGCGCGCGCAGCCTGGGGATCACCCGAGTACTGGTGCTGCAAGCGCTGGTGCAGCCATGCGGGCAGCGAGTAAGCAACCCCATCGTCGAGTCCCTGATCCACAGAGGCCGCTGGGTCCCCGAGCACCGCCTCGAGCAGCCTGGCGGAGCTATCCCAGGGCTCGGAAGCGGGCCAGCCTGCGGGGGGTGAAAGCGCCTCCGCCCGGTGGATGAGCCTTCGGCGGTGGCGCAACATGTAGTACACACGCTCGGCGATCGCGTGCCGGTCGCGTCGTCCAAGCCTGGGTTCGGCGCGGAAGTGGCGGTGCAGCACCTCGCCGGCTGGGCGCTCGAAGGACGCGAGTAGCCTGAAGATCCGCAGCAAGTGCAGGTTGAGGTGGGGAAGCGTGGCGCTGGCTTCGCGTGACCTCCCCGTTGGCGGGAGTCTGCGCCCGCTGGCCTTCATGGCCGCGCGTCGCGATGCGCAACCAGCGCATCCTCCACGAGAAGTATCCGCGGCAATATCGGCGGCCAGCACGGCGCTTGCGCTGTCGCCGCTTCCCGCGGGGATGGCAGCACTCCGGCGGGGGGGAGTTGCTCCAGTACACGGCGCACCACGAGCGGCAGGAGCCGGTGCTCCATGCGCAGGACGCGGGCCGCAAGGGCGTGCTCGTCGTCGCACTCCCCCACCGCCACAACCGCCTGACCAAGAATCGGCCCTGCGTCGAGTTCGGCACTCACCCAGTGCACTGTGGCGCCATGCAGCAGGACACCCGCGCCGAGCGCCTTGCGGTGGGTATGCAGGCCTCGAAACGCCGGAAGCAGCGAGGGATGGATGTTGAGGATGCGGCCGTCGAAGAGCTGGAGGAAGCTGGCCGAAACGATGCGCAGGAATCCGGCCATCACCACAAGGTCCGGCGCGAAGCTTGCAACCGCTTCTCCGAGTTGTACATCGAAGTCGGCGCGGTCGCTCAGTCGGGACTCGTCCACGAGGCGGGTTGCGATCTGGTGTTCGCGAGCCCAGACCAGCGCGGCGCACTCGCGGTTGGCGACAACCGCAGCGATCCTCGCGCGGACCCCGCAGGCCACACCGCCCGCCTCATGCCCTGAGATTGCGGCGTGAAGCGCCATGAGATTCGACCCGCGACCCGAAACCAGCACCACGATCCGCCGGGTATCCTCCCCGAGGACCTCGCCCTCCCCCGCCATCATCTTCCTTCCACGCCCGTGAGGTTGACCCCGCCGGTTTTATAATCGACCCGTCATGCGAATCATCCGCCGTCCGGTCGATTCGGACCATGCGGCCGATTCTAGCCGCGTGGCCGCATTGCCCTGTGTACTCACCATCGGCAACTTCGACGGTGTCCACCTCGGACACCAGGCGCTCCTGCGCGCCGTCGTCGAGCGTGCGCGCCAGCGCGGGATACTCGCTGCCCTGCTGAGCTTCTGGCCTCACCCCCAGCACTTTTTTGCGCCCAGATTCCCCGACCGTGGGATCACTGCGCCATCCCGTTTGAGTTCGCGGCGCGAACAGTGGAGCATGGTTGCGCGGTGCGGGATCGATCGGCTCTTTGCGCTTCGCTTCGACGAAAAGCTCGCGCTATGCCCGGCCGAGACCTTTATCGCCAGGGATCTGGTTAGCGGTATGCGAGTCCGTCATCTCGTGGTGGGCGACGATTTTCGCTTTGGAGCGAACCGGCGCGGTGATTTCGCGATGCTTGTGCGCGAAGGGGAGCGCTGGGGTTTCACGGTGGAGTCGATCGACAGCGTGCTCTACAACCGGAAGCGGGTGTCAAGCTCACAGGTTCGCGAGGCGCTTGCGCAAGGGCGCTTTGACCAGGCCGAGGCTTTGCTCGGTCGTCCCTACACCATTTCGGGCCATGTCGTCCACGGCCGCAAGCTCGGGCGCACCCTCGGCTTTCCCACGCTCAATCTGCGCATCGACGCCGAATCTCCGGCCCTGCGTGGCATTTTCGTGGTGCGGGTGTTTGGCTTGAAGGACGAAGGCGCTACTACGGAGGCGGGGGTGGCAGGGGTGGCGAGCCTGGGGACGCGGCCCGCAGTTGAGGCAGGCGGCCGCTTTCTCCTCGAGGTGCATCTGCTCGACTGGAGCCGCGAGGTGTATGGGCGTATCGTACATGTGGAGTTCCTGCACAAATTGCGCGATGAAGCGCACTTCCCCTCCCTCGAGGCGCTTCGCGCCCAGATCGAGATGGATCGCAACGCGGCGATCGCCTACCAGCATCCGGGAGCTGTCAACAGCCGCGCCAATCCTTGCGTCAACCCGCACGTCAACCCACGCGTCAACCCTTGCGTCAACTCATGAATCAAGCCCCGACGATGTCTACCCCCGAGCCATCAACCGCCGAGCCCTCGCAGTCCAGTCCCGCCGCGGGGGGCTACCGCAGCACGCTCAATCTGCCCGACACCAGCTTTCCGATGCGCGGCGATCTGGCACGCCGGGAACCAGGCTGGGTGCAATCGTGGCAGGAGCGCGGTGTCTACCAGCGCCTGCGCGCGTGCGCAAGTGGACGACCGGTATGGGTGCTTCACGACGGACCACCCTACGCCAATGGCGACATCCATATCGGCACGGCGGTCAACAAGATCCTCAAGGACATGATCGTGAAGAGCCGGCTGATGGCCGGTTTTGACGCCCGCTACGTTCCCGGCTGGGACTGTCACGGCATGCCGATCGAGATCCAGATTGAGAGGAAGTACGGCAAGCATCTGGCCGCCGCCGAAGTGCAGGCCCGCTCGCGCGCCTACGCCACCGAGCAGATCGCGCGGCAGAAGAAGGACTTCATCCGGCTCGGAGTGCTCGGGCAGTGGGATCGGCCCTACACCACGATGAACGCAGCCAATGAGGCCGACGAGTTGCGCGCGCTGGCGCGGATGCTCGAAGCGGGGTTTCTCTACCGGGGCCTCAAGCCTGTGAACTGGTGTTTCGACTGTGGCTCGGCACTTGCCGAGGCGGAGGTGGAATATGCCGACAAGGAGGATCTGGCAGTTGATGTGGCGTTTCCTGCGGTGGACATCCACCGGGTGGCCGAGGCCTTTGCGCTCGCCTCGCTTCCCGAAGGCCGCTGCAGCGCGGTGATCTGGACCACCACCCCCTGGACGATTCCTGCGAATCAGGCCCTCAACCTGCATCCCCGGATCCGTTACGCGCTGGTGCAGGTCGAGCGGGACGGGAGGCCCGAGTGCCTGATCCTTGCCGAGGATCGTGTGGCGCCCTGTCTGGGGCGCTGGGGCTTGCGCGGCGACACCCTGGCGCTCTGCGAGGGTGCCCAACTCGAAGGCATCGCGTTTGCACACCCCTATGCCCCGCGTAGCGCGCCTGTGTACCTCGGCGACTACGTCACCCTGGAGACGGGTACCGGTCTTGTGCATTCAGCGCCCGCCTATGGCGTGGAGGACTTCGAGTCGTGCAAGCGCTACGGGATGCACGACCACGAGATCCTGCAGTGGGTACGCAGCGACGGCACTTTCGTCGATGAACTCGAGAGCATCGGCGGCCTGTCGATCTGGGAGGCCAATCCGAGGATCGTTGAACTGATCCGTGCAAAGGGATGCCTGCTGAAGGTGGAGCGCTTCAGGCACAGCTACATGCACTGCTGGCGGCACAAGACGCCGGTGATCTACCGGGCATCCTCCCAATGGTTCGCCTCGATGGACAGGCCTCCAAAGGCAGGAGGGCCGAGCCTGCGCGAGATCGCGCTGCGCGGCATCGAAGCCACCGCCTTCTACCCGGGCTGGGGAAAGGCACGTCTGCAGGGCATGATCGCCAACCGCCCCGACTGGACGCTGTCCCGGCAGCGTAACTGGGGAGTACCGATGGCCTTCTTTGTCGATCGCAGCAGCGGAGAACTCCACCCACGCACTCCGGAGTTGCTCGAGGAGGTTGCGCAACGGATCGCGGCGGGCGGTATCGAAGCCTGGCAGTCGCTGGATCCTGCCGAGGTCCTCGGCGAGGACGCCGCGCACTATGTGAAGAACAGCGACACGCTCGATGTGTGGTTTGACTCCGGCACCACCCACGAGACCGTGTTGCGCGGCTCACACCGCGAGGACTCGGTGTTCCCCGCCGACATGTACCTCGAAGGGTCGGATCAGCATCGGGGCTGGTTTCATTCCTCACTGCTCACCTCGAGCATGCTCAACGGCTGTCCGCCCTACCGATCACTGCTCACCCACGGTTTCGTGGTGGACGGCCAGGGACGCAAGATGTCGAAGTCGCTGGGCAATGTGATCGCCCCACAGAAGATTTCCGACACGCTGGGCGCCGAAATCCTCAGACTCTGGGTGGGTAGTGCAGACTACTCGGGGGAATTGTCCCTCTCCGACGAGATTCTCAAGCGTGTTGTGGAGTCGTATCGGCGCATCCGCAACACCCTTCGCTTCCTGCTTGCCAATCTTGCCGACTTCGATCCCGAGACCGATGGGGTACCCACTGAGGACCTGCTCGAGATCGACCGCTGGATGCTGGCTCACACCCACCGCTGGCAGCAGTCAATGGAGGATGCCTTTGCGCGCTTCGAGTTTCATCCGGTGGTGGCAGGTCTGCAGAACTTCGCCTCGGAGGATCTGGGTTCCTTCTATCTCGACATCCTCAAGGATCGCCTCTACACCACCCGCGCAAAGGGCCACGCGCGCCGCTCTGCGCAGACCGCGCTCTGGCAGGTGAGCGCCGCATACCTGAAGATCATGGCACCGGTCCTGTCGTTCACCGCCGAGGAAGCCTGGCCGATCTTTGCGCCGAAGATCTGGGCATCGCAGGCCCAGACGATCTTTTCGCAGGTCTACGGCAGGCTGCCGCTTCCTGACGACAGTGAGGTACTCCTTGCGCGGTGGGATCTGATCCGCACCGCGCGCGCGGAGGTGATGAAGGCCCTCGAGCATTTGCGGATCCAGGGCGCAATCGGATCCTCGCTCCAGGCCGAGGTGCAGATCGCCTGCGCAGGCGCGATGTTCGAGGCGCTCAGAGCACTTGGCGAGGACCTGCGCTTTGTGATGATCACCTCGGCCGCAACCCTGGTGCCCAACGACCCACCGTTGGAACTCTCGGTGCGCGTTTCCCGCAGCCAGCATCCGAAGTGCGAGCGCTGCTGGCACCATGTGGAAAGCGTGGGTTCGGATCCACGCTATCCGGGCATTTGCGCCCGATGCGTTGACAACCTGGCATGAAACCTGCCCTTCGGTCGCTGCTGCGCTGGCTTGCCCTTGGTTGCGCAATCGCTGCGCTCGATCAGGCATCGAAATGGTGGGTCCTCGAGAAGCTCGCGCCCGGTGTCCGTGAGGCGATCATTCCCGGATGGTTTGATCTCACGCTGGTCTTCAACCGTGGCGCAGCGTTCAGCTTCCTCGCCGACCAGAGCGGCTGGCAGCGCTGGTTCTTCACAGCGGTTTCGTTTGCCGCGGCGCTGATCATTCCCTGGCTCATCTTCAGGCAACCCGGGCGCCCCTTGGGATGCGCCGCGCTCACAGCGATCTGGAGCGGCGCCGTCGGAAATGGGATCGACCGGGCTGTTCACGGTCAGGTCACCGACTTCTTTCTCTTCTTTCGGGAAAGCTGGAACTTCTACTTCCCGGCCTTCAACATTGCAGATACCGGCATCAGCATTGGCGTGGTTATGCTCCTGCTCGACGAGTGGCTGATCTGGCGCCGGCACGCGCGCAAGGGCGCCCCCACAGCAAAGCCGGGAGAGCTGGGAGCGCTGGGAGAGCCAGGAAAGCTGGACGAGCCGGATCTGCTGGAAGGGCCCGGAAAGCCGGAAAAGCTGGGAGAGCTGCGAAAGCCAGGAGAGCTGCGAAAGCCAGGAGAGCTGCGAAAGGCGGGAGAGTCGGGACATACCGGGGATATGCGAGGTCATGGACGCTAGCGAATCCGCAAACCCCGCGCCGAAAGCAAACGGGCGAGGCACAGATGCGCGCGGCGCCACTGCCCAAGGCGCATTCCCGCAGTCTGGCGGAGAGGGCACCAGCGCGCCCGGAGGCCTTGCCGGGCGATCGATCCTCATCGGCGTGAGCGCTGGTGTGGCCGCCTACAAGACCTGCACGCTGGTGCGAGATCTGCAGCGTGCGGGCGCGCGGCTCACGATCGTGATGACCGAGGCGGCGCAGGCTTTCGTGAGCGCGGCCTGCTTTCAGGCCCTCACCGGCGAGGCTGTCTTCACCGACATCTGGGACGATCGCATGCACAACCGCATGCCCCACATCGAGCTCTCGCGCGCGGCCGACGCGATCCTGGTTGCCCCGGCCTCCGCCGATCTGATGTCGCGCCTTGCGCACGGTATCGCTAATGATCTGCTCACCACCCTTTGCCTCGCCCGAGCGCGCGAGCGCTGCCCGTTGCTTCTGGCTCCTGCAATGAACCGGGAAATGTGGTCGCACCCAGCCACGCAGCGCAACCGCAGCACCTTGCAGGCCGACGGGGTGCACTTCATCGGGCCGGACAGCGGTGAGCAGGCCTGCGGTGAACTCGGCGACGGGCGTATGGTTGAGCCACAGGGCCTGCTTCTCGAACTCCTGCATCAGCTCAGCCCGAAGCGGCTCAGCGGTCGGCACTGCATCGTCACGGCGGGACCCACCTTCGAGCCGATCGATCCGGTGCGCGGGGTCACCAATCGAAGTTCGGGCAAGATGGGCTTTGCGATTGCACAGGCTGCCGCGCGCGCCGGTGCCCACGTACACCTGATTGCCGGACCCGTAGCGCTTGCCACGCCGTGGCGGGTGAGGCGCGAAGACGTGACGACCGCGCGCGAAATGGATGCCGCAGTGCGTCGGGTGTTCGATGGCATGTCGGCCGCGCAGCAGGTTGGCGCAGTCTTCATTGCCGTAGCTGCGGTTGCCGACTGGCGGCCCGAGGCGTCGAGCGCCCAAAAGATCAAGAAGCGCTCGGGTCAACCCCCACCCTCGCTGCGTTTCACAGAGAATCCCGACATCCTTGCCGCAGTCGCTGCGCGCAATCCGGCGCCATTCTGTGTGGGCTTTGCCGCCGAGAGCGAGTCTCTTGCCGACTACGGTGAGGCCAAGCGGCGAAGCAAGAATTTGCCGCTGCTCGCCGCCAACATCGGACCGGATACCTTCGGGCGCGAAGACAATACCCTGCTCCTCATCGATGAGCAGGGTCAGACCGCATTGCCGCGCGCGAGCAAGGAAGTACTCGCCGACCAGCTCGTGGCGGAGATTGCGCGGCGACTCGGCAGTATCAGGACCGCAGGGGTTGCTCGGTGAAAGTCAAGACGCGTTTACCCGGTTGCTTTGGCGCTTTCCTGCCCGAATGACACGGGAGTCGCGGGATGCAGATCGACCTCAAAGTGCTCCACCCGGCCATGGTCGCGCACCTGCCGGCCTATCAGACTGCGGGCAGCGCGGGGCTCGATCTGCGCGCCAGCATCGACGCTTCGGTTGCCATCGAACCGGGGGCAACCTTCCTGATGCCCACCGGCATTGCGATCCATGTGGCCGACCCGGGCTACGCGGCGCTTGTGATTCCCCGCTCCGGATTGGGTTTCCGGCACGGGATCGTGCTGGCGAACCTGATCGGTCTGATCGACTCCGACTATCAGGGTCAGTTGCTCGTGCCGCTCTGGAACCGTTCGCAGGAGCGCTTTGTGGTGCACCCGCTCGATCGGATCGCCCAGATGATCATCGTGCCGGTTGTGCAGGCCACACTGAATGTGGTGGAGGAGTTTCCAGCGTCGACGCGCGGCGAGGGCGGATTCGGGAGCACCGGGCGCTGAGCGCCGACCAGTCTTGCGCACTTCACCCCAATTCCTCACCGCCCCACCCCTGACGCACTGCACTCGCCCATGTGCTCGAGCGAACCCAGGCTGCTCATCGGGAAAGGCGAAAGCTCCTCCTTCGAATTCAAGTCCGAAGCGGCTGACAATGACAGCCTTGCAAGATCCATCGTGGCTTTCGCCAACATGCGCGACGGGGTATTGTTGCTCGGCTGACTGGGGTTTCGTGTTACCGCTACCCGCTCGCCGCCCAATTGCTGAACGACTTCGGGTTCGTGGATCAAATCGGGCGCAGACTGCAAGTGATCGTTCAGCATTACGTCGCAAATGGCGGCATCCGGCCACGCTTTGAGAATGGCTCCGGTTCCATTTGCGTGACCATAGCGTCGCGAAATGGGGAGAAACAGTCAGTATCGCCAACTCTCATGGCGCTTGCCAGCGCCACCCCTGAAGAAAGCGCGAACGCCAATGGCTCCGGCCTGCCAGGGGGCCAAAGAAACAAGCGGGCACTACAATCGGGAAAGCTTGAATACCCCGCCCGAAAATCAATGGGTTACAAACGATCTGAGCTCGGAGGCAGGCTTGTGCCGAGAAAATGTGGGCCTGGATGGCTTCGATGACGATCCCACACGATGCCCTGAGCAAGTTGCTGTTCTCCTCGGAGATTCTGGTTCGTGATCTGCTGCTTGGCCTGATCGAGGATCCATGGCTCCATAGCCTGGACT
>Ga0194126_10012731_pt1 | contig 10617 bp, 8 predicted proteins | sample TA2KigC150mmetaG_FD_148641 | JGI IMG/M metagenome (GOLD analysis project Ga0194126, IMG submission 148641) | Freshwater microbial communities from Lake Tanganyika, Tanzania - TA2015035 Kigoma Deep Cast 150m | ecosystem: Environmental > Aquatic > Freshwater > Lake | place: Tanzania: Lake...
GCTTGGCCGAAGCAGATGGAAAACACAAGCAGAAGCTATCCAGCCTGCTCACGCTCAATTTCCAGACCTTCTGAGCAATGAAAGATTATGACCGTGGGCAGTATAGTTACAGAAGTTTTCGTCTCCGAGAGCAGCTCAATGTCGCTCTCCGACACCCAGACGCAGTGACCGCAAGTCACGTCTTCGCCCAGAAACTCGAGGTCAGACAGGTGTGCCAACAAGGATTTCCCGTACCTCCTCCGTCCGTAGAGCTTCTGAAGCTGCGTCTGCAGCACGTGGATGTGAATGCGCGTGTCTTCCCTCTGCGCCTGTCGCTTGATCTCTCTCAGAACTTCATCTGTAACCCACTGTGGACCCGAGGGCCCATGCATGATCATCACCTGCGCAGATGCGAACGTCGCCTGTAACTCCGCGATGGCCCGAAAATACGCCTCCGGCCCAAACCCCGTCATTTTCTCCGCAACATCGTTCGCCCACGCCTGCAAAGAGGAGGGTAAGGACTCACGAAACTCCCGGCTTCGACCATAGACGAAGATATTCTGATCAAAGACGGACGGTGCAAAGGCAAGCCGAATCCCGCTATCCAGGTAAGCCTGGACCGTCGTGCAGAACTCCTCAAGATACGCCTCGGGCTGCGCAACAGCGTGATTGTGCATCGTGGTCGTGACACCACACTCCAGGAGCCTGATCGCCCCCCAGAGAGTGTCGTAATAGCGGTCTATGTAGGGGTACCGCTTGTTGCCCCAAGTCTCAAGGGTATTGTCGATCGCACCGCGCTGGAAATCCGTTATGCCCTTGCCGTGGCCGTGAGCGTTGACGAATCCGGGAGTGACGAGGGATTGTGGGGACCCGAGAATCTCGTCGGCGGAGTGCTCCTTGGAGATCCGACCATAGTCTCCGAGATCTACAATCTCCTCACCCTCAATATAGAGGGCACCCGACAGAATCACAGTGTCTGCGTCCGTGACCAGGTATTTTCCACGCACGATCTTGCTCGACTCCCGCTCCTGGCTCATCTGGCGTCCCTACTTCCTTCACCATAGATCAGATTGTCTGACCGCGACGTTCGCAAGTGTATGTCGCCTACAGCGCGTCTCGTCTAGCGCAACGAAGGTGCGTCTGGAAATTCACAGTTCCAGCGGACTCCCGATGGCAGCAAGCATCGTCTCGTCCGATCCGTCGACCCACTGGAACGATCGCCACCCAGCGTACCCGAATCTGCTCCCGGCAGTCACCGTGCACCCCCGCGCGCCGGCAGAGGGTATGCGTCCCGCCAACCACGCCGAGCCGCCACAACACCTACGCCACGCTTCCTTGGTAATCGACCACGGGCGATCCTGTCGCTCGCTCAGCAGCCAGTCGACTCGCTGCATAGCGGAGTGACGAACCAGCTCTCCGCACCAAAGTCGATCCGAAAAGACACTCCCTGCCATCCGGCTGCCAGCCTTCATCCCACGCTCCACCAGGCTCAGCTGTGGGCCTGCTGAGCAGCTGAAACAAGTGGATGGCTCATCCGTGCCCAGGGCCGAGTTCCAGAGCCTCCTACAGCGATGCACAGCCCGTGCAATCAACGAACACCACAAGGCACACCTGCAGCTGCCTCCAGAGACCGATCCTCCAGAAAAGATGGCAAATCAGAGCGACGTAGCTGCGCGGAACTCGAGAGTCCTGCGTATGCTCACAATCGTACCCAATCCCCACACGCTCGGGGTACCTGGAGGAACGCCACCTTCAGGTACCCCGGTCTGCTTGCCGGCCTATGCGAAGGAGAAGCCGCTTATTGCTCGAACCAGGCCCACTTGTGCGGCCAGACGCCTATACCCGGATCAAGGTAGAGGCCCTGTACCGACGAGTGGGCTACATCCATCGTAAGACCGTCGAAGAGCGGGATCTGAGGTGTATCATCCCAGACTATGTGGAAGATATCGCAATATATAGCATTGCGTTCCTCCAAGCTGGTAGCTTCTTCCGCCTCTTGGAAGAGCTCGTCGACCTCCGGGTTGCAGTAGAAAGAGTAGTTGAAGCGAACTGGCGGCCATGAGTCACACTTGAACCATGAGAACATCGCCTGCCGAGCGTCACCGGTGAAGGGGCTGGCCGCCCCGTTGAAGAGGTGGTACACAGGGTAGTTCTCGTCTCGCTTTACGTTCATCTTAGCGTAGAACGTGGCGGCTTCGCCGATGTCGATCTTCACATCGACCCCCACCTCCCTCAAGTAGTGCTGCACCAACTCGGCCCTCTCTATGTCCCCCACAAGATGACCCTTCAGTGTGCGCAGAACCAGCTCTAGCTTCTCGCCATCCTTCTCTCGAATGCTGGCCCCTTCTGGGAGTGTCCAGCCAGCTTGCTCGAGCAACTGCCGAGACTTCTCCGGGTCATACTCCCAGGACCCCACCTTGCAGTACCCCGTGATGGCCGGCGTGAGCATGTTGCAGGTCGAGGGCGTGGCCCACCCCCTGAACACCGTTTCAGCCATGGCCTCCCTGTCTACTGCGTAGTTCAGTGCTCGACGGACTAGTACGTCGTCGGTTGGAGGCCTGAGATTGTCCATGGCCATGTAGTACTGCCTCCCTCCTGGCCCCGCATGGACCTTCAAATCCTCGCGCGCACCGAACCGCTCAATGGCTTCGATCGATGGCTCTAACATCAGGTCTATCTCGCCCGCTTCCAGCATGGCGGACCGTGCCTCCACGTCTGGAAGCGCCATTATCACGATCTCGTCCAGATACGGCAGGCCTGACTGCCAGTAGTCGGGGTTCCGCTTCAGCCGGAGGACCTCCTCCGGACGGTACTCGTCCACCATGAAGGGCCCCGTCCCGGAGGCCTGGGTTCTAAGCGCGTCATCGCCGACCTCCTCGATGAAGCTCCGGCTCATCATTGAGAAGGTCTTGATGTTCAGGAGAGCGTACAGCGCGGGCGCTGGGCGATCCAGAGTCACCTTCAGAGTGTGATCGTCCAGGATCTCGATATCCCAGTCGGGCAGCTCCCGCGCCATCGGCTGGTCAAGGCTGACCTTGCGTTCGAGGTTCCACTTGACCACTTCCGCGTTGAATTCGCTGCCGTCGTGGAATCGTACATCCGTCTGAAGACGCCACGTATGCTCAAGGCCATCGTCCGAGATCTCGATCTCTCTGATCAGAAGCGGCTTGATCTCGCCCGACGCAGTGCGGTCAACTAGCGTCTCGTAGATATCCTGCATTACGTAGTTCACATGGCCGATGGCCACGGAGTTAACATCAAGAGTGTGGATGGCCGCTATGCCGACACGCAACGTGCCTCCGTACTTGTCGGGCATGGGGGTGACCACCACCACCTTCTCCACCTCCACCAGCTTCTCGACCACCACTTCCTTTTCGACCACCACCGTTTCCACGACCAGCTTCTCGACCACCACTTCCTTTTCGACTACTGCTGGGGTCGGCTGGGCGCAAGCCGATAGGATCGTGGTGATTATCACCGCGATGGCTCCAAAGGCTACCAACTTCTTGTGTGCAAACATTTTCTCCTCCTTATTTGTTACTAACCGCTGGTTGCTGGATGCTAGCCTCTAGCTTCCAGTGTCCAGCTCAGCCGATTGACCTCGGGGCAAAAATCCGAAGTCTCACCTTGCCAGTTTTTCTTCCGTTTCCTCACCTCCTCTGTGAAGCTACTCAGCGATTAGAAGACAAGCGTCAGGTCATCAACCATTCCCATCTATCGCAGTTCCTCTATCAATCACCCCCTCGCGTCTAAGCGTCGCCACCAAGCCCATACTCATGGCCACAAGCACTGTCCGCGCCACGCCTTCTCTCCCGATAGGCGCTCTCTAACCCACCTGTCTTCCTGCCTTGCGCGCTCGCGGGTCAAGAGCCCTACGTAGACCGTCCCCCATAGTATTGAAACCAAAGACAACCAGCATAAGCGCGATACCCGGGTACACCGCTACGTGCGGTGCCGATCGCCCCCACTTCAAGCTCTCGTGCAGCATGCCCCCCCATGTCGCAGTCGGCGGCGAAACACCGAGGCCAAGAAAACTGAGTGCTGCTGCGGTCATGATAGCACCCGGAATCGACAGTGTCAGCTGCACTATGAGCGGGTCCATAATGTTGGGGAACACGTGTCGTGACAAGATCCTGAAATCACGCGCGCCGATTGAACGGGCGCTCTCAACATAGAGCCTGTTCCTGGCCTGGCTCGTTAGCCCATGAGCCAGTCGCGCGAAATTAGGTATCTGACCCACGACGATAGCAATGATCACGTTCTCCAGCCCTGCTCCCAGGATCGCGATTATGGAAAGGGCGATAATGATGCTCGGGAAACACAGCAGTAGATCCACGATGCGCATGATAAAGCCTTCAAGCTGGTCATACCATCCAGCCAACATACCCATTATCGTGCCAACGACCATGCCCAGCCCAACGGATGAAATGGACTTAATGGAAGACAGCCGCGCTCCGTAGATGATCCGACTCAAGACATCACGACCTCCATAATCGGCACCCAGCAGATACTCAGCCCCCGGCGGCTTGAGAGAACCGCGAAGGTTCATCTGGTACGGATCTCTGGGAGCGAGCCAGGGAGCCAGCACAGCTGTCAGCAGGAACCCAGCCACCAGCAAGGCCCCGAGCGTGGCCAATTTGTACCGCCTTGCAAGTCGAAGAAAGGGTTTCATCGTCTATCTCTTCGCATCCGTGGGTCAATGAGACCGTAGAGAAGGTCCACAGCCAAGTTAATCAGTACAACCGACGCAGCGAAGACAAGAAGCGCGCCCTGCACGACAGGGATGTCCCGCAGAGACACAGCCCTCACAAGCATCCGGCCCATGCCGGGCCAGGCAAAGACCGTCTCAATGACCACTGCCCCGCCCAGCATGTAGCCGAACTGCAACCCTACGATGGTCGTGATCGGGATCAACGCAGCTCTGAGAACGTGCACCAGCCAGACTGCGGGCTGAGGAAGGCCTTTGGCCTGCGCTGTGCGCACGAAATCCTCCCCAAGCTGCTCAAGCACACTTGAGCGGGTCATGCGGGTGATGAACGCGATATTGAAGACGGAGAGACATACGACAGGCATGAGGTAATGCCGCCATGTCCCCGCGCCGGCTATCGGCAAGACCCCGAAACGAACGCTGAATGTCAGTATCAGGAGCAATCCTAGCCAGAAGCTCGGCATGGAAATGCCCGCGAGAGCCGTCACGGTGAGAACGATGTCCAAGACCCCTCCCTCGTGGATGGCTGACACGAGTCCCATTGTCATACCGAGTACAACCGCCAAAGTGATGGCACAGAGCGACAACCGGATCGTATTCGGAAAGCGCTCTCGGATCTCCGTGGTGACAGGCCGGCGCGTGATGAACGATTCACCCAGATTACCCCGCAGCAGGCGTCCCATATACGAAGCGTAACGAACATGAACCGGGAGATTGAGGCCAAGTTCCTCCCTTATCCGCTCAACAGCCTCGGGCGAGGCATCTGGGCCGGCATACATCCGCGCCGCATCACCCGGGATCGCCTGGAAGACGAGAAACACAAGTGTGACCATAGCAAGCACGGTCAGCAGGCCTGTGGCAAGTCGCTGGATCGTGTAGGCAATCAAGACTAACTCTCCTGACAGAATTCCAATACGCCCCGGGCCCATGGGTGGGCCGCCCAGGTTAGCCCCGCTAGAGACTTCGCCTCAGCGATAGAACCCGCCAGCGTCCCGCTCATCGACCCGTATGCCCCACGATAAGCAAGCATCTAACCTTCCTTCAGCAGAGCCGAAACAACGTTTTCCCCTGATCTTAGAGCGTGTCTGAAAATTCCAAAAGGTGTGCCTTGAGCAACCAAAATTGGCCCCACAGGGACTTGAAAGAGCTTACTTCTACGAGAAAATGGCGTCTCAAAGGCCTACTTTTAGATAGTCCGGATAATTTTCAGACACCCTCTCAGATCTCGTGAACCCTTGTACAGGGAATCTCGGACGAGGCATGATATTTTGAGTGACCGCGGTGTCACGACGTCGATGCCGAAAACCCAGATGCCCAGAGGCATCATAGCCGGGCCTGCTACCCAGTGACCTGCGATCCGCGACATGTTGGCCCCTTGTCCTGTAATCGCCTTCCCGCTCTGATTCCAGTGGCGCGCCTTGCAGCGCTCCAGACGTGACAGAACAGGACTGCAGACGCTACTCAATCCTCCTCAGCCTTGACCAAGGTGTGCCTCAATCGCACTGCGCAAAGTCCGAACCGTGTGAGGCTCTCCGTAGACCATCCTGAAGAAAGCCTGCGGGGCATCCTTCATCATGACATAGTTCTCGTGCATGAACTCCCTGCCGTACCAGTAGTGTGGGAACGATGTGCACCACAGGGGATGGGTCCAGAACCGATACCTCTGCTCCGCGAACTCCCGCGATACATGCCCAGACTCCACGAACTCCCTCACGGCCGTTTCCTTCTCCATACCATCAGCGTTGCAGTCAAAGCACAGGTTCGTACTGATCGCGCGTTGCAACCGCTGGTACACATTATTGATGCGATCGTCGAGGGTCTCAAGCATCCCTAAGATCTCTGTTCCAATCTCCGCAAGGCCTTCAACAATGGGGCTGATAGCCGTGTTAGAGAAGTAGAGGGTTCCTTCCACCGGTAGGCTACCATCTCGATAGCGCTGCTCGCGGACAGCCGAGAACGCCTGATGCCCAGGGAAAGTCTCATGGCAGACAACGTGTTTCAGATTGGGGAGTTCCCAACTAATGTCGCCGCTGAGATACACATAACCTTGATAGTCACCTGCGTAATCACTGTAGCCACCACCGGAGATATGGGGGTAGGGCGAGGGGAAAGTGAGGGCCACTTGATGAGCCGAAGGAAGACTAGTGACGCGTTCCTCCGTGCGCGCCCGCGCCCGCTCCATTATGGCCTGCCCCTGCTCATTCAATGCTTCCCGGGGCACGGCTTGAGACTTGCGCCACTGAGGAATAGCTACGGCAAGATCCGTGGGGTAGCCCGCCTCGCCCATTAGCTCCCGCAGTTCGTCCTCCAGCACCTGAATCGTCTCCAGAGGGACACGGTCAGGCGGCACCTGCAAATACGTGGCAACACGCTCAGCATACGGGATTTGCTCACCTTGTCCCTCACGCACCATGAGCGCAAAAGCCTCAAGGAGATCCTGCAGGAACGGCCTGCGGCCTGGAGGCAACGAATCCAATTCGGACTCGACCTCCTCCACTTGCCTGCCGATCTCGTCCCAGTCCCAAGAAGGTACCGAAATGCCATACGAATAGGCTGAGGCAGACAGAAGAGGATCTCTCTGACAACGCTTGCCAACAGCCTTGTTCAGAACTAAGGCAATCTGGAGAAAAGCACTTACGGGATACTCAAAGCTCTCAGTTCCGACCGTGTTCATGGTATCAACCCTCCTTTCGGATATGCCACCGCCATAAGTCCAATGACTGACGCCCGCCGCCCGAATCCCGCCAATGCCGCCGAACGCAAGGCGTGAGCATCAGCCTCCAGCTACGGCTCCCGTTACCCTGGCCAGCGGCACCTTCAGAAACCTCTAGCTTAGGTCGATCTGCGGGACCTCGCCCGACAGAATACGCACAACTTCTTCCAGTGCATCGCCCAATTCCAGGGCGCTACTCGTCCCGGTGCCGCCCCCAATATGCGGTGCAAGAATGACATTGTCCAAGTTGCACAGCGGACTGTCCTTTGGTAACGGCTCAAAGGCAAATACATCGAGCCCAGCTCCGGCAATACGATTGCTGGCCAATGACTCGACTAGCGCTTCTTCGTCGACAACGCCTCCACGGCAGACATTGACCAGGTAAGCATCCTCCTTCATCAATGCCAGTTCCTGCTGCCCGATCATCTTATCCGTCTCAGGTGTATGCGGTACCGCCAGGCAGACATAATCGCTCTCTTGTAGCAGCGTTTCCATATCACGATATTCTGCCTGGAAACGCTGTTCTAACTCTGGCGACAACCGATTGCGCTTGTAATAAATGTTCCGCATACCCATCACATTGGCGCGCAGGGCCAATTCGCATCCGATCTCACCCATGCCAATATTACCCAGCGTTTTGCCACGCACCTCGTGCACCCGGATGTGGCGCATCCAGTGGAATGCCATTTTCCACTGCTTTGTGCGTTCGGGGCGCAGCCCGCGCAGGCGATAAGCGCCCTCGGCAACACTCTTGTGCGAGATCAGTAGATCCTTGCTGAGCGCCAGGATCAACGTCATGGCAAGCTCAGCCACGCAATTAGGCCCCTTACGCGGTACCGATCCAAAGATCAGCCCTCGCTGTCGCACGGCGTCCACATCCACATTGTGATAACTGCGGCCTACCTTCAGTACTAGGTCTAAACCCTCTAAAGACTCCAACAAGGGGCGATCTACCGGTGCAAGTTGGGTAACCAGTGCATCGAACTTCCCGCAAGCCAGCGTCTGTACATCGTGCGTCTCGTCGGCGCAGACCAACTCTAAGTTCTCGAAACGATCTGCCACTTCGGAGATCGAACTGGCGTATTCCTCGTCAGCAATCAGAACCTGCCACCGGTCTTTGACTTCAGATGACATCATCAGCACCCCCGTAAGCGATGCTATAGACCTTCAGATAATGAATGTGACACTCGGGTGATTTGGTGAGCTTGGTTTCGGCGGACTGAGGTTGCCTTGTTGCGGAGCTACTCAAACCTGCCTCTTTCTTGATTTGGTGGTATACTTCCTCTCGCCAGTTGTGGCAGTTGCAGAACTGAGACCTGCACGGTGCGTTACCCAATGGTTGTAATCCGCACCGAGAGGAGGTGACCATGATCAAGATTCGCTTTATACAGGCAACCATGACCGCGCTGATTGAGGCCCTGCACCACGCCTATGCGACTGGCAATCTGCGAGCAGTGAAGCGCATCTCGGCTCTCCTGGATGTGGCCAAAGATGAAGCCATCCAGGAAGTCGCCGAGAAGTATGCCGTGGCGCGGCAGACGGTACACCGGTGGGTGACCGAGTTCCTTTTGGAAGAGCTGGACAGTCTGAAGTACGAGAAGTCCAGCGGACGCAAACCCAGGTTGACCAAGACCCAAAAAGCGCGACTGAAGGAGGTGGTGAAAGCAGGTCCGCAAGCAGCCGGGTTTCAGACGGCCTGTTGGACATCCTTGTTGATCCAGATTGTGATCTATCGGGAGTTCAAGGTGCTCTACAGCCGTCACTATGTGTGCGAGTTGTTGCATAACCTGGATTTCTCCTTCCAGAAGGCCTGCTTTGTGTCTGACCACCTGGATGAGAAGCGACGTCGAGAATGGATGGAACAGGATTGGCCCAAAATCCTGCGCAAAGCCAAGAAGATGCACGCCTACCTCCTGTTTGAGGATGAAGCCAGTTTCCCCCAGTGGGGTTCGTTAGGATATACCTGGGCTCCCAAGGGCCAGCAACCCCTCATCAAGACGACCGGGAAGCGTAAAGCCTACAAGGTGTTTGGATTGATTGACTTCTTCACCGGCCGCCTGTTCTACCAGGGCATTGACGGCAAGTTCAACTCGGAAACCTATCAGGCCTTCCTCCTCAAAGTGCTGGCCGAGACCACGCGACACTTGGTCATCATCCAGGATGGGGCCAAGTACCACACCAGCAAGGCGATGCGGCAGTTCTTTGCAGCCCACCAGGATCGGATCACAGTGTACCAATTGCCGTCTTATTCGCCGGACTACAATCCTATCGAATATCTCTGGAAGAATGTCAAGCGGGAGGCTACGCACAACCAGTACTTCCCAGAGTTTGAGTTGCTCACCCTATCTGTGGATCAGGCCCTGGCCTACTACGCCAAGCACCCAGGTGAGGTCAGGAACTTGATGGGAGTGTACTGCCAATCCATGGCTGCTGGCCTTCCCCTGGCCGCATAGTGTCACAAACATTATCTGAACATCTATAGAAGAGCTCTAGGTTCTGGAATCTCAAAGACCCAAAGCGGGCCATTCCACATTTCTCCCTCCAATCCTCTGCTACAACCATGACTTGAGAAGGATGAGCTGCCTAACGGCACGGAGCTACGCTGCGCCGGATTTGCACAGCCACCCTCGCGCACCGAAGCCTTTGCCACCCCTACCAACACGCGCCGAGCGGTAGGCATCAGCTTGAGCGACTGGTTAGGCCGCTCAGGGATTCTCAGTTGCGAGAGGAACGTCGAGAGCGATCACTTCACCAAAGCCTTGGCCGCAAGAACACCAAGATACTGGGTCAAGACGCCCTCAAACTGGCGACTCACATCGGGAGCACCGGTCGTGGCGTGGGCCGCTTCATGCAGGAGCGTGCTAGCGTAGCGCTCGACGGATGAGAGACAACTCCGCTTCACGACTATCGCCCGCAAGGCAGTATCCCAGACACCTTCCGTATCTGTAGCCGTAATCCTCATTGTCTCCGAGACTCGGACTTGGGGCGTGCGTGGTGGAAACAGCCCAACCATGCGCAGGATTGGATCGGTCAGTTCAAAGACCGCCCTTTCTTCGCGGGTCAACTCGTCGATCTTGATGAAATTGAATTGGGTGCATTCAAAATGAGTTGATAATTGCTAGGAGAGTGCTGAAAAACCCCCTTCTCCAGTGCGCCGTTAGGCTCGTCCTGGGGGTGAACATATTGCTGACCCGCTGTTCCCAGAGCTCTGGGGTGG
>Ga0194126_10012733_pt1 | contig 10617 bp, 9 predicted proteins | sample TA2KigC150mmetaG_FD_148641 | JGI IMG/M metagenome (GOLD analysis project Ga0194126, IMG submission 148641) | Freshwater microbial communities from Lake Tanganyika, Tanzania - TA2015035 Kigoma Deep Cast 150m | ecosystem: Environmental > Aquatic > Freshwater > Lake | place: Tanzania: Lake...
ATCAAAAAATTGTAGTAATTTTTACCACTGAAATCACAATTTGGAAAATGCTGTATAAAATTATTTTAAAAATAATGGCTAATTTAGGCTAATTTCAGGTAAAATTAGGCCAAGATGATTAATTGCTGAATGATTATAATTTATCTTGACTTATTATTCGTATTACTAATAATTATTAATGGTGAAGATGTATGAATTTAAGGAAATTAAATATTATTGATCATGAACCTGGGTAAACATTATCATCTGCACATAAGGTCCGTAAATAAACTGCAGCTTATTTTAGGGCAAAGTTTGTAAATTGCGTAACAGGTTTTGATTTCACCACTTTATCCCATGAATCAGCGTCAAATTCCATATAAATAACACCTGATGTGGGAAAAATATTGATTTGACTGTCCAGGAAAAAATTTGCTGCTGTCTACTGCCTTGCCATGCCTTACCAGGAATAGATGTTTGGATGCACTTATATTGTATTAGCTTAATTTATAATATAAATTAATCATACTGTCCGCAGCATCTCCAGTATTTATTGCCGCTTCCGCACAGGCAGGGAGAGAACTGGCTGAATTTTAAAGGTTTTAAACCTTTTTTCGTTGGAAGATATAAATTCTCCAAAAACTGTGCAGGTAAAGGTTTGCCTGTAATTAAATTTATTTCATATTGCGTATGTCCACGGTTTTGCCAGGTCCTTGAATTATTATATACATCAATTATAAATGGGGTTATTTCATACAGTTGAGAATCCCTGATAAAAAATACTTTATGCCTTTTAAACTCATCCAAGATAGACTGAAATGATTCTTCAAGTGAGCACAATAATACATAAGAACTTGCTGAATCTCCCAGGTATAAAATACAATAACTGCTTAGATTTTAAGCCCTGGTTAATGATTATTTAACCAAAAAGATGGATTTTAAACAAAAAAAGCAAGTGTTGGGGATAAAATCAGGAAGAACTTTCTTCCATAAAAATTATGAGAATTTATACCTCAGGTTTCTATGGTCAGATAAGTGAAGAGGTCAAACCAGTGCAGGAAGATATAGTTATAGTTAAAACTGTTTACAATCACTAAATTGGAAATGCTTTTACTTTACTCATGTTTTAATATAATATACTGCAATGCCAGTATAATTTAATTCAAATTTTATTTATAGAGAGATTTTAATATATAGAGAGATTTGAAAAATCATATTGAGATTAAAAAATTAAATTGAAATGGAAAAAGCCAGAAAGCTTCAGGTAAGAAAAAGCCAGGGTTTAAAAATAATAGTTCTTTCAGTCATACTACTTTCTGCTGTTCAGGTCTGGTTTCTATTTTCAGGCTATAAGGAAGTAGTTACAAAAATACCTGAAGATTTATTCAAGTCTTCAAGACCTTTTCCTGAAACTGAATCAATAATAAGTTCTCACTACAGTCCTCCGGAAGAAGAAAAGCCAGGTGAGCAAAATAGTGAAAATATCATGTCTTCTGAAAGCACCTCATCTGAAACATCAGAAACTTCATCAGAAGAGACTGCTGAATCCACTGTTGAAAGTTCAGAGGAATTTGTTTTAAGCGATATTCAGAAAAAAATAGTTCTTCGCCTTATGGAACTTTTAGAAGAAGATATTACCTATGGATATAAAAAATATCCCGAAACAGGATATCCTACTGAAAATATCTGGGTATCAACTGATGTTATTGCAATGGTATACAAAGATGTGGGTTATGATCTTATGGAAATTATTTATGAAGATATGAAAGCTCACAAAGAAGATTACCCGATGGATATTAAAAAAAGGAGCGAACCTGTTAAATACATTGATTTCAGGGATACGTTCTTCCAGGAAAAGTTTTTTAAGAGAAACGCCCTTGAGCTTGATAAACAATTTATTCTGGATAACGAGGAAAACAAGATACAGTGGCAGCCGGGAGATATTGTATATTTTCAGTTTGACCCTGATGACCCAAACCAGGATCTTGGTGGATTTATATCATCCCGTACCAACGAAAAGGGAGTTCCTCTTATAATAATGATTTCCAGAGAGCTTGAAAAAATAAGTGAGGTGGATAAATTACTTGAGTATACAATAATTGGCCATTATAGATACCCCAATCCTTATGCAGAAGAGTAAAAAACCATAAATAAGATATAAAAAAATAATTATAAAATTAATATTTTAATTATAGCTGCTATATATATTTGAATTAACTTTGAGAAAAAGTCACTTATTCTGAAAACCTGAACGGGTTGAAATTTGTCCTGTAATCAAAAAAATCAAACCTTTCCTTATGCTTTAAAAAACCTACAACCTTATATGTCAAGGGTGTCAGAATTATTTCAAGACCCACTTTAAATATATAGTTTGAAATTATTATCAAAAATACAAGATTCCAGTTATAAACACCGCTAAAAGCAATGAGAACAAAAAATATTGTATCAACACCCTGCCCAACAACCGTGGAACCAATTGTCCTTGTCCAGAGCCACCTGCCTTTTGTGAAGACTTTCATCTTTGCAAGAATAAATGAGTTAGAGAATTCACCTGCAAAATAGGCAATAAGTGATGCTGCAACAATTCTTGGAGTCTGTCCAAGTATTTTCATATAAGCATCCTGAAGCTGCCAGCCCTGTGCCGGTTTTATAAGCCCTATTAAACCAAGTGTAAGCGACATAAGAAGTGCACAAAAAAAACCTATCCATATAACCTTCCTGCTTTTTCTGTAACCATATACTTCCGTTAAAATATCACCAAAAATATATGAAAGCGGAAATAAAATTGTTCCGCCATCAAAAGTAAACCTCCATAACTGGACAATCTTTGTTGAGGCTATATTTGATATTAAAAGAACTGCTACAAACAGTCCTGTTATCAGGTCAAAATATCTAAAATTCCTACTGATGTTTTCGATTTTATCAGCTTCGGGAAAGCCGTTATTAATTTTTTTTAATTTCATTCTTTTTTGAAACACCCGGCCGTTGAACATGTAATTTGTCTTCAAACACTAAACAGGAAATGCTTCCACCAGTATAACAATTTATTCACTTTTTTATAAATTATATATTTTAGAAGATGTTAAAAAAGTTTCTGTAAGAATCTTTATTTGATTACGTGTCCAATAATTCACAACTGTTAAAATAAATTTTCATTGTTTATTTTATAATCTTCTTTTTTATTTAGGAAGCATTTCTGGTTTTATGATAGGTATAAAAAAAGGAAGCAAAAATCAAGAAAAGAGGTATGCTAATATTTGTTTAATTTGGCTGGATTTAATATAAGATATAATAGTATAATAAGAAAAAATTGTATAAATAGAGAGTAAGACAATTAAGAAATATATATATTTATAATGATGCAATGGGAGGGGTTTTAATATGGTCAGTGATAAAAAAACAGATAAAACCATAGTATATTTTGTGGTTGGAGGTGCAGTAGTTGGTGCAATTGCCGGATACATTGTAAAAAAGGTTGGAGTTAAAAATATAATAAATGTGCTGAAGGCAAAAAAAATACTATCTGAGAGTGTCGCTGACACAATCTCAGAATTTACTTCAAAAGATATCGATGAAGACCTTGAAGACAGTGAAGATTGATAAAAACTGAAATTATTTATAAAGACGTCTGCCCGTCACTGTTAGCTTAACCTGCTGTTAACCACCGGATCTCAGTCTTATGAGGGATGGGGTTTAAAGATTCTATAGAATAAAAAAGAAGCCCCTGACTTCAGCCGGGGAGTTTCACTGATTGATTCCACCTTTATTTTGTCAGTCGATTTTACAAACCCCGCACAAAAGAACAGGGTGCAATGATTTGCCTGATTCCAGCAGGAGCTCTATTTTTTCCGTGGCATTTTTTTCATAACCAGGAAATAATAAATTATAGCGCCTATCCATCCTGCGAACACTATTATCAATACCCATAATAACTTTGTATTTTCACCGGCACTCGGGAAATATTCATTTTCTCTTTTTGCACAATCAACAAGTGTAATTATCCATATTACAAAAAAGAAAATGCCCGCAAGCCATACAATAACTACAAAGCATATCCACATGGCAACAGGTACTGCAGCCGCAGTTCCTATAGCAGCAGTTGCCGCATCTTCAGAAGTACAGGAAATTAAAGAAAAAACTGGAAGGACTGCAATGAATATAAGCGCAAGCATTGGGCTAAAAGTAAACAGCTTGAGTTTCTGAAAATTTATTAACTTCAATCTTTTTGTTTTTTTTCTCAAATTTACCCCTTTCCTAACAATAAAAAACTGAATGCTAATATTATTAAATACTAATATTACTATAAATTATAATTTTTTTTAAAATACAGTTTTTCTAAAAACATTGCCATATTTTTACAGGATTAATTAATATATATCCTGGGAATTGTATCTTTTAGCATACAGAGAATTTCATAACTGATAGTACCAGCAAGATCTGCAAGATAGTCTGCAGTAATTTTCTTATTTGCGCAATTACCAATTAATATTACCTCTGTTCCCTGGGTAACAGTTTTTTTATCCGCTATGTCTGTAACATCTACCATTATCTGGTCCATTGTAACATTTCCAACCACCGGTGCATATTCACCTTCAATTATAACATTAGCTTTATTGGAAAACAGCCTTGTATAGCCGTCTGCATAACCTACAGGAACTGTTGCAATTACACTTGGCCGGGCTGTTTTAAATGCTGCACCATAGGATATGCATTCCCCGTTTGCCACATCTTTAACAAAAGATATTTTGGATTTCAGGCTAAGCACAGGCTTCAGGCTTTTTATTATTTCAACTACATCCGGTGCAAGCCATTTTTCCGAATCATCCATAAAAGGGCTGACTCCATATATTGAAATACCAAGCCTAACCATATCAAGATGCATATCCTTATAGCGCAAAAAAGCAGCGCTGTTTGCACAATGTTTTAGCTTGAAATTGATATTTTTATTTTCAAGCTGACTTAATATTTCCTTAAACCTTCCCCACTGCAGCATAGTGTAGGCTTCATCTTTATCATTGGCGCAGGAAAAATGTGTAAAAATTCCCTCAATTTTTAATCCCGGCAGCAGTATTATTTTTTCAATTTCTTCCACTGCTTTCCTGAAATTAATTCCAATCCTGTTCATTCCTGTGTCAATCTTGATATTAACAGTAAGTTTCTTTGCAAACTTTTCACACAGCTTTGAGGTTGCAAGTGCTTTTTCATATGAATTTATACCTAAAATGAAATCATATTTTAAAGCATCTTTTACAGTTTCCACCGGCTGCTCACCAAGAATATATATTGGAACTTTAAGCCCTGATTTTCTTAGCCTTATTCCATCCTCAATTAGAGCAACCCCAAGAATATTAATTCCACACTCAACCAGGTGTTTTGAAACATCTACCATTCCATGACCATATGCATTTGACTTTACGACAGCCATAATATTTGTTTTCAGCTGGTTAAGATGTGATTTTAATACCCTTATATTATTCTCAAGGTTTGATAAATTAATTTCTATTTTTGTAAATCTTTTATTTCTGCTGTTAATTTTACCCATAAATTATTAACCAATAAATTATTGTAATTAAATGCCCTAAAAATATTCCAATAAGATCTTCCTGATAAAATCTTATTTTTGTTATTTTTATTAATAAAACAATAAAAAACTAAATGTATTTTTTTATTATTTCTTTTTTGAAATCATTGATTTTACTATATCAGCTCTTGTAACAATACCAACCAGATTACCTTTCTCATCCAGTACAGGTAACCGATTTATTTTGCTCTCAAGCATGATTTCTGCAATCTCACTTACCGGAGTACCGGTAGAAATAGTTCTTACCTTTTTTGTCATTATATCTTCAACTTTTGTTGCCAGATGTTTTTTTAAATTATCCCTGAACCTGTTAAGGCTTTCGAGATAAATAATGCCATCAAGCAGTTTGAAAAACCTTGGAAAATGTAGTTCTGTATCCTTAACAATAATATCTGCCTCGGTGACAATGCCCACAACTTTGTCCGTATTGTCAATAACAGGAACACCGCTTATCTTATTTTCCAGCAGCAGTTCAGAAAGTTTCTCAATCGAATCATCTTTATTTACAGTTATCACTTTTTTTGTCATAATGTCTTTTGCATTTAATTCTTCCATGGATCTCCTTAAATAAACAGTCTTCAATTCTATAAAATTATTGAAAAATATTATGAAAAAAGGAATTCTTTAAATTATCAGCTTAAATTTTTTAATACCTGATTCTTTCTATTTCTAAAAATGTTTGCTTTAAACCCTCGAGCAAATCAGTTGCTATCTGAGAAGTCCTGCTTGTTTTGCAGGCCATTATATCAGACGCATACCCATGAATAAAAGTTCCGCAAACTGCTGCTTCAAACAGTCCCATACCCTGTGCCAGAAACGAACCGATTATACCTGTTAGAATATCGCCGGTACCTGCAGTGGCAAGCGCCCAGCTGCCGGTAGGATTTATATAAGTTATTTGTTCATGGTTTGTAATAAGAGTTGCAGCGCCCTTTAAAACTGAAACAAGATTATATTTTTTAACCACTTCCAAACTGGCTTCAAGCCTTTCTTCAAGCCCGATTTTTTCCCTGCCAAGTATAGATGCAAGTTCCCCTGAATGAGGCGTGATGACTAAATGTGAAAGGTCAAAATTGTTTTCCCCGTCTATCTCTCTGGGACCATATAAAGCCCTAAGACCATCTGCATCAAGAACAGTTGGTTTTTTTATGTGTTTTAAAATTTCCCTGACAAGACGAATTGTGCTTGGGTTTCTGGAAAGTCCTGGACCAACTGCTAAAGCATCAAACTTCTCAGCCAGCTCTCTTATTTCTTCAAAAGCATTTATGTGTATGGAAATATCGTCTGTCTGTTCAACCGGATATGTCATAACCTCCGTTAATTTCACCTCAAATATACTGTTTAGTTCCCATGGGCAGACAAGGGTTACAATACCGGCTCCAGCCCGCAGTGCTGACTGGCAGGTCATGGCTGCTGCACCTGTGTAACCTATGGAACCTGCAATTACAAGGAGCTTTCCCACAGCATGTTTATAAGTCCAGTTTTCCTTTAAAGGTATTTTGGAAGCAGCCCAGTAAATATCAGCTTCAAAGAATTGCTCATACGCATTGAAGTATTTTTCCGGAATACCTATATCAAAGACTACAATATCGCCACAAAACTGCCTGCCGGGATAACAAACACATCCAAATTTTTTACATCCAAAAGTAACTGTTTTATCAGCTCTCACAGCTGCACCCAGGACTTTTGCATTATCTGAATCAATACCTGAGGGTATATCTATTGAATAAATTTCAAGGTTTTCATTTTTTTCTTTTCGAGAATACTTTATATAGTTTATGCAGTCTATTACTTCTTTTGCCTGACCGTAAATATCCTTTCCATGAAGGCCAGTGCCAAATATTGCATCTACCAAAAAGTCTGCACTTTCAGCTTTTTTTATGAAATCTGCTTTTTCTGCCTCATCCTCAAAATCCAGAAATCTTATGCAGGTATTCTTATGTTTTGCCAGTCTATCAAAATAAAACCTGCTGTCGTCTGAAAACTTTTCAGCAGGATGAATACAGAACACGCAAATATCCATGCCTTTTTCAATTAAATCCATGGCAGCAACAAAACCATCCCCACCATTGTTTCCGCCGCCGCAGACAATAACTCCTTTTATCTGCTTATTTGACCTATCCATTTTGAAATCATCAAGGACAACGCCTGAAACACCCCTGCCTGCATTACTCATCAACCACTTTGAATCAATACCATCACTGATGCAGGCAGAATCTATCTCTGCCACCCTGCTTCCTTTTAATATTCTTGAAGGCTGCACCTATAAACACCACCATAATAATTTATAACTTAATTAATGGTTCCAAATATAAAATCTCTACATCAATTTTTTTTACACCTTTATAATCAGAAATATTATATTACTGAATACCCTTAATATATATTTATAAATAATATATTATATATAAATCCTTATAATAATCCTTATAAGTTTAGCATGGCAATGGAAAATGCAACTGCATAATTTTTTGTTCCTGAAAGTGAGACCTCTATTTTACCTATTTTATTTTTTATACAGTACTCTTTTGCCTTACCTGACAGTAAAATAACAGGTTTTCCTGAACTTAAATTTTTTACCTCAATTTCACAAAAAGAAAGATTTTTTCCAAAACCAACACCAAGTGATTTAGCCACTGCTTCTTTTGCAGCAAATTTTTCTGCATAGCTTATATACTTAACTGCTGGATTTTTCTTACTCTCACAATATTTTATCTCCACTGGTGTGAAAACCTTTGTTAAGAATCTACCATATCTGTTGATTGCAGATTTTATCCTGTCAACTTCAATAATATCTATTCCCAAACCAAAAATTATTTTATGCATAACAATTACTCAACAGTAACACTCTTGGCAAGATTTCTTGGCTGGTCAACATTCCTGTTTAAGTTTTTAGCAATATAGTATGCATACAGCTGCAGCGGAATTACAGCCAGTATCCCGTTTAATTCTTCGAGTGTTTTTGGTATTTCAAAAATATAATCAGCATATTTTTCCGTATTCTTATCGCCTTCAGAAACTATTGTAAAAATCCTGGCATTTCTTGCCTTTACTTCCTGCAGGTTGCTTAACATCTTTTCATAGACAAAATCCTGCGGAATAACTCCCACCACAACTGTTTTATTGTCGGTTAATGCAATTGGACCATGCTTCATCTCACCTGCTGCATAGCCTTCAGCATGTATATACGAAATTTCCTTCAACTTGAGTGCGCCTTCAAGCGCCACTGGAAATCCATAAATCCTGCCAAGAAATAAAAAACAGGTATACCTAAAAGTTTCATCCGCAATCTTTTTTATCCTGTCAGCATTGTTTAAAATAATCTGAGCTTTATCTGGAATTATTCTTAATTCTTCTATTATCCTTCCATAATTTTCCTGTTTTATAAGTCCTTTTACTCTGGCAATATACAAACCTGTTAAATACATCACCACAATCTGTGCACTAAAAGTCTTTGTCGCACATACTCCAACTTCAGGGCCTGCATGAGTATAAATTACAGAATCTGATTCCCTTGCAACAGTGCTTCCAACAACATTTGTTACAGCGATCACTTTTGCACCTTTTCTTCTTGCTTCCCGTATAGCAGCAAGTGTATCTATGGTTTCACCTGACTGTGTTATTGCAATGAATAAACATCCTTCACCAACAATTGGGTCCCTGTACCTGTATTCAGAAGAGATTTCAACCTCAACAGGAATCTTTGCCCACCTTTCTATCACAAGCTTTCCTGTAAGTGCCGCATGGTATGAAGTCCCGCATGCAATAATCTGTATTTTATTTAAATTTTTTATCTGCTCATCTGTTAAATTAAGTTCTTTAAAATTAAGCTCGCCATCAAGCAGCCTGCCGCGCATGGTTTCTCTAATGCCGTAAGGCTGTTCAAATATTTCCTTTAACATAAAGTCTTCATAACCACCCTTTTCAGCACTCTCAATACTCCAGTTTACTTTAAATGGATTTCGTTTAACAGGCTTTCCATTTGAATCATATATTTTAACCTTATCCCTGGTTATGCAAACAGTTTCATAATCATTTATAACTGTAAAAAAACGTGTATGTTCCAGTACTGCAGGCATATCAGAAGCTAAAAAATTTCCCTCCTTTGAAGTGCCAACAATAAGAGGGCTTGCAATTCTTCCAGCAACAATTTCATCAGGATTTTCAACAGAAATTGCTACAATTGCACCTGAACCCTTTATTTTTTTTAAGAGCTTCTGCATAGCCATCAAGAGATTTATATTGGTTTTACTTTTTAAATATTCCTCAAGCAGATGAGGCAGCACTTCGGTATCTGTCTGTGAAACAAATACATGACCCTTTTTAATAAGTTCCTCCTTGATTTCAGCATAGTTTTCAATTATTCCATTATGAACCACTGCAATTTTTTGTTTGCAGTCAAAATGCGGGTGAGCATTTATTCGTGTTGGTTCGCCATGTGTTGCCCATCTTGTATGACCTATTCCACACACACCATGCATTTCAACTTCGCTTAACAGCTCTTCAAGCACTTTAATTTTCCCTGCTTCCTTTACAACCTTAATTTCAACAACAGGATTTTTAGCTTCAGGAATGTGATTAATTGAAAGAATTCCTATTCCTGCTGAATCATAACCCCTGTACTCGAGCCTTTTAAGCCCGTTTAAAAGAATATTTTTACACTGCTTGCTCCCGGCATATGCTATGATCCCACACATTTTACTCACCTTTTAATACCATTATATTCTAAACAAACACCTGCTTTGATTATTTAAGTTTTATTATAATTATTTTAATCATTATGACTATATATAAATCTTCTCAATAAAAGGCGATGTCATACAGGATAATAAACCGAAATAATCCAGTTGAAAAGACACTGTGCCGCCAACCTTAAAATCTGAACTTTCTTTGACCATCATTACAGTATGATCACTGCTTTGATCTATTACCTCCAATACTGGATTTTTACAGTATATGTTCTTATAATTTACATCCTGCAGCCCGATAGCTGTAATTAATTTATAAGCCTTTCCATTTTTTCGCTTCATTTCTATTATTTCTGATTCAAGTAAAAA
>Ga0194126_10012735_pt1 | contig 10616 bp, 10 predicted proteins | sample TA2KigC150mmetaG_FD_148641 | JGI IMG/M metagenome (GOLD analysis project Ga0194126, IMG submission 148641) | Freshwater microbial communities from Lake Tanganyika, Tanzania - TA2015035 Kigoma Deep Cast 150m | ecosystem: Environmental > Aquatic > Freshwater > Lake | place: Tanzania: Lake...
CCCTGAAGATACATCCCAACATCGTTAGCGCAAAAAATACTGTGAATGTGAATGAGAGCAGGGTTGGGCAGGCAAAGGCGAATTATTATCCACAAATTGACTGGTCCTCAAGCTACAGCAGGATAAAACCTGCATCCTCTTCATCGGGTTCTTCAGGCGGTTCTTTTGGCAGAGCGGACGAATCCTTTAATCAATATTCCACCGGTTTAAGTCTTATTCAGACAATATATGATTTCGGGAAGACCCCAAACCAGGTAAAGATCCAGAATCTCAATCTCGATTCATCCCGTTCAGATCTAAGAAATACCACTGACCAGATTATTTTTACAGTCAAACAAGCATATTACGGAGTTATACAGGCAAGATATAATATGATAGTTGCAGAAGATACAGTGAAGCAGACCAAACAGCATCTTGAGCAGGCAAAGGGTTTTTACGAAGTGGGCACAAAACCGAAATTTGATGTGACAAAGGCAGAGGTAGACTTAAGCAACGCAAAGCTTAATCTGATAAGGAATGAAAATGCCTTCAGGATATCTATCGTAACCCTGAATAATGCTATGGGTGTTCCTGATGCGCCTGAATACACTCTTGATGAAAAAATGTCCTTTGGGAAGTATGAGGTAACTTTAGAAGATGCGCTGACAAAGGCATACCAAAACAGGCCTGATCTGAAGTCGATTGTTTCAAAGAGGCAGGCGGCCGAGAGATCCATAGAACTTGCAAAGACCGGATACTATCCTGTCCTGAGTGGTAATGCAGGCTACAACTGGTCCGGGGAACAATTTCCATTGGAGGACGGATGGAATGTAGGGGCGAGTCTTTCATTCCCGCTGTTCAGCGGTTTCCTGACAAAATATCAGGTTGAAGAATCCAGGGCTAACTTAAATGTTATTAAGGCGAATGAAGAATCATTAAGACAGATCATATTCCTGGAAGTGCAAGAGGCATACCTGACTCTCAGGGCTGCAGAAGAGGCGATTCCCACAGCAAAACTCGGCGTGGAGCAGGCGCAGGAGAATCTGGACATAGCAAACGGCAGATATGCAGCAGGCGTAGGGAATCCGATAGAGGTGACCGATGCAGAGGTAGGTCTGACGAACGCAAGAACCTTTTACATCCAGGCCCTTTATGTTGATAAGGTTGCCCGGGCAAGTCTTGAAAAAGCTATGGGGATACGATGAAAAAGATACTGATTGTCGGCGGAATAATTATTGTCATTGCTGTTGCCGGATTTATTCTCCTGAGAGGCAAAGGGAATGAACCTCAATACAGATTTGATAAGGTTATCAAAGGCGATATAGAAATGGCAGTCACCGCCACAGGCACAGTAAATCCTGTGACTACGGTCCTTGTCGGCACCCAGGTATCCGGCACGATAAAAGAAATAAATGTGGATTTCAATTCCCGTGTAAAAAAAGGCCAGCTTATAGCCCGGATAGACCCTGCTGCTTTTCAGGCACAGGTAGAGCAGGCAAAAGCAAATCTGCTCGCAGCAAAAGCAAATCATGAAAAAGCTGAGGCAACACTCATTGACGCGAAGCGGACTAAGGAGAGGAATGAGGCATTATTTTCAAAGAACCTTATTGCCAGGAGCGACCAGGATACAGCAGAGACAAACTACGAGATTGCAAAGGCATCGGTGAATGCTGCAAAGTCTCAGATTGCGCAAACAGGGGCGGCGCTGGAGTTTTCAGAGACGAATCTTCGCTATACAAAAATTCTTTCCCCGGTCGACGGTGTAGTAATATCGCGAAATGTTGATGTTGGACAGACTGTAGCCGCAAGTTTTCAGACGCCGACCTTATTTACTATTGCCCAGGACCTTACAAAGATGCAGATCGATACGAATGTTGATGAGGCGGACATAGGCAAGATAACAGTCGGGCAGGAAGTTGAATTTACCGTAGATGCCTATCCTGATCATGTCTTTAAAGGGAAGGTGTGGCAGGTCAGGAATGCTCCGATAACAGTGCAGAATGTTGTTACTTATGACGTGGTAATCAAGGTAGATAATCCGGAGCTTAAACTCAAGCCTGGCATGACTGCCAATGTATCCATAATCATATCAACGAAAAAGGATGTTTTAAAGATACCGAATGCCAGCCTGCGGTTTAAACCTTCTGAAAAGGGCATGGTAACATCAGAGAAAAAAGGTCCGGGGGTCTGGATACTTGCAATGGATAAACCAAAGCGCATTCCGGTTTCTTTGGGAATAAGCGACGGGAATTATGCTGAACTCGTCTCCGGAGAGATAAAGGAAGGACAGGAATTGATAGTCGAATCTCTCACAAAGGCAAATACTTCTCAACAACGTTCAGGCCCGAGAATGTTTTAATATGGCTTTGATAGAGGCAAAAGAGATCACCAAAATCTACAGGATCGGTGAGATTCAGGTAAAAGCACTCAAAGATGTGTTTGTCACAATAGAAAAAGGGGAATTTGTATCAGTAATGGGTCCTTCCGGTTCCGGTAAATCTACTTTTATGAATGTTCTCGGATGTCTTGATAAACCGACGAGCGGTGATTATCTTTTAGAAAATATTCATATCGGCGGTCTTGGCAGGGATGAGCTTGCGGCCATAAGGAATAAAAAAATAGGTTTTGTTTTCCAGGGCTTCAATCTGCTTCCAAGGACATCTGCCATGGAAAATGTTGAACTTCCATTGCTTTATGACGGAATATCTGCAAGAGAGAGACAGGAAAAGGCTTTAGAAGCGCTTAAGAATGTAGGCCTGGAAGGAAGGGGCGACCATCATCCCAATCAGCTTTCCGGCGGCCAGCAGCAAAGGGTTGCGATAGCCAGGGCGCTTGTGAATAACGCTCCTTTAATACTTGCAGATGAACCTACAGGAAATCTCGATTCAAAGACCAGCGCCGAGATCATGGAACTCTTTACAAAACTGAATACCCAATCAGACATCACTATAATAATCGTAACCCATGAAAATGATATCGCTGCTTACAGCAGACGGACAATAAAATTCCTTGACGGCAGAATTATCAGCGATGATAAAAAGGAGAAGAGATGATCAATATCCCTTCAACCCTCAAAATAGCATTCAGGGCATTGAAAGTGAACAAGATGCGTTCTGCCCTTACCATGCTCGGGATTATAATCGGGGTGGGGGCTGTTATAGCTATGCTTGCAGTGGGCACGGGAGCGAGCAAAAGAATATCAGAGCAGATATCGAGCATAGGGAGTAATCTCATTATAATTGTTCCGGGGGCAACGACAGCAGGCGGCGTAAGAATGGGTTCAGGCACCCAGCCGACCCTAACGATGGGTGATGCTGAGGCGATCAAGAAAGAATGTTCTGCTGTATCAGATGTTGCCCCTGTTCTGAGCGGTGTCGCTCAGGTTGTATACGGACATCAGAACTGGTCAACAGGAGTTGTGGGTACGTCTCCGAGCATGCTGACTGTCAGAGACTGGGCATTGTCTTCCGGCAGGTCTTTTACTGATCAGGATGTGAAGAGCGCAACAAAGGTATGTCTTTTAGGGCAGTCTGTTGTTGACAACCTGTTTGGAGACATGAACCCGGTCGGGCAGGTTATCCGTATAAAAAATGTTCCTTTTACCGTGGTCGGTGTGCTCGCAGCAAAAGGACAGGATCCTCGTGGTCAGGATCAGGACGATACTATTCTGGTGCCTGTAACAACGGCCCAGAAGAAGCTGTTCGGGACTACTTTTCCCGGCATGGTGAGAATAATCATGGTAAAGGCAAAAAGCATAGACGACCTGGCATCTGCAGAGAAGCAGATAAACTCATTGCTCAGGCAAAGGCATCGCATCGGCCCTAAACAGGACAATGACTTCACGGTCAGAAACCTTACCTCAGTCATGCAGACCGCTGAAGAGTCAACACAAATAATGGCCATATTACTCGGCGCTATAGCGTCGGTATCACTCCTTGTCGGAGGCATAGGGATTATGAATATAATGCTCGTATCGGTTACCGAGCGGACAAGGGAGATCGGGATAAGAATGGCAATAGGAGCTAAGACCTGGGATATCAGACTGCAGTTTATCATCGAGGCGCTGATTTTATCATTGATCGGTGGAATAGCCGGAATTGTCGCAGGTATTTCCAGTTCAGAATTAATATCAATTTTTGCAGGCTGGACCACAATAGTATCGCCTTTCTCTATTGTGCTTGCCTTTGGTTTTTCGGGACTGGTTGGAATATTCTTTGGATTTTATCCCGCGTACAAGGCATCACTCCTCGACCCTATAGAAGCATTGAGGTATGAATAATGATTTAATAACTCCCCCTGTCCCCCTCTTAATCTAAGAGGGGGCATATCCCTCCCCTTTCCGCACTCAGGCGGATTCGCTGGGGCGAAAAAATAAGGGGAGGTTAGGTGGGGGTATGTTGTACTATCATATAAAACTCAGGAGAAAACTAAGTGGAAGAAACAAAGACAGAGGAAGTAAAACAGAATAACAATAATAAGAAAAAATATGGCTTTATAGTTTTGGCCATAGTGGTCCTCATCGGCGCTGTTACACTCTTTTTCTATCTCAGATATAAGGCAACGCACATCTCCACTGACGACGCATTTATAGACGGTGATATTCATACCATTGCATCGAAAGTTACCGGGACTGTAAGAAATGTCCATGTGAAATCCAACCAGTTCGTGAAGAGGGGAGATATCCTTGTTGAATTAGATATGGCTGATTATGAAGCAAAGCTCAATGAAACCTCTTCAATCGCTGGCGCTGAAAAAGCAAAGCTTATAGAAGTTGAAACAAAAATCAAGGTATCACAAAGTAAGCTTGCAGAATTAAGTGCAGCTTTAGCTGCAGCAAAGGCAAATATTGAATTGCAGGAGGCTAATCTCAGGCAGGCAGAAAATGACAGCAGAAGAGCGGAGAATCTTTTTAAATCGGGAACTATCTCAAAAGACAGATACGAAAAGACAATGACTGCTTATGCTGTTAATCTTGCCCGGTTGAAAGCAGCGAAGGAGCAGGTCAAACAAGTGGAGAAGGAACTCGATACTCAAAAGGACATCGTAAAACAAACAGAAGCATCGAGAACCATACAAATCTCCACGATTAAAGAAAAAGAAGCAAAAAAAGATATAGCACAGCTTAATTACGGCTACACGAAAATTTATGCACCTGTGGATGGATATGTAACAAAAAAATCAGTCGAGCTGGGTAATCAAATAAAAGACAACCAACCACTCATGGCAATAGTCTCGCTGGACGGCATACATATAACCGCAAACTACAAGGAAACACAACTTGAGAAAATCAAACTGGGACAGAAGGTGAGGATAAAGGTAGACTCATATTCCGGTAAAACTTTTTGGGGTAAAGTGGACAGTATCATGGCTGGCACAGGCGCTTCATTTTCACTTTTCCCGGCAGAGAATGCTACAGGTAATTATGTTAAGGTAGTCCAGAGAATTCCGGTAAAGATTGTTCTTGATGCAGATACAGATAAAGATCATGTGCTAAGAATCGGAATGTCCGTTGTCCCAACGATAATTGTTGAGTGATATATTCTTAGGGAACTATAACAAATTTTCCATATTGTGCAAAATGCTCATCAAAGGCAAATACAATTGTTAATCCAAGCCGTTCCATAACGGCAAAGGAAGTGGCGTCCGTATAAGAGAAATCCTTGTCGCCATACTCTTTTAAGGTCCTGAAAGCATTATCCTCATCCTCAACCCCGACACGATGAAGCGTTATAATAGGATTGTTCATAATAAGCTCTGCCATCTCGATTGCGACCTCATGAGCCCTGGAGAAATAGGTGTAGACCTCATCTAGTATAAAATTTGTGGTATGCAGCCTGAGCTTTTCCTCTTTTATCCTTTGCAAAAAATCATATGCTCTCTTGTGATTTACATCATCCCTTACGCGAATTGCAATAAAAGCGCTTGTGTCGACGAATATGTCCCTCTTAAGCTTCATTTTCTTTTTCTGTAGATATATTCGTCATGTTTTAAAGAGCCCTCACGCCTGCCCATTGAAAAACCGTTTTTGCCAATTGAAAAAAGAGGGTTTCTTTCATAGTCGCTGTCTTTGGGAAGGCGCTCATTTATCAGCTCCCTGACAACCTCGGCTATACTTGCCTTCTTTTTTTCAGCCTGATGCCGCAGAAACTGGTATTGCTCCTTGGTAAGATAAATCTGAGTTCTATGCACATTTGTTTCCATGACAAACCTCCTGTTTTTAGTATGCTTAATATACAGCATGATGTCAAGACTCATGAATTCAACAGACTCATGAATTCAAATCTGCCTCTGACCCAGACACGAGCCTGTAAAATTATTCTAAGTAAAGCATACTGCCTTTTTTCTGCTCGGCTCAAAGACAGAAGACAAGGAGAATTAAGTATGGTGTCCCCGGAACTCAGGCCGCAGAGAACACGGAGAATCATCTTGATAATAAAATAGAACCTATCAGTTTTTATAATTTTCTCTGTGCACTATTTTATGCAGGGTTGAGTCTTAATTGTTTTCAAAAATATAACATGAGTACACAGAGAATTGCTTGAAATTAAAAGTCTTTTAAAAGTTTAAAATACCTCTGTGAACTCTGTGGTTTTATACAACTGCATTTTTCTGGTAAATTAATAATTCATGAACAAGTGGATTGTAGCGCTTACCGTAATGCTTCCCACGCTTATAGAGATCATTGACACATCTGTGGTCAATGTGTCGCTCGATCATATCAGGGGAAGTCTCTCAGCCGGGATCGATGAATCCACGTGGACAATCACCTCCTATCTTGTATCAAACGCCATAATCATCCCCATGACAGGGTGGCTGAGCAGGTTTTTCGGCAGGAAACGGTATCTTATTCTATCGATAACGCTTTTTACTGTTAGTTCTTTTTTGTGCGGCGCTGCCTGGAGTCTTCAGAGTCTTGTTTTCTTCAGGATCCTGCAGGGAATTGGCGGCGGCGCCCTTCAACCGCTTTCGCAGTCCATACTCCTTGAAACATTCCCTCCCCGTCAGCACGGGATAGCAATGGCGGTATTCGGTACCGGGATAATGTTCGGGCCGATTGTCGGTCCCCTGCTGGGAGGGTGGATAACTGATAACTGGTCATGGCACTGGATATTCTTTATTAATATCCCGATAGGGATAATCTCGGTACTACTGACATTGCTTTTTATAACCGATCCACCGTACATGAAGAGAATGAAGATGAAGATAGATTACTGGGGACTTGCTTTCCTTACCCTCGGACTTGGCTGCCTGCAGATTGTGCTTGATAAAGGACAGCAGGAAGACTGGTTTTCATCTCATTTCATTGTTTGGTTAAGCATTATCTCGGCTTTTTCTCTTATATCGTTTGTGATAGCTGAACTGTATTCAAAAAACCCTGTAGTGAATCTGAAGGCATTCAAAAATCTTTCTTTCAGTACAGGAAACATAGTAATGTTCATGGGTTTTTTTAACCTTTTTGCAAGCATAGTCCTCCTACCCATATATCTCCAGACACTTATGGGCTACACATCATATCTTGCGGGGTTTGTTTTGGGGCCGGGAGGTATTGCGACATTAATAGCCCTTCCGTTAGCAGGAAGCCTGGTAAATAAGGTGAATCCAAAGGCTCTTCTGTCTTTTGGAATTATTGTCAATGCATATGCAACCTATCTTATGTCAAATTTCAGCCTCAACGCTGATTTCTACACAGTGATCTGGCCGAGGGTTGTCCTTGGTATTGGTATGGGCTTTTTCTTCATTCCTCTTACCACCATGACCATGGCCGGTATAAAAAAGGAAGATATGGGCAATGCCTCAGCAATTTATAATCTTCTCAGAAATCTTGGAGGGAGTTTTGGCGTCGCCTTTGTAACAACTATTCTCGCACGCCGTGCTCAGTTTCATCAGACACGTCTTGTTGAGCATCTTACCCCTTTTGATCGGGACTATCAGATTTTCTCAGGGCAAAGCTCTCAATTCCTTGAATATAGAGGAGTTGAGAGTTCTCTTTCAGAGCAGGGAGGACTTGGGATTATGTATAAAGAACTCCTCAGACAGGCCTCCATGCTTTCATTTAACGATGCTTTTTATCTTGTCTTCATTATGATGATCTGCATTCTACCCCTTGTGTTTTTAATGAGAAGAGGGAAGGATATTGGATCAGCAGGGATGCATTAAATAATATCATGACAATCTTTTTATTGATTTTTTTTCTTCTTTACGGCAGCATGCATCTATATGTATTTCTGAAGGCAAAGGCTGCCCTTGCTTTCAATATGCAGGCAGGCATCGGGTTAGCAATCTTCATGCTGATAATGATATCAGCTCCGTTTATTGTCAGATTTTCTGAGAAAGCAGGGTTCGAGCTTTTTGCACGATTTATGTCTTACCTGGGCTATACATGGCTGGGGGCGCTTTTCTTATTCATTTCTTTGTCTCTGGTCCTTGATGTGTATCGCTTCTGTATATATTCAGGTGAAGTCATCATGAAAAAAGACTTCTCTTATCTGGCAATCCCGAACAGCTATGCTTTTTTTATCTGCCTCTCACTTGCCATACTCATAACAATATATGGTTATTTTGAGGCAAAAAACATACGGACAGAAAAATTGATAGTTAGATCTCCCAAAATCCCTTCAGAAATAGGCAGGCTGAGAATAGTCCAGATTTCTGATGTCCACCTTGGGCTTATTGTGAGGGAAGAGAGGCTGAAAAGGATACTCGGGGAGGTAAAGAATGCAGATCCTGATATTCTTGTTTCCACAGGTGACCTTGTTGATGGTCAAACAGACAATCTCAGCAGTCTGACTGAATTGCTGAATGAAATAAATCCCCGGTATGGTAAGTTTGCAGTAACAGGCAATCACGAATTTTACGCAGGACTTGACCAGTCGCTGAAGTTTACAAAAGACGCCGGTTTTACGATATTAAGAGGTGCACACCTTGATATTCCTGGTTTGATTGCTATCGCAGGCATTGATGATCCACAGAGTAAGACATATATGCCGCATAGAGAAACGGAAGAGAATGAACTGCTCTCAGGCCTCCCCCATGAAAAATTTACGTTGTTTCTGAAACACAGGCCGATTGTTGAAAAACATTCCACAGGCCTTTTTGATCTGCAGCTTTCCGGCCATGTCCATAAAGGACAGATATTTCCTTTCAGCATTATCACAGGCTTGTATTATCAGACACATGCAGGTTATACAAAACTTTCTAACGGTTCTCAACTTTATGTCAGCAGGGGAGCAGGGACATGGGGGCCGCCTATCCGTTTTCTGTCACCTCCTGAGGTGACGATCATCGAACTTGTTCATTCAGATAAATAGAGAACTATAGTAGAATAACGTTAAGAGCGAATGAAAAAATTCCCCTTTTTGCATATTTCCCTGTTTGTCCTGACCATCCTCTCTACTCTTTTAGTAGGGGCAGTGCAGACAGGTGCGGACCTTATTAAAGAACCACTAAAGATTTATAAGGGAATTCCCTTTTCATTGACCTTGATGATTATCCTTCTGAGCCATGAATTATCGCATTATTTTAGTTCAAGAAAGCATGGAGTGGAGGCTACGCTTCCTTACTTTATTCCGGCGCCCACAATTTTTGGCACATTCGGAGCTTTTATCAAGATGAAATCTCCGATAGTTACAAGAAAAGCCCTTATTGATATCGGGGCATCCGGCCCCATAGCAGGGTTTATCATCTCGGTTATTGCCGCTATCATCGGTTTAAACATGTCTGAGATTGTATCGTCTGCTCAAGCGAAAGGGGCGCTGAATCTTGGCGACTCGCTCCTGTTTTCTCTATTGGCAAAAATTGTATTGGGGGTAACCCCATCTGATTCCGACATCCTTTTAAGCCCGGTTGCCTTTGCCGGATGGATAGGGCTTTTTGTAACTTCCATGAATCTTATCCCTGTCGGTCAGCTCGACGGCGGCCATATTGCTTATGCGCTCTTTGGTGAGAAGCATACCCGTCTTTCTTTTATGCTTATATTTGTGATGATTTTGTTTGGGTTGTTTTTATGGGAAGGGTGGTTTGTTTGGGCAGTTTTGTTGTTAATTCTTGGGCTGAAGCACCCGCCGGTTATTTACTGGGAGGTTCCTCTGGATTCAAAAAGGAAATTTATCGGCTGGCTGGCTCTTGTAATCTTTATCCTGACCTTTATCCCAACGCCTTTTCAGCTTTTATAGTATTCAGAGATCGGGCCCCTGCTTTTTGCATAATATATGTATGTGGTATACTATTTTTAGAGTTTTTTCCTGAATATTTATTTCTGTTACCCCGGAATAAGCCGGAATTTATTTAAACGGAATGAGCATATATGCTTCCAGAGGAATAACGAAACCATAAGCCATAAAAAAATTATAAGGTAATGTCAAAAGTTTTATGAAAAAAGAGAAGCCAATATGAAACCACAGAGAACACAGGGGTTTTCTCTGTGTCCTCAAGAAGAAAACCATTACAAATAAGAAACGCAATGAATTTTAAGAGAAAATATGCAGAAAAGATATATTATTACTGATAAAAAAGACTTAAAGATGCTGAAAGCCGGTAAAAGATTGGAGCACACAGAGGGGGAGAATACAGGTTCTCTTGTAACATAATGATATTTAATATGTTCTCTGTGGTCTCTGTGGTTAAGTTTTGACAATACG
>Ga0194126_10012740_pt1 | contig 10611 bp, 9 predicted proteins | sample TA2KigC150mmetaG_FD_148641 | JGI IMG/M metagenome (GOLD analysis project Ga0194126, IMG submission 148641) | Freshwater microbial communities from Lake Tanganyika, Tanzania - TA2015035 Kigoma Deep Cast 150m | ecosystem: Environmental > Aquatic > Freshwater > Lake | place: Tanzania: Lake...
TACCGCTCGCTCGTGTGGAAGGCTGACGGCGTTGATTCTTTAGCCGAGATTCTTTCCCGAAGTGGCGCACCAGCCTGGGCCTACCGCTGGGACTGGGACGAACAAGGGAAGCTTTTCGGTGTCGTTGATCTTTCGCGTATCGTCGGCGCTGCGCATGGGCTAGAGATCCCCTTCGTATTTGGTTTCTTTGACGTTGGGCCTCAAGGCAGGATGCTTTTTAATGACGGCAATATCGAGGGTCGCCTTGCACTGAGCGAACGCATGATGTCCTATTGGGCTGGCTTCGCCCGTGACGGCAACCCCGGCAGGGGCAGCGACAGCGTTGGACCCGAATGGGCGCCGTGGGGCGCCGACAAAGCTTCGCCACGTATGATGGTATTCGATACAGTCGCGGGCGGCGGCGCTCGTATGCAACCGTCGGACGTTTCCCGCGAATCGATATTTGCCGAAATGGAGAAAGAGTCAATGCCTGTTGGCGAACGCTGCGCGCTATTCAAAGCCACCTTTCGTAATCGGGAGGATGACTGGGCGGATGGGGCATGGCGTCGGTTTGCGGGCGGTGCCTGCGTGGGTCAGCGTCTCGGCTCGTAACTTACTCGGTAGACCACACCCGCGTAGTCATCTGACACGTAGAGGGACCCGTCGGGTCCTTCGGCGACGTCGACTGGTCGGCCGATCAACCCCGTGTCGTTTCGGAATCCGTTTAGAAACGGTCTTTCTTCGATGGATCCATCCTCGTTCCAGTGAAGGGATACCACTTTATATCCGTCGGGCTCGGATCGGTTCCAGGAACCGTGCAGCGCCACAAGTGCCGCACGCTCGAAACCCGCTGGACGTCCTGGGTGTATGAGAAATCGAATTCCGAGCGGCGCATTGTGGGCGCGAAACTCATGCGCTGGCGCGATGGCTTCTACAATGCGCGCCTCATTCCCTTGCCCAAACTCAGGGTCGATCACGTTGCGCCCGTGCACGAACGGCCAGCCATAGAAACCGCCATTAACGATGCAATTGAGCTCATCTGGAGGACTATCGTCGCCGAGAAGATCGCGGCTGTTTTCCGTAGCGTATAGCGACTCGTCCCAAGGTGCCCAGTCGAAGCCGTAGGGATTCCTTAGGCCCGTTGCGATGATCGCGCTCATGGAAACATCGAGATCGAATCGCATTATGGTGGCGCGGCGCGAATCCTTTTCGATGCAGACGTTGCAGGTAGAGCCCTGCCCCACATACAACCTGCCGTCCGGGCCTACACGCACCGTTTTACGCCAATGATTTCCGTCGCCGGTTAGGCCCGTAATCAACGGCTCGAGTTTTCCTGAAATAGCCCCACTCTGCTCGTCGAAACGAACGCGCGACACCGAGGTCGTCTCAGCAATATAAAGCCAGCCGTCATGTAGATCGACGCCATTAGGTCGATCGAGCCCTTCGAAGAGATTTCGCCTACCGTCTGATCGACCATCACCGTCACGGTCGGCGAGCAGCAGCGCCACGAGGCCGCCGCGTGGTTGGCTCAGGATCACATCGCCTGCTGCGGTTGGGACCATCAACCGAGCGCTCGGTAGGTCCTTTGCCCACAAGCTCAACGAAAATCCTTGCGGTACAACGAGCTGTCGAGCCACCACTTCCGCGGATGGCGGCCCAATGCCGCCGTCGCGCAACATCCGCCAGATCATCGTACGATCAGACAAGGCGACGCCACCCAAGAAAAATAACCAGGTGAATCCGACGATGGCGGCTAGGGACAGCACGAGTCCGATCCCGACCAACCACCGTGTCGTCCGCAGCAACCGCTTAGTCATGGATCCAGACTCCTCGCTACTAAAGTATTCCGTGAACCCCATCGGGCCCGTTAAAATCATGGTATGAAATATCTCATCGCCGCCGTCGCGCTCGCCTTCAACCTGTCCCTCGTCTCCCACGCTACCGACTCAAGCAAAGTAATAAAAGGTATGCCGGGAGATCCGGACAAGCTTTTTGCTCAACTCGAAACGCTGCTGCCCACCCCGGGCGTGACGCGAACGGCTTCAGGTGCACCCGGCGCACAGTACTGGCAGCAACGCGCCGACTATCGAATTCGGGTGACGCTCGACGAAAAGCGTAATCGTTTATCAGCCAAGCAGTCGATCACCTACATGAACCGTTCGCCGGATACCCTCAACTACATCTGGCTGCAGCTCGATCAAAATATTTTCCGTGACGACTCGATCGCCCGCCGTTCAGAGGTCGCTGCGAACGCGGGTACCCGTCGTGATACCGTCGGTAGCGGCGACAGCCTAAGCTTTGCCGCCATGCGCCGACACCAGGCGTTCGAAGATCGTAAGTACGGTTATGAAATAGGTCCGATACGTGACGCTTCCGGTCGCGTACTCGAAACGACTGCCAATGACACTATGATGCGCATCGACTTGCGGGAGCCGCTGCGTCCGGGCACGAGTATCGAAGTCAACTTTGAGTGGCAGTCGAATATCGTTGACGAAGCGGCCATCGGCGCTCGTGGGGGTTACGAGTATTTTCCGAAGAGCAATACCTACCAGTATTTCCTCGCGCAGTGGTTTCCGCGGCTCGTTGCCTACACCGATTACACCGGTTGGCAGCACAAACAATTCCTCGATCGCGGCGAATTCACTCTCGAGTTCGGTGACTACGACATCGAAATCACGGTTCCCGCCGATCACATCGTCGCCTCAACTGGCGTGCTGCAGAACCCCGACAGTGTCCTGACTACTGAGCAGCGGGTCCGCCTGAAGCAGGCGGAGACAGCAAAGAAACCGGTGTTCATCGTCACTCCGGAAGAGGCGCTTGCCAACGAGAAAGAGGGCACGAGCCGCGTACGAACCTGGCGCTTCAAGGCGAAAAACATCCGTGATTTCGCATGGGCGAGCTCGCGTAAATATATTTGGGATGCCATGGGCTACCGGCAGGACGACGTCAAGCGACCGTTCGTGTTGGCTATGTCGTTCTACCCCAACGAGGGCGAACCAATTTGGTCGAAGTATTCAACCCATGCGGTGATCCACACCATGGGGGTATACTCGCGCTTCTCGTTCCCTTATCCGTACCCAGTTGCGATCTCGGTTAACTCCTGGGAACGCGGCGGCATGGAGTATCCGATGATCACTTTTAACGGATACCGACCAACAGCTGACGAGAAGACCGGGAAGGTTACCTACTCGCGTAATACCAAGTACGGTCTCATCGGCGTGATCATCCACGAAGTGGGACACATCTACTTCCCGATGATCGTCAATTCAGACGAGCGGCTGTGGACATGGATGGACGAAGGACTCAACACCTTCCTCGAGTACCTCGCAGAGCTCGAATGGGAGGAAAACTTCCCCACTTTCGGCGACAAGACCAACGTCCTCGACTTTATAACCGGTTACATGCAGTCGACGGACCAAGTGCCCATCATGACGAACTCCGACACCATCGTGCAGTTTGGGCCTAATGCCTATTCCAAGCCCGCGGCCGCGCTCGCAGTACTACGCGAGGCGGTGATGGGTCGGGAGCTGTTCGATCACGCCTTCCGCGAGTACTCCAATCGTTGGAAATTCAAGCGTCCGACACCTGCGGATTTTTTCCGTACCATGGAAGATGCATCGGGCGTCGATCTTGACTGGTTCTGGCGCGGCTGGTTTTACGGGACGGACCACGTTGACGTAGCCGTGCGTGACATTCGTGAGTACCAAGTGTCGACCCAAGATCCCGATGTGGAATTCCCGCTGAAGCGTCAGGAGTTCGCTGCAAGCTGGCCCGAGTCGTACTCGCAGCGACAGAATCGAGCCGAGGGTCTGACAACGCGTGTCGACCGCTATCCGGAGCTCAAGGATTTCTATAACGAGAACGATCAGTTTACGGTCACCAATAAAGACCGTAACGAGTTTAAAGATTTCCGCGAGAAGCTTCGCGATTGGGAACGCGAGGTACTTGACCGAGCCATCAAGGCGGGCGAGTACGTCTACTTCGTAGATTTCCGCAACATCGGCGGACTCGTAACCCCCCTGCCGCTGACGCTAACGTATGCGGACGGCAGCACTGAGGAATACGCAGTCCCAGCGGAAGTCTGGCGGTATAACGCCGTTGATGTCACCAAGCTCTTCGTTCGCAAAAAGCGTCTCGTCAGCGTCGAACTCGATCGCAAACATCTGATCGCAGATGCCGACAAGACAAACGACATCACCCCGAGGCGGATCGAGCCGAGCCGTGTCGAGTTGTTCCGTGGGCGCGATCGCGATCGTAATCAGATGCTCGATGCGTTGGCAGAGCTCAAGGGCGAGCCGAAGGTGGAGAAGCCCGAAGGCGCTGCAGGCGGTAAGGATCTTCCGCTGCAACCCGTCGCGAAGTGACCTAGGACTCCATCTTGCGACGGCGAGAACCACACGCGTTTGTAGCCCTCGCTGTCGCGGCGATATTCGGGCTGGGTAGCATCGCCGAAGCCCACCGCTCGCACGTCACCCTGACGCGCGTCGCCATCAATCCGCGTAGAGGAACTCTGGAACTTGTCCATGCCATCCACTACCACGATGCACAGCGCCTTTTGGCCGTGCTCGGCGTGAACGATAACGTAGCACCAACCTCAGTCGAGGGCCGCGCCCGCGTTGCTTTCGAAATCGAAAAGGGGTTCCGCTGGTCGATGCCACGAGGTCGAGTGGCGACGCCCCTCACGGTGGGCGCAGAGCTCGAAGGCGACAATCTGCTCGTTTATCAGGAGCTCGATGCACCCTCGCCCTGTCGGTGGATCGTCGAATCGTCCTTCATGCACGATGTGTTCGAGAGCCAGACCAATCGGATCTTGCTCGAGTACGCGACACCCATGGTGGCGATTACGCTATCTCGGAGGTCGCCTAAGGCGGAGTTCAATGGTCCGCGCGCGGCGAATAATGGAGGCTAGGGTCGGAATCGAACCGGCGTAGACGGCTTTGCAGGCCGCTGCATGACCACTCTGCCACCTAGCCGCACCGACAAAATAAAATGGAGCGGGAAACGAGACTCGAACTCGCGACCCCGACCTTGGCAAGGTCGTGCTCTACCAACTGAGCTATTCCCGCCCGGAGGCAGGGATAGAAGTTTGTCGGTACGACCTCCGTTTAGTCAAGTTTGGGCCCTGCGATACCCCGACCCGTGAGGGTCAGCCACGAGCTACTTAGACTTGAGATCAGGCCATGCTGCGCGAAGGTAATCGACGGCGGATACTAGCGTTAGCACTGCCGCGATCACGGTCAAGACCAGTCCCACTTTGTAGGTCGGCAAAATCCACACATCCCAGCGGATCAGCATCATCGACAAGCCGACGATCTGCAGAACGGTCTTAATCTTACCAAGCGGCGACACTGCCACCTTGGTGCGCTGCCCGATCTCAGCCATCCATTCACGCAAGGCCGAAATCGCGATTTCTCGCCCGACGATGACGATTGCGGGGAGTACGATGATTAGACGCGTGTCCTTGCTAACGAGCAGCACGAGCGCCACCGCGACGATCAGTTTGTCGGCGACGGGATCGAGGAAGGCCCCAAGCCGCGAAGTCTGTCCGAACTTGCGCGCGAAATAACCATCAAGGCTGTCGGTGATACCTGCAATCGCAAATAACACCCCTGCAGCCGGATCCGACCAAGGAAAAGGCAGATGGAACAACACCACTACGATGGGGATCGAGAGGATCCGCAACCAGGTGAGCACATTGGGAACAGTCAGCAACATCGTGAGAGCCGAAGTGGGTAGCGATCAGCCGCCAGGATGTAATGCATCATAAAGTTTTCGCGCAAGCGCTGGGCCGATGCCCGGCGCCCGCTCAAGATCCATTTGTCCCGCCTTGAGAACGCCCTGCAGGCCGCCGAAATGTTGTAACAAGGCTCGGCGCTTGGCGGGTCCGAGTCCCGGCACTGTTTCGAGTATAGATTCATTAAAACGCTTGGCGCGGCGACGGCGATGCCCGGTGATGGCGAATCGATGCGCCTCATCACGGATGCGCTGGATTGCCTTGAGAGCCACCGACTGCGGTCCAGGGATCAGGGGCGGCCTCTCGACATCTGGAAAATGAATACGCTCCTGCCCCGCTCGACGATCGGGCCCTTTCGAAATACCAATCACCGATTGATCCGCAAGACCTGCTCCAAAGAGCACCTCGAGCACCCCGGCAAGTTGCGCGGGCCCTCCGTCGATGACGAGGAGATCGGGCTTTTGGATTTCGCCCGCTGCAATGCGCGCGTATCGTCGGCTGATGGCCTCCCGCAGCGCACCGTAGTCATCACCCGGCGTGACGCCCTCGATATTGAAGCGCCGGTAGTCCTTTTTGAGCGGACCTTCGCGTCCGAATACCACGCACGAGGCGACGGTACCCTCACCTTGCGTATGGCTGATATCGAAACACTCCATGCGCTGTGGCGCCTCGGGCAGCTCGAGCTCCTCGGCAAGCGCGGCGAGCAAGGCTTCGTAGCCGTCCTTTCGAGCCAGCCGCATTCGCAGCGCGTTGCTCGCGTTCTCGCTCGCCATCTCGACCCAGCGTGCAGCGAGCCCTCGCTGTGCGCGACGGACGCGAACCGAACGTCCAGCGATTGAGGCCAGCGCCTCGGCAAGCGACTCAGCGTCATCCAGAATGATATTGGTGTAAATCGCAGGTGGCGGACTTGTTGCGCCGTAGTACTGCATGATGAACGAAGACATTGCTTCGGGCGTTTCGGCGAAAGCCGCCTTTGGGAAGAACCCGCGCGTTCCGAGGCTGCGACCCCCGCGTACCGGCATGACACTGATCGCGTAGCCGCCCGGATCGCCGGTGATGGCAAAGATATCGACATCGCGCTCGTCATCAGCCGCAACTACCTGTTGAGCCTGTAGCTCCTTGATAACCGCGATCTGATCGCGAAGCGCTGCCGCCCGTTCGAATTCCAGCCGCTCCGAGGCTTCATCCATGCGAAGGGCGAGCTGCTTCTGCACTTCGTCGTTGCGCCCTTCCAAAACCTGCACGGCCGCATCGACATCGCGCCCGTAATCGGTCTTCGAGATGAGATCGACGCAGGGCGCGGAACAGCGCCGTATCTGATGCTGCAGACACGGTCGGCTGCGATGCGCGAAGTAGCTGTCGCGACAATTGCGTAGACGGAAAATCTTTTGCAGGTACTGAAGCGATTCACTCACCGCACTGGCATTCGGGTACGGTCCGAAAAATCGGCCTGACAGACTTCTTGATCCGCGGTACACCGACAACCTCGGAAACTCGTGATCCGCCGATAGCCAAAGATAAGGAAAGCTCTTGTCGTCGCGCATCACGACGTTGTATTTCGGATGCAGGGCTTTGATGAGGTTGTGCTCGAGCAGCAGGGCCTCAGTTTCCGATCGCGTGACCGTGACCTCCATCGAGGCAATCTGCGTGACCAGCGTCTGAACCTTCAGCAGGACGTTCGAGGGCAGGAAGTAGCTGCCGACCCGATCACGCAGGCTTTTGGCTTTGCCCACGTACAGCAGCGATCCATCGAGCGCAAACATCCGATACACGCCCGGGCGACGCGGCAAGCTCGCGACGAATTCTTTGGAGTCGAAACTGCCGCTCACGTGCCCTATTCCGATGGCTGCACAGCGAGGTATCGGGCGCGCGCAAGCACCGATCGAAACATCTCCTTGGTCAGACGTTTCGTCTGCGTGTTGTAGCGACTGCAATGGTACGAGTCGACGAGCCAGCGCCCGTCCGCCAGGCGATGCTCGGCGGCGTGTCCAAAACGATAGGCATTGCGACTCTCGCCTGCGGCATCGAGGATCGCATCGTGCGCAATGCGACCGAGCGCCACCAGAACCCTAACCCGCCGATGCGCCGCAAGTTCGGCGCGTAAGAACGCGTTGCAACTGCGCGCCTCCGCTGGCATTGGTTTGTTCTCGGGAGGCAGACACTTCACGGCGTTGGTGATACGCACCCCCTGCAGCGCCAGACCATCGTGAATCGACTCGGACTGCGCACGCGAGGACGCACCGAGTTCGTGCAAGGTCTCATAGAGCATGATGCCGGCGTGATCGCCGGTGAACGGACGACCGGTTCGGTTAGCGCCGTGCATTCCGGGAGCCAAACCGACGATCAACCACTCTGGTTCGTCGTCGCCGAAAGCAGGAACGGGAGCCGCATGGTAGCCGGGGTAACGCCGCCCCGATTCCTCGCGAAAGTCCGCGAGCCTCGGGCAGCGCCGACAGGCCGGATCAAAAAGAGTGGAGGACATCCGCGACCCTCAGATGCAGGTCGCGGATTGTACCCGAACCGCGTCAACCGGCGGCGAACTGCTCCTCCTCCGTCGAGCCCTTCATCGCGTTAACGGAGGACTGTCCGGTCGTGACTGTCTCGGTCGCATCGTCGAAATAGCTGGCACCCACTTCGCGCTGATGCTTGGTCGCGGTGTAGCCGTCCTTCTCGGAACCGAACTCGGCCTGTTGCAGCGCGACGTACGCGGTCATTTGCGATTCGCGGTAGCCCTTGGCGAGCGTGAACATCGAATAATTGAGCACGTGGAAACCGGCCAATGTAATGAACTGGAACTTGTAGCCCATGGCACCGAGCTCAAGCTGGAAATTTGCGATCGTCGCGTCATTTAGATTCTTCTTCCAGTTAAACGAGGGAGAGCAGTTGTAGGCAAGCAGCTTACCCGAGAATTTCCTGTGAATGGCCGCTGCGACGAGCAAGCCTCCAAGAGTCTTGAAGTCGCACCCGTCTCACAGATCTCGATCATGCGTGACCGCGGAAATCCCCGGCTTTATTGCTGCCACTCTCTGCGAACGCGAGATGCTGCGGACGTCTCGCACGTGCTCTCGGTGGGCATAGACCTCGCACCCGCTCTCAATGCACAAGGCTTCGATTCGCATCTACTGATCGACCTAATCGATCAGCAATGCGGGCATGGCGACGGTGTCGCTCGACTTCCCAAGGAAACCGCGGAGGCCATCCGTACGGCTAGCCATGTGCTCAACATTGCTTGGGTGGCGCGCTCACTCGAGGCCCCCGCGAGCATCATCTGTCCGCGAAGTCGATCCTGTCCCCGCACCACGCCGTGCGGCGTTAGTTAGTTAGACCGCGTAGTTCTGCCGCCGACGCTACTCGCCGCGGCGCGGCGCTCGATTGCGCTCAGCGATCATGAGCGATAGCTCCAGCGCCTGTTCGTAGTTCAGTCGGGGATCAACAGTCGATTTATACGCGCGCTGCAGATCAACATCCGTGAGTCCCCGCGCGCCACCCGTACACTCGGTGACGTCCTCACCCGTCAGCTCCACGTGCACGCCACCGAGATTCGAGCCCAGCGACTGATGAATCAATCCTGCGAGCTCGAGCTCCCGCAGGATGTTATCGAACCGTCTGGTTTTGAGTCCGCTCTGACTGGTTTCGGTATTGCCGTGCATCGGGTCGCAAATCCAGAGGACCGAGTGTCCGGTAGCCTTTACGGCCTGTATGGCCTTCGGCAAACCGCTCTCGATATCATCAGCCCCGTAACGATGGATAAACACCAGCTTACCTGGAATATTTTGAGGATTGAGCGTCGTCACGAGACGCTGTAACCAGCTCGCGTCCATCCCTGAACCGATTTTCACGCCCACCGGATTCGAGATCCCGCGGCAATACTCGACGTGCGCTCCGTCGATCTGGGTGGTACGCATGCCGATCCAAGGCATATGGGTCGACAAGTTGTACCAGCGACTCTGCCGCGGGATAAAACGAGTTTGCGCTTGTTCGTAATGCAAGATAAGCGCCTCGTGGCTCGCGTAGAACTCCGCGCGCAGCGCCTGATGTACCTCTTTGGCGCTGATACTCTCGAAGAACTCTAGGCCGTCGGCGACCGAGGCGACGATACGCGCGTACTGCGCCTTGAACGGCGAGCACCCGACAAAACCTAGATCCCAATACTCCGGATGGTGCAGATCCGCGAAACCGCCATCGATGAGGGCGCGCACGAAATTGATGGTGAGCGCAGCCCGCTCGTAGCCCCGAAGCAACAGTTGTGGATCGGGCTCTCGCGCCTCGGGCGTGAACTCGGCGTGGTTAACGATGTCGCCCCGATACGACGGTAAAGTTACGCCGTCACGTGTCTCGGTGTCGGTTGAGCGCGGCTTAGCATATTGGCCACCCATGCGACCGACGCGAATGACGGGCTTCTTTAGGCCGTGCGTGAGTACAAGACTCATCTGCAATAGAATCTTGAGGCGCTTGGTGATGGTGCTCGACTCGCAGTCGTCGAAACTTTCGGCGCAGTCGCCGCCCTGCAACAAAAAACGCTCACCTCGCTGCGCTGCCGCCAGCTCCCCGCGCAAACGCTCGATTTCCCATGAGACAACGATCGGCGGGAGGCTTGAGAGCTTGGCCACGGCATCGGCGAGTGCAACCGGATCTCGGTAGACCGGCTGCTGCCGCACAGGCCGGGTCTGCCAGCTCGTCGGGTTCCAGGGTTGATGATCTGGCATCTTCATTTAACCGGCATTCTACCCTTAAGCGATCTACCACCCGACAAAAGGCGTCATTCAGTCGCCTAGTGGACTGTAACGACTGATCTGGAAGGATCGATTCGCCGTGTTGGATCGAAGTATTTCCATTTCACGGTTTTGGGGGCCTTGTTGTAGTGGCGGATATAGCGCATGAGTTTTCGCTTCAGGTCA
>Ga0194126_10012742_pt1 | contig 10609 bp, 12 predicted proteins | sample TA2KigC150mmetaG_FD_148641 | JGI IMG/M metagenome (GOLD analysis project Ga0194126, IMG submission 148641) | Freshwater microbial communities from Lake Tanganyika, Tanzania - TA2015035 Kigoma Deep Cast 150m | ecosystem: Environmental > Aquatic > Freshwater > Lake | place: Tanzania: Lake...
CCTCAACATCCCGCGCTTTGCCGAGGAAATCTTCCATTACATCGAAAAAGGACAGACCCAGAAAGCCATGGAACGATGTTCCAGAGTGAAACATCCGATCGGAAATCTCTTCAGACTGGGGATCGTTAATCGCCACCTTGGCCACGATGAGGTCGAAGCGATGATGGAGCGGGAAGGGGACGAACAGATCCAGTATCTGGAGCGATACATGGGTGCCCTCATCATTATCGTTGGCGTAGAACCGATGATGGGATTTCTTGGAACCATTGTGGGGCTCATCCAGGCATTTATGACATGGGAACAGATGGGAACCAATATCACGGTCAATGCCTTAGCCGCAGGCATCTACCAGGCAATGATCACCACTGCCGCAGGTCTCTCGGTCGCCATCCCTGGCTTCATCCTCTATCACCTCATCATGGGAAAGATCAAAAACCACGCCCAGGAGATGACCTATTATGGAAATGAACTCCTCGATCTTCTTTCTCAGACCCAGGAGGGAGGTGTTCGATGAAAATTAAAGCCCGTCGAGAGTTCAGGGTCAGTTTGGAATCCCTTGCCTTCACCGATATCATCCTCAACATCTTCATTTTCTTCTTCACAGCTTTCAGCCTGGTCTATACATTCAACCCGATGAGGGAATCAAAGATCATCATCAAACTTCCCCAGGCTGACATCAAAGCACCTCCTGACCAGAAAGAACCCATCATCGTCAACATTAATAGCCGAAATGAAGTCTTTTTAAGCAACAAACCCATTAACCTCAGCAATCTAAAAAAAGAGTTAGAGGCCCTGATGGCTTTCAATAAGGCAAGGCCTGTGATCGTGAGGGCGGACAAGAGCGTCATCTTTGACCGGGTTGTCCAGGTCCTCGATGTTGCAAACAATTCAGGTGTTGAAAAACTTGGAATTGCCATTGAAGAAAAGCCACATTCACCCCCTCCCAGCCCCTAAAAAGATGAATTCCCAGAAAATACCTGGATAGCCATTTTTCCCATTTATTAAGAAATAATCTATAATTTCTTTAAGATGATTTAAAAACTTATTGTTTTACTTTTCTTTGATTTCGTAACTAATTGAAATTACAGATAATTATTTTTACAAAAAAATGAATTTTTCACTTGACATTTCTATATTTTGTGTTCTAAAATATCTTTCATTCAATATATAGGATTGAACATATTTTGACCGGAAAGGGGATTTTATATATGAGTTATCTGATCTGTGATAAGAGAAAAGGTAGCCCTAAAATTCACATCGAAGTGTGCCGTAGGAAATGTAAACTCTTGTGCGAATGTAAAACATATAAGGAATTTGTCGATACTTCAGAGAAAAAAGCTGCCTAACACCTTCCTGCCTGCCCCTGTCTGTTGTGGACAGAGGGTGGACAGGCCCTTCATACCCCTCCTTTCTGAAAGGGGCATTTCCTGTAAGGGAAATGCCCCTTTTTATCCGAGATCCCCCCATTCATATTGAAGAATGCTGAGTAGACAGAGGCTCACCGTCTCTGCTCTCAATACTCTTTCACCCATGAAGACAGGAATAAATCCCCTCCTTTCTGACTCATCAAGTTCGGGCTGACTCAAACCACCCTCAGGTCCAACGATGAAGAAAATTTTTCTCTTATCCTTAAAATCGTTTAAAACTTCTTTTAACCTTCTTCCCTCCTTCTCATGAAGGATGAGCCGTAAGGATTCACGGGATGCCCCTGAAAGCATTTCGGAGTAATCGCAGAGGGGCTTTACCTTTGGGATGAATCCTCTCCCACATTGCTTAGAAGCTTCGATAGCGATTCTCTCCCAGCGCCGATGCCTTTCCAATGTCTTCGATTGGTCCATAAGAGGAATGGATCGAGAGGAAATAAATGGAATGATCTCCCTGACACCCAACTCTGTGGCTTTCTGTATCAGATAGTCCATCTTCTCTCCCTTGAGAAGGCTTTGCGCTATTGCAACATCAATGGGAGATTTTTCCTTTGAAGAAGAGAAGCCTCTGACTTTAATCACAACAGCAGTTGGTTCCTCTTTGACGATGGCTCCTTCATATTCTTTTCCTGAACCATCAAAGATGACGATCCGATCCCCTGTTTTGAGGCGAAGCACCCTTCGGATATGTCTCGCCTCAGGGCCACCGATTCTTAATAGATCATTTTCAATATGAGGGGCTGAAACATAGAACCTGGGCATCTTTTCTCCTTCTTATTTTTTTAGGAATCCTTCATGACGGAGCATCACCCTCAAAGTACGAAAATGTGGCTAAGTTCCCTCCCCCTTGATGGGGGAGGGTCAGGGTGGGGGTGGACATGGCATCATCCCCCTCACCCCTACCCTCTCCCCCCAAGGGAGAGGGAGATGATAGAGTTATTTTCTGAGAAAGGTGAGGCAAACCCATTCTCCCTGTTGGGCAGTTTCGACCCATTGAAGTTCGCCGGTTGCAACATAGTATTGATGAAGTCTCTCTTCCTCTTTATCTAAAATTCCGGAGAGGATGAGAAAACCGTGTTTTTTAAGATGACTGAGCATAGTCCTTCGGGTCCGCCTTAAGCCTCTGAAGTCTATGTTGGAGACGACCAGATCGAACCTCTTACGAATCTCCCCTATCCTTGCTTTCCGAATTTTAACCTGTTGGGAAATTCCATTTTCGATCACATTCTCTTTTGCTATCTCAACCGCCACAGCATCAAGATCAATCCCCCAGACCTCAGCCGCCCCCAATCGAGCCGCCGCGATAGAGAGAATACCTGAACCCGTCCCTACATCGAGAACAGTGAGGCCTTTCTTTTTCAGCCTCTTCTCCAGTGCCTCCAGGCAGAGTTGAGTGGTGGCATGGGTTCCCGTACCAAAAGCCATTCCGGGATTGATCTCGATCGCGATTTCACCCTTTTTTAACCGGATTCTGGACCAAGGCGGTTTTACAATAAACCTTGACCCTATCCGAACGGGTTTAAAGAACCTCTTCCAATTCTCGCCCCAATCCTGTTCGGATATAAAACTTATCTCCACGCTGATACGCGATGCTTCCGGCTCAATATTTCTAAGAGACCGCAGATATCGGTGGAAAGCGCGGAGGATCTCTTTTCCCTGTCCATTTTGCAGGAAGTAGACTCTTAACCTCTTCTGGTTAAAATCCTCTTCAACCTCTTCAATGCCTGTGGCTCCCTGCTCCATCAGAAAGTTGGAAACCGGTTCTGCCAATGTTTTAGGAATGAGCAAAGAGAAAACCAGCCAACGCTTCATGGAACTAAACCTATCACCGCCCATATAAGTTGTCAAATGAACTACCCCGCCGCAAGCAGCGGGGTATCACCTTTTCTTCTTTGCCGCCATTCCGTGCTTGATTTAGCCTGCCCCGCACTTGATGCGGGGGAATCCAGGCGGGTTTTCTGGATACCGGCTTTCGCCGGTATGACGAATTCGCTACAAGCAGCGGGGAATAGAACCCCAAGGGATTTATCAGGCAAGTGATTTCTTTCCCATAATCATTTTTAATTTTTTTGTTTCCCTTGAATTAATGGGTCCAGGCAGGTATTTTGTAGGAGAAAAGGTCAATAACGATGGCAGGCTACCTCTACCGCTACCTAAAAAATCGTAATCTGCTCCTTCTAACCGCTTTCCTTTTAGGACTGTTTTTCGGAGATTTTGCTTCCTCCCTGAAGGGATTAATTCTCCCTGCCCTCGTTCTGATCATGTCACTCTCAACGACTCATATCACCCTGAAGGAACTGCTACAGATAAAGAAATACCTCCGCGATATTTTCATCATCACGCTCATCCATTATCCCTTTTTAAGTGGCCTGATCCTCCGCTCATCCATTATCCCTTTTTAAGTGGCCTGATCCTCCTGGCAAATCATTTCTGGGTGAAGGATCCTGACCTTCGGGTGGGATACATTGTGATGGCTGCCATTCCATCGGCAGTAGCTGTCATCCCATTTACCTACCTATTGCAAGGGGAAATGGCTGTCTCATTAATCGGATCGGCATGGATCTATCTTTTTGCTTTGGTGGCTGCCCCTTTTATTTCCCTCTATTTCCTGGATGCGGCCAAGATTGAACCTTTGGGGCTTTTTCTGACCCTTCTTCAACTCATACTCATCCCTTTCTTGCTATCCCGAATTTTTTTGAAATGGAGAAGATTTTCCCGATTTCAGAACAATGCAGGTCTCCTCATCAATCTCTGCTTCGCTCTGATTCTTTACATCGTGATAGGGATCAATCGAAAGGTCTTCTTTGGCCACCCTGATCTACTGCTCCTCATCTCTGCAATCGCCATCCTGAGGACCTTTGTCAGTGGCCACTTCATCGACCTCCTCTCGAGATTGCTGAAGGTGGATCAAAAGCGAAGGGTCAGTTATGTCCTGTTCGGTTCGTATAAGAACCTTGGTTTGGCAGCAGCCATCAGCCTCCTTCTTTTCAATGAGAGGGCAGCGATCCCTGCGGCAATCACCACCCTTTTCGAATTTCTCTTTTTGATCTGGTTTACTTACTTTCGTAGAAGGTGGGGTTGAGCAGGAATTCCTTGATCTTGGCGTTGAAAAGGGAGGGAGCCTCCATCATCACCATGTGACCCGCGCCAGAAATGACTTCCAGCCTCGATCCTTTAATTTTATTCTGCAGGAATTGAGAATACTTCAGCGGGGTCAATTCATCCTCATCACCGCAGATGATGAGTGTGGGAAGGTTGATCTTCTCAACTTCATTCATCACATTAAATCGGTCACAGGCTGAAAAATCACCATGGATCACTTCCGGCCGGCAAAGTCTCATCCCATCCATACCTTTCTTGATCAAATCGGGTGAGGCTTTACGGGAATAAGCAAACTCGTTGATCTTTTTGACTGCCTCTTCAAAGTTCTCCTTGATTTCATTCAAGATCAAAGGAAACACCCTTAACTTTGCTCCGGTTCCCACAAGGACAATTCCCTTGATTATCTCCGGATATCTCAACGCCATTGTCTGAACAATCGCTCCTCCCATAGAATGGCCAACGAAAAAGACCTTTGAAAGACGGAGGGCCTTTATAAACCCATAGACGTGTTCAGCGTACTTCCCAATTTCAATCTCGCCCTCGCCTCCCGACTCGCCATGGCCAGGGAGTTCTATGATGATGAGGTTAAACTCCTTTTCAAAATATCCCTTCTGATAGCTCCACGTATACTGCCCTCCTCCTGCCCCATGGATGAAGAGAACAAATTCCCGTCCTTCGGTGAATCCTTTTCCGCTCACCCAGTAACTGATCTGGCTTCCGATGATTCTTTCGATTGGCATTCGTCCCTCCTTTGAATCGATTCGAAATAGAGATGGATCGCCTCGAAAAGTGTCTCCTTTCTTTTAAGGCTTGATAATTTTGAATGCAATACAGCGCAATTCGGAAGCCCCTTGGTGTACCAGTAGAGGTGCTTCCGGATCTGGTGGACCGAATGTTCTTCCCCATAATAGGTCTGTATCAGGGAATAATGATGTTGGATCATCTGTCTTTTCTCCTCTGCAGACCCTGAGGGCCCCATGCTGAAGATCCAGGGGTTTCCCAGTACCCCTCTTCCGATCATCACCCCATCACACCTTGTTTCCTTAAACATCTTCTGTATTAAATATGGTGCGGTTACATCTCCATTTCCAATCACAGGAATCCGGACGGCTTTCTTTACCTCTGTGATCACGTTCCAATCTGAATGATCCCGGAATGCCTGTTCTTTGGTACGAGGGTGAACTGTGATCGCATCCACACCACAGTCCTCGGCAAGTTTCGAAATCTCAACGGCATTGATCTGTTTTTCATCCCATCCAGAACGAATCTTAACGGTCAGTGGACAGGTGATCCTCTTTCTCATCTCAAGGAGTATCTCCTTCACCTTTTCTGGAAAACGCATCAAAGCCACCCCTGCTCCAACCTTGACCACCTGCTTAGCCGGACATCCCATATTGAGGTCAATGGCATCAGCTTCCATTTCCTGTGCCATCACGGCAGCTCCTACCAGTGCTGTTGAGTTTGCTCCAAAGAGCTGAACCGATATGGGATGTTCATTGTTTCCAATTTTTAAAAAAGCCTTCCCTTTTCGCAATAAACCCTCAGCACTCACCATCTCTGTAAAGGTGAGGTCACACCCATGCTCCCGGGCTAATTCCCGAAAAGGGAAATCCGTAATCCCGGCCATCGGGGCCAGAAAAAGATTGTTTTTGAGTTGAAGATTTCCGAGTCTCATGATGCGCAAAGTTCGGAGTAATGTGTTCGGAGTTCGGAGTCAAACACTCTTAAAACCAACCAAGAATTATTGTTTTAATCTCCGAACACCGAACTCCGAACTAAAAACTTTCATTTTCTAATATCATCCCACTGCTTCTTAATTGCAAGGATGGCCTCGCCGACCTGAAGGGGTTCCCCAAAATCGAGGCCCTCCTTTTTCAACCCCTTGAAGAGTCTGGTCAGGGTTGGTTCTTCCAGATTGAACTGTTCAAGATTCTCGAACCTTCCGAAAATCTCTTCGGGCGTCCCTCGCTCTCCGAGGTCTCCATGGCCATGCATTAAGTAGAGGACATCAGCCACCTCAGGCACGAGATCGACTTCATGAAGCGTCATGATGAAGGTGATCCCTTTCTCTTTGTTCAACTCATTCAGAATCCCGATTAATTCTCTTCTGGAGACAGGATCCAGTCCCGTAAAAGGTTCATCCAGAATCAAGAGGTCGGGCTCCATGACCAGTGCTCCTGCCAAAGCAACCTTCTTCTTCTCTCCGCCCGATAAGTAATTAACAATCTTTCCCTTCATTGGTTCCAGATTCAACCGCTCAATCACATTTCCCGCAAGCCTCTCCGCTTCGTTTCTCTTCATGCCATAATTGAGTGGCGCGAAAAGAATATCATCATAGACCGTGGGCCCAAGAATCTGTTCGTCAACGTCCTGCATGACGACACCAATCTTTTGCCTGATCCTTGAATACTCCTTTCCTGGATCCATTCCAAAAACCCTCACACTCCCATCACGCGGGATCAGGATACCCAGGAGATGCTTGAGCAAAGTCGTCTTGCCGCAGCCATTCGACCCGAGGATCGCAACCCTCTCTCCTCGATTTACGGTAAAGTCGAGACCGCAGATCTGCACCTTGGTCATATCCGGATAGACATGGGTGATGCAATCCACTTCAACAAGTCTTTCCCCTTGCTGCATAGCCTTATTCTCCTTTGTAATCAATCACGGCCGACTTTCCATCAACAATGAAGATGGTTTAACGGTTAGGGTTACGAAACCAGTTTCGTCTATCGTCAAAAGGTTAGGTCTAAAAGATTTAATGACGATTAACTTTACCCTTTAACGAAACGGGCATCCTTACCTTAACCTTTTAACCACCGAATTTACTCCCCCCTGTAATGAATCTTATTTTTAAATCCTCTGAGTACCATGGATTCGTACATCTTTTCGCTTGCATCAATTCCTTTGATGATTAAATGACCAAAGGCATTCGAAATATTGCTGAGGCTCCTCGCGGGGTGGCTCCATTGAAATCCTCCACGTAGGTGGAGGGCATGCTGCGTCTCTTCGAGAACCTTGAGAAGAATAAAGATCGATCGGTAGGTCAGAAAGAGGGCGGTGACGAAGATAGAGGGAAGAAATTTATCAAGCACGACAAAGATCGATGGGTAGGGGGTGGTGCCTAAAAGGAGCACAACTCCGGTTGATCCGGAGAGAACCTTTAAAAAGACGAGAAGAATAAAGTGAACCTGAAATCCAGAAACGAAGATGAAGAGGATGGCAAAGATGAGAGGATAGAGAGTGAGTGAAAATATCCTCAGCGGAAGACGGCAGGTAAAGAAGAGGATGAGAAGAAGGACATAAAGAAGCAATAGTCCGAAGATGTTTCTCAAGATGACGACACCTGCCAGAGCCAGAAGCAATCCGATGATCTTCCATCCAGCAGAGAGACGGTGAAGAAAACTTTTTCCTTCAACAGCCAGGTAATCGAGGTAGGAGAGTTGAATCATAAAATTTTCTTTTTGTAGGGCAAGGCTTTAGCCTTGCCGTCCTCTATGGTCAGTTTAATTGCAGGCCTAAAGGCCTGCCCTACGTTATAACCCTAACAGATCCGGCCTTAATCGGTGAATATATCTCATGATCAAGGTGGTGATGATTCCTTCCAATATCCATCCTAAAAGACCGAGGGGAAGGACGATCGCGATAAACCTCTTAAAATTAGCCTCACTTTTTTCTTTATCCTCTCCATGGTGGTCGCCTTTTTCCTTAAGAAGTTTGAATTCGAAAATCCCATGTCCTTCGTCCTTATGGATCAACTCTTCGTAATGGGATACCCCCAAACCCACCACCCCGATCATCGAAAATGTGGAAAGGAAGAGTGCAAAAAAGGTGGCGATAAAAGAGGCGGGCGTCAATCGCTTCAAGACCTTCCAGAAAAAACGGAAAAAGAGATAGCCGCATATCCCCTCGATCGAGAGGGTGAGGGTGTTCAGTCCTATGACCGTGATTCCCCCATGTCCGAAAAGGGCTAAGATGATGTTGACCACCAAAGTCGCCATGAAGATGAGCGAGGGACCCAAAAGGATTCCCGAGATCGCCGTCAGGTTGACATGGTAAGCGATGGGGACAATCTCAACCGAGGCGCCCAAAATCATCGCAGCCGCCATCATGCCCAGCAAAGGGAGTTTCTTGGCCAGAGCTTCCTTATTGGTAAAACGAAAGAGGATGAATCCGATCAACATGGCGACAATAAACCCTGAAACCCAGAGCCAAACCGGCAAAATCCCATCAGGCAGATGGATGTGGGACATCGAACCCTCCGAAAGTCTGATAGTCCTATAGTCTCATAGTCGTATAGTCATATAGTTGACTAAAAGACCATTCGACTATCAGACTACCAGACTATATTTATAAAGGCTTACAGTTTTTACAAAATCCGTAAAAATTGAGCTGGTGATCCGTCACCTCATAGCCCGTTGACTCTTTCACCTTCTCCGACCAACCCGAGATCTCACAAAAATGTAACTCCACAACATCCCCGCATTTTTTACAGACGATATGGTGATGGTGATCATCCATCTCACAGATTTTATATTTTACACTCGATCCGTTGACGATTTTAAAAACAATCCCAAGCGATTCGAAAAGATCGAGAGAACGATAGATCGAGGTGAGTCCGATCTTTTTCTTCTTTTTAATCAAACTCTGATAGAGTTCCTGAGGGCTCAATGGATTGTTAGAGGCGGAAAGCTCCTGATAGATGAATAACCTGGGATGGCTCATCCTGACTCTATTATTCTGAAAAACCGATTTAAAAACCTCTTTGTTCATAATAAGTTAAACCGAGAATGAAAATATTTTCATTAAAATTTAACATTTTTCTTTACATTGTCAAGATCGAGCCATAGGAAACCATTCAACCTCAATACCTCCTTACATGATTACTTGATATCTTGACACCCCTATTTTTATCAGCAACTATTTGGTAGTTTAAATCAACCTAAACTAGGAGGCAGTCATGGGTCAGTTGATGGATCGAGTTGCAGTGATCACTGGAGCAGGCACAGGCATTGGACGTAGCATTGCCCTCGCGTTTGCATCCGAGGGAGCTAAAGTGGTTCTGGCTTCACGCAATCGTCAAAAACTTGAGGAGGTCGCCAAAGAAATTCAAACCGGAGGCAAAACAGCGCTTGTTGTGCCAACGGATGTAACCCTCGAGGAGGATGTTGTAAACCTTTTTCGTTCGGCCATGGAGAATTTCGGCAGGATCGATATACTCGTAAACAATGCGGGCATCTCTATCAGGACGCCTATCGAGCAATTGAGCTACGAGATATGGCGAAAGGTGATCGACGTCAACATCAATGGAGCCTTCCTATGCAGCCGGGAGGCTCTTAAGATTATGAAACGTCAGCATTCCGGTCGTATCATCAGCATTGGCAGCATTTCAGCAAAGGTCCCTCGCCCTGATAACGCTCCCTATACAGCATCCAAGTTCGCACTGGAAGGGTTTACCCGATCCCTGGGCCTCGAAGCGCGTAGCGATGGTATTGCTGTGTCTATCATTCATCCTGGCAACACAGCCACAGCAATCTGGAGCGGTCGCGAAGAACAGGCCCTTAAGGAAGGAATCATGAATCCCGACGACCTCGCACGGGTCATTGTCATGATAAGTGCTTTGCCACCAGAATTGAACATGTTCGAAAGCATCATGCTTCCAGTAAGCATGCCCTTTCTCGGCCGCGGATAACGCCTCCCCATCCCCCGATCTCCCTATCTCTTATTGGATGACCTTCTTTAACTCTTTTGCATTCTGGACCGGAGGCAGACAGGTAAATCCTTTGCAAATAAAGGTGGCAGGAACTTCCGAAATTTCTTTCTCCCTCAGAAATGGTAACCAGTTTCCTTCCAACGATTCTTGAGGATCTTTAAGGCTTAAGATCTTATTCGGGAGATAAGCCAGATAGATCTCTTTCAGCATCGCCCTTGTCCTCTTATCTTTCTTCGAGCCGACGATTCCGATCTCCTCTGGATTGAGAAAGAAAGAGAATCCAGACAACATCTGGGCAAAACCTGAGGGATGTTCCGTAAAAAAGTGATGAAAGAGCTGGAGGATCTGCTCAGCCTTCTGTTTCAGGGAATCG
>Ga0194126_10012749_pt1 | contig 10603 bp, 9 predicted proteins | sample TA2KigC150mmetaG_FD_148641 | JGI IMG/M metagenome (GOLD analysis project Ga0194126, IMG submission 148641) | Freshwater microbial communities from Lake Tanganyika, Tanzania - TA2015035 Kigoma Deep Cast 150m | ecosystem: Environmental > Aquatic > Freshwater > Lake | place: Tanzania: Lake...
TGACCTGCACGACCCTCTGCCATATCGGGATCGAAAAACGGGCCGTTCCTTTCAACGACATCAAATTCTCCCATGAAACCCATGTGCTCAGAAAAAAGATGAAATGCATGGATTGCCATTCATCCCGTGACACTCACGGAAAGACCTTTTATAAGAATTGCAGAGACTGCCATCACGGCAAAGAGATCAAGAAGGTCAAATGTGAAGACTGCCATATCTCGGTCAAAAGACTGGTTCATGGGAAAGGGGCCATTGGAGTTAAGGAGAGGCCGAGCAATAAATTGGATGTGGTCGAATGTATAGACTGTCATAAAGGGGTGCCTGTCAGGAAGAAGGATACCCTCGATGCCATCAAGAAACAGTGTATCGAGTGCCATGACCAGAGTTATGGAGAGATTCTCACCCGATGGAAAAAGAGTTCCGATGGGTTATTGGCGAAATTGGCTCCGAAGGTCGAAAAAGTTAGGGAGGAGATCAGAAGGATTGAAAGCCGCGGCGGCCATACCTTCGTCTATAGAAAACCCTTCGGAGAGGCGGAGTTTAATTACAATTTAGTCAAAAAGGGAAACGGGGTTCATAACCTTGAATATACCGAGGAGCTTTTAGAATTTGCCAATAACCGCCTCGATGAGGCCATAAAACAGCTGTCAAAAAAGAAGTGATGGAAGAAAGTTAAACATTTATAAAAATTATTTATTGAATTCAATTACTTAGACGAAACGCCTTCTACCATTCCGGGTATAAGGTGTTTTATTTTTCGCCATGAGATCTTCCGTAACAAATTCCTTAACAAAAGACTTGACAAAGGGCTTAGAATTTAATAAATATTTCACAAATTTTGTGAAAGGAGTCACATAATTGAAATATCAAAAAATACCAGAAGCGACGATCAGAAGATTATCGAGATATTCGAGATGTCTTGAAAAGATGGAGCAGGCTAAAGAGGAGGTAGTTTCTTCTGCCCAGTTAGCCAACCGGTGCATGGTCAATGCCGCACAGGTGAGAAAAGACCTGGCCTATTTCGGGGAGTTTGGCATTCGCGGGGTGGGTTATTATGTGAAAGACCTGCTCAGTGATATTAAGAAAATCCTTGGTTCGAACAAGGAATGGAGAATGGCGGTCATAGGCATCGGGAATTTAGGCTCTGCCCTGCTCTCTTATAAAGATTTTCTAAAGCAGAATTATAAGATTGTTGCGGCTTTTGATATCGATCCTCCGAGCGTGATCGGAAGAGTGTCTGAAAAGCTTGGAAAACCCGTCGAGGTCATTCATATCAATCGGCTAAAAGAGGTGGCCAAGGAGAGAAGGATTGAGATCGGTCTCATCACCACACCTCCTTCAGAGGCCCAAAGTGTAGCTGACCTCCTGGTGGAGGCAGAGGTGAAAGGCATTCTTAACTTTGCCCCTACACAGATTATCGTACCGGAGGGATTTGTGGCAAAGGATGTTTTTTTCACCACCATCTTGGACAATCTGGCCTATCTTTTATCCAATAATTAGGACAAACTTTCCTTTCAAAAAATTCCCTTTTTCAAACTTGATGGTCTCGTAAAAAGAGGCGGCGAGTTTTAATAAAATTTGACTGTCGAACCTATCGTGGCCAAAATAATTGTTCATTTTATCGACAAAGGCTGTTGCACACTGTGGATTCAGATTCACTATCCGGCCAAGGCGTCCTGAGCCTGCCGAAGGATGATTTCTGCGAACCGCCCATTGCGCCTGCCTGCCGGTAGGCAGGGACCCGCATGATGGGTGGTGTGGGGAGGGACGGCTAATTACCGTCCCTTACCCGATTGGGCAATTTTTGGGGTACGGCAATTTCTGTAAAATCCAAGAAGCCGCTTTTTAGTGAATTTCGCCTTTTTGTATTAATGCCAGACGATTGTTCTTCCACCGAATAGTATATACAGCCCAAACTCCCTGCTTTTACTGGCGTCCACTTTCTTAAGGAAAGTTGTCTCTTTGGTTTTTAAATCGTAAACACAATAATAAGCTTCCTCCTCTGGTTCTCCATCTCTCAACTTAGATCCGATGGCAGCAAATTTGCTGCCATCAGGTGAAATCTCAGGTGACATGAATAAATACCCCTGGGTCTTTATCTCTTCAAGCTTGTTGTTTTCAAGATTAAGCAGAAACAGCCGGAGGGGAGGGCTCCCGGACAAATCCTTTGGCTTTAAATCCTTTGGCTTTGTCAAAAAGATTATTGTTTTCCTTGATTCTTTTGTTACACTCAATATTGGTACTCCCGTGTCAAGGAGTTTTCTTTTATCACTTCCGTCGATATTGATTGACCATACCTCGGAGTTGATAACAAAAAGGACCTTCTCTTTGCTTATGAATCTCGGAAAGAAACCTACATCGATTAGTTTATTGACAGTTCCCTTTTTTAGATCAATCAAATCCACATCTCTTAACCGGTTTATATAACCCGGAGAAAACAATAACCTCTCTCCATCGGGTGACCATTCTAATGTCGTTGAAAAAAAAGCCTCTTCTGCGCTTTCAAGCTTAACTGTGTGCAACGTTTTCATCCCTCTTGTTTTGATATTATAGTATACAACTGAACTTTCAGGTTCATATCTAATAAAAGCAATACCCCCTCCTTTCGGATCCCAAGTATGATACATAATTATGCCCTTATCTATTGGCTCACTCACATTGAAAACTTCTTTTCCTTCCCTATTTACCACAATAAGTTTCATACATTCAGACGCAGTGTCTGCTCTAATATAAGAGATAAGTTTCCTGTCGGGAGACCACTGAGGGAAAAAGCCATCTCCTATTTTTTTGAAATTACTCCCATCAGCGGACACACTGTAGATAACGCCTTCGTCAATTCCTCCATCATGTATTAAAATGTCAGCACCATAAGCTTGATCCACCATCAATAAGCTCAACATTAGAACACACAATTGACTTAAGAAACTCCTGCCTTTCATCTTCACCTCTAACGATTAAAATAAGGCGCGGGGGAACTGACCTCCGCTAAAAGGCGACGGGGTTATTCCCCGTCGCCTTCATTGTCAAGTTAGCTTTCACAGTCATTTGCCTGTATCGCTTCCCGATGGAGAGATGATCTTGATAACATGGTCAGTGACTGTGGATTGAGCCGTTGCTTTGCTTTCTAAAATCTCGATCATGTCATTTGCTGTAGAGTCGGATATTATGGCCTGCCTCCTCATTCCCTCTATTAAGTTTTTTGCTTGAGCTATATCCTTGCTCATGGCATCAGATCGCTTACTCTGTAATTCATCTATCTTATAGATTAATCTTATTATTTCTGTCTGCTGTTCATTAATCTTTGTTTGCTTTATCTTCAATTCGTCCTGATGCTTGCTACTTTTTTCTCGGAAAATGTGTTCCCGCCATAGTCCCAACAAAACGACTAAGATGGCAAAAATTATATAAAGTCCAGTAACCAAATACGTATTCTTCAAGAAATCCATATCTTCTCTCCTATTAAAGCTAACGATTATTATGCTGCAATTTTTAGTTTCTTAAAAATCCTACCCATTTGAGTGCCTTTTGTCAATGAGATTCCAGAAATCTCACACTCCCATAAGGTGAGTCTCTGTTGAAGTCAGTGAGTTCGCAGACTTTTAGAATCTTTGTATTCAAATAATATGTTAAAAATGAAATGTTATATTTCGTGTGTATAAATCCAGAAGACTATTATTTTGGCTTTTATGAATTGGAGTTTTTCGCCTGAAGCACCACATGAACCATGTCTATACGGATACTGAGGATTTTAAAAAAAGGCTGACACAAGGTATGAAGTCAGATCAAACTCCTGCAACTCATAATGTGAGAAGGCAAACCGAAACAGAAAAGTCGTATCCTAAAGGTCCTCTGCTTGGATATAATCGAATTCGTCAGGCTGCTGGTTTGTTGAACCCCCGTTCTTTCTTTGAACTGTATAGCCGATGGCCCCATAACCCTTAAGCCGTTTCTTACACATCCGCATGAGGTTTGCTACATAAAGGACGTTTCCATTCGTTTGCACATGCAGGAGAATATCCGGAATTTCCATATTTCCCTTCCCATCTGACTGAATAGACATCTTCCCGACCACGGAACAAAGACCGGAAAAGAGTAACCTGAGCTTCTATTGAGGAGTTATTTGTGACCGTAGGGCTTGTGGCAGTATATAGGCTTGGTGGTTCCAAAATGATAAATTCGCGATTTGGAAGAATTGGCTCAGGGGGCAGACCAAGCAGTTTTTTTAGTCGTTCATTTTCTTTCTTTAACGACGCACATTCTGTTAATGCTTTCTGGAGTTGCGCATGAATTTATCCAAACCTTACCCAGGGAGGGATGGCTGTCAAATCAATGTCGTCACCTGGATCAATCCAAGAGTAACCTTTGCAAGTTATCCTCAAAAGAGTAGAAACATCCTTTTTATGTGGGTATGCAGTTGATTCAACCGCATCTTTATGCAACAACGGGGTCTATATGATGTCGTCTAAATGACGGGAGCCGTGAACAACGCGGTGAATCTCAACGATTTTGCCGCGAACGATGTAAAAGACAAGGTAGGATTCAATCATTAAGACGCGATACCCCAATCTTTTAAGTTTGTCATCTCTTGGTATGTGGCCAAGAAATGGATAAATTCTAAGACGTCCGATGCGTTGGTCGAGCTTTTCGATAAAAGTTGCGGCGTTTGCCGGACTATCATCCGCAATCCAGTCGAAGATTGATATAAGATCATCGACGGCAATGGGGAGGTAGCGGAGAGTATATCTATTTGCCATGCAAGCGGCGCCTAAGCTTTGTTATGACTTGAGAATGGGGAAGCCCCTTTTCACCAGCTGCGGCTTGGGCTTGGGCCACCGCAAGTTTTCCAAAGAGTTCGACTCTTGCTTTGAGTCGTTCATAATGCTCAATACTCATGACCACAAGATCGCCCTCTCCGTTTGTGGTCAGATAAACAGGCTCATCCTTTTCATGACACAGGGAAGCGATATCCCTTGTTTGATTGCGCAGGCTTGAAATCGATTTAATGATAGGCATGGTTCCTCCTTTTGATGAGATTTATCAGAGAAACTCTATCACCTAATTTTGATAAAATCAAGAACATATTTATTGCACCTTTCAAGTAAAGGGGAGGGATCAGACCCTTACACTTGATTCTTTCACATCGAAGGCTAAGGATTCGCTTCTGACACTGATGAAGGGAATGCTGAAATGTCTAATGTCTTTGGCGTAGCATTTAGGGAACCTCTAATAATTATCAATTTGTCACTCCCGCGCAGGCGGGAGTCCAGTGATGTCAAGGGTTTCTGGATTCCTGTTTTCACAGGAATGACATTTTTAGAGGTAGCATTTAATTACCGTCTTACTTCTTCTCCTGGACTGAAATCAGTTCAACCTCGAAGATGAGGGTGGCATGGGGGCCGATCTGGGGGCCTGCGCCCCTTTCCCCGTAGGCGAGCGGAGAGGGAATAAAAAGCTGCCATTTCGCTCCCTCCTCCATCAACTGGAGGGCCTCGGTCCAGCCCGCAATCACACCGTTGACCGGAAAACTGACCGGTTGCCCGCGCTTATAAGAGCTATCGAATTCGGTCCCATCGATCAGCATGCCCCGGTAGTGCGTGGTCACGGCATCCGTGGCTTTTGGTTTTTTCCCGTTGCCCTTCTTCATGACCTTATACTGCAGGCCGCTGGTCAATGTTACAACTCCTTCCTTTTTCTTGTTTTCGGCAAGAAAAGCCTCTCCCTCTTTCTTGTTCTTCTCTCCCATCTTCTTGTTTACCTCCTCCTGTTTGGCTTGCATCTCTTTCTGAAATGAGGCGATCGTATCCTTCATCTCCTGATCGGTCATCAAAGGTTTATTTCCTGAAAGGCCATCCTTGATGCCTTTGAGAAGGATTTGCGGGTTGATATCAACAGATTGTTTCTTAAGGTTTGTCCCGATATCCATTCCGATGATGTAGCTCACCTTATCCTTCTGATCTTTTAACGCCAGATTTGCTTGCGCATTCGCCTGACTCACTAATAACAGAAGCCCCCAAACGACGATCCAATGGCATCTCATGTTATCCCCTTTCTGTTGAGGTATTTTTCACCAAGGCAGATATGATTGTAAAAGGATATTTTCGGGGATGCAAAGAAAAAAAGGAGCGTCCGGCTATATCAGCCGACGCCCCCTTCTATTTTCTGAATCTCTGCCCACTCTCTTACATCAATCCTGCGATCGATTTCTGGGCAAAGGAGAGGACATTCGCAGGAAAGATTCCCATGTAGAAGGTCCCAATCAGGGCCAGGATCAGGGCGATCACCGGCGCCGGTGAAAACTGAAGGCCTGTGATCTCCCGCTCTGATTCCCTGAAATACATCAACACCGTCACCCGGAGATAGTAGTAGACAGAGATGGCGCTGTTGAGAACTCCCAGGATGGTCAGCCAGTAAAATTTCGCTTCCACCGCCGCACTGAAGATATAGAGTTTGGCCATGAATCCGCCCAGAGGAGGAATTCCTGCCATGGAGAGGAGGAAGACGGTCATCGAGGCGGCCAGAAGGGGATATTTGAAACCCACTCCTGCATAATCGGTGACTAGGAGGTTCTCCTCCCCTTTCTTGCCGAGGAGGATTACGCAGGTGAAAGCCCCGAGATTCATAAAGGCATAAGCCATGAGGTAAAAGAGGATTCCGGAAGTTCCCGACTTATTTCCGGCGACAAAGGCAACGAGTATATATCCGGCATGGGCGATGCTCGAATAAGCCAGCATTCTCTTAATGTTGTTCTGGGAGATGGCGATGATGTTTCCGACGGTCATGGTCGCAACCGCAATGAGCCACACGATCGAAGTCCAGTCCGGACGAAATTCCGGAAGCGCGGTGAAGAAGACCCGGATTAATGCTGAAAAGCCTGCCGCCTTCACACCTGTGGCCATAAAGGCGGTGATCGAAGTCGGGGCCCCTTCATAAACATCGGGCGTCCACATATGAAAAGGAACAGAGGCGATCTTGAAGCCGAAGCCGATGGTGAGGAAGGCCAGGCTCATCAGGAGCATCGGATTGTCAAGAAGTTTTTTCGAAGCGATGTAAGAGGCAATATCCTTCAGATAGAGGGTCCCAGTGGCGCCGTAGAGAAAAGCAATTCCATAGAGGAGAAAACCGGTGGCAAAGGCGCCGAGGAGAAAGTATTTGAAGGCCGACTCCACCGACTTCCGGTCCTCCCTCAGCATTCCGGCCAGGATGTAGATGGAGATGGACATCGTCTCCAGACCGAGGAAAATGACGATCAGATGGGTCCCGGCGGCCATGAGCATCATCCCGAGTGTGGCAAAAAGGATGAGGGCATAGTATTCCCCGAACCCGATCCCTTCTCTCGTGGCATAGCCCATCGAGATCAGGACGGTCAGAAAAGCGATGATGAGGATCGTGATTTTGAAGAAGATCGCAAATCCATCGGAGGTGAACATCCCTTCAAATCCCGTTTTACCCGATCCCACCAAAGGAAGCGTATAGAAGAAAGCGATGACCACACCGATCAGGCTGAGGACTCCGAGATATCCCTTCTTTTCCCCCTTCGGTGCGAAGACATCGACGAGGAGGACTAGGAATCCAAAGGCGGCGATGATGATTTCCGGCGCAATGAGATAAAGATCAATTTCTGGCAGTTTCATTAACTAAATCCTCCAATGAAAGGGTTCAAGGTTTCCAGGGTTCATGGGTTCAAGTGTGAATCTAATAGAATGATTTATCTTTTTCAATCCTCTCGTTCACTCGAATCCTTGACCCCTTGAACCCTATTTTTTCACTTCTGCCACAGCCTTGGGTGCAGGCAGATCCGCTTTCATCTCGACCTTCCCCCTGAAGTCCTTCAGGAATTTCTCCACGCTTGCATCCATCTTGTTGAAGAAGAGCTTGGGATAAATCCCCATAAGGAAGATCAGGGCCACCATGGGAATGAGCGTGATGACCTCCCGTGCATTGAGGTCCTTCAGCCCCTCGTTCTTTGGATGGGTGATCTTTCCGAACATCACCCTCTGGAACATCCAGAGCATGTAGGCTGCTCCCAGGATGACTCCCGCCGCAGCCAGGACACCATAGACGATATTCGCCTGGAAGGCCCCTAAGAGGATCAGAAACTCTCCCACAAAGCCGTTCGTCCCGGGAAGTCCGATGGAGGAAAGGGTGACGATCATAAAGAAGACTGCAAAAACCGGCATCACTTTCGAGATGCCTCCGAAATCGGAGATCATTCGGGTGTGTCTCCGCTCATAGATCATTCCGACGATCAAGAAGAGAGAGCCTGTGCTGATCCCGTGGTTGAGCATCTGATAGATCGATCCCTGAACGCCCTGCGTGTTCAGGGCAAACATGCCCAGCATGACATAGCCCAGGTGGCTGACGCTCGAGAAGGCAACCAGCCTCTTCAGGTCTGGTTGCATCATCGAGACCAGCGCTCCGTAAATGATCCCGATGAGCGCCAAAATGGAGATCAACGGCATCAGGTCTAAGGCCGCATTCGGAAAGAGGGGGATGGCAAACCGGATGAATCCATAAGTTCCCATTTTCAACAGGACACCTGCCAGAATCACGCTGCCTGCGGTCGGCGCCTCGGTGTGCGCATCGGGCAACCAGGTATGAAAGGGAAACATCGGCACCTTGATGGCAAAGGCCAGGGCGAAGGCGCCGAAGAGCCAATGCTGGGTGCCCATGGGAATTCCCAACTTGTAAAGTTCAAGCACATCGAAGGTGGACCTCCCTGTTGCCTTCAGGTTGATAAAATAGAGGACCAAAATGGCGACAAGCATCAGCACGCTTCCGGCCATGGTGAAGAGGAAGAACTTGATCGCTGCATAGATCCGTCTCTGTGGATTTCCCCAGACGCCGATGAGGAGATACATCGGGATGAGCATCACTTCCCAGAAGACATAGAAGAGGATGAGGTCCAGGGCCACGAGCGCGCCGATCATTCCGGTCTCGAGAAAGAGGAAGGAGATCATATACTCCTTCACCCTGAAGGTGATCGCCGTCCAGGAACACAGGACACAGAGAACGGTCAGGAAGGTAGCGAGCAATACGAGAAGGAGGCTGATCCCATCGATCCCGATTTTATAACTGATCCCGTAGGCCTCCACCCACCACCAGTCTTCTAAAAACTGCATGGCCGCAGTGGCCGAATCAAATTTGAAGAACAGAGGCAGTGAGGCCACAAATTCGACCAGCGCAATGGCCAGGGTCGTCCATCGGATGGTCTCCTCTTTTTTAATGAAGAGGAGAATGATCGCCCCTGCCAGCGGGAAGAAGATCAAGAAGGATAGGATGGGAATTCCCAAGATGTCCATGAGTTTTAACTCCTTTAACTTAAAATCCCCCCTCACCCCCCTTTATTAAAGGGGGGATTTGAGGATTTATAAGAATGCCCGCATGATGTAGTAGACGGCCAGGATCAGTCCGCCGAGAACGATCGAAAAGGCATAGTTCTGAACCAATCCGGTCTGCATCTTCCTTATCACACCGGACAGCCATCCGATGAAATAGGCAATGCCATTGACCGTTCCATCGATCACGAACTCATCGAACCCCTTCCAGAGCCCTGTGCCAAACTTCTTGAGGGAGTTGACAAAGAGGACCTGGTAGAGTTCATCCACATAATATTTATTCGAGACCAGCGTGTATAATCCTTTCCATTTCTCAGTCAGCATCTTTGGAAGGGCCGGGTTCTTCAAATATAAGAAGTAGGCGATCCCGATCCCGATGAAGGCAATCACTACGGAGACGGCCATTAAAAAGAGTTCGAGAGCGGCGGAATGGTCTCCAGCGGTTCCTCCTGCGGCCCATGCCTCTGAGATAAGGGAAAACATGGCTTGAGCTTTTACAGGCTCAGCGGTTCCGCCCACCACCGGCGCTAAAAATTCATGGATGTGGTTAGCTCCGCCCAGGACATGGGGAATACCTACATAACCTCCCACGATGGAGAGAAAGGCCAGGACCATCAGGGGGATGGTCATCACCTTCGGCGATTCATGAATATGGTGCGCCACATGGTGATCGACCCTCGACTCTCCGAAGAAGGTCATAAAGAGCGCCCTGAACATATAGAACGCAGTCATCCCCGCGGCCACGGCAGCCACCAGCCAGATCAGGAAATGGCCCCGTCCGCTGGAGAATGCCATCCAGAGAATCTCATCCTTACTGAAGAATCCCGACAGCCCGGGCACGCCCGCGATCGCCAGTGTGGCGATGAAGAAGGTCGCAAAGGTGATGGGAATCTTCTTTCTCAGGGCTCCCATTTTCCGGATATCGAGCTCTCCGCTCAGTGAGTGCATCACACTTCCCGCTCCAAGAAAGAGGAGTCCTTTGAAGAAGGCATGGGTCATCAGGTGAAAAATCCCTGCGGCATAGGCTCCAACGCCCACGGCAACAAACATGTATCCAAGCTGGCTGATCGTCGAATAAGCCAGAATCTTCTTGATATCGTACTGGCAGAAACCGATCGAGGCGGTGAAGATCGCGGTGGCTACGCCCACGATTGCCACAACCGCCATGGCAATGGGCGCCATGTTGTAAAGGACATTGCACCGGGCGACCATATAGACGCCTGCGGTCACCATCGTGGCCGCATGGATCAGAGAGCTGACCGGCGTGG
>Ga0194126_10012751_pt1 | contig 10603 bp, 6 predicted proteins | sample TA2KigC150mmetaG_FD_148641 | JGI IMG/M metagenome (GOLD analysis project Ga0194126, IMG submission 148641) | Freshwater microbial communities from Lake Tanganyika, Tanzania - TA2015035 Kigoma Deep Cast 150m | ecosystem: Environmental > Aquatic > Freshwater > Lake | place: Tanzania: Lake...
TGGCTATCCACGTTGATCCCGACGTTTTGCTCGTTGACGAGATCCTGGCGGTGGGCGATCAGGCGTTTCAGAACAAATGCTTGAGCAAGATCAGTGAGCTCAGGAGCCAGGGGGTGACCATCCTGTTCGTTTCCCACGATCTGGAGGCGGTGCGGAACCTGTGTCCTTCAGCTTTATGGCTGGAGAATGGTGTGATCCAGGAGAGAGGGACGACGGATCGGGTCATTGATTGTTACCTGAATAACGTAGCCGCTGCCCTCCCTTCCTCCCCCCCAACCTTGGGGGGGAAAGAGGGGGGGCGGTTGAGCCATGAGCGGCGCATACAGAGCGATGAAAATCGCTGGGGAAGTGGGGAGGTGGAGATCACCGAGGTGAAGTTCCTCGACGCTCAGGGGAGGGAGCGGCGCGCTTTCAAGACGGGGGAGAAGATGGTCGTCAGAATGAGATACCATGCTCACACGAGAGTCGAGCAGCCTGTCTTCGGCATAGCCATCTACGGCAGCGACGGCGTGCACATCAATGGCCCTAACACCAAGCTCTCCGACTACATGGTGGAATCGGTGGAGGGTGTGGGGGAGATTGACTACATCGTGGACGTGTTGCCCCTGTTGGAAGGCAGCTACGAACTCTCAGCGGTGGTCTACGATCGAGATTGCCTCCACGCTTACGACCACCAGCACCGCATGTACAGCTTCATCGTCCAGCAAGGGGCGGTGAAGGAGCGGTATGGGATGATTTATATCCCCTGTGAATGGAGGCATAGGACAACGTAAAACGTGAAACGTCAAACGTGAAAACGTGTGCGTGAAAAGCGATTCACGTTTTACACTCGACGTTTGACGTGCCGGAAATCGGCCCGAGGACGGGCCTCGGAGCGGTCTTTTGTCAGTGGAGTCTTGGATATTTCGGGGGGAAATGATGCTACTGGATGTAGGTTGTGGCGAAGGGGCGATGCTCAGAGGCCAAGCAGAGTATTGTATAGGTATAGACATAGCAGAGGCAGAATTGCGACGGGCAAAGGAAAAACTCCCTGGCTTTGGTTTTGTTTTGGGAGATGTGCAGCATCTGCCTTTTGGAAATGAGGTCTTTGACAGAGCGTTGTGTTCCCATATCATTGAGCACGTCCGCCAGCCCAAACAGTTGCTCCAAGAAGTTCATAGGGTTATGAAAAGGGGTGGGGCCTTGCAATTGGAATTCCCCAATGGGTTTTCGCTCTTGGAATACGTCAATCGCTTCTTTGGTAAAATCGGTTGGTCTCAATACGTGCATTTACACCGATTCTCACCAAGCGATGTATATCAGTTGCTTAATGAGGTGGGGTGGATAATAGTAGATGTTCAAAGCCTCTCTTGGCTTGGCCCAGCGATAGATTCCATATACTTTCACCTATGCCGGACGCTGAGCAAAGATCCGGATCGCACATCTCAACGGTACGCACTCGCGAGAGTCGAAGAGATAAATCGTTTTTGCATTAGGAAGTGGGTGGTCACTGGTTTGGATCGGATTTTGGCTAAAACCCTTCCTGCGAGGTGCGCAGTGGTAACGATCATGGCCAAGAAAGTTTGATGCCTTCTTGGGGTTAGGAGTAAAATGATGGTTGAGGACGTATTAGACCTACCCTTCGATCAGTACCAGCGGTACAAAGTCGTGCAGGAAATTGTTTGGCTGATCAAAGGCGAGCACCCCCCCTCTTTTCCCCCCCTCTCCCGCCTTGGCAGGGGGGGATGGGGGGGTGGGGGGGATGAAGGGGGGGCGCTGAAGGTGCTCGATGTGGGTGGGGTTTCCAACACGCGCGAGGGCCAGCTCTTTTTCCCCATCGCCCATTTCCTTCCTGACGATGAGGTCATGGTTCTGGATGTGCAGGATTGTGATGCGCCCAATTACTTGCGGGTGGACGGGGATAGCCCGTTTCCTCTCGCCAACGGCTCGTTCGATGTGGTGGTGAGCTGCGATACCCTGGAGCATGTGCGCCCAGAAAGACGGCCGTCGTTTCTCGATGAGCTATTGCGAGTGGCACACCAATACGTGATCCTGGCTGCTCCGTTCGACAGCGAGGACACTCGCCTGACGGAGCAGATTTTCTATGACTTTCACCTGCGGCTGGGGGTGGCGCAGCCGCAACTCTTTGAACACCGCCTCTATGGCCTCCCCGATCTACAGGCTATCCGCGAACACCTGGACAGCCGGAGCCTGCCGTACGTGGAATTCCCTAGCGGCTATCTGTACAATTGGCTACTGATGATGATCATCAAGCATTACGTGCTCTCCTTGCCTGACTCCACCACGTTGCACGCCCATATTGATCGCCTCTACAACCGTCATTTCTTCGCCAGCGACCAGCGCGCCCCCGCCTACCGCCACGTCCTGGTTATCTCCTTGCAGGGCGAAGAAGGTATTTTGAACCAGATCGCCCATCGGTTCGGTCAGGCAGAGTCTTCCCCGTGGGAAGCAGTTGGCAAGGCCGGATTGGCCCAGTTTCTGCTCCAATTGATCGCTCTAGAGGATCAAAGCCAAAAGCCGGAGCACCTGGACATCAATCAAGATTTCTTCGATGGCACGGTGGGAGAGATTCTATCGAGCAAAACCTTCGGCCAGGCCTTCGTTTCCCACCACCCTAATCTGTGCCGCATAGATGTGCTCCTGGCCACTTATTGCCGTACGAACACCTGTGATCTGACTTTTCGTCTTCAAGCCGGGTACCCCGCTGGCGAGGAGGTCGCCGTGATTACAGTGAAGGGAGACACCGTCCAGGATAACAAATGGCACACTTTCCGCTTTCCACCACTATTAGATTCTAGAGGGCGTACCTACTACTTATCCCTCGAATCACCAAATGCTACCCCTGGCAATGCATTAACGGCCTACCTTGCCTTAGGGCCATACAAGCTCGGAGGGCACTACGAGAGTGGAGTACCTCGCGATGGTTCGCTGGCCTTCCGCACGTATTACATTGCTCCAACCCCGGATGAGCTGAGAGAGGCAGAGCTACGGGCGCTCCACCGAGAGCTACGAGAGCGGGATGCATATCAGGAGCTGCAGAAGTCGAGGAAGCGGTGTCCTGAGCTTATCGAAAGATGGTGGACTCGATTGGTGAATCTGGTGAAGGGTCCAGGAGGCGATCTGAGGAGATGAAGGCGAGACTTTCACAGGGCGAGTATGCCGTCCTGATTGTCAGCGGGACGGAGGGTGACACGCAACGATACCGCTGCTTCCACCAGCAAGAGCAATTGATGCTGAACGACGTGGAGTGCACGGTGAAGCATTTCGGCAACTCGCAGTTGCTGGAGGACGTGGCGGATTACCGGGTGGTGATCCTGCATCGCGTTCCCCACACCGATCTCATCGAGGCTGTAATCAAGCGGGCCCACGAGGCGGGTGGCGTGGTCATCTTCGATACCGATGACCTGATTTTCGAGCCAGAACTGACTCACTGGGTGGATGCGCTGTCCGCCATGCCGCCAGACGAGTTGAAGTTGTACCATGAGGGCGTCCGTCGTTACCGGAGAACCCTGGAGTTGTGCGACTGCGTTTTGACCTCAACGGAGTTCATCGCCGATCTGGTGCGCCAGCTTGGGAAACGAGCCTACGTCAACCGCAACAGCCTGAGCCTGGAGTTGATCAGGATCTCTGAAGAAGCCTACTGTCAGCGACCGGGACAAAAGGATGGGCTCACTATCGGCTATGCCAGCGGGACGAAGACACATAACAAGGATTTCCAGGAGGCAGCGGAGGCGTTAGTGCACGTCATGGAACGGCATCCGGACCTTGAGTTGTGTATCGTTGGTTACCTGGACATGCCCCCTGAATGGGAGCGGTTTCAGGATCGGATCAAACGAATCCCGTTTACCCGCTGGCGACAGTTGCCCTCTTTGCTCAGCACCTTCGACATCAATCTGGCTCCCCTGGAGATGGGCAATCCCTACTGTCGTGCCAAGAGCGAACTCAAATACTTCGAGGCGGCCATCGTCGGCGTGCCCACCATCGCCAGCCGCATTGATTCCTTTGTCTATGCCATTGGGCACGGGGTCAATGGCCTCTTGGCTGGGAATACGGCTGAATGGATCGCTGGCCTGGAGGCGCTGATCAACGATGCGTCGTACCGACGGGCCATCGGCGAGCGGGCGAGGGAGCACGTCTACCGGAACTACCATCCGCAGGTGCGAGGCCAGGAATTGATCCACACCCTGGATGCTATCGTGCAGGACTTTCTCCTGGGATCACCGAGGGTTACCGTACCCACGCCCCCCTCTCTTTCCCCCCCAACTTTGGGGGAGATGAAGGGGGGGCGGCTGACCGTGAACTGGGTTCTATTGGAGCCCATCATCGGCTCGGGGGGATATACCAGCGTGTTTCGCATGATCCGGCACCTGGTAGAGTCGGGTCATGAGGTACGGGCCTACATCCAACCCGATAATCTCCTGGTGGGCAAGACGGAAAAGGAAATCGAGGGATTCATCACCCAACACTTTTTCGAGACCGGGGCGCACATCGTCAAGGGCCATGACTTCGCTCGCTCCGATGCCATCGTGGCTACCGCCTGGCCCACGGCCAGGAAAGTCAGCGACGACAGGGGCAGCCGCAAGAAGTTCTACTACGTCCAGGACTTCGAGCCCTATTTCTACCCCATGGGCGAGGAATATGTGGAAGCGGAGAGCACCTACAAGTTGGGCCTGTCGCACATTACCCTCGGCCAGTGGCTGACCAATCTCCTGCGAGAACGTTACGGCGCGGACGCGGACTACATTGATTTCGGGCTGGACAGGGAGATATACTATCCTCACCCGGCCCGGAATCCTGACAGACCACGTATCGTTTTCTACGCCCGCCCCAGCACTCCACGGCGGGGTTTCAATCTGGGCGTTGAAGCGTTGAACCTGGTCCATCGCAGCGCACCCGACGTGGAAATCGTGATGTTCGGCGCCGAGCATCTCAAAGAGTACCCTATACCATTCCCCTATGTGAACCTGGGTATCGCCTCGGAGGAGGAACTGGCTGAGCTATACTCAAGCGCTACAATGGGCCTCGTCCTGTCCTACACCAACTGCTCATTTGTGCCTTTCGAGATGATGGCCTGCCGCTGCCCGGTGGTGGCCGTTGACACCGAACCGCTGCGCGGGATCCTACAAGATGGGGTCAATGCCATCGTGACGGCTGCTGAGCCGCGTTCCCTGGCCCAGGGTATGTTAGCTCTGTTGGAGGACGAGGGACTGCGCCAGCGGATCGTGGTTAATGCCTACCAGGACGTGCAGGGCCTTTCCTGGGAGAAATCCATGCAGCAGTTCGAGGACATCTTGCTACAGAAGGTTTCTTCCACCACCGAGGTAGCAGCCAGGTATTCACAGAGGTCAGATGGTCGGATGGTCGGATGGTCGGATGGTCGCGTGGTCAGTCGGCTCGCAAGCCCCCTGAGTTCCCCTGAGTTTCCCCGAGCTCCGTCAAGTTCCATTATCAAAGAGATAGATGTACTGCAGAACACCTATGACCGCGCTTGGGAGGGGATTCACGGCGAGAAACGAGTGGGGCAGAGCTTTCTGTCGCGGCAAAGGAACCTGTATCGCATTGACCTGCTCATGGCCACTCGCCAACAGGAGAACAGCGGTCAGCTCATCCTCCACCTGCGCGACGGTCCCAACTCGTCCGAGGATCTGGCTACAGCCTCGGTGGATGTGAGCAACGTCATGGACGAGAACTGGCAGGCCTTTATCTTTGCGCCCATCCTGAACTCCCAGGACCGCCAGTTCTACTTCTACCTCGAAGCGCCCGAAGCCTTAGCGGACAATGCGGTCTCCGTCTGGATGAGCACCTCGGATGTCTATGCCGACGGCACGGCTTACTCTGATCATCAACCTATCCAGGGAGACCTAGCTTTCCGCAGTTTCTACCTTAGGGGAACTTGGGGGAACTTGGGGAAACTTGGGGAAACTCACGAGGATTCGTCTTTGATGAACCGTGTCCAGAGCCTCCAGTGGGATTTGCGCCAGGCGAGGGCTGAGCTGGCCATGATCCAGAGGTCAAGGGCCTACCGGTTCTGTTCCCGCCTGGGCCTTATAGACCGCAGGTCGGTCAGGCATCAGCGTCCTTGGTCCCCCCACGCGCCGTTACTGGTCAAGGCTTGGCGGTGCCTGCGTTACATGGGGATCAGCGGCCTACTCGGTGAAGCGCGGGCCTATTTGCGCTGGCGGTTTGTGCTCAAAGGGAAGGTCTGAAAGGGACGCAAACGTATTGCGTGTTGCGTATTCCGTTAAGACCCACGCAATACGCAATACGCACTACGGTCTCAGGAGGATTCATCTTTGACGGCTGTACTACTCATCAGCAACGATGTTATCGGGGAGAAAATGGCCGGGCCTGGAATCCGCTTTTGGGAGTTCGCCAAGGCCCTGAGCGGTCCTTTCCAGGTCACCTTAGCCGTGCCGAACAGAGACCATCCTGTTGGCGACGGCTTCGTTGTTTCCTCGTACGCTCAGGGGGAGGGGCGGTTGCGCGAACTGGCCGGCGCCGCTGACGTGATAGTGTTCCAGGGCTTCATCCTTCACAGCTATCCCTTCCTCGCTGAGCTCAGTGTGCCTCTGGTAGTGGATGTCTACGATCCCTTCGTCCTGGAAAACATGCAGATTCATGCCCATGAAACGATGCTGGAGAGGGAGAGGATCCACGGGTCCGACCTGGCGGTGCTGAACAGCCAATTGTGGGCGGGCGATTTCTTCCTCTGCGCCAGCGAGAAGCAACGCGACTTTTGGCTGGGGATGCTGCTGGCTTTGAATCGTGTAAATCCTTACACCTACGACGACGATGAGACGCTGCACTCGCTCATTGACGTGGTGCCCTTCGGCCTGTCCTCCACCCCGCCTGAGCACACCAGACAAGTGCTCAAGGGCGTTTACCAGACCATCGGCCAGGAGGACAAAGTCGTCCTCTGGGGAGGGGGGATATGGGATTGGTTCGACCCCCTTACCCTGATCAGGGCAATGGCCAACATCGTGGCCCATCGTCGTGACGTGAAGCTGTTCTTCATGGGGATCAAGCATCCCAATCCCTTGATCCCGCCGATGCAAGCTACTGGCCAGGCTATCGAATTGAGCAAAGATTTGGGTCTCTACGATAAGTTCGTCTTCTTCAACGACTGGGTTCCCTACGAGGAGAGGCAGAATTACCTGCTGGAGGCCGATGTGGGTGTCAGCCTGCACCTGGATCACCTCGAGACCCGCTTCTCCTTTCGCACCCGCCTGCTGGACTGCTTATGGGCCGGGTTGCCCATCGTCACCACCAGGGGCGACTCCATGAGCGAGCTGGTGGAGCAACATTACCTGGGGAAGGTGGTAGATTACGGAGACGTTGAGCAGGTGGCCGATGCGCTGCTGGAGTTGCTGGACACCCCGAACCTGCGGGAGGTGTATCGTCCTGATTTTGAGGAGGTGCGGGGGCGATTCACCTGGGAGAGGGCGGTGGAGCCCCTGGCCAGGTTCTGCGCCCACCCCCGCCTTGCGCTCGACAAGGCCGCTCCCGGGATCCGTAATTGGTTCCCCTTTCCGGGCCAAAGCGTCAAGCCGACCCCCTGGTGGGCTCTACCAGGCCGGGCGTGGACTATCTTCCGAAGAGGCGGTTGGGGTGCTTTGCGCAGGGAGGTGAAATCATATCTGCGCTGGCGGCTCAAATCCGGCAGTTAGCTGATGTGGTGGTGGGGTCAGTCTTTCGCGCCAAGGAGCGTGGCGATTTGCGGTGCTTTGAGGTGATCAAGTCGTGCATACAGTGGCACAAGTTCAGCGGAGGAAAAAAGACTGGGATCGTTGCTCGGGGCTAGGTCTGACCAGGTCAGACACAGAGGCACACAGCGCTTTTTCACCCCGCGATCCCATCCAGAGATATCTATACCACAGATCATTGGAATTGTCAAATCCACTTTTGCTTCAACCAGACTTCCCCATCCAACTTGTTAACTGCATCGGATCCGCAGGGAGGAAGCTATGACAGCTAAGATACTCGTGGCAGAGGATGACGAATCCTTGACCTCGTTCCTGCAACCCATGTTGAAACGAGCTGGCTTCCAGGTGGTGATGGCACGGGATGGCCAGGAAGCCCTGGCGCTGGCCGATGCCGAAGAGCCCGACCTGGTGGTGCTGGATATCCGGATGCCCAGGCTGGATGGCTGGGAGGTGTGCCGGGAGCTGCGGAAACGGAAGCGGTATCTCCCTGTCATCATGCTCACGGCGCTCGACGAGACAGCGGAAAAGGTCAAGGGTTTGAGCATAGGAGCCGATCATTACTTCACCAAGCCCTTCGACCCCCACGAGCTGATCGCCCAGATCGAGGCCACCCTGCGCACGGTACGGGAGAGCCGAGGGGCGACACGCCCCCATCGCCTGGTGTACGACCGCCTGGAGATGGACCTGGAGAAACACAAGGTCTGGATGGCGGGTCAAGAGGTGCAGCTCACGCCCACCGAGTTCAACCTGCTGCGCTTCCTGGCTGAACATGCGGGCCAGGTCTTCGGGCGAGAGACGCTCCTGGACAGGGTCTGGGGCTGGGACGTGGCCGTTGACTCCAGGGTGGTGGACAAGAACATCGCCGAGCTGCGCAGGAAGTTGGAGCCCAACCCCAGCGTCCCCCAGTACATCCTGACCGTGCGGGGCGTCGGCTATCAGTTCCGGGAGCGTTAGGATGACGGAACCGGTGATCCACGTCTCTTTCGACCTGATAGGGGCAGCCGTCATCTTGCTTGTATTTTTGCTTATCGCCACTGGGCTCGTGCTGTTCACCTCGTGGTATTGGAAACGGCGGCTGGCTCGCCCCTCCAAGATGGGGCAATGGGAGGCCCTGCTGGACAACCTGCCTATGTCCCTGTTGCTCACTGATGGTCAGGGGCAGGTGCTGTGGTGCAACTCGGAAGCCTGGCGGCTGTTTTCTCTGGGCCGCGTCTCGGCTCAACTTGACAGGAACCTGGTTCCCATCGTGAAGCGGGTGGCCGAGTCCCGCCAGGCGGAACTCCGTGAGCTACAACTGGCCGCCGACGTGCGGCTCCAGTTGCGGGCCGTGCCCCTGGAGAGCCCTTTTTCCAGGGACAGGGTGATGTGCATGATCAGCGATGTCTCAGAGCGACGCCATCAAGAGGAATTCTACCGCAGCTTTATCCAGAACATCTCCCACGAACTCCTGACCCCCCTGGCGGCCATTGCCGGCCACGTGGCCAATATAAAAGAATGTTCCATCGAAGAAGTGGAGAGCTGGCGACATTCGCAGGACATCATCGAGCGGGAGGTGCGGCGGCTCACTGGCCTGACCAGCAATCTGCTCCTTCTCTCCCGATTGGAATCGGGCATCCCCTTGCGCCTGGAGCCCACCAACGTTGGGGGTATCGTCGAAGAGGCGGTGGCCGGTCTTCTCCGGGTGGCGCAGGCCAAGGGCATCGAGCTGACGATCCAGAGTCCCCCTCGCCTGCCCCGCATCCCCGCCGACAGGGCTCGAATTAAGCAGGTCTTCATCAACCTGCTGGACAACGCCGTCAAGTACTGCCCGGAGGGGAGCAAGGTGCAAGTCCGGCTGCAGACGGACGGAGACAGCATGATCGTCGAGGTGGCCGACAACGGGCCGGGCATCCCAGAGGAGGACCTTCCTCACATCTTCGAGAAGATGTATCGGGTGGAAAAAGAGGGGACCAGGGCCGTGGAGGGGAGCGGCCTGGGGCTGTCCATCGTCAAGAGAATCGTGGAGCTGCACGGCGGGCAGATCGCGGTGGAAAGCGCGGTGGGGCGGGGAACAACGTTCCGGGTGAGGCTGCCCTTGGCTGTGTGAAGAAACGGGGACAAAACCGTTACGAACTCGTAACATTTGTCAGCAGAGGCGTAACCATTTGGTGGTAGAATGTAGCTGCAAGCCTATTGGCGTTTACTTGTGATTATGAACAATGCGGAGGAAGGAGATGGAGATGAGCGAGAAGAAACAAGTGAATGGCCCGACGGCTAGGACGGCCAGGCTAGTTGGCTCTTTGACCTTCGTAATCCCGACGGCAGCGATCTGCCTGCTCTTGTTGGGTTCGCCTCTTTGGGCCTCTCACCAGCCCGCCCTGGCTCGGCAGGGTGCCGTGGGCACATTCGAGAGTTCCCAGGTGGCCAGCGATGAGAATGTTTCCACCTGGCACATTGAGACTGTGGACAGCGAGGTGAATGTCGGCGGCCCCAACTCCCTGGCCCTGGGTAGGAACGGCTATCCGCACATCAGTTACTGGGACGGCGGCGCCCTGAAGTACGCCTACCAAGACGCCCTCGGCTGGCACATTGAGACCGTAGAAGACAGAAGCGGCGGTTCATACATCTCCCTGGCCCTGGACAGGGACGGCTATCCCCACATCGGCTATAGCCGACACGATGGCCGTTCGTGTTTCGAGTCGTTCGTTAAGTACGCCTATCAGGACGCTTCTGGCTGGCACATTGAGACCGTAGAAGACAGAAGCGGCGGTTCATACATCTCCCTGGCCCTGGATAGAGATGGCCATCCGCACATCAGCTACAGCTACAGCGGCCTAAAATATGCCTACCGGGATGTTTCTGGCTGGCACATCGAGACTGTTGTGGAGAGCGGTGGCAGCGACATCTCTCTGGCCTTGGAT